>ERZ795061.458-NODE-458-length-41950-cov-7.128870_pt1 | contig 41950 bp, 38 predicted proteins | sample MGYA00375145_ERZ795061 | MGnify/ENA primary metagenome ERZ795061 (study PRJEB30190, sample SAMN05720144) | anaerobic digester metagenome | isolation source: active sludge of municipal wastewater-treating anaerobic digesters | place: USA | collected 2014-12-22 ... | reverse complement strand
GACCTCAAAGACGTAGGTTTGCTCGCCGGCCATCACGACCAGATCAGCGGGGCCATCCGAGATCACGGTTGTGGCTGACAATCAGAACAATCCGGAATGGATTGCGGCCGACCTACTGTCACAAGCCGAGCACGATCCGTTGGCGCAATCGATTCTGATCACGGATGATGCAGAGTGGGCGTCGCGTGTGGAGGCGGCGGTCGATAGACAGATGGTGCAATTGGCGACGGGCGGGACCGTCGCGCAGGCCTGGAGAGATTATGGCGCGATCGTTCTGGCACCGCTTGTCGGCGCCGCAGCGATCGTGAACCAGATCGCGCCGGAGCATGTCGAGCTTGCCGTGGCCGATCCCGATGCGATCGCGAAGGACGTGCGCCATTCCGGCGCGATCTTCCTTGGCCGTTTCGCGCCTGAAGCGCTGGGCGATTATGTGACCGGCTCGAACCACGTTCTGCCGACCTCTGGCGCAGCACGTTTTGCGTCAGGACTTTCGGTGCTCGATTTCATGAAACGCACGTCGATCCAGCGCATCAGCGAACAGGGCTTCCGGTATCTGGCGCGCGCGGCGGAGACGCTGGCGAAGGCCGAAGGACTGCCCGCGCACGGACTTTCGGTTTCCATCCGGCGAGGTGATGGATGACCGACAACGCCCGCATCGCCTCGATCGAGATCGACGAGAGAAGCCTGGCGCCCGCCGGGCCGGATGCGGAGCACGAACGCAAAGTCGCAATCTTCGACCTACTGGAGGCCAACTACTTCAAAGTGCTCGGTCATGAAGGCGGGCCGTACAATGTCGTGCTGTCGCTCGCCGATAACCGTCTGGTCTTCGACATCAGGGAGCAAGACGGGTCGCCCGTGCGCAAGCTGCTGTTGTCACTCACGGCGCTGCGGCGGGTGATCAAGGACTATTTCATGATTTGCGACAGCTATTACGACGCCATCCGGAATTCGACGCCTTCGCAGATTGAGGCGATCGATATGGGGCGGCGGGGGTTGCATAATGAGGGTTCGCAGGTTTTGACGGAGCGGCTCGCTGAAAAGGCCGAGGTGGACTTTGATACCGCGCGGCGGTTGTTCACCCTCGTGTGCGCATTACACGCCAGAAGCTGATTTTTCCAAGGAATCGACGAATCCCTGGGAAAGCGTGTATAGGGGCGCCTGCAAGACGATCCACTGCCAAAGGGAGTTTCATGGCGAAGGAAGAACTTATCGAGTTTGAAGGCACTATCGTGGAACTTCTGCCCAATGCGACGTTCCGGATAAAGCTTTCCAACGACCACGAAATCATTGGCCACACGGCTGGAAAGATGCGGAAAAACCGCATCCGCGTGCTCACGGGCGACAAGGTGCTCGTCGAGATGACGCCTTACGACCTGACCAAAGGGCGCATCACCTACCGCTTCAAATGAGCCAGGCCCCGGGGGCCCGCGCGCGGCTTGCGCTCGCCAGCGCGAGCCCGCGGCGACTTGCCTTGCTGGAACAGATCGGGCTTCGGCCTGATGACGTCATCCCGGCCGACATTGATGAAACGCCGCTGAGGGATGAACGCCCTCGCCAGCTGGCGTTGAGGCTTGCCATGGGCAAGGGCCGGGCAGCCAAAGCCCGGCTGGGCTCTACTACCAATGCCGCGGACGCCGAAAGTGACGCGACTAATAGCTTTATTATGAGCGCCGACACGGTGGTCGCCGTCGGTCGCCGGATCTTGCCCAAGGCAGAGACCGAGGCAGACGCGCGGGCGTGCCTCAAGCTTCTGTCGGGACGGGCGCATGACGTGATGACGGCGGTGGCTGTTCTTGCGCCGGATGGACGCGAGGCGTCGCGCGTTGTCGAGAGCCGGGTGACGTTCAAGCGTTTGTCGCTCACCGAGGTCGAGGGCTACGTCGCTAGCGGCGAGTGGCAGGGCAAAGCTGGCGGCTACGCCATCCAGGGAATTGCCGGCGGCTTCGTCACCTATGTGTCGGGGTCATACTCCGCCATCGTCGGCCTGCCGCTTTACGAGAGCGCCTCACTGCTTGAAGGCCTGGGCTATCCGGTTGGGCAACGCTGGAACGTGAAGACGTGAAGGCCACGCTGTGCATCGACGATGCGGTCGGCGAACATCGCCGCACATTGCTCGACAGTTCGGGCAAGCCATTCCGCCTTGAGATCGAGCGTTGGAGTGAGCGCGGCCGCCGCGCGAAGCTGGATGAAGTCTGGTGGGGCAGGGTCAAGGCTCGCATGCCGGGCCATCGCGGTTGGTTCGTTGATCTCGGTCTGGACGCCGATGGCGTGATCGAGCCTACACGCGCGGCCGCGGTGACTGAAGGCGCGTTGCTGGCTGTGCGTGTGAAGTCGGAAGCCTGGGCGGACAAGGGGCCGCTGCTGAGCCTTGCCGACATGTCGCCAACAGCGCCCCGCCCCGAAAAGCCTACGCGCCATGCAGTGGCGAAGCGGGATCCTTTCCTGCGCGGCGTCGAGATCGAGAAGACGATCACGGATGTGGATGCGCGCCGTCATCTCGATGAGGCGGTCGAGGAAGCCGGGCAGCGGATTCACCAGCTTCAGGGCGGCGGCGATATCGCCATTGATGTGACGCGGGGCCTGACCGTGATTGACGTGGACAGCGGCGGCCGTGTTTCGGGCGCCGATGGAGAGGCGTTCGCGTTGGGCCTCAACATGGCGGCGGCGGAAGAAGCGGCGCGGCAGATTGCGTTGCGCGGCACAAGCGGGCTGGTTGCAGTGGACTTCGTCGGCATGCAGGCGGCGAAAAGCCAGCGCAAGCTGGCCGAGGCTTTCCGGCAGGCGCTGACCGGCCGGCTCGGCCGAGTCAGCGATGTGCTGGAGCTGTCATCGCTCGGCGTGTGCGAGGCGGCAATCGCCCGGCGTATCCGGCCGGTGCGCGACGCGCTGGCGGCCCCGGCAGCCGAGCGTGAGGCGCTCGATGCGCTACGGGAAATCGAGACGGCGGGCAGAGCCGCCCGCGCCGCGCGAATCCATGCAAGGATTTCGGCTGCGGCCGCCCAGTGGCTGGAGCTTGATGCGATCGGCTGGAAGGCCCAGCTAGCAGACCGAATCGGCGCACGCTGGGCCATCGAGGCGGAGGCGAGGGCGCCCAGCCCCCAAGGTCCGGGCAAACCGCAAGTATGGAGCGCGTGAATGGCCTGTCCGATCTGCTCCAAGGCCCCGGACGTCAAATATGCCCCGTTCTGCTCGAAACGCTGCGCGGACGTGGACCTGTCGCGCTGGCTGAAGGGGACATATGCGATCCCCGGCTCCCAGACCGGCGAGGAAGACGAGGATGGCCAGTCCAGCCGCTCAGAATCCTCTGAAAACAGGGACTAAAGAGGTCTCCATAAGGGCATGGACAGGGAATAATCGTTTCCCTATACATCGCGCCTCTTCGCCGCGAGGCGCAGGCCCGGATAGCTCAGTTGGTAGAGCAGCGGATTGAAAATCCGCGTGTCGCTGGTTCAATTCCGGCTCCGGGCACCATTTCCCCTTAGTGCGCTACGCTCGGCTCACCGCTCTTGTCCCAAGTAACCCTTTGGCTCGAAATGCGCGCGTCTGCTTGGTTTTTGCCGTCCCGTAGGGCGCGTGTTGATACGCCGCCCAGCCGCCAGCGGTGTAAGGTGTCGGCCTTACTCTGGGAGCGCCCCAATCCGCTGGAGAGTCCAGTAGAGCCCAACTAGCGCGATCACCGCCGCGACCGGAATGACGAATGCCGGACGATAGAGTTGGAGTTTGCTGGCAGATTTGAGGGCGAGCTGAATGGCTGAGGCGACTAGGCCTGTGGCGAGCAGCACGAGCAGGTGGCCAGCTTCGACGCCGAGGGTGATCCCGACGAGGCCGGCGGAGAGGTCTGCGTTCTCGAGATAAACCTTCATGACAGAGCCGAAGCCGAGGCCATGCAGCAGGCCGAACGCGAAGATCACGGGCAGGCGCCAGATGTTGGCGCGCTTGAAGACGATGGCCTCGACCGCGAGGGCGACGATCGAGATAGCGATCAGCGGCTCGATGATTTCGCCCGGGCTCTGGACGATTCCGGTGGCGGCGAGGCCGAGCGTTATGGTGTGCGCGACCGTGAAGGTGGTGACCTGCAGGATCAGCGGGCGCCAGCCGCGCGCATTGAGATAAAGCGCGACGACAAACAGAACGTGATCCAGCCCTTGCGGGATAATGTGCTGGAATCCGAAGTCGATGAATGTGCCGACGTTCTCGAACCACATGCCTGCGGCGTTCCCCTGTAGGTGTGGCCTGCCACCCGAAGCCCGAAGGGCGCAGGGTGGCGGAGAGGGTGGGATTCGAACCCACGGTAGAGTTTCCCCTACGACGGTTTTCAAGACCGTTGCCTTAAACCACTCGGCCACCTCTCCCGCGCGGACCATGTATTCGCGATTGGCGGCAAAGAAAATGGTTTATGCGGGCCGCGCCGACGTATGGGCGGACCGGGCAGGGTGATGCCTGATTTTCAAGGATTCCAGCGTTGCCGCGGTCGAGACGCGGCAAATTGCGCGGGCGCCGATAACGATTGGCCCGAACCCGTCCAGATTGCTGAAAATTCGACGGATCTTGGTTTACGGGCCGAAACCGGCGCGTGGCTATGGTCCGCCCTGTCGCCAGTAGAGCGGCTCGGATCGCGGGAAACCCCAAAGTCCGATCTCAGTAAGGGATGTGGTGATGGTGGGCGTTGGCAAGCCTCGCGTTGGTATCAGCGCGCGTTTGGTCACGGGTGCGGCTATTCTGGCGGCGGTTTTCACCGTTGGCGGAGTAGAAACGTCGTGGGCCCAGACCCGCGCGCCAATCGTCTATAAATCGTCAGCTCAGGCTTCTACCCCGACCGTGCGGCTGGAAAACCGCGCTGAAGGCATGCCGATCGCCGTTGCGCCGCATGCCCCTATTCCGACTTTTGCAAATTCGCCGAACCCGGCTGAAGCTTTCGACCTGCGCGCCGGCACGGTGAAAGCCAGCTTTGGCCCGGCCCCGATGTCCTCTGTCTCGCGTGTTGAAGCGCCGCCCGGACTGGCTTCGGCGACCACGTTCGCCCAGCCTTATGCTGGCCCTCCCTATCAAGTGGCCGGCAAATGGTATGTACCGACCTACGAACCCAACTATGATGAAATCGGTATTGCTTCGTGGTACGGCCCGACCTTCCACGGCAAGGACTCCGCTTCTGGCGAAGTGTTTGACGAAATGGCGATGACGGCGGCTCACCCGACCCTGCCGATCCCGTCGCTGGTGCGTGTCACCAATCTCGAGAACGGCAAGACGGTGGTTGTGCGCCTCAATGACCGCGGCCCGTTCGTTGACGATCGCCTGATCGACCTGTCGAAAGCGGCGGGCGCAGCGCTCGACCTGCACGGCAAAGGCACGGCCAAGGTTCGCGTCCAGTATGTTGGACCTGCCCCTGCCGAAGCCAACGCTACCCCGCTTCAGCCGGTTTCGCAGAAGCTCGCCGTGCGCGCCGAGCCGATTGCCGCCGTGATTGCCCCGCCGGCCCCGATTGTTCGCGCGGCTGGAGCTCGCGGCTTCTTCCTCCAAGCCGGCTCGTTTGCCGATCTGGGCAATGCCAACGCTCTCCGCAACGAGTTGCGTTCGGCCGGCGCCGTCTCTATCGCGGCGGTTCAGGTCAATGGCACGGAATTCTACCGCGTGATGGTCGGGCCATGGGCTTCACGCGACCAGGCTGAACAGGCTCAGGCGCGCCTCAGCGCAGTAGGCACGAAAGCCCTCGTCGTCGCCAAACTCGACTAGGCGGAAGCAGGGGTAGGGCAGGGACGCTCGGTCTCGGCTCGCGGCCTGTACACAAAGGCCTGTAAACAGCGACTTTCTGGCGGTTGACGGGGCGACCCGAAGCGCCTTCATGTGGGCGGATTCTCAACGGAGTCTGCGCTCATGCGCCATATCGCCGGAACCCTGCTTGCAATCGCGCTTGCTGCGTCTTCAGCCGTCGCTCAGCCCCCGGCCGCGCCGCCCGCTCCCGCGCCGGACCCGACCGCGCAGATGGCGACTGACCCGCTGAACACCAGCGCGACCTATGCCTTCATCATGGATGGCGATGGCGGCATCCCGCTCTACTCCAAGCGCGGCGACGAGCCGATGATCCCGGCGTCGATGTCGAAGCTCATGCTCTACTACATGACGTTCGAGCGCATCAAAGCCGGTCGTCTCACCATGACCGACGAGTTCTCGGTGAGCGAGCACGCCTGGCGGACGGGCGGCGCCGGCACCGATGGCTCGACCATGTTTCTGCCCCTCAACTCGAAGGTTTCAGTACAGGACCTGCTCAAGGGCGCGATCATTGTTTCGGGCAATGACGCGTGCATCGTTCTGGCCGAAGGACTGTTCGGCAGCGAGGAAGCCTATGCGCGCGCCGCGACCGCTCGAGCGAAAGAGCTGGGCATGACGGGATCTACGTTTGCCAATGCCACAGGTCTCGATGCCCCGACGCATCGCATGAGTGCGCATGACATTGCGACGATCGCATTCCGCATCATCAAGGATTTCCCAGAATACTATCCGATGTTCCGCGAACCCGAATTCACGTTCAACAACACGCGCCAGTACAACCGCAACCCGCTGTTGCGCGAACTCGATGGCGCAGATGGCGTGAAGACGGGTCACCTTTCGGTTTCGGGTTATGGCCTGGTCGGCTCTGCGATCCGTGAAGGCAAACGCCGCATCATCGTGCTGAACGGACTTACGAGCGAGACAGAGCGCAAGAAGGAAGGTCCGCGCGTGATGCGGTCCGCATTTCTTGATTTTACCGCGTCAACGCTGGTCAACAAGGGCGCTGAAGTTGCGATAGCCGACGTCTGGCTTGGCGAGGACAAAAAGGTCTCGCTGATTGCGACCGAAAGCTACGCCACCGGGCTGCACATGGATGCGGTGCCTAAAATCAAAGGCAGCGTCACTTACAAGAAGCCGTTGCTGGCGCCGGTGAAGGAAGGCGATATTGTCGGTGAGCTTGTCATCTCTGCGCCTGGAACGCCCGACAAGAAAATTCCGGTCGCTGCCGGCAAATCGGTGAACCAGCTTGGCTTGCTCGGCAAGGCGATGCTTGGCCTGCGGGGCGAGGACGAGGAAGAAGAGCTGGAAGGCAAGAAAGAGTAGGGGTTGGCGACGCGCGGCCGTTTCATCACGCTGGAAGGAGGCGAGGGCGTCGGGAAATCCACTCTGGCGACTGCTCTGGAGGCGCGACTTGTCGCCCGCGGGATCAAGGTCGTCCGAACCCGCGAGCCCGGCGGTACGCCCGGAGCGGAGGCGATCAGGCGGCTGATCCTGAGCCCGCCTGTTGAAGTGGCTGGCTGGGAGCCTATCGCGGAAACCTTGCTGTTCTATGCAGCTCGCACCGACCATTTGGACAAGTTGATCCGCCCCGCGTTGGCCGCTGGCAGCTGGGTTATTTGCGATCGGTTCTCGGACTCCACACGCGCGTATCAGGCGGCTGCCGGACATGTTCCGAGTGAGCACATCGAAACGATTGATCGCATCTGCGTTGGCGACACGACGCCGGATCTCACTTTAGTGCTCGACCTGCCCCTTGATGCTGCTCGCGAGCGCATGACGGCGCGTGCGAACGACAAGGATGCGATTGAGTCACGCGTGCTCAGCTATCATGAGGCCGTCCACAAGGCCTTCCTCGACATCGCGCGCGCCAATCCGCGGCGCTGCCTCGTGCTCGATGCGTCGGCGGCTCCAGCGGCGCTGGCGGACATCGCGATAGCGGCGATCAATGAGCGTCTCGGCGGTGATCGCTGATGGAAGTCGCGGCCAACGAACTTGGACATGTGATTGGTCACGCGGCTGCGAAGCATGAGTTTCTCGCGGCTGTGAATTCCGGCAAGCTGCATCATGGGTGGCTGCTGCGTGGGCCGCGCGGCGTTGGCAAGGCGCGCCTTGCGTTGCAATTCGCGATGCACTTGCTGGGCAATGGCGACGGACAACTGTCAGCGAACGCCGAAACTCCTGTCGGAAGGCTAGTGATCGCCGGGAGTCATCCCGATCTGCGCATCGTGCGGCGGCCCATCGACGACAAGGGTAAGCAGAAGTCCGAAATTCCGGTCGACAGCGTGCGTGAGCTTTCGGAATTCTTCTCGATGCGTCCCGCCATGGGTGGATGGCGAGTTGCGATCATCGATGCCGTTGACGAGATGAACCGACACGGCGAGAACGCGATCCTCAAGACACTTGAAGAGCCACCGAGCCGCGCTGTGCTGTTCCTGATCTCGCACGGCGAACAGTTGTTGTTGCCGACTGTGCGCAGTCGTTGCCGCGTGTTGCGGTGTGGCGCGCTTGGTGAACACGAGACAATGTCGGCGCTTGCGCAAGCTGGCGTTACCGGCGCGCGGGCTGATGAAGTGGCGAAGATTGCGCCTGGACGCCCTGGGCGGGCGCTGGAATTGGAAAGCGCCGATGCCGGCGCAGCTGCGGACGCAATTTTCAATGCCGTGCGCAGTCTTGCGGGCTCCGATGCGCGCAGCCTTCACATGGCGCTTTCGCAAGCAGCCAAGAGCGACGCATCGATGGCGGCGGCGATGGAGTCGTTGCGTGTCAGCCTGCAGAAGCGCGCCGCGCGCGAAGCTGATCCTGTCATTGCAGGCGACTGGGCTTCAGCTGCGCTCGACGTTATGCGCATTGATGCTGAAGCGCAGGCGCTGAATCAGGATCGCGCGCAGACGATTGCCGCCGCGCTGTCACGGGTCGCGCGCCTTGCGCGCACGGACGCCTGACCATGTTGTTCGATACGCACGTCAATCTGCATGCGGAGCAATTCGCCGGCGAAGTGGAAGGCATTCTTGCTCGCGCGCGTGCCGCCGGCGTCACGCGCTTCGTCACGATCTGCGATCGGCTTGACCGCTATCCGGCTGTGCGCGCGATCGCTGAAGCGAACGATGACGTTGAATGCACGGTAGGCGTCCATCCGCACTATGCCAAGGACTACTGGTCGCTTGAAGCGGAAGCGCTTGTGAGTGAGGCGCGCCATCCAAAGGTGGTCGGCATTGGTGAGACTGGGCTCGACCAGCATTATGGTTATAGCGCCATCGTCTTGCAGGAGCGCAGCTTCGTCGAACACATCCACGCTGCACGTGAGACCGGATTGCTGTTGGTCGTCCACACGCGGGAAGCCGACGATCTGACGGGCGACATTCTGGAGCGTGAATTCAAGCGTGGCCCGTTCCGCATCCTGATGCACTGCTACACGAGCGGCGCGCGGCTGGCCCAGCGCGCGATGGATATGGGCGCCAGCTTTTCAGTTTCCGGAATCCTTTCGTTCAAAGGCGCAACCGACGTTCGCGACGTGACGGCCAAAGTTCCGCTCGATCGGATCATTCTCGAAACCGACTGTCCGTATCTCGCCCCGATCCCGTATCGCGGCCGGCGTAACGAGCCCGCCTATCTGGTGGACGTCTGTCGCGCCTTCGCGGATCATCGCGGCCTGAGCTTTGAGGAGGCTGCGCGCCTGACCACCGCCAACGCCATCAAGTTGTTCCAGAGGCCGGCATGAGCGATGCCTGGCCAAAGGGTAGGTTGCAGGTTCGCATCCTTGGGTGCGGGTCGTCTGGCGGCGTTCCGCGTATCGGCAATGACTGGGGCGTCTGTGATCCGGCCGAGCCGCGCAACCGCCGATCCCGCTGTTCGATCCTTGTGCGCTCCTGGGCGCCTGGCGCGACCCAGCCGACGCTGATCCTGATCGATACCGCGCCGGACATGCGGGACCAGCTGCTGGCCGCGCGGATCGATCGGCTCGACGCCGTGCTGCTGACCCATGAGCACGCGGACCAGTGCCATGGGATCGACGACCTCAGGGCGCTGGTGATCCGCCATCGCCAGCGCATGCCGGTCCACATGGATCAGGTGACGGCTGACATTGTCGGCCGGCGGTTCGACTACTGCTTCGAGGGGGCCGGTGCGTATCCGGCCATCCTGGACAAGAAGGTGGATCTGGAAATCGGGCAGGTGATCCGCATCGATGGCGTTGGCGGACCTGTGAATATCTTGCCGCTGGGTCAGGACCATGGGAGCATCCCGTCGCTGGGCTTCCGGATCGGAACCTTTGCCTATTGCAACGATGTGGTTCGGCTGCCTGAGGAGACGCTGGAGCGGCTTGGCGGGCTCGACAGCTTCGTGGTCGATGCGCTGCGCTACACGGCCCATCCGACCCATGCGAGCGTTTCGCAAGCGCTTGGCTGGATCGACCGGATCAAGCCGCGCCGGTCGGTGTTGACGAACCTGCATGTCGATCTGGACTATCAGAAACTCAGGGCAGAGCTGCCTGTAGGCGTCGAGCCCGCCTATGACGGGCTCGAGCTGGAAATCGCGCCAAATGCTTGATTTCAGCCCAAACAATATTGCCCATAATGTTGATTATGCGACTTGCGTATATGGGGGTTTGAGCGATGGCTGATCCGGCCTCGACAAAATCCGGCGCCCGCGGCGACCCGGGTGCGGCTCCGATAGGCGACCGCTCCCTCCCCTCATCGGGAGACCCATGGCGCGATCTGGTGACGTTAATGGCTCGGCTGAGGACGCCTGGGACCGGATGCCCATGGGACATCGAGCAGACCTTCGAGACGATCGCGCCATATACGATCGAGGAAGCCTACGAGGTCGCCGACGCGATCGAGCGCAACGACATGGGGGAGCTGAAGGGCGAACTGGGCGATCTGCTATTCCAGTCGGTCTTCCATGCGCGCATGGCCGAGGAAGCCGGACACTTCACCATCGACGACGTTGTGCGATCACTGGTCGACAAGATGATCGACCGGCACCCGCATGTATTTGGCGACAAAGTTATCCACAGCGCGGATGCCCAGACCGGCGCCTGGGAGGTCATGAAGGCTGCCGAGCGAGCCAGGAAAGCTGAGCGGGCCAAGGACGGCCCGGCTAGCGCGCTGGACGGCGTTGCGCTGGCGCTGCCGGCGCTGATGCGGGCGGAGAAGCTGGCCAAGCGGGCTGGGCGGGTCGGGTTCGATTGGCCATCGGCTGGGCCGGTTCTGGAGAAGCTTCAAGAGGAGATCGGCGAGCTTGAGGAGGCGATCGCGGCTCCGGTGAAGGACCAGGCCCATATCGCCGAGGAACTTGGCGACATGCTGTTCGTGGTGGCCAATCTCTGCCGGAAGCTGTCGGTCGATCCGGAAGAGGCACTTCGCAATGCGAACGCAAAGTTTGTGAAACGATTTTCAGGTATGGAAGAGCTGGCCCGGGAACGGGGACAGGACTTCGCCAGCCTCACGCTGGACGAACAAGAAGCTCTCTGGACCGATGTGAAGAAGGCCGAGCGCGCCTAGCGCCGGTGCGCACCGAAGCTGACGCCAGCAGTTTGTTGCGGTCCTAGATCGATCGGAGCGATCTCCAACTCTTCGACCGAGGTAGGTGCGTCTATGTTGGCGTAACGTTTGCGAATGGCGAGCTGCTGCCGCGCAAGGTCAAGATCGTCCTTGGTGTCGATGTCGAACAGCAAGGGCAGCGGCGCGCTGAAGCCGACCACGTTGAAACCACCCTGCCCGATAATCGCCTTGGCGCCATCGTCGCCATCAAGCGCTGCAAGCTGATCGAAGCACGCCGGCCCGAATGCGGTCGGCGGGCGTGTTCCGTGTGCGCCACCTGAATGCACGATATCGACGCCGCCAGATCCTAGACGCTGTATGACGCCTTCAAGGATCCATGACTCCACAAACGGCATGTCGCCCATGACAACAAGGATCGCATCCGGCTTGAACTGGAGCGCGACATTCACGCCAACCGCGATTGAGTGGCCAAGACCTTGCCGCGGCTTCTTGTTCACCGCGACGACGAAGCGGTTGATCAGCCGTTCGCCAATCTGCGGCCGATCCGACGGGCACACTGCGACGCGTGCAAGCGGATCAACGTCTGTGATCATGTGGGCCGCGTGCTCGATAAGCGGCTGTCCGCCAAGGTCCGCCAGCATCTTGTCGCGGCGGCCGTAGCGGCGCGAAAGCCCCGACGCCAGAAGCACGACTGCAGTCCGGTTCATTGGCACGCTCATGGCGCGCCACGCTTGACTGCGCCGCCGCTGGTCGTTCGAACCATTACGATCTCCGCCAGCGCGGACACGGCCAGCGAGCGCGGGTCCTGCGACGGGAACAAGCCGAGCGGGCCCTTGAGCCGCGCAATCTCGTCGGCGGTAGCTCCGAGCGCTTCGAGCACTTCTACGCGCCGACGATGGGTTTGCCGCGAGCCTAGCGCGCCGACATAGAAGGCTTCGCTGCGAAGCGCATCAAGCAGCAGCGGGCCTTCCCATTCATGTTCGTGGAACAGGCACGCGACCGCCGTATGTGAGTCGAGCGGCAGCTTGGGCGTAGCCTTCGGGACGGTGAGTTGAATCAGCTCGTGCGCATAGGGACGACAGAACTCAAGTGTTGCGGGCTCCTGGCTCGCAACGACGAGTTCGACATCGGCCGTTTGAGCCAGCTGGCTCATCGCTACGATCTCCCATCCACGCCCCGCCAGCACGATCCGGAGTTTCGGGTCAAAGCGGCGGACGAACTCGCCGGGCTTTGCCTGTTCATTTTGTTCTTCAACCCGCAGCGACGAGCGTGTTGTTGCAGGATCGAACAGCAGCGAGAAGCTACGACGCGCCCGGCCGAGCGCAATCGCGCGTTGCAGTAGCGCTCGATCCACATTGACGTCGACATAGAGATCGATTCCACCGCCGCACGGCAAACGTACATCAAGGTAGGGCGAGCCCGTACCGTAACGCAGCGTGCGATTTGTGCCTTCTTTCATTGCGATCTGCGCTTCTTCAGTCAGCGCCTGTTCAAGGCATCCGCCCGATATGCTGCCTGCGAAACGTTTGTCGCCGGCCACGGCCAGCTGCGCGCCCAAAGGTCGCGAAAATGGCCCGTCGAGCGAGACGATGCTGATCAGGGCTGCGGGGCGGCCAGCTGCCAACTCGGCTTCAGCGAAAGCCAACACATCGAGGTCGCCGGTCAGGCCTGGAGGGAGGCGTTCGGTCATGCCGCATCACCAGCAGCCGGATAGCTCTTGAGGAACGCCACGTCAGTCACGCCTTGATCTCCGGTGGGCGAGCCCCCGACATGGGTCGCCCTCCAATTGCGGGTCCAGCGACGACTCATCGCCGGTTTTCTCGCCTGCCCGCGCACGCTGCCTCTTGCCTCCCCAACGGCAACCGGCCTAGCGCTTGTGGAATTTGGTAATGGCGTTGGCCCAACGGGTCAACGCAGCGAGCCTGCCTGCACACAGGGTCTGAACTCATGGAATACGCGAGTGGACGGCTAATTGCGGCCCAGGAGGGGCCGATTGGCTGGATCACGTTCAACCAGCCCGAACGGCTCAATGCTGTTCGCCGGGATATGTGGGACGGGCTGCCCGCCGCGGTCGCGAGCCTGACGTCCAATCCGCAGATCCGCGCGATCGTAGTCAAAGGCGCGGGCGACAAGGCCTTCATCTCGGGGGCCGACATCGCCGAGTTCGATGTCCAAAGGAACAATGCTGCTTCGAACAAGCCATTCACTGCGGCCGTCACAGCTGCCACGGCGTCGCTGGTTGAGGCCCCCTTGCCTGTCATCGCCATGATCAACGGTTTCTGTATTGGCGGTGGCATGGTGATAGCCAGCGCTTGCGATATCCGTATTTGCGCGGAAGGTTCGCGCTTTGGCGTGCCAGCCGGAAAGCTTGGGCTTGGCTACGAGTTGGACAACTTGGCGCGGCTCCAGTCCATCGTTGGCAGAGGCATCGCGATGGAAATGCTGGCTACCGCGCGCCATTTCACAGCGGGGGAAGCCTTGTCGGCTGGTTTCATCAATCGTGTCATCGCCGCGAACCAGCTCGAGGCTACTGTTCGCGACATGGTTGCGATGATCGCTACAACTGCGCCACTGAGTTTCGCCGCCGCGAAGCTTGCCAGCCGTGCAGCTGCAGATCCATCTCTTGAAGCCGAAGCTCAGCGCGCGATCGATGTATGCTTCGACAGCGAAGACTTTCAGGAAGGCCGCGCGGCATTCAGCGAGCGCCGCGCGCCTGTATTCGTTGGCCGATAAGACAACAGAATGAGACGATCGACATGACAACGACAACCCAACTTCTCGAGCAGCCTTTCTCGACGATGTCGGACATGATCCGGGCCCACGCGGACGAGCGACCTGCTCATACCGCGATTGTCGATGGGGACCGCGTGCTCACTTTCGCAGCGTTTGATGCGCTTATCGATCGCGCGGCGGCTCAGCTCCAGCGAGACGGCATCGATAACAAAGGCGCTGTCGCGATGTGCGGCCCCTCTTCGATCGAGTATGTGACGACCTTTGTTGCCGCGTTACGTATCGGCGCAGCCGCCTGCCCGCTCGCGCCATCGTCTACGGCAGAACAACTCGCGGCAATGGTGCGCGATTGCGGGGCTGGTATCCTGTTCGTCGATGACAGCGCCTCCGCTGCACTGGATACCGTTGACGAAAAGCTCACCGTCAAGCGCGTCGCGCTCGAGGGCGTCGCCAACCCTTCGTTTGCTTCATGGCTCGCAGCCGAAGGCGCGAAACCCACGTCCGTAACCATCGATCCGGACCAGACGTTCAACATCATCTACTCGTCCGGCACGACAGGCACGCCGAAAGGCATTGTCCAGCCACACAAGATGCGCTGGGGCCATGTGCGGCGCGCGGAAGCTCTCGGATATGGGCCAGACGCCATCACCATCGTCTCGACGCCGCTTTACTCGAATACTACGCTGGTCAGCCTGATCCCGGCGCTGATGCGCGGCGGCACGGTTGTGCTGATGCGCAAGTTCGATGCGCGTGGCTTCCTGGATCTGGCGCAGAAATATCGCGCCACACATGCCATGCTGGTGCCGGTCCAGTATCGCCGTTTGATGGACCTGCCCGATTTCGGAAGCTTCGACCTCTCGAGCTTCCGCATGAAGACCTGCACAAGCGCGCCATTTCCCGCCGACCTCAAGGCCGACATCCTGGCTCGCTGGCCCGGCGGCCTCGTGGAGATCTATGGCATGACGGAGGGCGGCGGCTCATGCCTCCTGCGTGCGCACGAATTCCCGAACAAGCTGCATACTGTCGGCCAACCGGCGCCCGGACACGATATCCGGATCATCGGCGATGATGGCAAGGAGCTGCCGCGCGGCGAAACTGGCGAGATCGTCGGCAAGTCGATGTCGATCATGACGGGGTATCATAACCAGCCCAAGAAGACCGCGGACGCTGAATGGTTCAGCCCAGAGGGCGAGCGCTTCATTCGCACTGGCGACGTTGGCCGCTTCGATGAGGACGGCTTTGTTGTTCTCGGCGACCGTAAGAAGGACATGATCATCACCGGCGGCTTCAACGTCTATCCCAGCGACCTTGAAGCCGAGCTGGCGAAGCATCCGGCGGTCGCGGAATCTGCCGTGGTTGGCATCCCATCGCGTGAATGGGGAGAGACACCCGGCGCCTTCATCGTGTTGCGGTCAGGCCATATGGCCACGGCTGAAGAGCTCAGGCAGTGGATGAATGCGCGTGTCGGCAAGACGCAGCGGCTAACTTACGCGACGATTGTTGAATCGCTTCCGCGATCCTCGATCGGCAAGGTTCTGAAACGCCAACTGCGGGACGAGTTCAGACCAACTTCAACTTGACCGCTCCTCATTGCCCATAACGGCTTCGCCGCTCTATGTTCCGCCAAACACCCGGAACCGGGGCGGGAAACGCGACCTATGAGCCAGACAGATAGCCTGACAGACGAGCAGCTGATCGCTAGCGGCATGACCGTAGCCGTTCACGCTCGCCGTACGCCGGATCAGCTGGCCATTATTTCACCGAGTGGCAATCGCACCTGGCGCGAGTTCAACGCCCGCGCGAACCAGCTGGTTCGGCTGTTGCGCAAGCGCGGCTTGCAGTCCGGCGATGGCGTCGCCCTGCTCGCCCACAATGGTCCAGAGTTCGCTGAAGTCTGGGCCGCCACGCAGCGCGCAGGCTTTCGTCTGACCGCTGTGAACTGGCATCAGTCTCCCGAACTGATCGCGTATGTTGTCGACAACTGCGATGCGAAAGCACTCGTCGCGAGCGGACGCTTCGTTCCAGGCGCGACGGAGGCCGCGGCCAAGGCGGGCGACAAGCTACCGGTGAAGCTTGCTTTCGCCGGCGCCATACCCGGCTTTGACGACTATGAGGACGCGGTGTCGGCCGAAAATCCGGAGAATATCGATAACGCTGAATCTGGTTCGACGATGCTGTACACTTCCGGTACCACTGGTCGGCCGAAGGGCGTGTTTCGTAAAACGCGTCCGGTGGTCTCGCAGCTCACGGGCGTCTGCAACGAGACTGCGAAGTGGAATCCGAAGACAGATCTCTCATTGCTGACGGGCCCGCTTTATCATGCAGCTCCGCTGGGCATCAACTTCGTCATCCCGATCAACGCCGGCGTCGGCGTGTTGCTGATGGACAAGTGGGACGCGGAAGAGACCCTGCGGCTGATTGAGACACACAAGGCAACCCATACGCATATCGTGCCCACGATGATGCACCGCATGCTTCAGCTACCCGAAGCGACCCGAAACAAATACGACATCTCTTCCATGCGCTGGATCATCCATGGCGCGGCGCCCTGCCCTGCGCACGTGAAGAAGCAGATGATGGATTGGTTCGGGCCAACCATTTACGAGTACTACTCGTCAACGGAAGGCGGCGGTGTATTCGTCGGCCCGCATGAGTGGTTGAAGAAGCCGGGCACCGTCGGCAAAGCCGTGCCTGGTGTCGAGATCAAGCTGCTGGATATCGAAGGCAATCCGGTTCCGCAGGGGACCGAAGGGCTCATCTACGTGAAGGCGCCGGCAACTGGGCGGTTCGAGTACTACAAAGAGCAAACCAAGACGGACTCGAGTTATCGCGGTGACTGGTTCACGCTCGGTGATATGGGCCGTTTCGATTCCGATGGCGACCTGTTCCTCACCGGGCGCACGGCTGAGCTGATCATTTCGGGCGGTGTGAACATCTACCCTGTCGAGATCGATGAAGTGCTGATCCGCCACCCGGATATCGCCGATGCGGCTGTCGTTGGCGTGCCCAATGAAGACTGGGGCGAAGAAATCAAGGCTGTCGTCGAACTGAAGCCAGGAGTTGATCGCTCGCCCGCCACGATCCAGTCGATCCTGGATTTTGCGAAGGAGCGCCTGCCCGGTTTCCAGCGGCCTCGTACAGTCGAGTTTGTGGACTCGCTGCCACGGAACGCTGCCGGCAAGGTTCTGCGCGCGCAGGTCCGGGCTCCTTACTGGGCCGGACGATCGCGAAGCATTTGAACAAAAGAAAAGGGCGGCCGAAGCCGCCCCATCCATCAGTGTCGAACGCTTCGTGTTGCTACCCGTTGGGGAAGCTTTCAAAACGCTCGTGTTTGGTATTCCTCACTTCAGAATGCCAATGCGTTGGGTGTCGGTCCTGACTCCGACATCCAATTTCTCGCACGGAAATTTTCGCGGTTTCAATCCCAATGTCGCCGGCTACACTGGCCCTCCGCCAATTACAAAGGTCTGTGACACATCAGACACAATCCAAACGATCGTTTGGTTGCGGGCTTTCCCAGCGTTTTAGCCATTTTATCGATGACCAAGCCTGTGGCTCGGCCGCCGGTCAGTCCGGGTCCTGCTCGATTGGGGCGGCCGCCAGCGGCAGCGGCGCGCCCTTCATTGCTGTCCGCAGGCGATCCCGGTCGAGTGCGCCCTCCCATCGGCTGACTACGATAGTGGCGACTGCGTTACCGACGAAGTTGGTTAAGGCGCGGCATTCCGAGAGGAAGCGGTCGACACCCAGAATGATGGCCATGCCGGCGATCGGGATCGACGGAAACACGGCCAGCGTCGCGGCCAATGTGATGAAGCCGGCGCCGGTAACGCCCGCGGCTCCCTTCGAACTGAGCATGGCAACAAGCAGCAGGATGATTTGGTCGTTCAAACCTAGCGGCGTGTTCGTCGCCTGCGCGATGAAGAGCGCTGCCAAGGTCATGTAGATGTTGGTGCCGTCGAGGTTGAACGAGTAGCCGGTTGGGACAACCAGGCCGACCACCGGACGGGCGCACCCTGCCCGCTCCAACTTCTCCATCAATGCAGGAAGTGCTGACTCGGATGACGACGTGCCGAGCACAAGAAAGAGCTCTTCTTTCAGATAACGGATCAGGTGGAAGATGTTGAAGCCAGCCCAGAGCCCGACGGCGCCAAGAATAACGAGCACGAAGACAAGCGATGTAAGCCAGACCGCACCGATCAGTTTGGCGAGGTCAACAATCGCATCGACACCCTGATCGGCGATGATGAAGGCAAAAGCTCCGAAGGCGCCGATGGGAGCCGCGCGCATCAGAATGGCGACCATCTTGAACACGGCCGTGCTGAATGCGGTCAACACATCAACGGCGGTCTGCGCGCGGTCACCTACCGAAGCGAGCGAGATCCCGAAGACCACCGCGAGAAACAGCACGGGAAGAATGCTGGCGCCCGTGAAGGCCCCAACGAAGGTCGTGGGGATAATGTCGCCGATGAAGCCCAGAATGGTTAGATCGTGCGACTGCTGTTCGTATCCGTGCACGCGCTCGACCGCGGAGGGGTCAAGTGTAGTTGGGTCGATGTTCATGCCCGCGCCGGGTTGGAACACGTTGGCGACGATCAAGCCAACGACCAGTGCGAGCGTTGAAAACGTCAGGAAGTAAGCGAAGGCTTTGAAGACGACACGGCCGAGCTTGCCGAGATCACGCATACCCGCGATGCCGATGACGATGGTGAGGAACACCACTGGCGCGATAATCATCTTGACGACCTTGATGAACAGATCGCCCAGCGGCTTGAGATATTCGCGGACCCAAGCATTTTCGGCAATCGCGACCTGGTGGGTCAGCGGCTTCAGGGTCGCGGGGTCTATGGCGGGCTGGCCGGTAACGGCATCGAGCAGCGGCGCCGTATGCCAAAGCGGGAAGAAGGCGCCGATCAGGCCGCCTGCAAAAATCGCAAACAGCACCTGAAAATACAGTTGCGTATAGAAAGGCCCCTTGCGCCGATGCCCCTCGGCCGGCGCGTCGATAACGGCCATTTGCTATGCCTCCGCCCCGAAAAACTGGCCCCACCCGCGAGGGACCGCATCGTCTGGTTCACGCACAGTAATGGGACCGACGCAGCACGCCAGTCCCTTCGCCAATCTCGTGAGCTAGAAGTTCTAAGATGCCGCTTTCGGAGCAGCGGCATCCGTTGCTGTGTATTTGTATCCCGGCAGCCTGCCCGGCAGGTGAATGAGCATCGGCGCAGCAACGAAGATCGACGAATAAGTGCCGATAATGATGCCAAAGACGATCGAAATCGCGAAGCCGAATAACACCGGGCCACCCAGGAACGCCATTGATGCCGCCGCGAGCATGGTGGCGAGCGAGGTGATCAGGGTGCGCGACAGGGTCGAAGTGATCGAGATATCGATGACCTGGGTGATCGGCAGCTTCTTGTACTTTTTCAGCATTTCGCGAATGCGATCATAAACGACCACGGTATCGTTGATCGAATAGCCGGCCACAGTAAGAACGCCGGCGACAATGGTGAGGTCGAATGTGAGCTGGGTGATCGAGAACAGGCCCACCACGGCGTAGACGTCGTGGAATGTCGTGATGAAGGCGCCTGTGCCGAACTTGATTTCGAAGCGGAACCAGACGTAGGCGCCGATCGCCAGCACGGCGAGCACCGCGGCGAGCACGCCGCTCATGAACAGCTCGCCAGAGACTTTCGGGCCGACAACCGCCGGAACCTGGACAGAAACACCCTCGCCGAGGATCTGCGTCACTTTCTGGGCGATGGCGGGCACTTCGTCGGCGCCAGTCTCAACCGGCAGGCGAATAATGACTGTGTTGCCGTTGTTGGAAGTGGTGACGACGCTCTCTTCGAAGCCCGCTTTCGCGACTTCATCGCGGACGACGCCGACGTCGAATGGTGTCGAGCGAGTTGCTTCGATCTGCACGCCACCGGTGAAGTCGAGGCCCATGTTGAGGCCTTGGGTCGCCAGCGAGAAGGTCGTGACGGCAAAGATAAGACCGGTCACGATGAAGCCGATCCAGCGGATCTTCATGAACGGAAACGGCTTGGTCTCGTCGGACTGGACCTTCTTCGATCCTGGCTTATCCCACCACATTCAGCATCTCTTGCCTGAAAGGTTAGCGGCGATGTCCCGTCCCGGACCCGCCCAATCGGCCACTGCGCTACCAGTTGAGACCGAAAAGCGCCATCCAAAAAGTCGGGAACTCTGCCCTGACCCCGGGGGTAGGAAAATGACGTCAGGCCGTTAGGATCATGCCCGATTGACCAATATTCCCCCGATATCTGACGCCTCGGGCCCTCATCCCGGACTGAGCACCTCTGACCTGCTGCTTGCGGCAGCGCGGGGCGAGAGCGAACGCGTAACAGTCGCTGAGATCCTGGACGCATTGGATGCGCGGGCCTTCGGCCTCGCCACGCTGATTTTCGCGATTCCGTCCGTGATTCCGATGCCGCCGGGCGTGCCAACGGTTGTGGGCATCGCTTTGCTCATCGTGTCGGTGCAGATGGTTATGGGGCGGCAGGAGCTTTGGCTTCCCAAATTTCTTTCAAAACAAGGATTTCCTCGCAAAGCGCTGGTTTCCGGCTTCGAGAAGATCAAACCCCAGCTCGAGTTTGTCGAGAAATTCGCCCGGCCCCGTCTGCTGGCCCTTACCGGCAAGGCGGCTACGATTTTGATCGGGGTGGTCATCATGATCATGGCGATCGTGCTGATCCTTCCTCTTCCGCCTGGAGGGAATTTCCCGCCCGCGCTAGCCTGCGCGGTCTTGGGGATGGGTTTGGTTGAACGGGATGGCGTTATTGTTCTGGTGGGGCTCGTCGTGACCGTAGCGGCCTCTGTGGCCGTCTACTTCCTGATAGCCCTGTTGATCGGCGCCCTGCCCGGGATCACAAACTGGTTCGCCTCGGCGTTTGACTTCAGCTAGGTCCCACATGGGACTGCTTTGTCGACATTCTGCGACAACAAAGCGGCGCGCAGGCGCAGTCCTGCGACAGGTTGCGCCGAAGGTCTTCTCCATAGGGCGACAAATCGATCGCCGAAAACGGAGACGCTCCCCATGAAGTTTTGTTTGTTTGCAGCCGCTGCAATAGCTCTCGCCGCTGGCGCTGCCTCGGCCCAGCCGCCGGGGGGCTCCGACGCTGTCCGTCAGGGGCGCGGTCATGGACCGGGCGGATTCGGCCTGCTTGAGTTTGACGCCAATGCCGATGGCAAGCTGACCAAGGCAGAGTTCGATGCCGCCCAGCGGGCACGGTTCAATCTGATCGACGCCAACAAGGACGGAACGGCCACAACCGAGGAGTTCCAAGCTGCCCGCAAGGCTGCTGGAGACGCCCGCAAGGCCGACATGATCAAAACGCGCTTTACAGCGCTCGACACCGACAAGAACGGCCAGATCAGCCAAGCCGAGTTCGCTGCCGGCGCGCCGGGACGCGATGGAAGCAAAGGCGGCCCACAGGGTGGCGGCCGTCACGGCAAAGGGGCCGGACCAGGTGGTCCGCAGGCAGCGGCTGGCCCCGACGGAACAAAACGCGCGGGTCGTCAGGATGCCGACAGAGACGGCAAAGTCACTTTTTCCGAGTTCAGCGCCGGTGGCCTGGAAGCCTTCAACCGTGCGGACGCCAACAAGGATGGAACGGTTACGGTTGCTGAACTGCAGGCGATGAAGCCGGGGCGCATTTAGTCGCGAAGGGCGGGCTCTCGATCCCTCCCCGTCCCCCGCGAGAGCCTGCCTTGACGAGGCCGTGGCCTGTTGCTTCGGATCACCCCGATGCAGCAGGCTGCAGCTGTTTTAGGATACTGGAAGACAGATGAGCCAGAGCTTGCTGATAGTCGAAGATGAGGCCTCGATCCGCGAGCCGCTGGTCAAGTATTTCGAGAACAACCAGTTTCGCGTGAAGGCCGCCGCCAATGCTTCCGAGGCGCGGGCGATGCTGGCCGCGCACGCTTTTGATCTTGTGATCTCCGACATCATGATGCCCGGCGAAGATGGGCTGAGCCTGTGCAGGCACATCCGCTCGACGAGCAACCTGCCCGTGATCCTGCTGACAGCGCGCGCAGAGGAGCTGGATCGTATTCTTGGTCTGGAAGTTGGCGCGGACGACTATGTCGTGAAGCCATTCTCGCCGCGCGAACTGCTGGCGCGCGTCAAGGCGGTCGTCCGGCGCACGAATAGCCTGCCGCCGAAGCAGGTTTCGCCAGAAACTGCGGCCTATGGTTTCGGCGACTGGGTTCTGAAAACCGGCGAGCGCGAACTGGTTGGGCCTGACGGGCTCAGCGTTCCTTTGTCGTCTGGCGAATACACGTTACTCTTGGCGCTGGTCGAGCGACCCAAGCTGGTGTTGACGCGCGATCAGCTTCTGGATCTTACGCAAGGTCGCGAGGCGGGCGTGTTCGATCGTTCCATCGACAACCAGATCAGCCGCCTTCGCCGGAAGATCGAAGACGACCCCAAGGCGCCGAAATACATCAAGACCGTCTGGGGCGGCGGCTACAGCTTTGCCATCGAGGTAAGGAAGCTTTGAAAGCCTTCCTGCCCCGTAGCCTTTCCGGACAGCTCGCATTGGTGATGGCTGGCGCGTTGCTTGTCGCGAGCATCGTCAATTTCGTGTTGCTGATTGGGGAGCGCCAACGCGCTTTGCTTATCGAGCAGAGCGGATTTCCAATTGCCCGGTTCGTGGACGTCGCACGCGACGTGACGGCATCCCCACCGGAGCGTGGTCGGCCTGCATCGATCGCGCGGCAGGGCCCGGGCCGATATCAGGTGCAGGCTAGCAATCAGATTGATAGCCGGTCCCTGCCCCGCGATGCCGGACTGGAACAACGACTGCGTGCGGCGGTCCTGGACGCGGGACTGACGCCAGGAGAAATTCGCGCTTCGGTACAAACAATAACTCGCCCTGAACGCAGCGCGGGAATACGCGAACGATTGGGAGGCCAGGGACCTGGGTTCTCCGGGAACGGACCAAGGGTACAGAACCCTGCAAATGATTATCGCCCCAATGGTGGCTCACGCCCTCCTCGCGAGGCGCGTGAAATCGTTCTGGCGATGCAGATCCCGGATGGCCGCTGGCTCACCAGCGTCACGGTCGGTCCTGAAGGAACGAGCGGCGACATCTTTCTGCTCGGCGCCAGCACCTTCGTCATCTTTGCATTCGTGCTTGCGGCGGCGCTGTGGATCGCGAGTCGCGTTGCGCGCCCACTGCAGGATCTGACGGCGGCAGCGCAAAAGGTTGGCGCAGCCGGGGAGCCGCAAGAGGTGACAGTTCAAGGGCCTGGCGATGTTCGTCAGACGCTCGAGGCCTTCAACACGATGAGCCGGCGAGTCAGTCAGCTGCTAAGCGAGAAAGACGTGATGCTCGGCGCCCTCGGCCATGATCTGCGGACACCTTTGTCGAGCCTGCGGATTCGCATCGAGAACATGGAGCCAGAGGTCGAGCGCCAGAAGGCGATACGAACCATCGAGGAAGCGAGCGATCTTCTGGAGGATATTCTAGAGCTCGCGCGGCAGGGTCGGTCGAAGGAGCCCATCAAGGCAATGGATATCTCGATCCTGGTTCAAGACATGGTCGAGGACTACGCGGAAACTGGAGCGCCGGTCTCGCTGACGGTCGCAGAAAAAGGCCCCGTGGCGTGCCGCCCCGTGCTGTTTCGGCGGGCGTTGCGTAATCTCATCGACAATGCCGTAGCCTACGGCGAACGCGCGCGATTGAGCGTGTCGCGCGAGAACGGCGACGTGTTGGTGAAGGTCGAAGACGACGGCCCCGGTATGTCTGCTGAAGCATTACGTTCGGCGGCCGATCCGTTCTACCGCGGCGATACTTCACGCAACCGAACAACCGGCGGCGCGGGCCTTGGGATCACGCTCGCCGACGCCATCGCGAAAGCGCATGGCGGCTCGCTGTCTCTGGAGAACAGATCGCCGCACGGCTTGAGTGTAACAATTCGAATGCCGACTGCCGCGACGCGGCCTAGCTCCTAGGTAAGCGCCCTGCCCTTTGTCTCGGGGAACAGAAAGAGGCAACTGACAATGCCGATCACACCGAAGACGATGGGGTACCAGAGGCCGGCAAACACATCGCCCGTGGCGGTCGCGATAGCAAATGCAGTCATTGGCATAAAGCCTCCAACCCATCCGACGCCGATGTGATACGGCACCGACAACGCCGTATAGCGGACACGCGTTGGAAACAACTCGACCAACGCCGCCGCCATTGGTCCGTAAAGCGCCGTGGCGGCAACGACGAGTATCGAAAAGCCGAAGATGATCGGCAACCAATCGAAATCGCCAGCCTGCTGTCCAAATTGTGCAGCATCCGCAGGTGACGGTATCGGCGGCGGATAGTTTGCCGTGGCAAGCGCAGCCTTGATTGTCGCATTTACCTCATCGGTCCGAGCTTTCAGCCTGTCGCCAGACAGCCCGGCGCCTTCGGGCACCGGATAGATCGCCCCGCCAACATGCACGGTCGTCGAGCCGCCGGCATCTGCCGGCTTGATCGAGAAGCCGATGCCGGCGTTCGTCAGATAGGCCCGTGAGATATCGCACGCGGTCTCGTATTTTTTCCCGCCGAGCAAATCGAACTGGAACGTGCAGCTCGCGCGATCGGCATGAATTTCGACAGGGGCCGCTGTCTGGGCTTCCAGCAGAGCTTGATTGGAACCTGCGGAGAATGCCTTGAATGCGGGGAACATGGCGACAACTGACAGCACCATGCCCAGGATCAGCACGGGCTTGCGCCCGACCCTGTCCGACAACCAGCCAAAGAAAATATAGAGCGGGATCGAAAGCAGCGTGGCGCCCATCAAGAAGAGGTTCGCCCAAACGCCCGGCAACTTCATGAAGCGCTCGAGGAATATTTGCGTGTAGGAGAACGCACACCACCATATCGCGCCCTGCGCCATCAGGAACGACGTGATGGAGACAAGAACCAGCTTCATGTTCTCCCATTTCAGGAACACCTCTGCATATGGAGCCCGGCTGATCGTCCCAGCAGCCTTCATCTTCTCGAATTCGGGGCTTTCGTTGAGGCGAAGGCGCATCCAGATCGAGATAGCGACCAGAATGGCCGAAGCGAGGAACGGTATCCGCCAGCCCCAGGCAAAGAACGCGTCCTCGCCCATCGCCGTGCGCGTACCCAGGACGACAATCAGAGCGCCGACCAGGCCGAACGCGGCAGACGCCTGGATCCAGCTCGTGGACTGACCGCGATGGTGCGGCTCGCAATGCTCAGCGACGTAGATCGCAGCGCCGCCATACTCGCCACCCACCGCCATGCCCTGAAGAATTCGCAGGATGACCAGCAGGATTGCACTGACGCCCATCAATTCCTTGTTGTCAGGCAACAGGCCTATCAGGAATGTGGCGCCCCCCATCATGATGACGGTAGCCAGGAACGCGCCCTTGCGGCCGAAACGATCGCCCATACGACCAAAGATCAACGCGCCAAGCGGCCTGAACAGCAGACCCGCAGCAAAGACCGCCAGCGTCGCCAGGGTGGCGTTCGCCTCGCCGATCTCCGCGGCGTTGAAGAATTTTCGCGAAAAAATGGTGGTCAGAGAGCCGTAGACGAAGAAGTCGTACCACTCGAAAGCAGTGCCAGCCGAAGAAGCGACCACAACGGTGCGCAGCGGTGTCGGCGGCTTGGCAGCCGTCTCACCCGTCGCGGTTTCCATGCAGATCTCCCTCGCCCGACTTTCCAAAGACCTGCACCAGTTTCCCGCGCTTCACCAGAGGGCGCAGTTGGCGTTGTGCCCCGGGGCCGGCTCGGGCTATTTCAAAGAGACGTGAGCCGATTAATCAGGAATTGCCCCGTGAAGCGCTTCGCCGTCGCCTTGGCTGCAACCGTACTCGTTATTACGCCCGCGCTGGCACAAAAGCCCGTGCGATCTTTGCCTCAACCAGCCGCAACGGCGCCGTCGACGCCTGCACCGAGAGATGTGGCCTACCCGGGAACGCTGAAGCTCGAGGTTGACGCTACCGACCTTGACCGGCGGATATTCAGCATACGCCAGAGTATCCCCGTTTCGAGCACCGGGCCGATGACGCTGCTGTATTCGCAATGGATCATGGGTAACCATGCGCCGCGTGGACCGATCTACAACTATTCCGGCCTGAAGATGACGGTCGGTGGCAAGCCGCTCGCGTGGACGCGCGATCCAGGAGACGTCTACGCCTTTCGTGTGGACGTGCCGCAGGGTGCAAAGACCATAGAGATCGAAGCACAATTCCTGAGCGCCATCGAGGCCGCGCAAGGCCCGATCATGATGACGCCGGAGATGCTGAAGCTGAACTGGTATATCGCCGCGCTATATCCAGCGGGTCATTATACGCGGAAGGTGAACTTCGACGTTTCCGTGAAGCTGCCGCAAGGATGGGACTACGCCACTGCTCTGGAAACAGCGTCGAGCGCGAACGGCGTCGTCAAGTTCAAGACAGCCGATTGGGAGACCGTAATCGATAGCCCACTGTTCGCGGGCAAGTACATGCGCAAGTTCGATCTTGATCCGGGCGGGCGTTCGCGCGTGACGTTGAACGTCATGGGAGATGAGCCTGGGCAGATAGACCCCTCCCCGGAGATCATTCAGGTCAATCGCAATCTGGTGGCGCAAGCTGACAAGCTCTATGGCGCGCGCCACTACGATCACTACGATTTCCTTTTGTCAGTGAGTGACAAGCTTTCCGGCTCCGGCATTGAGCATCAGCGGTCAAGCGACAACGGCGTTGGCAGCGGATACTATCGCAACTGGGACACAGGCTTCGTCAGCAAGGACCTGCTGGCGCATGAATACAACCATTCATGGAACGGCAAATATCGCCGCGGGGCGGATCTCTGGACGCCAAACTTCAATACGCCGATGCGCAACAGTTTGCTGTGGGTCTATGAAGGGCAGACGCAGTATTTCGGTCACGTGCTCGCGGCGCGTTCAGGCTTCGTCAGCAAGCAGCAGGCGCTAGATCTGATCGCTAACAACGCTGCGATCTACGATACCCGCACGGGACGAGACTGGCGCCCGCTGGCGGACACCACGATGGATCCCATCATCGCCGCGCGCCGATCCCTGCCCTGGCAGAACTGGCAGCGCAGTGAGGATTACTATTCCGAAGGCCAGCTGATCTGGATGGATGTCGACACGCTCATCCGCGAAAAATCCGGCAACAAGCGTTCACTCGACGATTTCGCGAAGGCCTTCTTTGGCGTCAACGACGGCGACTGGGGCACACTAACCTACACCCGCAAGGACGTCGTAGCGACACTCGACAAGATCGAGCCTTATGACTGGGAAGCTTTTTTGAAGGCGCGCGTGGACGATGTCGCAAAGACAGCGCCGCTCGCGGGGCTCGAACGCGGAGGCTATCGTCTCGTGTATGGAGAGACACCCAATGGAGTATGGCGTGATGGCGAAGTGCGATCGCGCGGAGCCAACCTGCTCTATTCCATCGGCTTGTCGGTGGATCAGAATGGCAAGATCTTGCTCATCCAGTGGAATGGCCCCGCGTGGAAGGCGGGCCTGAATACGTCTCTGACGATCACGGGAGTGAACGGTCAAGCTTTCTCAGCGGATCGACTCAGAGCGGCGGTAGCGGCGACCAAGGCGGGCACGCCAGTGGAGCTGCTCATTCGTACAGGCGAAACGTTCAAGACCATCCGGCTCGACTATCGTGGAGGCCACCGCTATCCGCGACTTGAGCGGATAGCTGGCAAGCCGGCCTATATTGACGACATTCTCGCCGCGCGCTGATCGCACCTACTTCGGCGTCGGCGGAAGGAAAGCGCCAACGACGCCGGCAAACTGTATCGGGCTGGCATAGCCATCCGGTGAAACCGCCTGCACGCCAAAGAACCAGTCGTCGATGACGACACCTTTTACGATCGCAGTTGTTTCGCTTCCGTCGACAGCTCTGCTGTGCTGCCATGTCGGCGACGTGGTGTCGCGCCACCATATCACATAACTGCCCGCGCCCGTTGAGGCGGTCCAAGATACCTTGGTGTCTGCGGACACGGCGCCTTCCACTTTTACCTCCATCGGAGGTCGAGGGGCGGAACCCAGGGAAGCCATGGTTATCGCGTTCAATCGCGCTACACGCGCGAGATAGGAAAAATCGACGCCGGCGATTGTGTCGCCGTACGCAATCCCGTTCTCGGTCCTGATATCCTGATGCTGGCGCGTATAATTCTCGGCCGCTTCGGTGACGCGCACCGCGGGGAAGCCCGCTTCAACCATCGGAACCTGATCACCACCCCGGCCGAAGCGATCGCGTCGATAGACCATGCTCACATCGAACGAGGGAAGATGCTGTTCGGCTATCTCGTCCATGTACCGGGCCAGATTGCGCGAGGGTGAGTCCACCTCGCCGCCGACCGAGCGGCGCGCATTCCCCTGAGCGTCGGATTCAAGAGAGCGGACGCCTTCCGAAAATATACGAACGCGGTTCTCTACCGTCTGCGCAAGGCCGCGCGTGTTGCCGACGATATCGTTGTTGAGAACTGCGAGCACCTGCCAGCCATGAACCTTGGCGTATTCGGCAAGAATACGTCCACCCAGCAAGCCCTGCTCTTCCCCTGACAGGGCAGCATAGACCAGCGTCGCACTGAAGCTGCGCTTCGATAGTACACGCGCAGTTTCCATGACCACCGCAACCCCAGACGCATCATCGTTGGCGCCGGGCGCATCAGCAGTGAAGTTCATGACATCACTGATGCGACTATCCAGGTGCCCCTGAATGATGATGACTCGTTGAGGATCGCCCGTGCCGCGCTGGATAGCGACGACATCGACGACCTGCGTTGGAGTTGGGACGCGCTGCCCAGTGACGGTATCGGACGGCAGGACGATCTGCAGGCATTCGCCGCAGGCGGCGCTCATCGCTTTGAACTCACTCTCAACCCATCGCCGCGCCGCGCCAATTCCGCGCGTGGGCGAGATGGTGTCAGACAGCGTATGCCGGGTGCCGAAGCCAACCATCTTCTCGACATAGCCGCGAAGGTTTGCCTCGCTGATCTCGGCCGCAACTGCGCCCAGCGCAGATTTTACTGCGGTTGGCGCCGCCCGCTCCTGATCGTCCGTGACCTTCACCGTCACGCAGCTCGCCGTGATCAGTCCTGTGAACAGCAATCCGGCAAACCTGGCTTTCATCACTGCTTCTCCCGCGTATCTTGCGCGATCATGGTTGGCCCATGGTAGACAGACCGGCAAGAGAGCGGCCGGGGTGACAGTCTGACATGATCGCACATAGGCAGATTGCTGGCGCCGCAGGGCTGCTTTTCATCGGAGCAATGTTCATGGCGAATGCGCAAACGCCCAAACTCGATCCGGAAACGTTCCTCCCCCCTCCCCCGGCCTGGAGCGGGGTCAGTGAAAAGCTGATCGCGGCCGGAAAAGATCCGTGGATTACGCCATCCGAAAAGACCGGGCTGACGGCTACGCCCACCTATGACGAGACCATTTCCTGGCTCAAGAAGGTCGACCGACAATCCGCTCTCTTGCGCATCGAGCCGATGGGAGTGAGCCCGCAAGCGCGCAAACTGGTTGCGGTGATCCTTTCTAAGGATGGTGCAAGCTTTCAGTCTTCCAAGCCTGTGTTCCTCGTTCAGGCGGGAATTCATTCCGGCGAGATCGATGGCAAGGACGCCATGCTGATGCTCATCCGCGATATCTGCTTCAAGGGTCGCGACGACCTGATCGACAAGGTCAACATTGTTTTCATTCCCGTGCTGAATGCCGACGGGCACGAACGTTCGACCATGTACAGCCGCCCGAACCAGCGCGGGCCAGTGAATATGGGCTGGCGCAACACGGCGCAGAACCTCAACCTCAACCGCGATTACATGAAGGCAGATGCGCCAGAGATGCAGGCGCTTCTTGGCTTGATCAACAAGTACGATCCGGATTTCTACATCGACCTGCACGTCACCGACGGCATGGATTATCAATACGACATTACCTACGGGTTCGACGGTTGGGATGGCCTTTACGCTGATAGCCCATCGATCGGGAGTTGGCTGAATGACGTTTATCGTCCGAAGGCCGATGCAGCGTTGAAAGCCAACGGCCATATTCCCGGCCCACTCATCTTCATGCGTGACGAAGCGGACCTTTCGAAAGGAACCGATCTCAACGCATTTGCTCCGAGGTTCAGTCACGCATACGGCGACTTGCGCCGCCTGCCGACCGTGCTGGTCGAGAACCACTCACTGAAGCCATATCGCCAACGCGTGCTCGGAACATACGTGCTGCTGGAAGCTACACTGAAGGCGCTGGCGAGCGATGGGCGGACTTTGAAAGACGCTATCACCAAGGATCGCGCACAACGCCCTACCGCCATAGCCGCGAACTGGAAGGAAAAGGCGGAGCCCGTGAGCTGGCTCGACTTTCTCACCATTGAAGGCTCGGAGGCGGAGTCGCCCGCGACCGGTGGCAAGACAATGCGCTGGACCGGCAAGCCGGGGCCAACGACGAAGATACCGGTCTATGGCTCGGAGCCCGGACTGTATTTGAAACCCGCCAAAGCCTATTGGGTGCCAGCCACGAAGCCGGACGTGATTGCGCGCTTGAAGGCTCACGGCATCGCATTCGAGACGATCAAGAAGGCACAGGCCGTTGGCGTGGACATGATCCGGCTTTCCGGGTTCAAGGCGTCGGCGCCATCCGAGGGGCGTGTACCAGTAACCGCCACCGGCCTCACCCATCAACTGAGAACGACGACCTTCCCGCCCGGCTCAGTCCGGGTTTCGACCGATCAGCCGCTTGGCGCTCTCGCTGCCTACCTTCTCGAGCCTGAGTCCGAAGACTCGTTCTTCGCCTGGGGGTTCTTCTCGGAAATATTGCAGCGCGTCGAATACATGGAGCCCTACGCAATCGCCCCGATGGCGGAGCGAATGCTTGCCGATGATCCGGCGCTAAAAGCGGAATTCGAGAAGCGGCTAAAGGAAGACGCGGCATTCGCCGCTTCACCGCTGCGTCGGCTACAGTTCTTCTATGAACGCAGCCCGTTCTACGACGAGCGATACCTGCTCTATCCGGTTGGTCGGGAACTCTGAATTGAGTTCGGGAAGAATCGCCCCCACCGCGCTCGCCGGTCGGCTATTTCCCGGCTTTGCGGGTGAGATCCTCGGTGAGCTGCTTCCTGTAGCGAACGAGCAGCTTCATCGCGCCTTCGGCTCGCTTGCGGTCCTTTGAGAACATCATGTCCAGCACCAGCCCGCGCATGGCAGCGTTATGCAGATGGATCATGGACTCGACGGCCGCCTTGTCAGTGATGCCGACACTCTGCGCCTGCTCCCACACACCCTCGCGTTGATACTTCTCCAGCGCTTCGTTCACTGCGGGGAACCGCGCCGCCAGTTCTGGGTCACTGCGCGAGCCCATCATGATCTCGATCAGCGCGATTGAAGGCGGACGCACCATCGCGTCCCAGGTCGCCATGGTGATGGCGGTGTAACGATCCATTCCCGGCTCGGTATCGGCGAGCAGGCGACGAACCTGACGGTTCTGCTTGCCGGCTGCGTATTCGGCTACTGCAATCATCAGATCAACGCGCGTCGGAAAATGGTGGAGCACAGCGCCGCGGCTGACACCGGCGGTATCGGTCACCACCTGAAGCGTTGTGGCGCCATAACCAAGCCGCCAGAGGCAGTCGATCGCGGCCTCGATCAGGCGCACCCGCATCGCTGCGGAGCGCTCCGCGTGGGGGCCGCGAACGCCCGTTGGCGTCTCGGCCGCCTTCTTGGTTACACGCCGCTTCGTCGCCATGCCCGCTTTACTCACTCTTCGCGCGCTGGCGGCAAGGCCAGTCTGCGCTTGTCCGGGGTTCTACCCCGCCCGGACCCATGCTCAAGCGCAATCAGTTTGAAAGCGAACAAGCACTGGCGACTGCCCGTAGCACGCCTGTCCGTCCTACCGTGGCGGCGGCAGAGACCTTAGGAAGGCGATCACGTCCGCGCGGGATTGTTCGTCGGACAAGTTCTTGGTCATGCCGGTTCCCGGCGCAAATCCCGATGGAGACGCAAGAAAGGCCGCGAGATTCTCGTCGGTCCATGTCTCATTGCGGCGGCCTTTGAGAGCTGCGCTGTACCCGCCGAACGTATCGATGCTGGCGATAGGCCGTCCCACCACGCCGCGAAGGGTGGGAGCAATCAAACCACCGTGACAGACGCGGCACTCGGCGGAAAAGATCGCTTCGCCTGTGGCCTCGTCTCCTGCGACAGGCGCGGAGAATGCCTGCTGAGCATACGCAGCAGAGCCGGCGGCAACGACCCAGCATGTAATGAGCAAGCGCAGCATCGCCATCGGTTCGCACTCCCATCGCGCAGTCACGTCTGCGTTCAGGTTTGCAGTCTACGTTGACTGCAAACACAAAAGGCGTTCTAGTCCATCGCAGTCTGGGCGCAAGAGCCAGAAGCAGAACGAAATCGGGAGTAGCGCTTTGCGTGGATTGCCAGCGATTGCCTGGGCCTTGGCTTCATGTGCGGCGATGGTCGGCGCGACGATGTTCGCCGCGGATTCGCACGTAACAGCTTCCGCGCAAACACAGCAGCGGACTGATGTCGCCGGCTTCAAGCCGGCGATCCGGAGAATCACGGAGAGCCAGTACCGCCACACGATCGCTGACGTTTTCGGTCCAAGCATAAAGATCAACGCGCGCTTTGAGCCGGAAAAGCGCGAAGCCGGCTTGCTCGCAGTCGGGAGCGCGGAGCTATCCGTCACGACTTCAGGACTCGAACAGTATTTCGCCCTCGCCTCCTCCATCGCCGATCAGGTGATGGACGAGAAAGTCCGCGCAACGAGCATTGGTTGCGAGCCTGCGGATGCGAGGAAGGCCGATAGCAATTGCGCGCGCGCGTTTATCAAACGCGTCGGCGAGCGGCTGTTTCGCCGCCCTCTGAGCGACGCCGACATTGCATCGCGCGTGGCAACGGCAGACAAAGGCGCGACGCAATCCGGCGATTTTCATGCCGGGCTGAAGCTTGCTCTCACGAGCCTTCTGATTGCGCCCGAATTCCTCTTCCGCATGGAAGTGGCTGAGCCCCTTCCCGGCGCCACCAGCAGGTTCAGGCTGGATGCATACAGCACAGCCTCGCGCCTCTCGTTCCTGTTCTGGGATACATCGCCAGATTCAGAATTGCTTGCTGCAGCAAAGAGCGGCGCAATCCTGACTGACGCGGGGCTGCAGAAACAGATTTCACGTCTTGCAGCATCGCCCCGCCTGGAAGACGGCGCGCGGGCCTTCTTCATCGACATGCTGCAGTTCGACCAGTTCGAAAGCTTGAACAAGGACGCTGCGACATATCCGAAATTTTCGCAGGCGGTTGCTGACAGCGCGCGCGAGCAGACACTGAAGACGCTGCTCAACCTGCTGATCACGCGGAAGCAGGACTATCGCGAGATATTCACGTCAAACGACACCTTCCTCAATCGCCCGCTCGCTGCAGTTTACAAGGTCCCCTACGCTTCTTCGAAGGAGTGGACCCCCTACACTTTCCCAGAGTCTTCCGAGCGCTCAGGTATCCTGACGCAGGTTACATTCCTTTCGCTGTTCTCTCACCCGGGTGCATCCTCCCCAACCAGGCGAGGCGTCAAGCTGCACGAGATATTCATGTGCCAGCCAACGCCTGATCCGCCAGCCGACGTGGATTTTTCCAAAGTGCAGGCTTTGGCCAACGGCACCGTGCGCACCCGCCTGCTCGACCACATGACCAATGAAGGCTGCGCCGTGTGTCACCGCGCGAGCGACCCTCCCGGACTGGCGCTTGAGCATTTCGATGGCCTGGGCCAACTCCGCACGACTGAAAATGGCGTGCCGATCGATGTGACGGCCGAGATCAACGGCAAGAAGTTCACGGGCGCACAGGGGCTGGGACGCCTGATGCATGACAACGCCGATGTTACCTCGTGCGTTGTGAAGCAGGCGTACAGCTATGGCGTTGGCAAGGCCGCTGGCTATCGCGACGAAGACTATCTGGCGGAGCAAACCGCAGCCTTCGTCAAGGCTGGCTATCAGATCCCCAAACTGTTCGAAGCGATCGCGTCCAGCCCCGAATTCTACACTGTTTCCGTCCCCGCCGGACTGAAGGTCGCTGCGGGGACCTCAAAAGCTACTCCCTGATATCTGCGCTCTGGAGACACCCATGACCACGCGCTTCAACCGACGCTCCATGCTCCGCGGCCTGCTCGGCGGGTCGGCAGTGTGCATGGGCATCCCCGCTCTGGATATCTTCCTTGATGGCAATGGTCAGGCATGGGCGGACGGCGCGAAACTGCCGGTCCGGTTCGGAACCTACTTCTGGGGCCTCGGCCTTACCGACACGCCCACAGGTGGCACACGATGGGTGCCGACGAAGCACGGAGCGGGCTACGAGATCACGCCGGAACTGCAATCGCTTGCGGCGTTGAAGGACAAGGTATCGGTGTTCTCAGGCTTCCGCGCCATTGGCGACGGCAAGCCCAATCTTGTTCACTGGAGCGGCCACGCTTCGATCCTCTCCGGCTCGGCGCCCGGGGTCACGGGAAGCTTCGACGCGCCTTCCTTCGACACCCGTATCGCGGATGCAATCGGGGGCGCCACGCGCTTCAAGTCGCTTGAAATTTCGCCTTCGGGCAAAGCGCTCAGCTATTCAACGCGCACGGGACGCGCGTTTGCGACACCGGAGACAACACCCGTTTCGCTGTATGAACGCGTTTACGGTGAAGGGTTCCAGGACCCAAACAACCCGAACTGGAAGCCCGATTCAAAGGTCATGTTGCGCCAGAGCGTTCTATCCGCCGTTGCCGACCAGCGTCAGGCGTTGATGGCGGACGTTGGCCGCGCCGATCAGATCAAGCTCGATCAGTATTTCACGTCGCTCCGCGAAATGGAAAACCAGCTCGAAATTCAGCTGCAACAGCCTGAGAAATGCGAAGCCTGTATTGTTCCCAAGCCGCCCGGCGAAGGGAAAAAGTCTGCGTCGATCGACGTGGTCAACAGCAACACCAAGGTGATGGCGCGGCTGCTGGCGATGAGCCTGGCCTGCAACCAGACCCGCGTATTCAACTGCGTCCATACGCCCGGTTCATCGGAAACCTACATTGCCGGCGACTCGAAGATTTATCACCAGTACACGCACGACGAACCCACCGACGCTAAGCTTGGCTATCAACCGATGTCGAGCAAGCTCGCCGGCATGGTCATGCAGGGTTTCGGAGAGTTTCTTGCCGAGATGGACGCGATCAAGGAAGGCGACGGCACACTGCTGGATCACATGCTGGTCATGGGTTTCAGCGACACGGGATATGCCAAGATCCACTCGCTGGAAAACATCCCGGTCATCCTGGCAGGCGGCGCCAACGGGAAGCACAAAGCTGGCCAGCACATCGCGACAAAAGGCGAGTCCGTGACCCGCATCTCCCTCACCGCGCAGCAGATCATGGGCGCGCCGGTCGGTGAGTTTGGCGTAGGCGCGATGAAGACGTCGCGGCCTATCACCGAAGTCATGGCCTAGGAGCGAAGCATGAAGCGCTCATTGATCAAGCTGGCCGCGGCAACCGTCTCGGCCCTCAGTTTTTGCGACACGGCCTCGGCAGAGTGGTCAAAGACCTATGTCGTCGAATGGAACGAACCGGCCATGTATTATGGCGCCAAAGCCGGCGTCATTGATCCCGGTACGGATTGCCCGAAGGGCAGCAACCCAGAGGTGGACTGGGTGAGCGTCCTGTCCAAGGGCGGCTACACCGAAGCGGAAGCAAAGTGGCTACGCAATCCCGCTAACCCGAGCCGTAGCGCCGTTCACGGCCAGAACCAGATGGCGTTCCGGGGCGCTGACAAGGCAAACGTCTACATACATCCCGAAACCACACCCGATCCGGGACTGGTGGGTGTTTCTGGAGACATCGCCGAAGGCATCAACCTCGACGGCGATGCTTCAACCGGCTTCGTCAGCCCGAACGGCGAAAAAGGCATCGACAACACGTTCTACAAGACGCTCGGCTGCTGGAAGACCTACCGTGGCCCCCCGCGCCTTTCGAGCGGCTCCCTGACCATGAACGACGCCATGCGCGAGGGCAGCTGGACCATCGTCGTAGTGGTTTCCGGCAAGGGATCGGACCCGATGAACGACAGCAATGTCGATGTCGGATTTTACATGAGCGGCGACAAGCTGGTGAAAGACGGCAATGGCCAGATCGCTCATGACTACACATTCAGCATCAAGCCCGACGCCAAATTCGAGGCCCTGTTCAAGGGTAAGTCATCGAATGGTGTCATCACATCCAAGACGGCGGCCGACGAAGTCTGGTTGCGCGACCCCAGCTACACGCGTGAGCTTCAGCTGCTGCGTGCCCGCGTCAGCCTTCAGATGCTGCCGGATGGGTCGCTCAAGGGCTATGTCGGCGGCTATCGGCCCTGGAAGCCGATCTATCAGGGCTGGGTCGATGCGCGTGGCCCTGTCATCGAGGCGCTGACCTGGGTTCAATTGCCGAGCGTCTACTACGCTCTCAAGCGAACCGCCGACTACAGCCCCACCGGCGCGGGCGGCGAGAAAACCCACATCTCCTTCGCAGAGCGCATTGAGGCCGTCCCCGCCTTCGTGATGACGCCGGATGCGAGCAAGCCTGCGACGACAGTGAAATCCTACAAGTCGTTGGTGAAGCCAGAGGCGGCAGCCCCCGCGACGCGGTTCGGCGTGATCGATGGCCTTGTACCGGATCCGAAAGTTCCGTTTGGCGAGGCGCTGCGTGTCTATCCCGTTCCAGAAACGGTCGCTTCTGCGACGCCCGCCCGCGCCGGCGGCGGCAACTAGACCTTCACCGGAGTAGAGATCATGGCACTTCGTTCCTTTCTGCTTGGCGCCGCCCTTATCGCCCTGCCCTGGGCGACAGCAATAGCGCAAACGCCCATCGCGCCTTTGGCTGAAGATACGAAGCCGCTCCGCGTCTCTGGCCTCGGGCTCAACGTATCGAACCTCGAAAGGTCGATGAAATTCTACACGGACGTGCTCGGCCTGAAAGTCGACTCAAAGGTTCCGGGCAAGGACGGGAAAGTTGTCGAGTATCTGCTCGGCATGACCGGCGATGTCCGCGCCGACACGCTCATCGTTCTGCGCCAGGGAGAGATCGTTCCGGGCGCCACGAAGTTCGGGCGGATTGTCGTGGTGGTTCCAAGCGGCCGCAAGATGGCTGAGCGTCTGGCGTCAGCCGGCTATCCGCCAGCAAAGATCGTCGACGGCACGAACATCGTGCAGGACCCGGATGGCTATACCATCGAGCTGTATCAGAGGCCTGCGCCGAAGCCCTAGCGCACCCGGTGCGATGCCAGTCTGCAAGAGATAAGGCGGGAACCTGCCCGCCAAAGCGGGAGAGAAACATGAAACGATACTGCGCGGGGCTTCTCGTCGCCTCAATGCTTGCTGCGCCCGCAATGGCGCAACAGCCCGCCGTGAAAACCGTGAAGGCCACAGTCGATTCTGGTGTGCTCGTAGGTGAGGCCAAGGAAGGCGTGAATGTCTTCCGCGGCGTTCCATTCGCGAAGCCGCCCGTAGGCAGTCTCAGGTGGAAGGCGCCGCAAAAGCCGGACAAATGGCTTGGCGATCGCGCAGCGCTCGCTTTCGAACCTCCCTGCCCGCAACCCGTCAACGCTGACCAGAAGACAGCCAATGGCGGCGGAGTGGCCGGCGTGCAGTCCGAGGATTGCCTCTACCTCAACGTCTACGCCCCTCCGAACGCGAGCAAGGCGCCGATCGTGCTCTGGCTTTATGGTGGAGCATCCTATCTCGGCGCAGGCCATCTGGGCTCGTACGACGGCACAAGCAACGCCAAGGCTGGCGTCATCACCATTCCGATCAACTACCGGCTCGGCGCCCTCGGCACGTTCTCGCACCCCGCTCTGAGCAAGGAAGGCGGCCCCACGGGCGGATACGCCCTGATGGATGCTGTCGCCGCGCTGGAGTGGGTGAAGCGCAATGCTGCGGCCTTTGGCGGCGATCCGGACAACATCACGCTCGCCGGACAATCCGCTGGCGCCGCAATGGTCGTGAACCTGCTTTCGGTTCCCTCGGCAAAAGGCCTTTACCAGAAAGCGGTGATCGAATCCGGCGCGCTCCTGCGTCCAGGCATCACGCAAGCAGCCTCGGAAGAAGACGGAAGCAAAGCCGCCACCGCCCTTGGTCTGGCCGGCAAGGACGCGACCGTCGCTCAGCTGCGCTCAATTTCGGCGCAAACCATCGTCGCCAATCCGGTCACACGGGCGGGCTTTGGCGCTCCCAACGACGGCAAGTTCAAGACTGCGGCGACAGTCGATGCGCTTAATGCGGGAACCGAGATCGACGTCCCGGTTCTGATCGGCTCCAACAACGGTGAAGGCGGCTTTGATGCTGCTCGCACAATCGCAAAGCTGTCGGGTGACAACGGCGCCGGGGCGTGGCTCTATAATTTTGCTTACGTGCCTGCTTTCCGTAAAACCTCCTGGAAGAGCGGCGCGATCCACTCAGCCGAGATCATGTTTGCGTTCGACTCAATTGATACATCCAGCTGGTCAGTCAGCCCTACCGGAGGCGTGGACGCCAATGACCGCGCCGTCGCCAAGCTGGTCAACTCATGTTGGGTAGCTTTCTACAAGATGGCGACGAACGCCAAATCGTTCACCTGCGCCAACGGTTTCACCTGGCCTGCCTACACGGATGCCAGTGACGAGGCTGCGCAGTTCTTGGACAAGCCGAAGCTGGTCAAATCCAGGACCATCCCCAACGGACCCCCGCCGGCAACACCTGCAAGCAACTAGGCGCGTTATCTGCGTGATTTTACGGCGGCGCTCTCGGGCGCCGCCGTTTGCATATACGCTTGCCTTCTACCCGATCTTGGCGAGACAATCGGCGCGACTGTATCGACTTGCGTTGAGCGCGCCATGCTGTCACGAGCGTGGTCACTGCTTCCAGCGCAGGTCCCGCCCGCCTACCCGCACGCTTCCCTCCCGTCTCACGGTCGAAAACGCGCGGATCTATTTTGATGAGGCCGGCTGGAATCGCCCTTGCGATCAGCCGGCTAAAAGGCAGGCGCAATCGCCTAAATCGTCCCGGTCGGAAACGGGAAGTCCCTTGGTGAGCCGGGCAGGAATCGAACCTGCGACCCGCTGATTAAAAGTCAGCTGCTCTACCGACTGAGCTACCGGCTCCCTCAAGAGCGGCGGAACCTAGTGTTCGATTCCGATTGGGTCAACGTACGAATGGCCACATCAGGTGATTTTAGTGGGATGAACTCAGGGCGGCTGGAAACGGGCCTTTTACAAGGAGTTCCGCTGGGCGGGGACCGTGAAGATCGCTGGGAAACTGGGGATAATCCCCACCATTGCTTTGACGAGGGGACACCGGGTCGGTGTGGCCGGGACCGAGGCCTCGGCCAGCGCCGCCGCCATGGCTGCCCCCAACCGATCGCAGCCCCCAATGCGGGGCAAGGCTCAGCCCGGTTGATCCTCGACCTTCCCAACCCAGCGGCCGCGCATCTCCGAGCGCCACGCCTCGAAGCGGCCCTCGCTGATGGCATGGCGCATCGCCGCCATCATCGCCTGGAAGAACGCGATATTGTGCCAGGAGAGCAGCATCGGTCCGAGATACTCGCCCGCCTTGAAAAGGTGATTGAGGTAGGCCTTCGAATAATCGCGACTGGCCGGGCAGCTCGACGCCGGATCAATCGGCTGATCGTCTTCCGCAAACTTCGCGTTCTTCAGATTGATCGGCCCATCCCAGGTCCATGCCTGACCGTGCCGGCCAGAGCGGGTGGGCAGCACGCAGTCAAACATATCGATACCGCGCGCGACGGCTTCCACGATGTCGATTGGCTTGCCGACACCCATAAGGTAGCGCGGCCTGTCCTTCGGCAACAGCGGCGCCGTGAGGCTGATCGTGTCGCACATCGCGGCGTGGCCCTCGCCCACCGCGAGGCCGCCGATCGCGTAGCCATCGAAGCCGGTCTCGACCACGCGCTCAGCGCTTTCCTTGCGCAGATCGGGATAGGTAGAGCCCTGCACAATGCCGAAAAGGGATTGGCGGTCACGCTGCCCGAAATAGGCTTTCGAGCGATCGCCCCAGCGCGCTGACAGGCGCATGGCGCTTGCGGCGGGAGCATGCTCGCACGGGTTGGCGACGCACTCGTCGAGCTGCATCGCGATATCGGAACCTAGAAGGTCAGACTGGATTTCGATAGATCGCTCTGGCGAGAGAAAGTGAGACGAGCCGTCGATGTGAGAGCGGAACTCAACGCCCTCCTCTTTCATCTTGCGCAGATCAGAGAGCGAGAAGACCTGAAACCCGCCGCTATCGGTGAGGATCGGGTGCGACCACCCCATAAAGCGATGCAATCCGCCCAGCCTGGATACCCGCTCGGCGCTGGGGCGAAGCATCAGGTGATAGGTGTTGCCAAGAATGATGTCTGTGCCAGTTGAGCGGACGTCATCCAGATACATCGCCTTCACAGTTCCGGCTGTGCCGACGGGCATGAAGGCTGGCGTGGCAATGTCGCCGCGCGGCGTCGAGAGGCGGCCGGTGCGCGCATCGCCGTCAGTGGCGGAGATATGGAACGGGAACTCAGCCATTGGGCAGCAACAAGCAGGCATCGCCGTAGGAGAAGAAGCGATAGCGCTCCTTCACGGCGTGGAGGTAGGCGAGTTTCATCACATCGAGACCCATCATGGCGCTCACCAGCATGAAGAGCGTGGATTTGGGAAGGTGGAAGTTGGTCATCAAGCCATCGGCTACACGGAACCGGTAGCCGGGCGTGATAAAGATCGAGGTATCAGCATTCATGGGCTGAAGCTGACCGGACGCGGCAGCGCTTTCAAGTGTGCGCAGCGCTGTCGTGCCGATCGGGATGCAGCGGCCGCCGCTGGCGCGGGCTGAGATAATAGCGGCGGCAGAGGCGACAGTCAGATCGGCGCGCTCTGCGTGCATGCGGTGTTCGGAAACGTTCTCCGATTTCACAGGCAGGAACGTGCCGGCATTTACGTGCAGCGTAACATCGGCGCGCTCAATTCCTGCTTTGGCGAGCGCACTCAACAAAGCAGGCGTAAAGTGCAGGCCTGCAGTGGGCGCTGCGACTGATCCGGTCTCGCGGGCGAACAGGGTCTGGTAGTCGCTTGCGTCCTGCGTATCGGCGGCGCGCTTTGAGGCGATGTAGGGTGGGATCGGCATCGCGCCAGCGGCATCGATCGCGGCGTCGAGATCTGCCCATTCGCGGTTGAAGCTGAGGCGGACTTCGGCTTCGGACTTGGAAGTGACGCGGGCTTCCAGGCCATTCGCGAAAGCGATGACATCGCCATCCTTCAAGCGCTTGCCGGGCCGCGCGAACGCGGACCAGTCGGCGGGCGACAATCGGGAGTTGAGATTGACCTCGATTTCGACATCCGGGCCATCGGCACGCGCCGCGCGGCGCCCCAACAAGGCGGCGCGAAGGACGCGGGTGTCGTTCGCGACCAGGATGTCGCCGGCTTTCAGCAATTGCGGGAGATCGCGGACGCTGCGGTCTTCGAGCCGCCCCTCGCTTCCGCGCACGACAAGCAGGCGCGCGGAATCGCGTGGAATAGCGGGTCGCAGCGCGATCAGCTCCTCCGGCAGGTCGAAATCGAAGTCAGACAGCTTCATCCGGGCGCCCATAGCGGGGAACAGCTTCAGGCGCCAGTCCGCCCTTGCAACGCCGCGATTTGAGGTATGGTGAATGTGGGAGGACGACACATGATCCGCGTTGCTTTTGCCTTGGTGCTGGCGGCTTCGGCCTGCTCGCCGGCCCAGCCCCCTGCCCCTGTCAGCGAGCCGGCGCTGGCTGCCGCGCCCGTTCCCGCTCCGGCCGACCTGAAGGCGCTGGAGGCGGCGCATGACTGGCAGCACGAGCCCGGCGAGGCGCTGAATGCGGGCTGGAATGAAGGGGTGAAGACCCTCCTCGGCAAGCTTTCCCGGCAGGACGCGATCGCTGCGATCGAGGGGGCCGGCTTCGCGTGCATCTAT
>ERZ795061.448-NODE-448-length-42368-cov-8.702810_pt1 | contig 42368 bp, 35 predicted proteins | sample MGYA00375145_ERZ795061 | MGnify/ENA primary metagenome ERZ795061 (study PRJEB30190, sample SAMN05720144) | anaerobic digester metagenome | isolation source: active sludge of municipal wastewater-treating anaerobic digesters | place: USA | collected 2014-12-22 ... | reverse complement strand
GCCTCGCGGCGCAGGAGCCAGACGGTAAAGACGCAATGCGCCGTGGCCGCCGCGACCGAGACGTACCACAGGTGCCACAAGGCGAACCCAGGCTGGCGCGCGAACCAGAGCGCCGGGACGACGAAGGAGACCAGCCGCACCGCGCTGCTGATGACCGTCGGGACGGTGTTGCCCATCGCCTGGAACATGCCGGAACAGGTGAAAACGATGCCCGCTGCCACGAAGTTGAGCGAGATGATGCGGAGGAACTCCGCCCCCGTCGACACTACGACGGCGTCGGGGGAGAACCAGTGCACCAGCCACTCAGGGCGCCACCGGCAGACGATGGTGAGCAGCAGCATGATCGCGCTGCTCAGCTTGACCGATTCCACGAACGTGCGACGTGCGCGTTCGGGGTGTCCTGCCGCGAAGTTCTGTCCGGCAATGGGGGCGGCCGCGAAAGCGACCGCCATGCCCGGCAGGAGCACCGCCTGCAAGACCCGCGATCCGACGCCGTAGCCGGCCTGCGACGCCGCACCGAAGTCGCGGATGATCCAGTAGTTCACGGCCATCGACAGGAACATCAGGAAGAACTCGGCCCCAGCCGGAACGCCGATGCGAAGCAGGCGTCCCCACACCTCGAGGCGCGGGCGCAGCAACGTTCGGTTGAACGCGACCGACTTCTCCACCCGGCGAAAGTACGTGAAGAGGAGGGCGACCCCCACCACGACCGAGATGGTGCTCGCGAGTCCGGCACCCACCACGCCTAACGGGTGCCCCGTCCCCCATCCGGCAATGAGGACAGGGGCGAGCGCCGCGTTGAGCACGACGGTGAGCATCTGGACGACCATCATCGGCTTGGCGATCCCGCTTCCGCGCAACGCCGAGCCCATCGAGACCAGGGCGAACTGCATGGCGAGGGCAGGGAGGAAACCGAACAGGTACGCGGTGCCGTTGCGCACCGTCTCGGCGTCGGCACTGACCGTGCGCAGGTAAGCGCCCGACAAGGGAAAGCCCAGGCCGAGCGTGAGGGCGGCGGCAAGTGCCGCGAGCAGCACGCTCTGGTTGAAGACGAGGTTCGCGTCGGCGCGATCCTTCCGGCCGGCGGCGTGCGAGATGAGGACCATCGTCCCGACGCCGAGCACCTGCGTGAGGGCGATGACGATGAACTGGAGGTTGCCGGCAGCTGCAACACCGGCGATCGCGGCGTCGCCCAGTCGCCCGACGAAGTACAGGTCGATGAAGTAGTACGCCGTCTGGAAGACCATGCCGATGGCGACTGGTGCCGCCATTCGTACGATGTGCGCCGGGATGGATCCCTGCGTGAGGTCGCGCATGCAGGGCGAGGACTAGAGAAAGGAGGCGTCGGCGAGATGGCGCGCGTGGTCGCGCAGGTCGCGAGGCCATGGGTCGGAGAGCGCAGTGAAGCGTTCGCGGTCGCCGGCAAAGAGCGCGCGCGTGGCATCCTCGAAATGCGGCTGGTTGCCGAGCACGGCCGACATGAAACGATACGCCGACTCCTGCGCGCGACGAACGCGGTCGCGCGAGACGCTCTCGCTTCGCGCCTGCTCCACCAGTCGACGGAGTGCCGCGGAGGCGCCTCCCGGTTGGGTGGCCAGCCAGTCCCAGTGGCGCGGCAGCATCGTCACCTCGCGCGCGACCACACCCAGCTTGGGCCGGCCCGGTCCCCGCGGCGACTCGGTCGACTCGTCGGTCGTCTCGGGCGCCGGGGCGAGGGTCGTCGGCGCGGCGCCGACGGCGCGCGGGTCGACGTCGACCGGCTCGCTGGTGACGGCGTCGAAGACGAGGACTGGGCCGCCCACGCCGCGTTCTTGGGCGGCCTGCACGGCGAGGGCGACTTCGGCGAAGTCGCCCTGTGCAATCAGTTGGTCGCCAGCAAAGGCGATGATCGGATTCGGAAGTACCGGGGAGAGCATCGATCGCATCCACAGACAAGGAAGTGCGATGATATTACCCGGATAAATCTCGAAGTCAATATCATCCGGGTTTTATTTTCGGCGAGCGACGCCCAGCCCTCCCACTCAACTGCGAACGCGAAGCGTCGATCGTCCCCCGTCCACGCCAAACACCTGGCCGGTGATCCAGTCGGCCTGATCTGAGAGCAGGAAGTCAGCGAGTGCGGCGACATCGTCGGGAGTGCCCAGCCGCTCCAACGGGTGCGACTTCGCCAACGCCGTCGTCACCTGCTCGCTGCCGAGGAGTCGCTGCGCGAGTGGCGTCGCGGTGAGCGACGGGGCGATGGCGTTCACGCGGATGTCGGGCGCCAGCTCGGCGGCGAGCGAGAGCGCCAGTCCGTTGACGGCGGCCTTGGCCATCCCCATGGAGGCGTGCATGGCAAAGCCCTGCGAGGCGGCCACGCTGGAGAAGAGGACGATCGACGCGCGGCCATCTCCCTTCCTGAGCGCGGCGAGCGCGCCCTGCACGGCGAGTGCGGCGCCGACCGCATTCACCTGGAAGTCGTGGAGAAAGTCATCGTTCGTGAGGCGCGCGAGTGGCCGGAGGTTGATGGTCCCGATGGCGTAGACCAGTCCGTGCAACACCTCGCCGGCCTCTGCCGACGCGCGTGCGGCGAGTGAGGGGTCGGTGACATCGCCAACGGTCCACGTGGCGCCCAGCTCGGTGGCGAGCGCCTCGAGCGGTTCTTGGCGACGCCCCACGAGGTGCAGGCGATCCCCACGCGCATGCAGGCGTCGCGCGATGCACGAGCCAATACCGCCAGCGCCGCCGTAAATGAGTACAGTGCGAGACAACCAGACCTGCCAGCGAAGGGGAATGCCCACGTGCCTGACGAGGGCGCCGCGTTGACGCGCGGTTGCACCCGCCACACTACACGAGCGGGCGAACGCGTGAGCGCACGCTTCGGTTGCCGGCACGGCTACCACGATCCCGCTTGGACCGCACGGGGACGTCGCGGTGATGTGTGCGAACATGCCGCGCCACGAACGCGACCACGCGTCAGGCGGAACAGCGGTGCCGGTGGACGACGTTCAAGGGGAGCGCGTGCGATGCGTGGCACGCCGACCCATCCTCTCGCCGTCCGTACCTCGCCGTGCCATTCCAGACTCGCGCCGCGTTCGTCGCGGTGCTTTTGTTCAGCGTCCCCTTGTGGCCCGTGCGCCCCGCTCACGGCCAGGAACCCACGCCCGCCAGCCGTCCCGCCGAGCCGGGGGTCATCTCGGGCCGCGCGTTCGATGCGGTGACTGAAGCGCCGCTCGCCGGGGTGACGATTCGTGTCATCGGGCAGGAGGCGGCCACGCAGTCGGATGACGCCGGGCGCTTCACGCTCGTGAACGTGCGTCCTGGCGTCGTGCAGCTCGAGGCGCGGCGCCTGGGCTACGCGCCGCTCATCAAGGCCGATGTCGCCGTCAGTGCGGGGAAGCCGGTGGTGGTGAGCCTCGCGCTCACGCGCCTGCAGGTGCAGCTGGAGGCGGTCACGGTGCGCCCCAGCGCCTTTCCGTCGCAGCCGCCAGCCGCAACCCCGGTCTCGAGCACGACGCTCTCGTCCGAGGAGCTGCGCCGCACGCCCGGGGCGTCGGAGGACGTGCTGCAAGCGCTGTCGATCGCCCCGGGGATCGCCACCACCACCGCCGGGCGCAACGACCTGTTCGTGCGTGGCGGCGCTGCGTACGAGAATCTCTTCGTCGTGGACAACATCGAGGTCCCGAACATCAACCACTTCGGGACCCAGGGGAACACCGGGGGGCCGCTCTCCCTCATCAACATCCGGTTCATCGACAACGCGACGCTCTCGGCAGGAGGCTTTGGCGTGCGCTACGGCGACCGCCTTTCGTCGGCGACGGTGCTCACGCTGCGCGAGGGGAACCGTGAGCGCGTATCGGGCGAGGTGAACCTCGCCGCGTCGCAGTATGGCGCCATCGTCGAGGGGCCACTCGGTAGCAAGGCGTCGTTCCTGTTCAACGTGCGGCAGAGCTATCTCGACCTGCTCTTCAAGGCGTTCGGACAGTCGTTCATCCCCCGCTATACCGACGCGGTCTTCAAGGCGACGTGGCGGCCGACCACACGTGACGCCATCTCGTTCCTGACCATCGGGGCCGTCGACCAGGTGTCGTTCACCAACGACGACGCCGATCAGCGCGTGGACAACTCGCGCATCCTGTCCCCCTCGCAGCGGCAGTATTTCTCCGGCCTCACGTGGAAGCGCCTGTTTGGACGTGGCGTGGCGACGACCACGCTGGGACGTACCTACACGCGCTATCGCACGGCGCAATTCGACTCGCTTGCGCCGCCGCAGAAGATCTTCGAGGCCAACACGGGCGAAGGGGAGAATTCGTTGCGCAGCGACGTGACCTGGCAAGTGTCGCCCTCGCTCGGCTTCGATGCGGGGAACATCGCAAAGCTGGCCAGCGTGCTGCGCTACGACGTGACGATCCCGGGCGTCCTGCGGCGCGATGCGGGTGGGAACACGCGCCCGTTACGAGTGGACACGACATTCCGTGCCTTCCGCAATGCGACGTACGTGCAGGGGACGTGGCAGGCGACGCAGGCGTTGCGGCTGTCGGGTGGGCTTCGCGGGGACTACTACGACTTCCTGTCGGAGTCGTTCGTGCTGTCGCCGAGGGCGAGCGCAACGTGGGCCGTTGATGCCGCCACCTCCGTGACGCTGTCGCTCGGCCGCTATCACCAGCCGCCGCCGTTCATCTGGCTCATCGGCGATCCGTCCAACGGTTCGACGCTTGCCCCGCTGCGCGCTGACCAGGCGGTGGTGGGGCTGCAGCGCGTGGTGGGGCGCGAATGGCGCTGGCAGCTCGAGGGGTTCGTGAAGCGCTACACCCAGTACGCGGCCCGCACCTTTCGCCCAAACGCCGTCCTGCAGCCGTCGGGATTCGACGACGTCTTCACCGACATCCCCTTTGGTCTCGAACCGGTCTCGTCTCGCGGTACGGGGCGCGTGTGGGGGGGCGAGGCGCTCGTGCAGAAGAAGCTCGGCCAGGTGCCGGTGTATGGCGTGGCGAGCGTGAGCTACAACCACACGTCGTTCACGGGGCTCGACGGGTCGTCAACGCGTGGTGCCTTCGACACGCCGATCGTTGCCAACGTCGTCGCCGGATGGCGTCCCAATGCGCGATGGGAGCTGAGCGGACGCATGCGCGCCGCGACCGGCCTTCCGGTCACGCCGTACATCGACCGCGGCGGGGATGCCGGGACGCTCGACTTCACGCGCTACAATGCGGAGCGCCTCCCCTCGTTCTTCTCGGTGGATGCGCGTGTCGACCGACGCTGGCGCGTGGGGCGCACGCAGCTCGTGACCTTCATGGACATCCAGAACGTGAACGCGCGCGAGAACGTGACCGGGCTCCAGTGGGACCCGCGCGAGCAGCGCGTGGACCGCTCGGTGGGACTCAAGGTGCTGCCGACGATCGGGGTGAATTGGGAGTTCTAGTCGCCGTCGAGGGCCGTGCCTAACGCGCGCTGCCCGGCGCATGCCAAACCTCGCTCCCCGGTGGAAGGCGTCGTCATCCACCGGCCCCGATGCGGTGGGAGGATGCCAGCGGACGCGCAGCCGCATCGGCGGGCGGGAGGCTCCAGGGCGCGAGCGGCACGCTAACTGGGCGGCGCGCCTCGGGACGGGTTTAACGACAGGCCGAATTGCACGCCCCCCTCTGCCCCGGGCGCCACGCGCACGGGAAGCAGCCAGCGCTCCAGGCGGTTGCGGGGGTGCGCCCGCCCCCACCGTGCCACCACGCCGCCCGTCAGCGTGCCTAACGCGGCACCGGCCACGACGTCGCTCGCCCAGTGCTTGTCGTGGTAGATGCGCGAGAGCCCCACGAGGGTGGCCCCGGTGTACAACAGCGGCACGGCCACGCGCGCGCTTCCGGGCGCCGTCGCCCTCCACTCGGCGGAAAGCGCGCTCGCCGCGGCAAAGGCGGCCGAGGTATGGCCGGACGGCATCGCGGTGTATCCCTCGCGGTGGCCGTGCCACCACTGGAAGTCGGAGGGGTCGCGCCCCTCGGAGACAAACGGACGCGCACGACCTGCGACATACTTCCCCAAGGTCGTGAGCGCCCCCGTGACGACGATCGCCTCGGTGACGCGGAGGCCTGCGGTGGCCAGCACCGGGCGATGCGCGACACGCCCGATGGCAAAGGCCGAAAGGCCACCGAGCAGGACACCGGGTTGCCCGGTGTACCGAAAGACCTCGGCGGTATTGCGCAGGGTGCGGTTGTCCTGCACCTCGCGCCGCTGGGCAGCACGGGCGACCCCTCGGTCGTTGTGGTACGCCACCGTGGCACCGAGGGCAAAGGCGCCGAGCATCGCGGCGTCGCGGCGACGGAAAAGCACATCGTCAGATGCAATGCGGCGCGTGGAATCGCCACTGGCCTGTGCGACGAGCGGGGCGGGGAGCGAAAGCGCCAGCGCCACGGCGAGCGCTACGCCCGACACCGGTGCGGCGCGGAGGGATCGAAGGGAGCCATGAACGGTCACCCCTGCACGATGCCACGCGTCGATCCCTCGCGCCATTAGCTTCCCTCCCCATGATCCGACTTCTCTGCGCCGACGTCGACGGCACCCTCGTTGGCGCCAACGGCGTCGTGCACCCCGACATCTGGCCCGCGGTCGACCGCGCGCGCGCCGCCGGCATTCGCCTGGCGCTCTGCTCCGGCCGCCCCGCATTCGGCATCACCCGCGACTACGCGGAGCGGTTGGCTCCCGATGGCTGGCACATCTTCCAGAACGGGGCGAGCGTGGTGCGCTTCCCCGACGGGCGCACGCACTCGGTTCGGCTCGATCCCACGCAGGTGCAGGCGCTGATCGCGCGAGCCCGCGCCACCGGGCGCACGCTCGAACTCTACAGCGATCTGGACTACGCCGTTGAAGAGGACTCCGAGAGCACGCGACAACACGCCGACCTGCTGGGAGTTGAGTTGACCCCGCGCCCGCTCGAGGCCTTCGACCAGGCGGTCGTGCGCGCGCAGTGGATGGTCCCGCGTTCGCTGCACGATGAGCTGCTGGCCGAGACCTACCCCGGGATCGAGATGTGGCCCTCGACGTCGCCGCTCATGCCTGACACGCTCTTTGTCGCCCTGCTCCCGATCGGGGTGAGCAAGGGGACTGGGGTGCAGGCGCTGGCCGAGGAGTATGGCGTGCCGCTCGAGGACATCATGTTCGTGGGCGATGCGTGGAACGACATCCCAGCGTTGCAGCTGGTGGGGCACCCGGTGGCGATGGGCAACGCCGAACCGGAGGCGCTCGCCATCGCCCGCCACGTGGTGGGGCATGTCGACGACGGTGGACTGGCCGCCGCCCTCGACCTGGCGGTGCGGCTGCGGGAGGACGGGTGAGCGTGTCGCGTACGGCGGCGATCGCCGCCGGCGGACGTCTCGCCATCGTGGCCGTGGTGCTGCTGGCGGCCTTCGGCTGCAGCGCCGCCCGCCGTCACACGACAGCGCCTGCCCTGGTGGAGTCGTGGCTGACGACCCCCGACCGCGCGCAGCTCCTCGCGCGCCAACCCGACATCACGTCCGCGGTGGAGACGCCCGACACCCTCGGAACCGGGGCCACGCGCATCGAGGTCGACACGGCGCAGACCTTCCAGTCGATGGTCGGATTCGGTGCCGCCCTCACCGATGCCTCCGCCTGGCTCCTCCAGACGCGCCTGTCGCCAGCGCAGCGCGAGGCGCTCCTGCAGGAGCTCTTCTCTCCCGACAGCGGGATCGCCCTCGGCATGGTGCGCCTGACGGTCGGCGGCTCGGACTTCTCGCGAGCGCACTACACCTTCGATGACGTTGCGCCTGGCGAGCGTGACGATGCGCTCCGTCACTTCGACATCGCCCCGAATCGCGCGGATGTGATCCCCCTCATGCGGCGCGTGCGCGCCATCAACCCGGATCTCTGGGTGATGGCGACGCCGTGGAGTGCGCCGGCGTGGATGAAGAGCTCGGGGTCGCTGTACAAGGGAACGCTCCGCCCCGACGCCTACGCGGCGTTCGCCGAGTACCTGCAACGCATCGTCGCCGCGTTCGCCGCCGAGGGGGTACCGATCGCGCTGCTTAGCGTGCAGAACGAGCCGCATAACGAGCCGGCCGACTATCCCGGGATGCGCCTCACCGCGGACCAGCGTGCCGATTTCGTGGCGCACCACCTGGGGCCGCTCTTTGCCCGCCGCCAGCTCGCCACCCAGGTCGTCGACTGGGACCACAACTGGGATGCCCCCGAATCGCCGCTGGGGGTGCTCGCCGACTCGCTGGCGCGCCGCTACATCAGCGGCGTGGCGTGGCACTGCTACGCGGGAAACGTCGCGGCGCAGTCGCGGGTGCACGACGCGCATCCCGACAAGGACACCTGGTTCACCGAGTGTTCGGGAGGGGCGTGGGCGCCCAACTTTGGCGACAACCTGAAGTGGAACGTGCGCACGCTGATCGTCGGCGCCACGCGGCACTGGGCGCGCGGGGTGATGCTCTGGAACCTGGCGCTCGACGAGCGCCACGGCCCGCACGCCGGCGGCTGCAACGACTGCCGCGGCGTCGTCACGATCGACTCGGCCACCGGCGCGGTCACGCGCAACGAGGAGTACTACGCGCTTGCACACGCCTCGCGCTTCGTGCGCCCGGGCGCCGTGCGCATCGCCTCGTCCAGCGGCGTGAACGACATCGAGACGGTCGCCTTCCGCAATCGTGACGGCACGAAGGTGCTCATCGCCGTCAACTCGGCGGATGTGGCGCGCACGCTCGCGATCCAGGCAACGGGGGGGCGGTTCCCCGTCACGCTGCCGGCCGGTGCCGTGGCGACGTATCGTTGGCGCTGATGTCCTGGCGCTGATGCGCCGGCGAACATTCGCGGTGTCAGATGTGTGGTCGCAGATGCGCGGTCGCAGATGCGTCGCCACGAATCGGAACGCAACGCGCCGTCGCCCGAACGGTGGACGGCGGCGCGCAGCTGCGAATGCACCCGCCTCGCGGCGGACGCACCCCGCCTAGCGTCCTGCGCCTTGCTTCGGAAAGACCGGGGCGAAGACGATGTACGGCGTCCGGGGGCGCTCTCCGGGCGGCAGCGCCGCGGGGGCCTGCGTCCCCGCGGGGCCGAGTCCGGTCACATACGCGTAGAGCGCCGAGAGGTCTTCGTCGGTCATGTGGTGCAAGCTCGGCCAGGGCATGGGTGGGAGCGAATTCCGCGTGCGCACCATCTTGATCCACTCCTTCTCGGGGAGTTCGCGCAGCTTTAGGCGCAGGTTGGCGGGATAGCTCGTCCCCCACGGCCCGTTGAATCCCATCGCGCCGCCCACCAGCAGCGACGAATCCGCGAGTTTGGCCCCCGGCTCGAGATAGCCCGGCGAGTGACAATCGTGGCACCCTCCGATGGCCACGAGGTACTTGCCGCGCGCGACGCGTGCGGCTGGCGCGCGGTCGGCCCCGTCGTGAGTCGCGGCCGCCGACACGGTCGCCGCCTCGGCCTTGGCGGGGACGGAGGACGAGCAGGCGGTCGAGAGCGAAAGGGCGAGGATGGCGGCCAGCGAGGGCGCGGCGCGCAGGAAGGCAGCGTTCGGCATGACGAGGCTCCAGGAAGTGGTGTCGAGTGCATGCAAGCCTACACGCCGACAACCACCCGCTCCTGAGTCATTCGACCCATCGCCACAACGTGGGAGGGCGACCGTGTGCGGACGGCGCCACGCCATCGCCTCGCTCCGAAACACGTCCCCTCGGCGCCGCGGCACCGGGCCGCTGCGGCGCGCGAGGGCGACGGGGTTCGAGCGCGTTGGAGCGCGCTCGACACGCGGCGAGGGTTCATCGGCCCACGGCAGCGCGGCAGAGATGGGTCGGCAGACTGGCGATTGTCATGTTCCCGCCCATCTTCCTCGCATGCTGTCACGGTCGCTTCCGACTCCGCTGGTCTCCACCGCCTGGCTGGCCGAACACCTCGCCACTCCTGGGCTCAAGGTCGTCGACGCCAGCACCTATCTCGCCTCCGCGGGGCGAAACGCGCGCGCCGAGTACGACGCGCAGCACATCCCCGGCGCCGTCTTCGCCGACATCGACTGGCTGAGCGACGAGACCTCGGCGCTCCCGCACACCATTCCGCGTGCCGCGCAGTTTGCCGAGCGCATCGGATCGCTCGGGATCTCGAGCGACGACGCCGTGGTCGTCTACGACGGCTCGGGGCAGAACTTCAGCGCGCCTCGCCTGTGGTTCATGCTGCGGGCCTTCGGGCACGCGCGTGTCGCCGTGCTCGATGGCGGCTTGCGACGCTGGATGTTGGACGGGCACTCGGTCACCGCCGATGTGACCCCGCTCGCCCCCGCGCCGTTCACGGCACGGCTCGACGCGGCCCGCCTGCGCGACGCGGCGGCGGTGTTCGCGAACATCGGCACCGGGGGCGAGCAGGTCGTTGATGCCCGATCAGCCGGTCGCTTCGAGGGGACGGAACCCGAGCCGCGCGCCGGCGTGCGCGGCGGGCACATCCCCGGCAGCCGCAACATCCCCTACGCTCGGCTGGTACGCGAGGACGGGACCCTGCGCCCCGACGCTGAGCTACGCGCTATCGTGCACGAGGCGGGGGTCGACCTCACGCGCCCCGTCGTTTGCAGCTGCGGCTCCGGGGTGACGGCGTGCGCGGTCATCCTCGCGCTCGATGTCCTGGGCGCCACACACACGGCCGTGTACGACGGGAGCTGGACCGAATGGGGGGGACGCAGCGACACTCCGGTCGAAACCGGCCCCGCCCGTTAGGCGCGCTGCGCCCCTTCAGCGCGTCGCGCACTCCCAGCGCGTCACGCCCCGCCCCTGTCTCCCGCCACCGACCCCGCGACGTCACCATGCCCACCCCCCTGTCCCAACGCCTCCGCCACGAAACGGCGACGCTGCATCGCCAGGCCGAGCGCTCGGGGATCATGCTCGGGCTCCTGCGCGGGCGCCTGGACCGCGGGGACTACGTGCTGCTGCTGCGCGCGCTGCACGAGGTGTACACCGCCCTCGAATCGCGCCTCGACGCCACGGCGTCGTTTCCCGATGTCCGCCCGTTCTACGACCGGCGACTGCACCGCGTCGCGTCGCTCGCCGCCGACCTGTCGTTGCTGCATGGTGTCGGGTGGGAAGACGAAGTCGCGGCCGGCCATGCGGCGCGTGAGTACGCCGATCGCATCCTCTGCGCGACGCCATTGCAGCTGGTGGCGCATGCGTACGTCCGGTATCTGGGCGACCTGTCCGGCGGCCAGGCGTTGGGGCAGGTCGTCGCGCGCGCGCTTGCACTCCCCAACGGCGACGGGACCGCGTTCTATCGCTTCCCGGAGATCGCCGACGCCGAGCAGTACAAGGATCGATTTCGGGCGGCACTCGACGCCTGGCCGGTCTCCACCACCGAGGCCGACGGGGTGGTGCGCGAAGCGCAGGAGGCTTTCCGCCTGAACGTCAGGGTGTTCGAGGGGGTTGCGACGCGAACAGCACCATCTGACGCGCCACCTCTGCCGCCCGGCGCGTAAGCGACTCGATACTGCGCAGCGTGACCGGCTGAATCGCCTCCGCCACCGGACCGCTCAGGCTCATCACGGCGGTCCGGGCATTGGCCAGCACCGCGGCCATCATCTCGTCGAGCTCCGCGACCCCCGAGAGGCTGGCCAGCGTCCCGCCGGACGGTCCGGACTGCAGGGCCTCGCTCAGGCGCTCCCGCGCGGCCTCGGCGGCGCGGCGCGCACTCAGGTCGGTGAAGATGAGCATCGTGCCGAGGATGCCACCCTCCGGGCTGGGGACCGCGTCGGCACGCACCGCGAGGGCGATCGCCCCCTGCTCGCCCCGGACCGAGAGCTCGCCCACCCACGGTTGCAGCTCACGGCGCAACCGCCGCACCGCGTCGACGAGGTCGCCGGGATTCACGAAGTGCGCCGCCAACGACTCGAACGTCTCGGGCGAATGCGCCTCCATGCCGAGCAGTCGGCGCAGCGGCTGGTTGAGGAGGAGGATGTGGTCGCGCTCGTCGAGGATCACCATCGGTTCCCCCGAGCGCTCGACCATCCGGCTCACCGAGGCGAGCTGCCGCGCCACGATGAGGACCCGAATCGCTTGCACCTGCTGGATCGTGTCGAAGATCGACACCTGCAGCAGCTGCGCGATCGCCAGCTCCTGCTCGGTCCACGGGCGTGCGGTGTTGCGCACCTGTTCGGTCCACACCGCAAACGACCGCCGAGGCGACAGATGGTTCGGGTCGTCGCCGAGGACCGCCTTGTTGGGATTGCCCGCCCACCGCACAGTTTGCACCTGCTCGCGACGGAACCAGAGCAGGTAGTCCAGGCGCGTGGGAGTGATGCGCAGGGCAAGCACGCCGCTGGCCACGCCAGACAAACGGGCGAATGCTGGCTCCCGCTTGGTGAGCGCGGCGGACTGGAACATGGGGCCCGACGAATGCTCGGCGATCCAGGCGGCGATGCGGCTCAAGTCCTCCGTGCCCGGGACGGCGCCGGTCGTCATCACCTGTCCCTCGTAGAGCAGCGCGCCCCCCGACGCGTTGAGCGTGCTCAGGAGCGAGCGCAGCACGCCGTACAACGCCTCGTGCCAGTCGCCCGAGGCGGAGGCCGTGTCGACCATCTGCTTCTCGACGCGCGGCACCATGAGGATCGAGTGCGCCACCGCGCTGGCGTCGAGTGCGGCCAGGCGGGTCGAGAAGACGTCGGAGAGCAGTTCGCACGCCGCGCGCATCTCGTAGGGGAGCCGGCGCGGCGAGTAGTGATGGCACGAGATGAGCCCCCACAGCTGCCCGTCCTTCACCAGCGAGGCGACCAGCGTCCCGGTCACCCCCATGTTGCGCAGGTACTCGATATGGATCGGCGAGAGCGACCGGAGGTACGCCATCGACATGTCCAGGTCGGCGCCCGTCGTGGGAGACAGGCGCGGGAGCACCGGCACGGGGACGTACCCGGTGTCGGCCAGCACGCGGACGCGGTTGCGCAGGTACAGCTCGCGCGCCCGCTGCGGGATGTCGGAGGACGGGTAGTGCAACCCGAGGTACGGCTCCAGGGATTCTTCGCGTGCCTCGGCGACCACCTCACCGTGCCCGTCCGGGTCGAAGCGATAGACCATCACCCGATCGTAGCCGATGAGCGGGCGCAGCTCGCGCGCCAGCACCTGGCAAAGCCCTTCGACCGAACCGGCGGACGCGATGCGCGCGATGATGCCCTGCAGCTGGCGGGGAAGGGCGCCGGCGTCACGGTCGTCGGGCGGAAACTCGACACGTTCCAGTTCGAGCACGAGCCCGTGGGCCGGCACGCGGTGCAGCATCCCTTCCAGTGCGATTGCCCCTGACGGCGCGTCGATCCGCGAGCGCAGCGGCAGGGGGCGCTCGACGAGATCGGACGAGAACCCGTCGCGCACCGCGTACGCAAGCGCGGCACTCACGAGCTCGAGCGGCGTCCCCAGCAGCGCCGACATCGTCCCGCCGAGCAGGGTGGGGGCGTTGGCGCTGGCCTGCTCGATGACGAGCGAGCCCTCGGCCAGCACGAGGAGCACGCCGTGCGGCTGGATCGACCCCGCGAGATGGATGAGCTCCCGCTCGCAGTTCGTGAGGTCGGCGGTCCCGAAGGCGGGGTGACTGAGTGAATCGCTCATGCGGGCGCCTCGCTCACGAGGGGGGCTGTCACCGGGGTGGGACCAAGTGGGGCGGACGGCCGAGAGGGGCGAACGGCGAGGAAAAACTACACGGGTACCATGGGCGGGCTAGGGTAGGCGCACCGGTGTTGCGCACCCGGCACGTCGCGGTCGCCATCATCAGGACGTCATCGCGCACGCCCCTCGAGCACGCGCGCGACGTCGTCGACGCCCACGCCGATGGCCGCGAGCGCGACGAGTGTGTGATAGATGACGTCGCCCCCCTCTTCGGCGGCGCGCGCGCGGTCCTCGTCGGTGCACGCCACCGCGAGCTCGACCGCTTCCTCGCCCAGCTTCTTGAGACGCAGGTTACGGTCGGCGAGCAGTCGCTGCGTGTAGCTGGGTTTGGTCCCCTCGGCGAGCGGAAGTGCGGCCTGACGGGAGGCGATGGTGGCGGCGAGTCGGGAGAACACGCCGTGCGCGGTGGAATCGATGGGGGTGGCAACGGAATGATGAGGGCCGGATGCGTCGAAAGCCCCAGATTCTGTTTTCGGGGGGGGCCCCCCACGCGCCGTCTCGTCTCCCCCCACTCCCATCCGCTCCAACGCCCCAAAACAACTCACCGCCCCCGTATGGCACGCCGGCCCGGCCGGTACCACCAACGCCAGCACGGCGTCGGCGTCGCAGTCCGCGTGCAGCGAGACGACCCGCTGCACGTTCCCGCTCGTGGCGCCCTTGTGCCAGAGCCCCCGCGACCGCGAGTGGTAGTGCATCTCCCCGGTCGCCAGCGTGCGCTCCAGCGCGTCGCGGTCCGCGCGCGCCACCATCAGCACGGCCTGCGATGCGGCGTCCTGGCAGACCACCGTGACGTAGCCGCCCCCTTTCGCGAAGTCGAGTGTCTCGAGATCCAGCATCGTCCTGATCCGTCCTATGGCTCCGGTACGCCTAACGCGTCGCGTAGTGGTCGCGACAGCACTGCATTGCTCGCCACCCCATCGCCGCCATCCACCTCGTGCCCGCCACGCCAATCGGTGTACACCCCGCCAGCCTCGCGAATGATCGGGATCAGCGACGCCGCATCCCACGGGCTCAGCCGGTCGTCCACCATCAACTCGGCCCGCCCAGTGGCGACCTGCACGTAGCCGTAACAGTCCCCCCACGTGCGGGCGACCGCGACCTGTGCGCCTAACGCCTTCCACCGCTCCGCCCGGTGCGGGTTGTAGGGGAAGCGTGCATCCGTCACGAGGATCGTCGCCTCATCGAGCGTCGAGACCTGCGACACCGCGCATCGCGCCCCGTTGTACCAGCATCCGCACCCGACCGCCGCGGCCACCATCTCCTCCACCGCGGGGCAGTAGATCGCGCCGGCGATGACGAGGTCGTCCTGCGCCACGGCGATCATCGTCCCCCACAGCGGCACCCCGCGCACGAACGTCTTGGTCCCGTCGATCGGGTCGATGAACCAGCGCCGCTTGCGCGTGTCGCCGCTGAAGCCGAACTCTTCGCCCAGCACCGCGTCCCCCGGAAAGCGCGCCGCGATCCACTCGCGCGCCGCCTCTTCCGCGCTCCGATCGGCAATCGTGACCGGGCTGCCATCGCCCTTCGTGTCGACGGCCAGCGACGACTTGAAGTACCGCAGCGCCACCGCACCGGCAATCCGGGCCACGTCGGTCACCGCCTCGAGCAGCACCGTTGGAGTCGTCATGCTGAACCGGCCCTCGCGGAGGCCATCGTGGACCGCACCAGGATTCCCGCCGCACCCATCGCCCCCTTGAGCGCGGCCACCGTGGTCACACCATCATGGAGAATCCCCGCGACCAGCGCCGCGTCCGCCCCGCCGGCAGTCAATGCCGCGCACACGTGGGTCGCGTTCCCCGCGCCGCCAGATGCAATTACCGGGACCGAGACCGCGTCGCTGATCGCTCGCGTCAACGCCAGGTCGTAACCGCTCCGTACCCCGTCGCGATCGATGCTGGTGAGCAGGATCTCGCCGGCCCCGCGGCGCTCGCACTCCTGCGCCCAGCCGATCGCCTCCAGCTGCGTGGGGACCTTCCCGCCCTTCACGAAGACACGATACGCCCCGTCGATCATCGCCGCGTCGATGCTGGCCACCACGCATTGGGCCCCGAACCGATGCGAGGCCTCGGCCAGCACCTCGGGACGCTCCACTGCGGCGCTGTTGAGGCTCACCTTGTCCGCCCCGGCGCGCAGCGCCCGCGCCACGTCGTCAGCCGACCGAATGCCCCCGCCGATGGTCAGCGGAATGAAGAGGCGCTCCGCCGTGCGACGCGCCAGGTCGAGCAGCGTCGAACGCTCCTCGGCGCTCGCCGAGATGTCGAGATAGACGATCTCGTCGGCTCCTTCCTGTTCGTAGCGCTCGGCGAGGACCACTGGGTCGCCCACGTCGCGCAGCGACTCGAAGTTCACCCCCTTCACCACGCGCCCGCCCTTCACGTCGAGGCAGACGATGAGACGCCGAGTCAGCATCAGTGCGAACCCCGTCCGGCGCCACGTCGGGGCGATTCGGGGGCGTCGCCGTCCGTCCGGCGCAGCGAAACGCTCCCCTTGGTGGAGAAGACCGCCCCACTGTCCACCAGCGCGTCGCGCATGGCGAGCCCCAGTGCCTTGAACGCCCCCTCGATGATGTGGTGGCGGTCCGTGCCCCGCAGCACCCGCAGGTGCAACGTGCTCCCCGCGTGCTCGGCAAAGGAGCGCATGAAGTGGTCGTACAGCGAACTCGGGACCGGCCCCTCGTAGTAGAAGCGCCCGCCGATGTCGATGGCGCATTCGACCAGCGCCTCGTCCATGGGGATCGTCCGGTGCCCATAGCGGGCCGCCGTGGCCGGCACGGTGTCCTTGAACGCCGCGCCTAACGCGATCGCCACGTCCTCGATGATGTGGTGGCGCAGGTCCCCGCGGGCCTCAACGGTGAGTCCCAGCCCCGCGTAGCGCGCCCACGTCAGCAGCATGTGGTCGAGGAAGGGGATGGACGTGTCGACCGCCACGTCGCCGCCCCCCAAGGTCAGCGTCACCCGGATGCTCGTTTCGCGCGTCTCGCGCTCGATGGTGCCCATGCGGTCCTCGTCAGGCGTGCGGTGTCGTATTGCGTGTCGCGTGGCGCGATGCGTCGCGCGACATGAGAAGGGAGACTAGACGGAGAACTCGTCGACAATGGCGCGGGGGTCGATCGCGCCGGTGTACAGCGCCATCCCGATCACGGCGCCGCTCACCCCGCGATCCTGAAGGGCGTGCAGGTCGCCGACACTCCCCACCCCGCCGGCGGCGTACACGGGGAACGCCGCGGCATCCACCACGTCCTCCATCAGCGGGAGGTCGGTCCCTTGAAGCTGACCCTCGCGATGCACCGCCGTCACTAGCAGCGCCGCCAGCGGGAGGGTACTGACCTCCTCCACCATGTCCAGGATGTCGCGCGGGAGCGTGCGCTGCCATCCGCGCGTGACCACCTTCCGGTCGCGCACGTCGGCCGCCACGATGATCTCGCCCGGGTTGTCGTGTGCCAACTCGGCCAGCCAGTCCAGATCCTCGAGCGCCCGCGTCCCCACGATGGCGTAGCGCGCCCCCTCGTTGAGGATGTCGTCGACGGCGTCGGTGGTGCGCAGCCCGCCCCCCACCTGCACATCGGCCCCGCCCTCGCGCAGGATCTCGCGCACGATGGCCAGGTTGTTCCCCTTGCCTAACGCCGCATCCAGGTCCACCACGTGCAGGCGCGCGAAGCCGAGGCGCACCCACTCGCGCGCCACCGCGGCGGGATCGGCCAGGCGCACGCGTTCCTGGGCGTACTCCCCGCCTACCAGCTGCACGCACGCCCCCTCCCGGAGGTCGACGGCCGGAATCGCGATCATGCGAGCATCTCCCGAAGGAAGGCATGGACGAACGCCACGCCGGCGCTCGACGATTTCTCAGGATGAAACTGCACCCCCACCGTACGCCCCACTCGAACGGACGCGGGGAACCGATCTCCTTCGTGCGTGCTCCACGACGTCACGCAGGCGAGATCCGTGGGACGGCAGATGAACGAGTTGGCGTAGTACACGTCCCGCAGCCCCGACTCGGCAAACAAGGGATCGCGCGCGTCGTCGGCGGCATTCCAGCCAATCTGCGGCAACCGCTCGGCGCGAATGCGCTCCACACGGCCCGGAATCACCCCGAGGCCAGCGCCGGGCCCCTCGTCGGAAGTCTCGAGCAGCAGCTGCATGCCCAGGCAGATCCCGAGGCACGGGAGCCCGGCCGCGAGTGCCGCACGCATCGCCACGAGTCCAGGTGCCAGGCGCTCGGCGGCGGGCGTGAAGGCGCCAACGCCCGGGAGCAGCAAGACATCGGTCTCGATCGCGCGCGCCGGGTCCACCTCGATCACCGGTGCCGTGCCGAACGACGCGACGGCCTTGGCCAGCGAGTGCAGGTTCCCCGCGCCATAGTCGAAGATCGTGATACGGGAGTGACGCGACTCAGGCATCGGCTCGCTCCCCGGCGTTGAAGGGGCGCGCCTCGTGCGGAAGGATCGCCAGCAGCGCGTCCAGCACCCGCTGCATCACCGCCCAGTCGGCGATGCTGATCCGCAGCGCGTCGCCGATCCCCGGGAGCCCCACGAAGTGCCGGACCAGGATGCCACGCTCGCGCAGCGCCGCATGCGCGGCGCGCGAGTCCCCGACCGGGAGCAGGACGAAGTTCGCCGCACTGGGCAGTGGAGCGAACCCCGCCCCACGCAGCGCGGCGATGAACCGCTCGCGCGCGGCCACGATGCGCGCGACGCCATCCGTGACCCACGCGAGGTCCTCGGTGACGGCGGCGAGTGCGGCACGCTCGCCTAACGCCGTGACCGTGAACGGTCCGCGCGCCTTTTCCAGCTCGGCGATGAGTGGCCGCGCCCCCACGGCGAATCCCACGCGCATCCCCGCCAGCCCGAACGCCTTCGAGAAGGTGCGGAAGACGAGCGAGCGTCCATGTGCCGGCGCCTCACTCGCCAGGTTGCTGCCGGCAAACTCGGCGTACGCCTCGTCGACGAAGGTGAGCCCGCGCGCCTCGCGCAACACCTGCTGCAGTGCAGCGGCGGCCATCGGGAGTCCGGTCGGGTTGTTGGGGGTGCAGACGTAGGTGATGGGCGCCTGTGCCGCCACCAGCGCATCGGCGTCGGCGTCGAAGCGCGCGGTGAGCGGAACAGGAACAGGCGTGAGCGAGTTGCTCGTCGCGAAGACCTTGGCCATCACGAACGTTGGATCCATGTAGGCCACGCGATCACCGGGTTCCCCCAGCGCCCGAAAGGCGCAGCTCATGATCTCGTCGGACCCACACCCCACCATGATCTCGTCAGGCGACACCCCCACGTAGGCCGCGATCCCCTCGCGCAGCGCGCGCGAGTAGGTGCTGGGATAGTGGGCCAGGCGGTCGCCGACTCCCGCGGCGATCGCCCGCAGTGCAGCTGGCGGCGCGCCGAAGGGCGACGTGTTGTCGGCGAGCGTGATCTCGCACGGCGTGGGATCGACGTCGTAGGCGCGGAGCCCCTGATACACGGCGCGCGGTGTCCACGCGCGCGGCGCTGCTCCGGCGCGCGGCGCTTCTCCGGCGCCGCTCACGCCCCGCCCCCGGGGATGCCGGCCGAGATGCTCCACGCCCGCGCGGCCCGGGCATGTCCGTCCAGCCCCTCGGCGTCGGCAAAGTTGCCCACGTCGGTGGCCAGCCGTGCCGCCGCGTCGGGGGTCACGCGCTGGTACGTCGTCCAGCGGATGAAGTCGAGCGTCGACAGCCCGGAGTACGACCGCGCCAGCCCGTTGGTCGGGAGCGTGTGGTTCGCCCCGGTCATATAGTCGCCAAACGATACAGAAGCGGTCGTCCCCACGAAGATGGTCCCCGCGTTGCGCAGGTCACCGAGGATGGCGTCGGGCGCGGCCACCGCCAGCAGCAAGTGCTCGGGGGCGTAGGCGTTGGAGAGCGCGACCGCCGCCCCCAACGTGTCGACCGAGATCACGCCGCCGTTGGCCTCCAACGCCTGCTTGATGATGCTCGCCCGCCCATAGCCGCCAACCATCGTCTCCAGCGCCGTCTCGATCTTCGCCGCCACGTCATCGCCCACGGCCACCGCCACGACGCAGGCCAGCGGATCGTGCTCGGCCTGCGCCAGGATCTCGCGCGCCACCTGCGCGGTGTCGCACGAACTGTCGGCGATCACCAGCAGCTCGCTCGGCCCCGCCGGCGAGTCGATCGCGCACGCCTTCGCCACCTGCACCTTGGCTTCCGTCACCCAGGCGTTCCCCGGGCCGACGATACGATCGACGCGTGGCACGCTCTCCGTCCCATACGCCATGGCCGCGATGGCCCCAGCCCCACCTAACGCGAACACCCGGTCCACCTTGGCGATCGCGCACGCCGCCAGCACCGCCGCCGAGGGGAGCCCGTTGCGCCCCGGCGGGGAGCAGAGGATCACCTCGCCCACGCCGGCCACGCGCGCCGGGATCGCGCCCATCAGCACCGAGGAGGGATACGCGGCGCGCCCACCCGGGGCGTACACCCCGACCGTGCCTAACGGGTCCGGCCGGCGCCCGATCGTGATGCCGGGCTCCGTCTCCACCTCGGTAAGCACCGGGAGGAAGGCCCGATGTGCCGTCTCGATGTTGCGCGCCGAGCGCTCCATGGCCGCGCGCACCTTGGGGTCGATCGACTCCAGCGCCTTGTGCCACTCGGCCTTGGGAACATCGAGCCGCTTGAGCGAGACCAGGTCGTACTCGCGCGCCAGCGACTTGAGGACGGTGTCCCCCTGGTGGCGCACCGCGTCGATCGTCGCGCTCACCGTGTCGCGCAACACGTCGTCGTCGGCGGTCGAGCGGTCGATCAGCCCCTTGAGTCCGTCGGCACCTAACGACGACGCGGCGCCGCGAAAGCGCAGCTTGAGTGTGCTCTTGGTCTCGCTCACGGCATCAGCCTCTCGATTCGAGTCACCAGGATCCCCTCGGCCCCAAGCGTCTTGAGCGAGGCGATGGTGCGATAGATGGTCGCGGCGGGCACCACGGCGTGCACCGCCACATGGCTCCCCCCGTTCATGATGTCGATCACCGTCGGTCCGTTGAGCCCCGGGATCACTTCCTTCACCTGCGGCAGCGCTTCCCGCGGCACGTTGGCCATCAGGTAGCGCTGGCCGCGCGCCCGCAGCACCGACTCGAGCGCCGACGTCAGCTCCGACAATGCCTGCCCCTTGGCCGGGTTCCGCTCCGCGGCCCCCGGCGCGGCGATCAGGCGGGCCGTCGACAGCATCACCGTCTGCACTTCGCGCAGCCCGTTCACCTTGAGCGTCGAACCGGTCGACGTCAGGTCGACGACGACGTCGGCGATGCCAAGGTGCGGCGCGATCTCGGCCGCCCCGCTCACGGGGACGACCTCCACGTCGACCGAGTGCTGCTTGAAGAAGGCACGCGTGATCCGCGGAAAGACCGTCGCCACGCGCGACCCGCGCGCCAGATCGGAGACCGCCCGCGTCGGCGACTCATCACGCACCGCCACCACGAGGCGACACTTCCCGAAGCCGAGGTCGAGTCGGGAGTCGAGCGGCCGCTCCGACTCGCAGACCAGGTCCCACCCCGTCACCCCAGCGTCGGCGGCCCCGTCGGCCACGAACTCGGGGATGTCCTGTGCCCGAACGAAAATCGCTTCGAACTCACCGCCGAGCGACGCGGTCAGGGCACGCTCGCCGGAGGCACGGACCTCGAGACCGGCGTCATTGAAGAGCTCGCGCGCTTCTTCGGCGAGCCGCCCCTTATTGGGCAAGGCAATCTTGAGCATGGTGCGGAGGCGGGTCCTGCGTGAAGGATGGTCGAGCGGCGATCGAACAGCGGGGCGGGCGGCCGATCAGCTGGCACACCACAGGGCCGAACAAAGAAAAAGGCCCGTCCATGGTGGACGGGCCTCGGCACTCATTCGCTTGCCGCTGGCGTTGTGGCTGCCAACTACCGCACGCGAACTACGCCCAGACCCGTCGGGGTATGGCCGTGATGCGCGTGATGGTGGTGGGTCACCGAGCGAAGCATGGCGCGGAACGTAGCCGTAGTGACGAAGGTCGTCAACTCGATCGTCCCCTACACGCGACATTTCGCGAGTCCTAGCTTGCAGCCCATGACACCCATGCGACCCTTCATCTACCTGACGCTCGCTTTCCCGCTCGCGTACTCGCTCGTCGCCTGCGGAGGGCGCGAGACCAACGAAGCCGATAGCGTCCTCGCCGCCACCCCGAGCGCGTCGGTGCCGGCCGCCGATTCCGGCGCCACCGCAGCGGCGCCGATGCCGGCGGTGAACGCAGCCCCCATCACCGGCACCATCATCGAGGTGAAGATGATCGGCGACGCCAAGGGGTACCGCTTCGAGCCGGCGAGCATCGCCGCCAGGCCGGGCGATGGCGTGAAGTTCGTCGTCGTCTCGGGCGGCCCGCACGAAGTTGCCTTCGATCTCGACGTCGTACCGGCCGAGACCAAGTCCCAGCTGATCGCCAACATGCCGAACGGGGCCAACGGCCGCTCACCGCTCCTCTCGGTCGCGCAGGAAACGTGGACGCTCTCGCTCGGCGGGCTCAGGCCGGGCAAGTACCCCTTCGTCTCGACGCCGCGCCTCCCGCAGGGGATGAAGGGCGAGATCCAGATCCAGTAGCCCTCGAGACGCCCCCTCAGGATGCCGCCGACCGGCACCTATTCGCGCGCCGCACTGGCGACCCGCCGCTTCCGCTTCATTCCACGGGCGGCGTGGCTGGGGGCGCGCGCCCGCAACGTCTTGCAGCGCCCCTGGCGTCTGCTGGTCATCGGGACCGCGGTCTTCGTCGGCGTCCTGCTCTCGTATCTCTTTCTTCCGGCGGGGGCGCAGGGCGTCCTCAACCTCCTTCGCCCCGACCGAATCGAGTGGCGTGACACGACGCTCCTGCTGACGAGGGAAAGCGCTGCTCGGGCCAGATTGGCCTCCGCAGATAGCTCACTGGCCAGTTTGCGTGCTACGCGTGCCGCGTTGGTGGCGGCTATGTCGCCGCCGGTAGCCACGGCCGAACAGTCGGCCGCCGGTGACTCGGTCGCGACGAGGGCCGCGGCGCTCAGCGCCCTGCTGCAACGCGCAGAGAGCGCCCCGCTCCCCGAGACCTTTCGCGCGCTGGCCAACACGCCGGTCCTGCGCGGCGACCCGCGCGTCCGCGCCCTGCTCGACTCGCTGAACGACGTCGAGCGGGAACGCGACGACCTCGGCGCGGGGGCCACGGTCGATCCGGTCTTCGTGGCACTCACGACGCAGGCCAACGAGCTGGGACGACGCATCATCATCGTCGGGCAGTCGCGACTTGCCGCACTGACCCGCGAACAGCTGGCGCTGGTCACTCCTGTGGCGCCGACCGCTGCCGACTCTGCGGCGGTCGCTCTCCCGGATTCGCAGACGACCCTCGCGGTCCGTCGGTCGGCGTGGGTGGCGTACGAGGCCGCGCGGCGGACGCTCACCAATGCTCGGGCGGCCAACGCACGCGCCGACTCGGTCGCCTCGCGCGAACGGGCGCGCAACCAATTGGCACCCATCCCGATCCTCGTGGCCGGGGCGCTCATCATTGCCGCTGCGGTCACCTTCGCCCTCGCCATGTTTGACGAAATGCGAAGTCCGCGAGTGGCGGACGCGGTCGAAGCCGAGCGGCTCACCTCCCTTCGCGTGCTGGGGGTGGCCAGGCTGCGCGCCCTCCCGGCGGAGCGCAGCCGCCGCGCGGCCGATCGGCAAGTCCCCGCACTGCTCGATCCAACGTTCGACGCCTACCGGGTGCTCGCCTGGCACCTGTCGTCGCAGTGGCCGAAGGATGGCATCGTGACGGTCACCGGTGACAACTCGACGGTCGCTGCGGCGGTGGCCGCCAACCTCGCCGCCGTCCTGGCCAACGATGCACGCGTCACCTTGCTGGTCGACGCCGATCTGGCCGAGGAGCCGGTGCGGGCGCTCTTCTCCCTCCCCCGGTCGCCTGGGTTGGTCGCCGTGGTGGAAAACCGCCGGAAGTGGTCGGAGGTGCTCGTCCCGGTGCCCGTGGGGCGCGGGCGTACGATGGACGTACTCCCGGCCGGGGGGCGCGAGGCGCCGCTCGGCCCCGCCGAGTCGCAGGCGCTGGTCACCGAGGTGCAACGCGCCGCACGACGGCACGACGCGACGATCGTCGTGACGACCCTGGCGGGTGCCAAACGATTTCGTGCGGGCGATGACGTGGTGGTCTGCGCTACGCAGACACGCACGCGACTCGCGACGCTCGCGCGAACGGTCGCGTCGATGATCGACGAAGGGGCACGCGTGCGCGGCGTCGTTCTGTGGGACGGCCCGCTCCCGGCCGCGCCCAAGGCGCCGCGATCGGCCCCCGCCCCCGCGGCGGCCTAGGCACGGACAGCATGTTTGCCGATACGCTGCTCGCCGCCGAGCGCGGGCACCTGCTGCGGCTGGCGCTGTGGGGGGCCATGAGTGTGGTGGCCGGCAGCGCGATCCTGGCGCTGCTTTCGGTGCGGCGCGTGCGGTCGCCACTGCTGCAGCATTTCGCCATCCAGACCGCGGCGTGGGGGGCCGTCGACCTCGCGATCTGCGCCGCGGCGTGGCGCGGGCTCACGCTCCGTGACCTGACCGGTGCCGTTGCCCTCGATCGGTTCCTCTGGTTCAACATCGGGCTCGATGTGGGGTACGTGGCCGTCGGGGTGACGCTGGCCGTCGTCGGCTGGCGGCTCACCCGATCGCTCGCGCTGATCGGCGCCGGAATCGGGGTCATCGTGCAGGGGATTGCACTCGCGCTGCTCGACCTCGTCCTCGCATCGCTCATCACCCGCGGCTAGCTTTCCGCCCCCCGTTGCACGCTTCCCCGGTCGACCCAGCATGACAGTCATCGGCTACTCCGACCGCATCAATCACGCGCTGGCCTTCGCTGCCAAGCACCACGACCAGCAGGTGCGAAAAGGGACGCGCCTTCCCTACCTCACGCACCCCGCCAACGTGGCGCTCATCCTCACGCGCTACGGCCAGGAGGACGAGACGGTGATCGCCGGGATCCTCCACGACGTCATCGAGGATACGGTGCGGGAGGCCTACTCGCGCGAGATGCTGGTGTCGCGCATCCGCGAGAAGTTCGGCGAGGAGGTGCTGGACACGGTGCTGCAGGTGACGCATCGCCATGCCGACGACGATGGGGTCGAACTCTCGCCCGCCGACCGCAAGGCCGACTACCTCGAGCGGCTGGCGGAGGCGTCGACTCGCGCCCGCTGGGTCTGTGCCGCGGACAAGCTCCACAACGCGGCCACCATCGTCGCCGACGTGCGGCGCACGGTCGAGCCGGACTCGGTGTGGGGGCGCTTCAAGGCAGGGAAGGAAGGAACGGTGCGCTGGTACCGCGACGTCCACGACCGGCTCACGTCGTTAGGCTTCGAGGCGCCGATCATGGGCGAACTCGCGCGCGTGGTCACGGAGCTGGAGGAGTTGGCACGGCAGTAAGGCAGTGCGTCGGCACGACGGGCGCGTTGGCAGAACAGGCACGACGGGAAAGGGCGCCACTCGCGTAGCGCCCCGTCGCCCACTCCGCCCCCCGTGTGTCGCTAGCTCGTCGTGGCGTAGCGCCCAGCCACGTAGTGCTCCAGGATGACCAGGAACTCCTCGACGATGCGCTCTCCCTTGAGCGTCGTCATCAGCTTCCCATCCACGTAGACCGGCGCTTTCGGATCCTCGAACGTCCCCGGGAGCGAAATCCCGATGTTGGCGTGCTTCGACTCGCCGGGACCGTTCACCACGCACCCCATCACGGCGACCTTCATCTCTTCCACGCCGGGGCGCGTCGCGCGCCAGACGGGCATCTGCTCGCGCAGGTACGTCTGGATGTCCTCGGCCATGTGCTGGAAGAAGGTCGAGGTCGTGCGCCCGCAGCCCGGGCACGCCGTGACCTGCGGGGTGAACGAGCGCAGCCCTAACGATTGCAGGATCTGCTGCGCCACCTGCACCTCCTCGGTGCGGTCGCCATTGGGCTTGGGCGTGAGCGAGACGCGGATCGTGTCGCCAATCCCTTCCGCCAGCAGGATCGAGAGCCCCGCCGTGCTGGCGATGATCCCCTTGCTCCCCAACCCCGCCTCGGTCAGCCCCAGGTGCAACGGGTAGTCACACCGCTTCGCCAGGCGGCGATACGTCTCCACGAGGTCTTGCACCTGCGAGACCTTGGCCGAGATGATGATCTGGTCGTGGCGCAGCCCGACGTCCTCGGCCAGTGCCGCCGATCGGAGGGCGCTCTCGAGCATCGCGTCGATGTAGACATCGCGCGCGTCGCGCGGCTCGGCGGCGACGGCGTTCGCGTCCATCATCTCCGTCAGGAGGTCCTGGTCCAGCGACCCCCAGTTCACCCCGATACGGACCGGCTTGTCGTTGGCCACCGCGACCTCGACGATGGACCGGAAGTTCTCGTCGCGTCGCTTGCTCCCGACGTTGCCCGGATTGATGCGGTACTTCGCCAGAGCCTGCGCGCATGCCGGGTACTTCGTGAGCAAGAGGTGCCCGTTGTAGTGAAAGTCGCCGACGATCGGGACGTTCACTCCCAGGTCGTGCAGTCGGCTGACCATCTCGGGGACCGCCTGGGCGGCCTCGTCGTTGTTGACCGTGACGCGGACGATCTGCGACCCGGCCCGAGCCAAGGCGGCGACCTGCGCCGCCGTCCCGGCAGCGTCGGCGGTATCCGTGTTGGTCATGGATTGCACCACCACCGGATGTGGAGCGCCCACGAGCACGCCACCTATCGAGGCAACGACGGTCCTTCTGCGCGCAGCAAATGTCACTCTGTATGATCCTCCCGGGACGGCACTAAGTTAAAGCGCGACGCCCTGCTCGTCTCCCGTCTCCCTCCTCCCGTCTCCAGAACCATGGCCGACCCCGAAATCCCCGACCGCGGTTACAACACCAAGGACGTGGCGGAAGTCGCGGCCCCGAAACGGAAGAGTTTCGCTCGCCGCCACTGGGGCAAGCTGGCCCTCGCTGCCATCCTCGGCATCCCCTCGGCGGTTCAGCTGGCCCGTTCGTACGCTGCCCTCGCCTTCACCTACTCCACCGGCGACCGGATAGGCTACGTCCAGAAGCTCTCCCGGAAGGGGTGGGTCTGTAAGACGTGGGAAGGGGAGCTGCAGATCTCCAACATTCCGGGGAGCGCTCCGGTGCTCTTCTACTTCACGGTCCGCGACGACTCGATCGCGGCGGCGATCCAGGGGGCCGAAGGGAAGCAGGTCGCGCTCACCTTCGACCAGCACCCCGGCATTCCGCTCTCCTGCTTCGGCGATACCGAGTACTTCGTCACTGGCGTCCGCGCGATCAACCCGCAGCCTGGGTACCCCGGCACCTCCGTGACCCCGGCGCCCCCCACGCTCCCCGTCCCGGTCGTCCCTCCGTCGGCTACAACGCCCGTCCCAGTCCCCTAAGAAAGGCAGAAGTACGGTGCGGCATTTCGCGGACGCGTCGCGGCGCGTAACCCCTGCGCCAACACATACAGCATTGTTCAGCTAGCCGGGCAGTCCTATATTCTGCGCGCTCGAACGCGCCCTTGGGCCTTTGGGTTCGGGGCGCGTTGTTCTTCCGGTGCGGAAGGAAGACGCTCGTCGAGCGGAATGTCCGCTGCATGGCTTTTGCCTGGGTCGGCGTCTCTGCGCTTCCCGGCAAGCTTACCTCAGGAGTGCAGTATGCGTACGACCGGCAAGGTGAAGTGGTTCAACGACGCGAAGGGGTTCGGCTTCATCACCCCCGACAACGGCTCCAAGGACTGTTTCGTGCACTACAGCTCCATCCAGGGCTCGGGCTTCAAGTCCCTGGCCGAGGGTGACGCTGTGGAGTTCGAGATCACGCAGGGCGAGAAGGGCCCCGCGGCCGAGGGCGTCGTCAAGACCAGCTAGTCGTAGGAACCACCCAGCCTAACGGCAGGGCGAAGGCCAGCAGGGCGTCCCGCGAGGGGCGCCCTGTTTCGTTCCGGGGCCACCACTCGCAGCTTCGGCGCACTCCCGCCACGGCTCGTCCCCCCCAACCCGCGGTTCGACGCGCCGGACTCCCCGCCTCCCCCTCGTCGCCCTAACGTTGGGCAACCGTTGCCGGTCGCCCCGATACGCCGAGGACCTCCATGATTCGCTCTCGCTCATTGGCCCAGCGCGCTCCGGTGCTGCGCCGCGTGCCGTACGCCGCCCTGCTCGCCGGGCTCGTACTCGCCCCGGCGGTTGTGCCTCGCGCGGCCTCGCTCCAGGCGCAGTCGACCGCTCCTCGCCCCGCCGACCCCGCCGCTGATCGCGAAGCGGTGCGCCGAGCGGCCCTCGACTACATCGAAGGCTTCTACGAGGGCGATTCCACCAAGCACGTGCGCTCCATCCGCCCGGAGTTCTACAAGTACGGCTTCTACTTCGACCCCGACTCGGCGCGCTACCGCGGGATGCAGATGACCTGGCCCCGCGCCCTCGCCTTCTCGCGGCGGGTGCGCGAGAGCCGCAATCCGGCCCCGGCGACCGCGCCAAAGGAGGTCCAGATCTTCGAGGTCAACGACCAGACGGCCAGCGCCAAGGTGCGCGCCTACTGGGGGACCGACTATCTGCTGCTCGGCAAGTTCGATGGCAGGTGGATGATCTCGCACGTCCTCTGGCAGTCGCCGCCGCCGCAGCCCTGACAGCAGCCGGGCGTCGCGTCCCAGCGCGCCGCACGAGAGATTGTGGTCGGCTGAGCGCCAGGCGATCCCTGGTGCGCCCTCCCCACCCTCATCCGCATCGCCATGCGACGTTCTGTCGTGCGCACGCTCGCGCCGCTTGCCTTCGCGCTCCCCGCGTTGCTCCCGGCCCAGCAGCAGACGCCTCCGCCCACGGCCCCGCCTAACGCGGCACCAGGACAGGCCGGCCAACCGCCGGCCCGTCGCGGCCCGCGCCCGTACGCCCAGGTCATCACCGACAAGGCGGTGACCGATGCCGGCGGGATCACCGTGCATCGCGTCGATGAGCGCTGGTTCTTCGAGGTCCCCGATTCGCTCGCCGGGCGCGACCTCCTCTTCGTGACGCGCATTGCCGGCGTCCCGGCTGGCTTCGACGGCTTCATCTCGGCCGGGACGTCGCTCGGGGAGCGCGTGGTGCGCTGGGAGCGGCAGGGCGACCGCGTGATTCTGCGCGCCGTGGGCTTCGATGCGGTCGCCGATGACTCGCTCCCCATCGCGCTCTCGGTCGCCAGCAACAACGTCGGACCGATCCTCGCCGCCTTCCCCATCGCCGCCTTCACGCGCGATAGCGCGTCCACCGTGGTCGATGTCACCGATTTCTTCACCGGCGACACACCGGTGCTGAGCGGGCTCTCGGCGACGCAGCGCCGCACGTATGCAGTACGGCGCCTCGACCCGGCGCGTTCGTTCATCAACGTCGTGCGCTCCTTTCCGCAGAACGTCGAGGTGCGCCACACGCAGACGTTCGATGCCGGGGAGCCGCCGTCGGAGCGAGAGGCCGGGACCATCTCCCTCGAGATGCGCCAGTCGTTCGTCGTCCTCCCCAAGATGCCGATGCGTCCTCGCTATGCCGACGCGCGCGTGGGCTTCTTCTCGGTGTCACGGGTGAACTACGGCCTCGATGAGCAGAAGGCGGCGTCCCAGACCTTCATTCGTCGCTGGCGCCTGGAGCCCAAGGATCCGGCGGCGTACGCGCGCGGTGAACTGGTCGAGCCCGTGAAGCCGATCGTGTACTATCTCGATCCGGCGACCCCCACCAAGTGGCGCCGCTACGTGCGCGAAGGGGTCGAAGCCTGGCAGAAGGCCTTCGAGAAGGCCGGCTTCAAGAACGCGATCATCGCCAAGGATCCGCCCAGCAAGGCCGAGGACCCGGAGTGGGACCCGGAGGACATCCGCTACTCGGTGGTGCGCTGGGCCGCTTCGCTCGTGCGCAATGCCGTGGGACCGAGCACCAGCGACCCCCGCACCGGCGAGATCATCGAGAGCGACATCACCTGGTACCACAACCACATGCGCTCGTATCGCAATCGGTTGATGGTGGAGACCGGCGTCGCCAATCCCGCGGCCCGCTCGCTGGAGATCCCCGAGGAACTGATGGGGGAGACGATGCGGCAGGTGATCACGCACGAAGTCGGGCACGCGATCGGGCTCCCGCACAACATGATCGCGTCGAGCTCCTTCCCGGTCGATTCGTTGCGCAAGCCGTCGTTTGCCTCGGTCTATGGCGTCTCGGCGACCATCATGGACTATGCGCGGCAGAACTACGTGGCCCAGCCCGGCGACGGGCTCGCCCCCAAGGACTTCGTGCGCCGCCTTGGCCCCTTCGACGACTTCGTGATCAACTGGGGGTATCGCGCCCTGCCGCAGGCGGCGACGCCGGAAGCCGAGCGCCCGATCCTCAACGGATGGGTCATCAACCAGAGTGGTCCCTTCCCGTATCGTTACAGCGAGCAGTTCCTGAGCGGGATCGATCCGCGTTCGCAGACCGAGGACGTGGGGGACGATCCGGTGAAGGCGACGGGCTACGCCATCGCCAACATGAAGAAGCTCGTCCCGCAACTCACCGCGTGGACGACCAAGCCCGGCGAAGACTATGAGGACCTGGCCGAGCTGTACGGCGAAACGTTAGGCATGTGGGGGCTGTACATGGGGCACGTGACGTCGGTCATTGGCGGCATGACGATCGACGCCAAGACGGCGGAGCAGGCGGGGGCCGTGTATTCGCCGGTCGGGAAGGCGCGGCAGAAGGCGGCGCTCAACTTCCTGGCGGAACAGGTGGTTCGTACGCCGGGCTGGCTGGCGCCGCAGGACATCGTGTCGAAGATCGGCCCGGGGACGGGAGGGGTGTCCCTCGCCGCGCGGCAATCGAACGTGATCGCGCAGTTGCTCGACGCGCGACGGCTCGATCGCCTGGCGATCGGCGAACAGCTCGACGCCGCGAACGCTTATCCGGTGAGCGAGTACCTTGGCGACCTGCGGCGGGCGGTGTGGAGCGCGCCGGCGCTCCCGCTCGACGCCAATCGCCGTCAGCTGCAGCGTGTGTACCTCGAACGGTTGGAGGCGTTGCTCGCGCCGCCGCCGGCGCCGGCGGCCACCCCGTTCGGTGGCGGCGGTGCCGGTCGCGCACTCCCGGCGCTGTTGGTCGCGCCGAACGTGCGACGCACCGATCTCTCGGCACTGGCGCGCGCCGAACTGCGCGCGGTGCGTGAGACGGCGCGCGCGAGCGTGGCCACGGCAGCCGGCGTAAGCCGCGCGCACTGGCAAGACGTGGCCGACCGGGTGGAGGAGATCCTGGAGAAGCAGAAGGGGAGGTAAGGCCCCGGCGCCCGGGCTTCGCTGACACCACAACGCCCCCTCTCGGGTGAGAGGGGGCGTTTCGGTTCTCCCGCACCCGGCGAAGCGCCCGTAACGCGGGCGCGCCAGTTCCCGCCTCACTTCCCCACGTTCAGGAATGCTGTGATGATCACCGCGTTGCTGAAGTCGATGAAGAACGCCCCCACCATCGGCAACACCAGGAAGGCCCGCGGCGCCGCGCCGAAGCGCTCCACGAGCGAGTTCATGTTGGCCACCGCGTTCGGCGTGGCGCCGAGTCCGAAGCCGCAGTGCCCCCCGGCCATCACTGCCGCGTCGTAGTCGCGCCCCATCAGGCGGAAGGTCACGAACATCGCGAACGCGGCCATCATCGCCACCTGTACTATCAGGATGGCCAGCATCGGGAGGGCGAGGTCGAAGAGCTCCCACAGGCGCAACGACATGAGCGCCATTGTGAGGAAGAGCGCGAGCGCGATCGTTCCCAGGTCGTCGATGGTGCGCGTGGCGATGCGCACGACGCCCGTTCCCTCGAACAGGTTGCGCGCCACGGCCGCCACGAGCATCGCGCCGATGTACGCCGGAAGCGTGACGTACTGCGCGGCCCACTTGGAGACCACGCTGCCCAGTGCCATGCACCCGAGGATGACGGTGATCATCTGCAGCATCACATATGCGGTCGGTGCCTCCCCCACCGTCTCCGTGTCGATCTCGGCGTCGAGCGACGACGCCTCGGCCTCTCGCGACGTGGCGGCGCTCCCCGCATTGGCCACACCGCCGGAGCGCAGCTTGAAGCGCTGAATCAGTCGCGTCCCCACCGGTCCGCCGATGATACCTCCCGAGACCAGCCCGAAGGTGGCGGCCGCCATCGCGAGCGCGACGGCGCCCGGCAGTTGGCCCTGTTCCTCCAGCAACTTGCCGAATGCTGCCCCCGTCCCGTGCCCGCCGGTCATGGTGATGGAGCCGGCAATGAGCCCGAGCCGGGGGTCCACGCCTAACAAGCTGGCGAGCGTCATCCCCACGCCGTTCTGCAATGCCGCGAGCACCGAGGCGGCGATCCAGAAGACGAGCACCTGCGGCCCACCGCGCTTGAGCAACGCGAGCGAGGCGCCGAGCCCGATGGTGGTGAAGAAGGCGATCATGAACGGCGTCTGCAGCGTTGTATCGAACTCGAAGGCCAACACGCCAGACTGTCGCAGCGCGAGTGCCAGCATGGCGAACGTGAAGCCGCCGATGACCGGCGCCGGAATGTTGAAGCGATCGAGCACCCCGACGCGTCGCCGGATGCCGTAGCCGACAAAGAGGATCACCGCGGCCAACGCCACGGTCTGGATCATGTCGAGCTTGAGGGACGTCACGACGGAGCTGGGAGTGAGGATGAGGTGGACGACGCGCGACGCGATGTCGTCGAGCCTGGTGAGGTACGCGGCAGTGGCACGTTCACGTTGAGTGCGGTTGAAGCGCGAGGAGCGCCAGCCCTATCGCCTCACCTTGCCACGCCCGTCCGGCGTCGCGCGCTCGCGCTCCCCGCCCAATTCGCGCACCGTCAGCAGGAACGCGTCGCCTCCCTTGGGCTGCACCTGAATCGCGACGGCCGGATACGCGCTACGTCCGGCTGGGAGCGCGGCCTGCCACGCATTCGCCCGCGCACTCCACGGTCCTCCCTTCGCACGCTCGGACGGCTGGTCGGTGACCGCCACGTATCCGAAGGCCGGGTTGAACAGTACATCCTGATAGTCGAAGGCCACGGCCCCCGAGGGAAGCCCGGTGTGGTCCACCACCGCCTTCCACTTCCCGGCCGCCGGTGCCAACACCCGAACAGACTCGTCGCCCGATGCGTCGCCATCGGCACGAGCAGCGACGCACTCCTTCCCCGTGCAGTCGAAGAGATACAGATCAAGGTCACCATCATTGGCCGCTCGAACACGCGCGGTGAGCAGCGTGGTGCCGGCGGGAACATCGATGTCGTACACACGCTGCTCGCGCGAGGCGAGGTTGCCGCGATCGCGGCGCGCGCCCCCCATTGGGAGCCCCACCGCGCCCCCCGGGAAGGGAGCAAAGCTGTTGGTCATCGAGACATCGACGGCGCTGCTGCCACCGTTGTTGCCATCGCTGCTACCGTTGCCGCGCAACGCGGTCGCGATCGCCTCGGCGCCTAACGCCGAGACCGTGACCGTCACGGCGGTGGGCGGGACGGCGGAATCGACCTTGGCCTGCTGCCAATCGAACGTGCGTGTGTCTTCCACGTCCTGCAAGCGCACCTCCCAAACTCCCGCCGCCGGCTCGCTCACCCAGTACGTCATGTTGCCTGGTGCGGGCGCCGCCGCCGGGCCTTGTCCGATCCCGGTGATGTTGCGCGTGTCGGGACGCGTAATGGCCACGCTGGGGCGTCGCTTGGGTGCGTTCACCTCCACCCGCAGCGCGGAGATGCCGGCGGGGACGCGATAGTAGAGGTGTGTCATCCCCGGTCGCGGGATCTCCACCTTCTGCTGCACCTTGTAGCCGCTGTCGCTCGCCAGCACGTGCGCGGCGACGACAGTGGCCTGCGTGCGGAACTCCACCCCCGGTGCCCCGACGTAGTCGAGCGTGAGGATTGCTGAATGCACGCCGGGCGTGGCAGGGGCAATGCGCACCGGCATGTCGACCGGGCGGTTCAGCGGGAGCGTGATGGTCGACGCCGACGAGAACGTTGCGCCGTCATTCCCGAGCCAGCCTAACGTGAACGAGAGCGGTGCGCGCGGTCCGCCGGTCCGGGTGAGGGTGATCGTGCGCGTCCCCGTGTCGCCTGCCGCCCATCCCTCGCGCTCGAAGATCCCCACCCCCATGTGTGGCTCGGCCAGCAAGTGGCTCGTCGCGTGACGAACGGGGGCACGCGAGGTGATCGCGATCGCGCTGCGCGACGTGTCCATCGCCAGCAGCGCATCCCACGCTCCGGCAACGTTCACCACCCCGTTCCCCTGCTTGTACGACGGCAGATGCGCGATCCACCTCCCGGACGTGATCAGCGCCTGCCGCAGGCGATATGCGTCGTAGGCGACGCCGCGCTGCTTGGCCGCGCTGATGAGGAGCGCCACCGCGCCGGCCGTCGTTGGCGTCGCGGTCGAGGTGCCACCGGCAATGTTGTAGCCCGGGGGGAGCTGCATCAGCCCGGGGATCGCGGTTCCTTCGATGAAGCCGCGCCCCGTGCTCACGTAGTTGGAGGGGGCGATGATGTCCGGCTTCGCCGCACCGTTCCCCATCGGCCCGTACCCGCCGGTGATGAGGAGGTTGTCATCGTACTGCACCCGCACGCCGTGGTTGGCCATGAAGTTGGCCTTGCTCTCGTGTGCCCCCACCGAGATCGCCCCGGGCGCCAACGCGTAGTCGTCGATGGCGCCTAGCATCGCGTAGTTGTGCGTCGGGATCACAATGGGCTTCTTGTACTTCGCAATGAGCCGCCCATAGATGACTGTCGGGACCAGGCGACCATCGAAGAGCAGGTAGTTACGGGCGATGAGCGAGCTCTGTTCGAGGAAGACGACGTCGACGTCGGGATGCTTGACCGCGATGATCACTGCCTCCGTTTGCCCGTATGCGGACCCGCCTTCGGCGACGTTCACGAGCTGCGCCCCGGGCGCCACGCCGTCGAATCGTCCGCTGGTTCCGCGACTCGCCACCGCCGCGCCCACCACCAGCGACGCGTGGCTCGCCACGCCGAAGTTGAGCGACACCAGCTTGCGTGCGCGATCGATCTGCACCGCGTAGCTCACGCTCTCGCGAATCGGCGTCGCTGGGTTGTCTCGTCCGAGCACCCCGAACTCGGGGCGCGTGGCGTAGTCGGTGAAGGCCTTCTCGTCGCGAAAGTCCCGGTCCTGGTCGGTGTCGAGCCAGACGTCGTTGCTTGCCTCGTTCCACAGCACGGCAAACAGACGGCTCGATCCCTTGGGGTTACCGTCGCGGTTCAGGTCCTTGTCGATCCCGGCCCGATTGAGCGAGTCGAAGACCGCCTCATCCACGATGGCGATGCGATAGGTCCCGGACGCCGGCGCCGTGAAGGCAGAGTCTTTGTAGGTAAACGCGCCAATGGATGACGCCACGACCGAGTCCTTCATGCGCAGCCACTGTCCATCCTCCTCGTCGTCGATGTCGACCGCATTCCGGTAGCCAATGATCTTGCGCGTTGGCTTGCCGTCGAGCGTCGTGGCCAGCTGAAGCTCGGGGAGCAGGGCGTCGAGGCTCTGATCGATGATGGCGATCGTCGTCCCGCGGCCGTCGAACGTCGGGTTGGCCCGACGCCAGTCCAGCGCTCCCATGTCACTCAGCGGGTCGTAGCGATCGGTGAGCGGCGTCTCGGGGAGCGTCGGGGGCCAGCGCTTCTTCGTCGTGTCGAGCGCCGTCCATGGCCTCCCCTGTGAGGGGACGAATGGGAGCGTGGATGGCGACGACTCGTTTCGTGCCTGCGCCGGTGTCGCGTCGGCCAGGCCGAAGGCGCGTCCCAGGCGCGAGATCGAGACATCGACGCTATGCACGAGTGGATCGCGCACGAGACGCTCGACGCTGTCCACCCGCACATGCACGCGCAGGTAGTCCACGTCGTCGTCGCGATAGCGCACCGTCCCGCCCAGCCCAGCGACGAGTGCGGCAGCCTTGGCGTTGGCGCCGGGCATCGACGCCACGACCAGGGTGACGCTGGAGTCGCCACGGGCGCGCGCCACCGCGATCTCGCCGCGCGCATCCTTGAACAGGAAGGGGCGCCGCGGTGGGTCGCCGCGCTGCTGCGCCGTGAGCGCCGACGCGCCCAGCAGGAGGGCCGGAAGGAGGCAGAGCGGCGAGGCACGCATAGGTCACCTGGATCCTGAGAGTGCGCGAATCTCGGGGGCGGGGCACGCCCTGTCGAGAGGCGCTGAGTCGCGCGACAGCGTTAGGCAGCGGTCTGATACCTCACGGGGTCGACTCACCCATCCGGCGCGCCGCCGCGGCTCGTACGAGATCGGTGCGGGGACGTGCCCACGACGATCACGGGCACCCGTCTGCCCACACCACGCTCCCGCATCCTCGCCCAGTGCTCGCGGCGTGCGGGAGAAGCCGCTGACCACGACCGCATCTGCTGCGCGACCGGCGCCCCTCGCCCGACACTGGGCGCTCCTGTGCCTGGTCGCTATTTGGCTGCCGGCACGATCACCCCATCCACGACGTGCACCATCCCGTTGGAGCCGCGTACCGAGCCGACAATCTTGGCGCCGTCAATCGTGATGTCGGTTCCCGTCTTCTTGATGGTCACCGAGCCGCCATCGGCCATGCTGAGTGACATGCCGTCGGTGAGGTCTGCCGCGTCCCACACCGACGTCGTCACGTGGTGCTGCAGGATCCCGCGCAGCTTGTCGACGTTCTCTGGCTTCAGCAGGTCATCGACCGTCCCCTTGGGGAGTTTGTCGAACGCGGCGTTGGTCGGGGCGAAGACGGTGAACGGACCGGCGTTGGCGAGCGCGTTCACCAAGTCGGCTGCCTTGAGCGCCGCGACGAGCGTGGTGTGGTCCGGCGATCCGACGGCGATCTTGACCACGTCCTTCTGGGATTCGTTGTCCTCGACATTGGCCTGACCGACGGAGGGGGAAGCGTCCGGCGTTGCCGCCGCCGGAACGGCGCCGTCGTCGGAACCCGAGGCGCACGCGAGCGGGAGAGTCGCGACGAGAAGGAGCGACAGGAGGGAGCGGGGGCGCATAAGACCGAGCCTGTGAGCAGGAATGCCGCAGAAGTCGTACAGCTTTATGTGGGCGCATGCATGTGCTCTGCGACGCGCGCAGGAAGTCAGGGAGCGACCGGTGCACGTGTCGTCGGTTTGCCACGAGGCAGGCCGGGTGAATCCCCCGCGCGATGGTGGGCGACGTTGGCGCGACGACGTTGCATGATGCGTCCGGTACCACCGAGCACGCGGTTCCCTCGCGATGCACGCGATGCACGCGATGCACGCGATCGACGCCGTGACCGTGATCACGCCGCCGGCGCGTCGCCTGTCGCTCGGGCTCGCTTGAGCCCACCGGATAACGTCCACCGCGCGGTGCAACGTCTCCCGAGTGGCGCCCCTTCCCGCTCCGGATAGCTTGTGTTCGCGGGCGACGAGCGCTGGGAGCCGAACGCAAACCGTGGGGACGGGGGGTGAAAGGATGATGGAATGCGAGCGGCAGGTCGTGCGTCGCGCGGCCGTGGTGACGGCGACCATGGTGCGGCTGGCGGTAGTTGTCGTGGTGGCACTGGTGGTGGCCACATCTGTCCTGGTGCGCGACGCCCATGCGCAGCGGATGGGAGCGGAGCCCAAGCTCAAGCGGGAGGCGATCGTCCCCGACAGCAATGATGCGCTCGCGCTGTATCGCGTCGGCATGCAGGTCATCGAGCGCGATCCAGCCAAGGCCGCCGATGCGTTCTACTGGGCGGCACGCGTCAATCCTGCCGCTGCCGAGCCGTTGTACGGGCGTTATGCCGCCCTGATCCTGCGCGACCCCACCCTCTTGCGCCGCCGGCTGCAACAGACCGACCGCAACCCCTCGAAGGAGCTGCGCCAGCTCGACTCGCTCCTGCTGCGCGCCCTCACCATCAACCCGTTCCTCTATCGTCGCTTCGACCAGACGATCCTGCGCACGGCCCTGAAGCAGTCGGTGACGCAAGCGGCCGGTGGCCCAGGCGAGGTGAACTCGTCCGAGCTCGACTACGCCATTACCAACTACCTCAACCGGGCCGGCCATTGGATGCAGGGGTGGATGGCGTACTCGGAGGGGCGATTTCCCGACGCGCTCGCGCTCTATGCCAGCGCGGCCAAAACCACCCGGCAGAAGGCGTCGATTCGCATCGATCGGGCGCGCATCTTCGGGATGACCGGCGTCGTCGACAGCGCGGTTGCCGAGCTGCAGGCGGCGCTCACGGAGTTGCGCGCCTCGGACGAGAAGGACCGGGTGGTGGTCTACAACTCGAAGGCCATGCTCGAGCATTCCATCGGGACGCTCCTGGAGGGGAAGGACGACATTGCCGGCGCCCGCGAGGCCTACGGGCGCGCGCTGCAGGAAGACCTCGCGTTCTACCCGGCGCACCTGCGCATCGGGCTCCTCGCGTTAGGCCAGCGAGACACGACCACCGCCATCAGTGAACTCGAGGTCGCCGCCCAGGTCGCCGCCGACGATCCGTACGTGCACTACACCCTGGGCTTCACCTTGGCCTACGCGCAACAACTCGACCGCGCCGTTGAAGCGCTCACCAAGGCGAGCACGCTCGAGCCGCTGTACGCCATGCCGCACGCGATGCTGGGCCGCGTGTGGGAAGCCAAGCGCGACGCCGTGAAGGCCGCCGCGGCGTACGACGCCTACCTCGCCCGGGCAAGCCAGAGCGACCCGCAGCGGGCCGAGATACAGCAGCGACTCGATGACGTGAAGGCATTCCTCAAGGGGCAGGACTAGCGAGATGGGATGGCGCGTCTGGCGCACGTCGCAACACGCCCTCCGTGTGGCGTCTGCCGCAGCCCTCGCCGCACTCATGGTCGTGGTAATGGTCGCGGTCGCGCCCGTCGCGCGTGCGCAGGACTCCACGCGCGCCGTCACCCGGCCACGTACCGCGTATGAGGACCTGCAGCTCTTCTCGCAGGTGCTCAACCAGCTGCGCGTCAACCATCCCGACTCCCTCGACACGCACGTGCTCATCATGGCCGCCATCCGCGGCATGGTGCGCGCCGCCGATCCCCACTCGTACGTGATGCCGGCGGTACGCCTGGCCCCGGCGCTGGCAGAATTGCAGCGCAAGGGGAAGCTCACCCCACTTCCGATCGCCTTCACCTTCGTGGGTGGCAGCCCGGTGATCGCGAGCGTCGCCCCCGGGACAAAAGCGGCGCAGCAAGATGTGGTCATCGGCGACGAACTCGTGGCCGTGGACGGCACGCCGGTCACCGCCGAGAGCGCAGAGGAGCTGGAGCTGGCGTTGAGCGGCGCGCCGGGGAGCGCGGCCGCGCTCACGCTCGATCGCATGCGCGCCGACGGGACTCGCGCACGGGTGGAGCGGCGAGTCATTCGGCAGCATGTCGATGACGCGACAGCCGTGCCCGTCGCCATCATGCTCGACGGCACCACCGGCTACGTGCGGGTGACCACCTTCGCCAACACCGCGGTGGCCGACGATCTGCACGACGCGTTGAGGCGGCTCGAGGGAAAGGGGATGCAGCGCCTGATCCTCGACTTGCGTGACAACGGCGGCGGCATCGTCCAGCAAGCGGCCCGCGTGGCCGGTGAGTTCCTCCCGACGGATGCCGTCGTCTATTCCTCCAGCGGGCGCAAGAAGGAAGTGATCGACACCGGGCGCGTGAAGCGGTCGTTCTGGAGGTCGGAGCGCCGCTACCCCATCGTGGTGATGGTGGATCAGGGGACCGCGAGCGCCGCGGAGCTGGTGGCTGGCGCCCTGCAGGACCACGACCGGGCACTCATCGTCGGGCGCGCGACCTTCGGCAAGGCGCTGCTGATGCAGGGGCTTCCGCTCACCGACGGCTCGATGATCATGCTCGTGGTGGGACAGGTGCGCACCCCGTGCGGGCGACTCATCCAGCGCGCATATCGCAGCATCACGTCGCGCGACTACTACCGTTTGGCGGGTGAGGCCCGCGATACCGCCGGACGTGCGTCGTGCAAGACCGACCGTGGACGCGTGGTGTACGGCGGCGGAGGGATCTATCCCGACGTACTCCTCCCGCAGCCAGACGCCGCGCCGGTCTGGGTGGCCCGGCTCAACGAAGCGGACGTCTGGCTCGAATGGCTCGCAGGCTACCTCCCCAGCGACGGTTCGCGCCTCACGACGCTCGACGCGTTCCTCGCCGACGAGACGCCGAGTGCATCGGCAATCGCGCTCTTTCGGGCCCTCGCCAGCAAGCACCTGATCGAGATCCCGGCCGACGCCGACGCCACGCTCTGGCGGCTGATGCGTCGCGTGGTGGCGGGGGCCAAATGGGGCGAGGGCGGTGCCCTCACGCTGCGGGCCCGAGGTGATGCGCAGGTGCGTGCCGCGTTGGAGAGCTTTGCGCGAGCGGCGGAGCTGCGTGGGCCGGGGCAGTAGTCACCCGCTCGCACCCAAACGCCGACCGGCCACCCCAACTGGAGTGGCCGGTTTCCGTTCATCGGCATAGGCGAGCCGGGGCGACTTCTCCCGAACTACACGGCCAACGCTCGCCGCGCCCGCTCGATCTGCGCCGTGACCGCGCGAGGCCCCGTCCCGCCTTCCACCTCGCGACGCTGCAGCGAACGCTCCGGCGACAGCGCGTCGACGACGTCGTCGCCGAAGGCCGCGTGGGCCGCCGTAAAGGCGGAACGCGGCAGTGCGTGGAGTTCGAGCCCCGTCGCCTCGGACTCGCGCACGAGCGCGCCGACCGCCTTGTGTGCCTCGCGGAAGGCGATCCCCTTCTCCACCAAATAGTCGGCCAGGTCGGTCGCCATCATGCCGCTCGACACCGCCGCGCGCATGCGCGCCGCGTCGAACGTGAGTTCGCTCACCGCACCGGCCACGGCGGGGAGCACCAGCAGCATCGTATCCACGGCGCCGAACATGGCCCGCTTGTCGTCCTGCAGGTCCTTGTTGTAGCCACTCGGCAGCCCCTTGAGCATCCCCAGCACGGACACCAGGTCGCCCAGCAGGCGCCCGGCCGATCCGCGTGCAATCTCCAGCGCATCCGGGTTTCGCTTCTGCGGCATCATGCTCGACCCGGTGCTGTAGCCATCGCCGAACTTCACGAAGGCGAACTCGCTCGAGCCGTACAGGATCAGGTCCTCGGACAGCTTCGACAGATGCGTGGCGATCAGCGAGCAGACGAAGACGATTTCCGCCACGAAGTCGCGGTCGGCGACGGCATCGATGGAGTTGGGTGACACCGCCGCGAAGCCCAACGCCTCCTTGAGGAAGGTGCGCGGCACCGGGAAGGCGCAGCCGGCGACCGCCCCCGAGCCTAACGGCAAGGTGGCCGTGTGGTGCGCCGCCGCGGCCAGTCGCTGCCGGTCGCGCTCCAGCGGCCAGAAGTGCGAGAGCATCCAGTGCGCTCCCGAGACCGGGATGGCGCGCTGCATGTGCGTGTACGCGGGGAGGATCGTCTCCTGGAGCGACTCCGCCTGCGTGAGGAAGACCTGTTGCACCTCACGAATGGCGGCGTCGAGGCGCTGGCAGGCATCCATCGCCCAAAGCCGCGATGCCGTGGCGACCTGATCGTTGCGCGAGCGCCCGGTATGGAGCTTGGACGCCGGCGCCCCCGCTTCCTCGTGCAGGAGGCGGTCGATCATCGTGTGGATGTCCTCGTCCGAGTCGACAGGGGGCTCGCCAGCCGCAAGACGGACCGCGACCCGGTCGAGCCCCACGCCGATGGCGTCGCTCTCGTCCGTGGTCAGGACGCCGGCACGGTTGAGCGCCACGGCCCACGCCTTGGAGAGCTGCACGTCGAAGGGCCAGAGCCGGAAATCGACCCCGATGGAGCGGTTGACCGCATCCATGATGGCGGCCGACTTGGCGTTGAAGCGCCCCCCCCACAAACGGTGCCCTCCGCCAGCTGCAGCGCTGGCCCCGCGGTCCCCGGCCGGTGTCGGCGCGCCCGGGGCGTCGTTCGTTCGCTCGGTCACGACGCGCGATGGATCAGGATTGCGGGCCGGCAGCGCCCGTCGCCACCCCCTGCCCGGCGATCACGTTGCTCCCCTCGTACGCGCGATGCGTTGGTCGAAACTTCGAGCCCGCCAGAGTAGGCAAGGGCGATGGTCAACATGTGTATGCCCCGAAAAACCGGATAATCAGTCAGTAGCGCTGCATAATCTACCAGCGCGAGAAAGGGAGTCAATCGGGCCAGGCTCCGCGGACGGTGGTGATGAGAGGAGGCGACACGACCCGCGGGCGCAGCACACGGTGCAGGAGGCCACGCTATGCGTTGCGTCTGGCAGGCAGCCTGCTCGCTCACGACGCGCGTCAGCCGGGGGCCGACAGCTTCTCAATGCGCTTGTGTAGTCGCTCGCGCGCGTCGCGGGAGCGGCAGATCACGAGCACGGTGTTCTCCCCGCCGATCGTCCCCACGACCTCGCTCCACCCGGCCGAGTCGATCGCCTCTGCCACGGGCTGCGCACCGCCGTAGATGGTCTTCACGACCAGCAACTCTCCGACGCCGTCCACCGAGTCGCAGAACTGCGGGAGCACATCCTCCACGAGCGTACGCTCGTCCTCGCCGGCCAACGACTCCGGGGATGCGTAGCGCGGGCCGTCGACCGTGGGAATGCGGACCAGTCGCATTTCGCGCAGGTCGCGCGAGAGCGTGGACTGGGTCACCTCCCACCCGCGCTCCTTCAGGAGCTGCCGCAGCTCCTCCTGGCTCCCCACGGGTTGGGCGGAGACGAGCTCACGAATGGCCGCGTGACGATCGCGTTTATTCACGGAAGTCGTAGTAAGAGAAGTGCTCGGCAGACTTTAGCACGCGCCGCCGCGCCCAACCACCCCTCCGGAGACAAGACGGGTCATCGGGACGACGGGAGACGCGATTCCAATCCTGGCGCGCCGAAGGCGGCACCGGGGGTGCGGCGCGGGCGGGAGAGGGCGGGTCC
>ERZ795061.436-NODE-436-length-43071-cov-10.514971_pt1 | contig 43071 bp, 41 predicted proteins | sample MGYA00375145_ERZ795061 | MGnify/ENA primary metagenome ERZ795061 (study PRJEB30190, sample SAMN05720144) | anaerobic digester metagenome | isolation source: active sludge of municipal wastewater-treating anaerobic digesters | place: USA | collected 2014-12-22 ... | reverse complement strand
ATGGCCTGCTGAAAACCCTTACCCGCGCTGAGGTTTCGGCCGTGGTCGCCCACGAGCTGGCCCATGTGAAGCGCGGCGACGCGCTCGCCATGGGCATCGGTTCGGCGCTCGCCGCCGTGCTGACGACCATCTTTGGCGCGATCGCCTACCCGCTTGGACAGCGCAAGCGCGTCGAGCGTATTGTGGCAGGTCTCGTCGCCCGCATCGGCCAGAGCCATCACCGCGAATACGCCGCCGACCGCCAAGCCGGCGAGATCTGCGGCAACCCGGTGAACCTCGCCAACGCGCTGCTGAAGCTCGAGCGTCACACCGCCTCGCTGCTGAACCCGCTGGCCGAGCGCAGCCCGGCGACGGCCCATATGTTCGTCATCGATCCGCTGCATGGCCCGCGTCGCGGACCCTCGGCCTCGCACCCGCCGACCGAACGCCGCATCGCCCGCCTGCACCGCCAGGCCGCCGAGATGGAAGGCGTGGAGTAGGGCAGACCAACAGCCTTAGACATTGTTGCAGCGCGCGCCCCAAAGGCGCGCGTTTTGCGTTGCAGCGAGATAATCCGGAACTCCCGCGCCGCGAGAGAGTTCTGACGCATATCCCAGAAAAACCTGGCGACTGCTTATCCCTGAAGGGGGCACGATATGCGCATTGCTTTTGCGATGGCTGCGGCTTTGTTTGGAGGCGCGCTTGCCGCTGCTCCAGCAGCGTTCGCAGATCCGGCGCGCGACAACCTCCTGCGCGCCGAAGCGCAGGTCCAGGCGTTGAACCCGGCTGATGCTTCCGCCGCAGCTCCGAATGAATACCGCAACGCCCAGCTGCGGCTCGACGAAGCGCGCGCCGCCGAAGCCCGCAACCGGGACGAGGAATCCCTGCGACGCTCGAACGAAGCCCTGCTTCACACCGAGATCGTCCAGGAAATGATCAAGCTGCAGGGGCTCAAGCGCACCGTCTCGGAAATCGAGACCGGCATCGCAACGCTCCGCCGCGAACTCGTCTCTTAGGAAGACCCACACATGAAATACGCATTGAAAACCGCAGTCGCCATCGCTGCCCTGTCATTTGCCGCCGCTGGCTGTGCATCGGCGCCGGATCCCAGCCCGCGTCTGCTCTCGGCCGAAGCTTCGCTGCGGATGGCCAAGGCCGATTCCGCGACGATGGAGTCGGGCCGCGCGCCGCTTGAAAAGGCAGAGATCGCTCTCAACGACGCCCGCGAATTCTACATGGATCGCAAGACCGACGACTACACGCACGCCATCCGGATGGGCGAGGCCTACATGCTGCTCGCCGGAACGCGCGGCGATCAGCTTGAAGCAAACCGCAAGATCGCAACGCTGAACACCGATCGCGCCAACATCGTCTCTGAAGCACGCAAGCAGGAACTCGCCCGCGCCGAAGCCGCGACGGCCACAGCGCAAGCTGCAACCGCCAACGCCCAAGCCGCCACGGCGAGCGCCAGGGCAGCTGCAGCCGGCGCACAGGTGCGTGCAGACCAGTCCGCATCCGTCGCAGCGGCGGCAATCGCCGACACCGCAGCGGCGCGCGCTGATCAGGCTGCCGCCGAAGCCCGCACAGCCGCGCTCCGTGCAGAGCTGGCCGGATACGAGCAGGAGAAGACTGCGCTGGGCGTCATGCTCATCCTGCGTGATCTTCAGTTCTCTTCGGGCTCGGCCGTGCTTGGAGCCGGCGCGCAGGGCAGGTTGGCCCCGCTTGCCGCCTTCCTCGCCAAGCAGCCGGACGCCAAGATCCAGATTGCCGGACATACTGACTCCCAAGGGTCGGATGCTTCCAACATGGATCTGTCGGCGCGCCGGGCGCAGTCAGTCGCCGCCTATCTCAACACGACGGGTGTCAGCCTCTCGCGGATCAACACGATGGGAATGGGCGAATCGGCCCCGACCTCGTCGAATGACACCGCTGCCGGGCGCGCGATCAATCGCAGGGTCGAAGTGACGATCCTCGACTGATACGGCTCAATCGATTGGGCTCTGAACGATAGGGAAAGCGCGCCTTCGGGTGCGCTTTTCTGTTTTCCGGCTTCAGCCTGTCAGCGGATAGACCGCTTCCTCGACATAGTGGCTGCCCGCGCGGGTCGCGCGCGAGGAATACATGCAGAAATGGTCGGCGATGAATGGCGCGCAGCGGAACTCGGCGGCGTCGGCGAGGAAGTGGGCGACTTCCACGTCGCGCGTGCCGTTCAGGTAGGCGATGGTGACGTGCGGCTTGTAGCGGCGCGGCTCCGGCGAAAGGCCGGCATTGCGGATCGCGGTCTCGCAGGAGCCGGCCAGCTGGATCAGTGCGGGGCAGGTGCGAATGCCGGCCCAGAGCGCAGTTGGCTCGCGCCCGCCGAAACTCCCCGCGCCCTCCAGGGTGATCTCTAATGGCGCGGCGATGATGCGGCCGACCTCTGTGTCGATGTCGCGAGCGACCGCTTCGTTGACCTCGCCAATGAAGCGAAGCGTGAGGTGAAGCTGCTCGACCGTGCGCCACGATGCGCCGGGAACTTCGCTCTCGAGCGACATGAGCCGCTCGGCTGCGGCTTCTGGAATGGGTATGGCAAGAAAAAGGCGGAGGGTCATGGCGATGATCCGTGCGGGCCTCAAGCATCGGCTGCGCACTGTTCGATGCTGTAACTGTCCTTACAAGAACGGCGATAGCTGATGTCGAGGTGAATCAAGGGTTAGCGCGTTCTTTACTGGGATCACAGACTCGCCAGCAGGCGCGCAAACGCCCGGATTTACTTGCAATCAAGAGCCCGGATGACCATTATCCTACGAGATGGCGAGGCGCGACCTCGCCGCAGACAGAGGGTTGAAAACAGAACCATGGCTGACTTCCAGTATGCCCAGGCGCGCACAGGCGCTCAGACGGGCGATATGGCCACGGACGCCGGCCTCCGCAAATTCATGCTTGGCGTCTACAACAAGCTCACGATCGGCATCCTGCTCGCCGGCGCTGTCGCTTACGCGACGGGCGCGATCCCGGCGGTAACCGAACTCGTGTTCGGCACGCCGTTGGCTTACGTCGTCCAGTGGGGCCCGGTGGTTCTGCTGCTCGGCTCGATGTTCCTGATGAAGAATCCTTCGCCGCTGGCGACAGGCATTCTGTACTGGGCCATCGTCGTGCTCATGGGCGCGGGTCTTGGCGTTTGGGTGCTGATGGCTGAATCCGGAGCTGGCGTTGCCACCCGCGGCGGCATCGGTCTCTCAACGACCTATGTCACGATCGCGAAAGCCTTCCTGATCACGGCTTCGGCCTTCGGCGCTCTCTCGCTGTTCGGCTACACCACCAAGCGCGACATGTCGGGCATCGGCTCGTTCGCCATCATGGCGCTGTGGGGCGTGGTTGCGCTCTCGCTGCTGAACATCTTCCTGCCGGCGTCCTCGACGATGGAATGGATCATCATGGGCGCGGTGTTCGCGATCTCGGCGGTCCTGATCGCGGTTGAGACCCAGCAGCTGAAGAACGGCTACTACGCCTTCGGCGGCGATGCCCGCAGCCTTGCGGTCATGACCAACTGGGGCGCGCTGAACTTCTTCATCTCCTTCATCAACATGTTCCGCATTGTGTTGATGTTCCTGTCCTCGCGCGAATAGCGCCAGCCACAGGCTGAAAACCGAGAGCCCCGGACCGATGGTCCGGGGCTTTTCGTTTCGGGTTTTCAACAGTTGTGGATTGAAGGCTGTGGACCGGCTGTGGGGCAATCGTTTCGTGCTCAGTCGACGACGTTGAAGCGGCGCTTGTCGAAGATCTTCAGTACCTGGCGCAGCTCGTGCCCCCGCTTCAGCACCTGTCCGGTCGCGTTGGTGACGGAGTATGCGCCCTGCTTGCGGGCGATGTCGGGGCGCTTTTCCACAATCCAGGTTGGGGCTTCCGAGGCGCGGCGATACATGCAGAAGGCGGCGTGGTCGGAATGGGCTCCAATGGCGTAGTCGCGGCATTCGCCTTCTGAAACGAGCTTTCCGTAGGCCCAGAGGATGAGCTCAAGCTCGCGTCGGTCGAACCAGATCTGTCGTGTAGCAGTGTGAGACGACGAGGGAAGACCTGGCTGACCCGTCTGCGTCATGGCTGTTCCTGTGAGGCGGTTCCTGTGGAGGATAAACGCACGTGAAGCCGATCCTGCGAACCTTACGAAGAATTCGCAATATCACCTCATTTTGGACTAGCCAAAGCCACCGATCACCGCCAAGTTAACAACGTCGGGCGGATGGTTAAGACGCCGACCTTGGACCCAACAGCCCCCCAGCCCCCCAGGGTTGCGACTGACGGTTCGCCCGACACCTAATCTCCCAAAAATTGAAATGAATACAGCAGTCTAACGCTGTTGTTTACGCTTTTGTGCGGCGCGCGCTGTGGCAGCGTTTCCCTAGGCAAATCGTTAACGGCGTCCGCGCAACCGCGTATCGATTCGGAGCCGATTCGCGCGCGATTCGCGGCTCGATTCGCATTGGCCGAATCTTCATCAACTCCTGACTTCCATCGCTGCGTTGCCGGGCCTAGCAAAGGCTCCGGAAACCAGAAGACTTCCACGCAGCGGACAGACACAGCGAACGGGCCCAGCCATCGTCATGTCAGTGAACGCCATCCCACCCAAACCGGACGCGCTCAAGGTCGAGAACCTCTCCAGGTCATTCGGATCGCGGCAGGCGGTGCGGAAGGTGAACCTCCGTGTCGCCATCGGGGAGACGGTAGCGATCATGGGTCCCAACGGGGCGGGCAAGTCGACGACCCTGCGCATGATCGCGGGCTATCTTGAGCCCGACGAAGGCGATGCGTGGATCAACGGCGCCTCCATCCAGTCCGACCGCACGCGCGCGCAACTTGCGCTGGGCTATCTCGCGGAAGGCGCGCCGCTCTATCTCGATCTCTCGGCGAAAGACTTCCTCGCCTTCCTCGCACGCACGCATGGGCTGCGGGGAGGGGAGGCGAAGGACGCGATCGCGCGCGCCGCCGAAGACGCCGCCATCACCGATGTGCTCTCGCGGCCCATCGAGACTCTGTCGAAGGGATATCGCCGGCGCGTCGCGCTGGCAGGCGCCATTGTGCATGATCCGCCGGTGCTGATCCTCGACGAGCCGACCGACGGGCTCGATCCCAACCAGAAGATTGCGATGCGCAGCCTCATCAAGCGGATGGGCGAGGCGAAGGCGATCCTGATCTCGACGCACCAGCTCGATGAAGTCGAAGCGATGTGTTCGCGGGCGATCCTTATCGACGGCGGCGAGATCGTGGCGGATACGACGCCCGCTGATCTGGTGAAGCGCGCGCCAGGCGGCACGCTTGAGGCGGCCTTCCACGCGCTCACGCGCGGGGAGGCGGCGGCTTGATCGACACGGCGAACCCCGGCTGGAAGCAGGGCCTCGGACAGGCAACGAACGCCATGCGCGCGGTCTATGTGCGCGAGCTTGCGGCCTACTTCCTGACGCCGCTGGCCTATGTGTTCATAGCCATCTTCCTGATTGCACTTGGCGCCTTCACGTTCGAGATCGGCCGCTTCTTCGAAACCAACCAGGCCGACCTTGCGCCCTTCTTCCTGTTCCACCCGTGGCTCTATCTCGTCTTCCTGCCGGCCATCGCCATGCGGCTGTGGGCGGATGAATCGAAGGGCGGCACGCTGGAGCTTCTGCTGTCGCTGCCGGCTCCCGTGTGGTCGATCGTGATCGGCAAGTTCCTGGCGGCGTGGACGGTGGCGGGCGCGGCTCTCCTGTTCACGACGCCGATGTGGATGTCGGTCAACTGGCTCGGCGCACCCGACAACGCCGCAATCGCGCTCACCTATGCGATGAGCTTCCTGATGGCAGGCGGATACCTCGCCATTGCGTGCGCAATGTCGGCGGTCGCGCGCAACCAGGTGGTCGCGTTCGTGCTGTCGGTTGCGGTGGGCTTTGTGTTCACGGCGGCGGGACTGCCTGTGGTGGCGTCAGGGATTGCGGGCCTGCTGGGACCTGACGCTGCTGATGCGCTGGCGTCCTTCTCGCTGCTCGCGCATTTCGAGGCGGCCCAGCGTGGCGTGCTCGAACTGCGCGCCTTGTTCTTCTATGTGGCGTTCATCGCGCTGTGGCTGTCGCTGAATGCGATCTGGGTCAGCGCAAGGAAGGGCGGGTGATGCGCAGGTCGCACTACGCCATTCTTGCAAGCGTCGCCGCCGTCGCGGTGTTCGCAGGCCTCAACCTCGCGTCGTGGAAGTGGCTCGCGCCGGCGCGCGCGGATTTCACGGCCAACAAGCTCTACACGCTCTCGTCCTCGGCGCGGCAGGTTGTTGAGCGGCTGATCGAACCGGTCGAACTCGAGTTCGTCTATTCGCGTAGCCTCGGCTCCGACTTCCCCGCCATCCGCGCGCATGCCGATCGCGTGCGCCAGATGATGACGGAGATCGCGGCCTATTCCGGCGGCAAGGTGAAGGTGCGCGAGATCGAGCCAGAGCCTTACTCTGAAGAAGAAGAGCGCATTGCCGGGGCAGGGCTGACGCCTGCGCCGACGGATCGTGGAGATCCGCTCTATGTCGGCATCATCGGCCACAACACGGTGGACGACGCCATCGCCATTCCCTTCCTCGCGCCCGAGCGCGATGCGCTGCTGGAATACGAACTGGTGCGCCTGATCTCGCAGCTGGATGATCCCGCGCCGCCGCGGATCGCGGTGATCTCCTCGTTGATCCCCTACCAGCTGCATCCCAGCGAGCCGCAGGCGGCCTTCCTGCTGCGCGAGGCGCGCCGCGCCTATGATCTCGTCGTCCTCGATCCGGATTTCCGCGAGCTTCCGGCCGGAACCGACGCGCTGATGATCGTTCATCCCGCGCCGATGACCGAGTGGCAGCAATACCTGATCGACCAGTTCCTGCTGCGCAAGGGTACCGCGCTGATCGCACTTGATCCGGCGGCCCGCGCGGCGGCCGTCCAGCGCGGCGGCCAGGCGCCGATCAGCTCGACGCTGCCGCGCATGGAGCAGATGCTGGGCGTGTCGCTGGCGCCGGACGTGGTGGCCGATCGCACGCTGGCGCTACCGGTGAATGTGGATGCGGGTGGCGGACGTGTGATCCAGGAGGGCCAGCCGCTGTTCATCGCGCCGCAGCCAAGCCTGATGTCGCAGTCCGATGTGATCACGGCGGACCTGTCGCGCCCCATCAATTTCGGATCGCCGGGGCATTTCACGTTTGCCTCGCGCGCGGGTCTGACCTTCGAGCCGTTGATTACGGCCACTGCCGGCGCGGCGTTCATGACGTCGGCGTTTGCGATGAGTGATCCCAAGCCGCGCGCCGTGATGGAGGCCTATCAGCCTGCCGGCCGGAGCCCGGTTCTGGCCGGGCGGCTCTCGGGCAAGCTTCGCTCCACGTTCGACCGCCCGCCACAACCGGCGCCGGATGAGGATCCCGTGCTGGCCGAGTTGCAGCGACAGGCGATGGAACGCGCGCCGCCTTTTGTCTCCGCGTCTGAAGGCTCCGCCGAGATCGTGCTGGTCGCTGATGCAGACATGTTTGACGACGGCTTCTACGTTCACCCGCAGACGGGACAGGCGTTGGCTGATAACGCGGCGTTCGTTCTCAACGCGCTCGATAATCTGAGCGGCGATTACGCGCTGACGGAACTGCGTTCGCGTGCGCCCGCCGCCCGCCCGATGACGCGGGTCGACGACATCGAGACCGCTGCGCGCCAGCGGCTCTATGCCGAACAGACCCGGCTCGAGAAGGAGCTGGCTGATGCGGAGGCGCGGGCAGGCGAGCTGGAAGCGCGTCGAGCCAGCGGCGTGGCGTCGAGCGAGGAAGAGCTGGCCGCGATTTCCGAATATCGCGAGAAGGCCGTGGCCGCGCGCCGGCAGCTGCGCGCCGTGGAGCGTGAATTCCGTCGCGATGTCGATGCGCTCGCGGGCCAGCTGGCCTTCGTCAATATCTGGCTGCCGCCCATGATCATCGGTCTCATCGGGATTGGCGTGATCGTGTGGCGCGGCCGCGCACGTGGAGGCGCGAAATGAGCGAGGTCGGAGCGCGCCAGCGCAAGAAGACTTTGATCATCCTCGGCGCTGTTGCAGGCGCATGCGCCATACTTGGCGCGGCAACCTTCATCCCGCCGCAGGACGAACTACCACGTTCAGAAGTCGGGCAGCGTGTTCTGCCGGCATATGAAAGCAAGACGAGCCTTGTCTCGCTGATCATGGTGTCGACGCAGGAGGAGAGCTATCACCTCGTGCGCAATGGCGATCAGTGGGTGCTGGCGGAGAAGGGATCCTATCCCGTCAGCCCCGCACGCATCCAGGACCTCAACCTCGCGCTCGCCTCCATCACCTATGGCCGTGCGATGACGCGCGATGATCGCAAGTTCGATCGCATCGGGCTTGGCGATCCCGGCGCCGGCGGCACAGGCGCGCTGCTGGAGGTTGGCGATGGGCAGGGCACCAGCTTTGCCAAGCTGATCGCGGGCTTCCGCGATGGGCGCAGCTATGTGCGCAAGCCGGATGACCTGCAGGCATGGGCGGTGGAGGGAGCCGTGCTGCCGCCGTTGCAGCGTGCGGCCTACTGGCTCGATCTCGATGTGGTGAAGGTCGCGGCCGCAGACATCGTCGCGGCGGATGTGCGTCCCGCCGAAGGACCGGCCTACCGCGTCACGCGCCAGCCCGATGGCGGATTCGGGCTGGCTCCGCCGCATCACCAGCGGCTGGTTCTTGCGGCGCTGGGACCGCAGATGGTGGCCGAGGCGCTCTCTCGCCTTGCGCCGATCGATGTTGCGCCGGCGTCAGAGATTGGCGTTGGCATGCCGCTGGCCGAACACATCACGCGGACGAGCAATGGCGTCGCTCTCGTTGTGCGGTCATGGCGCGCGAAGGATCGCGGCTGGGTTACGGTGAGCGCGGCGACGGCCGAGGACGCGACACCAGCGGCCCAGCAGATGGCTGCGGATATCAATGCGCGCGCAGCCCCCTGGGCTTTCGGATTGAACGAGCTGGATTGGGGCGCCTATTCGACGCCGCTTGGCGCGATCACGGAGTAGTTCAGAACTACTTCTTCTGGGCCGCGCCGATGACCATGCCCTCCATGCCATTCTTCTGCACCATGACGACGCAGCTGGAAGGGCAGGAGAGAGCATAACGCTTGGACCCGCCGGTCCACTCGCCCAGTGACTCGAACTTCGTCACCAGGTTCCAGTAGGACATCGGCTTGCCCTTGTTCGCGCCGCCGCCGGGCGTGACCTTGGTGACGCCGGGGCGGAAGTGAACGACGACGATGCCAGCCTTCTCGACGCCCTGCGGGAGTGCGCCGGTGATGGTCGCGCCGCCGTCAGCGAGCGAGACAGAGACCGGATAGGGGGTGATGTCGCGACGGCCGAAGGCTTCCTCGATATCCTTGATGTTGGTGCCGGGGCCATGCACGCGGCCGGAATAGACGACCTGCGGTGTGTAGGGCCCGCGATAGTTGAGCGCGCGGTTGTAGCGCTTCTGGCGGTCGGTGAACTCCGGCTTGGCGAAAGTGTCGTCCCAGCCAAGGTAGTCCCAGATGCCGACCGGATAGGTAAGGGCGATAACGTCCGAGCGTTCGGCGAGCAGCGCGATGTTCTCGTTGGCGGCGGGGCAGTTGCCGCAGCCCTGGCTGGAGAACAGTTCCATCACCACCGGACGGCCGGCGTGCTCAGGCACATTCATGCCGCCGCGCTGGCCAGATGCGGCCGGGGCGATCATTAGCACGATAAGCGCGCAGAGGAGGCGGGATGCCGACTTCATTCCGTCCGTTATCTCGCAGCTGCACAAAACCACGAATCAAGACGCTGTGAGATACAGCGAGGTCCTGATCACGAAGCTTTGGCCAGCTCCCGTAGAACATAATGAAGGATGCCGCCGTTCCGGTAGTAATCCAGCTCGTTTTCCGTATCGATGCGGACTTTTGCTTCAAATGTTTGCGTGGCGCCGCTCGGGAAGGCGACCTGCACCGTGACGGTCTGGCGCGGCAGGAGTTCCGTGATGCCGTCGATCGTGACGGTTTCCGCACCGGTAAGGCCCAGCGTCTTCCAGCTTGTTCCTTCGGCGAACTGAAGCGGTAGCACGCCCATGCCGATCAGGTTGGAGCGGTGGATGCGCTCGAAGCTCTCGGCGATGACGGCGCGAACGCCCAGCAGGCGCGTGCCCTTGGCTGCCCAGTCGCGTGAGGAACCGGTGCCGTATTCCTTGCCGGCGAAGATCACCAGCGGCGTCTTCTCCGTGATGTATTCCATCGCCGCGTCGTAGATCGCCTTCTGCTCGCCGTCCTTCAGCGTGATGCCGCCTTCGACGCCGGGAACCATGTGGTTCTTGATCCGGATGTTGGCGAAGGTGCCGCGCATCATGACTTCATGGTTGCCGCGGCGCGCGCCGTAGGAGTTGAACTCCGTCACCGGCACCTGGTGTTCGCGCAGGTACTTGCCGGCAGGGCCCTTGGCCTGGATGTCGCCGGCGGGCGAGATGTGGTCGGTGGTGATTGAATCGCCGAACAGCGCGAGGATCTTCGCGTTCGCCACGTCGGTGACGGGCTCGGGCGTCATCGTCATGCCCTCGAAGTAGGGCGGGTTCTGAACGTAGGTCGAGGCCATCGGCCAGCCATAGGTGGCGCCGCCTTCAACCTTGATCGCCTGCCATTGCACGTCGCCCTTGAAAACGTCGGAATAGCGCGTGGCGAACATTTCGGCCGTCACGACCGTGCGCACGGTCTGGGCGATCTCCTGCGAGGTCGGCCAGATGTCGGCGAGATAGACGGGCTCGTTTTCGTCGTCATAGCCGATGGCGTCTTTGGTGATGTCGACATTCATCGAGCCGGCGAGGGCGTAGGCGACGACCAGCGGCGGGGAGGCGAGATAGTTCGCCCGCACGTCCGGGTTCACGCGGCCTTCGAAGTTGCGGTTGCCGGACAGCACCGACGTGGCGACGAGGTCGCCTTCCGCGATGGCTTTCGAGATCGTGTCCGGCAGCGGGCCGGAGTTGCCGATGCAGGTGGTGCAGCCATAGCCCACCAGGTTGAATCCGAGCGCGTCGAGATCGTCCTGCAGGCCGGCCTTGGCGAGGTAGTCGGTGACCACCTGCGAGCCCGGCGCGAGCGAGGTTTTCACCCACGGTTGCGTCGTGATCTTGCGGGCACGGGCGTTGCGCGCGAGCAGGCCGGCGGCGATCAGGACAGACGGGTTGGACGTGTTGGTGCAGCTGGTGATGGCTGCAATCACGACATCGCCGTGGCCGATCGAGTACTTCTCGCCGTCAACCTTGGCGCGGACGTGGGCCTTGTCGAGACGGCCGAATTCCTTGTCGAGGCAGATGGCAAAGTTGTCGGCCGCATCGCGCAGATTGATGCGGTCCTGCGGGCGTTTCGGGCCGGCGATGCAGGGTTCGACCGAGGCGAGGTCGAGCGACAGCGTGTCGGTGAAGACAGGGTCCTTCATGTCGGCGCGCCAGAAGCCCTGCGCCTTCGCGTAGGCTTCGACGAGCGCCACGCGCTCGGCGAGGCGGCCGGTGGCGGTGAGGAAGTTGATCGTCTCCTGGCTGATCGGGAAGAAGCCGCACGTCGCGCCGTACTCGGGCGCCATGTTGGCGATCGTGGCCTGATCTTCGAGCGAGAGATTGTCGATGCCGGGGCCGTAGAATTCCACGAACTTGCCGACGACGCCCTTCTTGCGCAGCATCTGCGTGACGGTGAGCACGAGGTCGGTTGCGGTTGCGCCTTCCGGCAGCTTGCCCGTCAGCTTGAAGCCGATGACTTCCGGGATGAGCATGGAGACGGGCTGGCCCAGCATGGCCGCTTCGGCCTCGATGCCGCCAACGCCCCAGCCGAGAACGGCAAGGCCGTTGATCATGGTGGTGTGGCTGTCGGTGCCGACGCAGGTGTCGGGGAAGGCGACGATCTCGCCGTCTTCTTCCTTCGTCCACACGGTCTGGGCGAGGTATTCGAGGTTCACCTGGTGGCAGATGCCTGTGCCCGGCGGAACGACGCGGAAATTGTCGAACGCGGTCTGGCCCCATTTCAGGAACTCGTAGCGCTCCATGTTGCGCTCGTATTCGCGCGACACGTTCTTGCCGAACGATTCCTTCTTGCCGAAGAAGTCGACCATGACCGAGTGGTCGATGACGAGATCGACGGGGACGAGCGGGTTGATCGCCTTGGGGTTGGCGCCGAGCTTCGCGGCGGCGTCGCGCATGGCGGCAAGGTCGACCACGGCGGGGACGCCGGTGAAGTCCTGCATCAGCACCCGGGCAGGGCGGTAGGCGATCTCGACCTCGGCCGAGCCCTTGTCCTTGAGCCAGCCGGCAAAGGCCTGGATGTCCGACTTGGTGACGGTCTTGCCGTCCTCGAAGCGCAGCAAATTCTCCAGCAGGACCTTCAGCGACACCGGCAGGCGCGAAATGTCGCCCAGGCCATTTTGCGCTGCAGCCTCAAGGCTGTAATAGGCGTACGTCTTGGCGCCGACCTGGAGGGTCTTGCGGGACTTGAAACTGTCGAGGGACGGCATGCTGGGGCGCCTTTCGGGGCATCGAAATATCGACGTGCGGGAGCCGGCGGCCCCCCGCTCTGGCGGCGTTCCTACAGGACGCCGTACAGGGACGCAATTGAGCCGCAAGGGGTAAAGATATTGCTTGGCGCTGGCGCCTCATCACTGGTCCTTGAAGCCCGGAATCTCGCAGCAGCGCGGGGTCTGCGCCTCCTGTTCGAGGGTGTGTCCTTTGAGGTCGCCTCGGGCGAATCGCTTGAGCTGCGTGGGCCGAATGGCTCGGGCAAATCGACCCTGCTGCGCATTCTCGCCGGCCTGACACGTCCGCAGGCCGGGACGGTGAACCTTTCCGGGTCCGAAGATGCGAACGGTTTGCACTATCTGGGGCATCTGGACGCCGTGAAACCGGCCGAAACGGCCGCCGAGCAGGCCCGATTCTGGGCCCGGTATTTCGGGCGGGATGTGGCTACCGCCAAGGCGGCGATGAAGCGGGTAGGGCTTGGCTCGCGTGGCGCCGTCCCGGGGCGGGGGCTTTCGGCCGGGCAGAAGCGGCGGCTGGCGCTCACCCGCCTGCTGATCGAACCGCGCCCGCTCTGGCTGCTGGATGAGCCGACCGCCGCCCTCGACAATGAGGGGCGCGATCTGGTGGCCCAACTGGTGGCCGAACACCGCGCATCGGGCGGAATGGTGATCGCCGCCGTCCATGGCGACGGATTTGCCGGGTCGCGCGTGCTGGATCTTTCGAAGCTGAAGGCGAGCACATGAGCGGATCATTCGCCGTCTTCATGCGCGAGCTGAAGCTTGCGTGGTCCGGTGGGGGCGGAGCGGCTTTGCCGGTCGGCTTCTTTGCCGCCGCCGCCAGCATGACGCCATTCGCCGTGGGGTCTGACACTGTGGCCCTGCAGACGGCAGGGCCGGGCGTGATCTGGATTGCGCTCGCGCTCTCCAGCCTGTTGCCGATGGAGCGGCTGTTCCAGGCCGACCTCGAGGACGGAACGCTGGACGCCTATGCCAGCTCGGGCATCGGGATGGAGGGGATCGCGCTGGCCAAGACGCTGGCGCACTGGATCGCGACGGGGATTCCGCTGGCGCTGGTCTCGCCCATCCTCTGGATCATGCTGCAGGGCGCGCCCGAGGCGAGCGGGCTGGTGGCCGGCGCAGCCCTGGTCGGTTCGCTTGCCTTCTTCTTCTTCGGGTCGATCGGCGCAGCGCTGGCCGCCGGCATGCGCCGGGGCGGGCTTTTGATCGCTCTGGTCACGCTGCCGCTTTATGTGCCGACCATGATCTTCGGGGCTGCCACGCTTGACGCCGCGGCGAGCGGCGGGGACTGGATGGGGCCGCTGATGCTGACGGGGTCGGCGGCGCTGTTCGGCATCGCAACATCGCCGTTCGGTGCGGCAATGGCGCTAAGAACCGCGATAGATTAGAGATTTTGCCGCAGTCCCGTTCCGGAAGATGTGAAATCCCCGGAGCGGCCTGCGTGTCTAGACTGCACTCGCAGACCGGAGCGTATGGCCAATGGCCGTGATGTCTTTCTTCGCCAACCCGCACCGCTTCATGGCGGCGTCGAAATGGCCCGCCTGGGGTTTCACGCTGCTTGGCGCGGCGCTGATCGCGTTCGGCGTCTGGAAAGGGCTGCTGGCGCCGGAAGATCATCAGCAGGACGAGCGCGCCCGGATGATGTTCGTCCACGTGCCGGCGATGTGGCTGTCGCTGTTCGCCTATGCCTTCATGGTGGGCGCGAGCCTCATCTCGTTCGTCTGGCGCCATGCCATTGCGGATGTGGCCGCCAAATCCGCTGCGCCCATCGGCGCGGTGTTCACAGCCATCGGCCTGATGACGGGATCAATCTGGGGCTACACGACGTGGGGCACGTGGTGGGAGTGGGGGGACGCGCGCCTCGTCTCCGTGCTGGTGCTGTTCTTCATCTACCTTGGCTACATCGCGGTCTGGCAGGCGATGGAAACGCCGCAAAAGGCTGCGCGCGCGGCCTCCATCCTTTGCCTGGTCGGCGCGGTGAACATCCCGATCATCCACTTCTCGGTTGAGTGGTTTGCGGTGCTCCACCAGCAGTCGACCTTCATGACGACGGATGACAAGGCGACGGCCGAGTTCAAGATCCCAATGTACATTTCGGCGCTGGGGTATCTGTCCCTGTTTGGCGGCCTCACGCTGATGAACATGCGGGCCGAGATCATGCGCACGCGCGCGGAAATGCTGTTCCAGCGCAGACAGGCGGCGGACTGATATGCCCAACGTGGACACCGACTATTCCGCCTATGTGAACGCCACCTACCTGATTGCGCTGGGCGCGCTGGCGGCGGCCCTTGTCTGGTCTGTCTTCAGGCTGGTGCGAGCGCGCCGGAAACTCGACGAGGCGGAAAATCCGACGTCCGACGCCCACGGAGACGCCGAGCCGTGAAACGCGCCGTCGCCATCATTCCGCTGGTCGTGCTCGCCGGGCTCTGTGTCGTGGCGTTCGGCCTGATGACGGGCAAGGATCCTGCGCCGGCTTCGTTCACATCGCCCGTGCGTGATGCGCCGAAGTTTGATGTGCCGAGCCTGACGGGCGGGCAGGTGAAGCTGGAAGACTACAAGGGCCGTCCGGTGCTGGTGAACTTCTGGGCCACATGGTGCGGGCCCTGCAAGATCGAGCATCCTCTGCTGGTTCGCATGCGTGAGGCTGGCGTCGAGATCGTCGGCATCCTCTACAAGGACCCCAAGGGCGAAGAGGCGGCAAAGACGCTGTTGGCGACGGAGGGCGATCCCTACGCGGTGGTCGCGCTCGACCCTACGGGCGACCTTGGTATCGACATGGGCATATCGGGCGTGCCGGAAAGCTTTCTGATCGACGCGCAGGGCCGCATCGTGAAAACGAAGCGGAACTACTTCGTCGAGCCTGATCTCGAAGACTTCGTCTCGGCCTATCGCGCCGAAGCGACGAAGGCCGCCGCTCCCACCAACTAGCGCTTCTTGCGCGCCTTCTTGCGGACGGCGGCGGCTGCGCGCGCGACCGGCTTGTTGCGCACGGGCGCAGCAGCCTTCTTCGGCGCGGGAGCATCCTCGGTCTCGGCGAGCGCGCGATCGGCCGCCTCGGCCAGTGATACCAGCAGTGCGCGGAAGAGGGTGCGGTTTGCGGATGGCACTGCGGCCAGCAGGGCCTTGTCGACAAGGCGCATGGCGGGCACCGCGCTGTCCAGGCGGCGGCGGCCCTGCGCGGTAAGGCGGACGGATTTGGCGCGGCCATCATCACGCGCGGCTGCCCGGGCGATCAGGCCCCGGTGTTCCATCCGGGCCATCATCTCGGCAAGGGTCGAGCGATCGACACCGGTCATCCGCACAAGGTCGGACTGGCTGGCGCCCTCCGATTCGGCGATGGCGGCCAGCAACACGCTCTGGCGCAGTGTGACGCCGTCGCGAAGTTCCGATCGGGCGAACATGTCGGCGGCGAACTGTTCCGCCCGGCGCAGCAGGTGCGACGGCGATTCCGTGAGGCGGAAGGATTCCGCTTTTGCGGCTCCCTTTGCCTGCGGCTTGCCGGCTGCCTTGCGGGCTGGGCGTCGCTGGGCTTCTGCGCGAATCGTCATGGGCGGGCGGGCCTCCATTCCCGATCAGCATACGGATGGCCGGGGACGCCGGTGAGCCCCCTCCGCAGGAATTCCATCATTCCGTCTTCCGCTATGCACAGCAAAGGGACATCATGCGATCGTGAGCGACCTAGGATTTCCCATCTCGTTTTCAAGCAAGGTTCCTCCCGGCGAGGACCGCGAACGCCGCGTTTGTGACAGTTGCGGGTTCATCGACTATGTGAATCCCAGAATCGTGACCGGCGTAGTGGCGCATGCTGGCGACCGGATCCTTCTCTGCCGGCGGGCCATCGAGCCGAGGAAAGGCTTCTGGACGCTGCCGGCTGGTTTCCTCGAGCTGGGTGAAAGCGTCGAGGACGGAGCAAAGCGCGAGGCCCGCGAAGAGGCGAACGCCGAGCTGGAGATCGAGGCGATGCTGGGTCTCTATTCGATTCCGCGCATAGGACAGGTTCAGATATTTTTCCGCGCGCGTCTCCTGAACGATCCGTCACCTGGCGTCGAGAGTCTCGAGGTGGGCCTGTTCACCTGGGACGATGTTCCGTGGAAGGAACTTGCGTTCCCGACCGTTCGCTGGGCGCTGGATCACTATCGGCAAACCGCAGGGCAGGCCGCCTTCAGCGCCTTTGGCAATCCGGATGGAACCGACCATCTCACACGCTGATGCAACGAGGGATGGACCAGCGATCCTCGCGACGCTGGAGGCGGTGGCCGAGCGCCATGGCGATCCCACTGCGGCGATCTATGCAGAACTCTTCGCTGCGCACCCGGAACTTGAGAAGCTGTTCTGGCTCGACCGCGATGGCAGCGTGCGTGCGGCCATGGTGCAGCAGGGGCTTGAATGTATCCTGGATCAGGTTGGCGAGGGACGGACGGCCGCCACGATCCTGGCCGACGAACGCTCACGCCATGACGGCTATGGTGTGCCGCGCGAACGGTTCGACGATTTCATGATCGCGATGCGGGACGCCTTTCGCCGCATCATGGGCGATGACTGGACCGGCGAGATGGAACGTGCGTGGGATCGCCTGCTGACTGAATTCGCCGCGATCCGCTGACCGGCTTAAGCCGCGTCGCTGGCTTTCTTGTCGTCGCCCGCGCCGCCATCCTCGATGTTGTGCTTCATCAGGAAGGGCAGGTTGATCACCATGAAGGCGATCGCCAGCGGGATCGACAGGAACAGCTTCGAGTTGACCCAGAACTCCTTCGAGAAATTCCGCCAGATCACCTCGTTCACGATCGCCAGCACGACATAGAACGCGGCCCAGCGCAGCGCGAAAATCTTCCAGGCATGGTCAGGCATGGTGAAGGCGTGCTCGAACGCCGTCTTCCAGAGGTTTCGCCCAATGGCGAGACTGCCAAGGATCGTCACCGCAAAGAGCAGGTTGATGATCGTCGGCTTGATGAAGGCGAAAGTCTCGTCCTGCAGCCACAGTGTCAGGCCGCCGAACACCATCACGACAGTGCCCGTGATGATCAGCATGGGCGGCAGCGTGCGCCCTTTCAGCAGCGTCCAGCCAATGGCTAGAGCAACGGAGCCCATGAAGATGCCGGTCGCCCAGAAGATCGCCGTCTCCTTCGAGACGGGGCCGGTTTCCGGCGCGAAATTCTGCATGGCGTTGAAGATGATCACGAATGCGAGAACCGGACCGAGATCGGTCCAGATGTTGCCGGCCCCCTTGGGGATCGACTTCTTCGGTTCGGTGGGGGCGGTCTCGGTCATGGGCGGTCACTTAGCGGGGTGGGGCGCATATGGTCAAACACGTTGCGCACGGCGCTGGATGAATTGTTGCGTTGCATGGCGGGCTCCGGCCACGTTGAAAGCCAGTGCGGCGAGGATATAGACCCCGGCGCCCACGCAGGCTTTCAGCAGCAGTTCGGGCAGCCCGCCGACGGCGGGGGTCAGGCGCACGACAATCGCCATGGCGGCGCAGGCGCCGGCGATCCGCAGGAAATCGATCCACGGCCAGGCCAGCGGCGCATGCCGGCGGCCGACCGAGGCGAGCAGCACGAGGGCCAGCGCATAGCAGGCCACGGTTGAGTAAACCGCGCCCATCAATCCGATCCACGGCAGCAGCACACAGTTGAGCGCCACGTTCGCCACGGCCGGTATCACCATCAGACCTGCGCGCAGGCCCGTGCGCCGCGACAGCTGGAAGGCTTCGGAAACATAGTGCAGCACGAAGCCGTTGATCAGGCCGGAGAGGGCGATCCACGGAATGATCTGCGCGGCTTGCGCGCGCATGTCTTCGCCGATCATCACTTCAGAGAGCGGCTGCGCGACGAGGGCGAGGCCCGTCGCCGCCGGCGCCGCGATCATCATCAGCGTTCGCGCGGCCTGTGCGGAGACGGCGCGCATTGCTTCGGGCTCCTCGCGCTCCCACGCCGCCATCATCATCGGACCACCGGCGGCGGCGGCCCAGATGCAGAGCAGGCCCACCGTCTTGTCGGCGATGCCGTAGCCGGCGGCATAGACGCCCACGGCCTCGGGTCCGAGGAAGAGCGCAATCATGAAACGGTCGCCCGCATCGAGCGCGATGTTCAGCGCCAGCGCCAGCGCAACAGGCACGCCATAAGCGAGATAGGGACGGACACGCGCATGATCGAACTTGCCGTCGCGCGAGTCTCGCCACATCCGCGATCCCTCGACCACGGCCAGCAACGCCAGAACGCAGGCGAGACCGACGAACGGCGCGGCTGGACCGAGGCCGCTCTGCCAGGCAAGCAGCGTTCCGATTGCGAAAGCGCCGATATCCTGGATCACGCGCAGCAAGGAATAGCGCGACACGCGCTGGTGCGCCCGGTTCATCTCCTGCGCGGCGTTGACGAGGGGCGCGAGCGCCATCGTGCTCGTTGCGGCGATCAGCGCGATACGCAGGACCGGGTCCGTCGTGACCAGGATCACGCACGTCATGAGCGCGATGGCGATCGTGGCGGAAACGGCGAGCATCGCCATGACCGTGCGAATGTGATCGGCCTGTGCGCCTTGATCGCGCGCGGCGCCGGCAAAGCGGTAGGCGGCGGCTTCCGCCCAGGTGATCGAGATCGTGTAGACGATGCCCATCGCCGTCAGCGCGAGGGCGTAGAAACCGTATTCGGCGGGGGAGAGAAGGCGCGTCAGCGCGTAGACCGCGCCAAAGCTGGCGAGGCCGCCGGCGAGGCTTGCCGGAAAATAGCCAAGAAGGCGGCGCAACATCATTTACGGGTCAAAAGCCCACGGGAAACCCGGTTGGTTCCAGTTTCTTCAGGCCAGTAAACCAGAATGCCGTTCATGAAGCGTTTCCGGGCCAACACATCGGCATCAGGCTGGACGCGGCGGCATGCCATTATCGGGGCCGCGGGCCTTGCTGCGTGCAGCAATCCGCCTGTCGCAGCGCAGGCTCCGGGTACGGAGGGTCTCTGGCCGCAGCAGGGCGCGCCCGCCCTGCGCGGCGCTGTGATCGCCCAGAGACGGCGGCGCGCAGCGGTGGACGGCGACACAATCGGGGGCGGCGGGCCGGTGCTGCCGGCCTATCGCCGCTCTGATTTCGACGCGCTGGCCGAAGCCGGGGCCAATCTTGTCGTCATGTCCTTTCCGGAGTTGTGGACCGTGGGTCCGCCCTGGCGTCGCGACCCTGCGATGGCCGATGTGCTGGGCCAGCAGCTGGACGATGCGCGCGCGGCGGGTCTCTTCGTTGTCCTTGCGCTGCGCTCCGGCCCCGGCAGGTCAGACTTCATTTATCATCGCGACTCGGCCGGCGACTGGTTTTCCGAAGACCTGATCGTCGATTCGATCTGGCGCGAGCGCGATGCTCAGGCGGCCTGGGGCGCGATGTGTGCGGATGCCGCGCGGCTGATCGTTGGACGCAGCGAGATTGCGGGGCTCAACATCATGGTCGAGCCCGAGCCGAATGTCGGCGGGCTCAATCGCGACGGCGGGAGGTTGGGCGCGTGGGAGCCCGACCAGTATCTCGCCGCGGTTAGCGATGTGTCTGACTGGAAGCGCATTGCCGGCGATGTGGCGCGCGAAGTGAGGGCGGCGGCGCCGGGATTGCCGATCCTGATCTCGCCGCCCGCGTTTGGACGGACCGATTTCCTCTCCGTGATGGGTGCGCCGCCAGTCGACGGCGTGGTCTGGTGCGTCCACGACTACGAGCCGCGAGGCTTCACGCATCATCCGGAAGCGTCCGCGGGGATCGCCGTGTTCAGCGAAGGCGGAGACAACACGTTTGAAAAGCGCATTGACGCAGTGAGAGCGAACGCTGGCGCCGCGATCTTTCTCGGCGAGTTCGGGGCATCGCGCTGGGCGCAGGGCGTCGATGAATACTATGCAGCACGGATCGCCGCATGCGAGGAGCGCGGTATCAACTGGGCCGCCTTCCGTTGGCCTACGCGGGACACGGGCTACGAAGAGTCCGACAGCATGTTCAGCCTGCTCAAGAGCGGTGGGCGGGATGCGGCGCCGGCCATTGCAACGCTGCGGCCGGCCTGGTCACGCAACACGCTTCGGCCGGGCGCCGCCCAGCTGCGCGGCCGCAACTAGCCGAATTGCAGCAGGCTAAGGCCGCCAGCGAGAAGGATCGCCGCGAAGGTGCGGCGCACGCCGAAGCCCTCGCGCAGAAACCACCAGCCCATCAGCGCGCCGAACACCACAGCCGTCTCGCGCATCGCCGACATGTAGGCGACGGGTGCGATGGAGAAGCCATAGAGCGCCATCGAGAACGAGGCGAGTGAACAGACGCCCGCGCCAAGACCGGGCCATAGAGCAGCGCGTGCAGATGTCATGAACTGGCGCCGGCCGCGCGTGATGAAGGCGATGGTGTTGATGCCGATCCAGTCGAGCAGGAAGAGCCAGACGATGAAGCTCCACTGCGACGGGCCCGAGCGCACGCCCTGCGCGTCGATCACATTGTAGATGGCGACGCACGCGCCGGTCGCGACGGCCCACAGCAGAGCGGAGTTGCGTACCTTGCGCGAGCCGCCGAAATCCTTCTCGGGCAGGGCGAAGATCACGGCCGCGAGGCTGGCGATCACGAGGCCCAGTATCGCCAGTGGCGACAGGTGTTCGCCCAGCACGAGGGCCGCGGCGACGGCGGTCAGCAGCGGCGCCGATCCGCGCATGACCGGGAAGACAAGCGAGAGATCGCCGCGCGACAGGGCGCGCACGAGCGCGGTCTGGTAGAGCCAGTGCGCCGGCAGCGACAGGGCGAGGATCATCCAGGTCTGCTGGCTGGGCAGGGGGACGAAGAAGGCTGCCGGAAAGATCAGCATGGCGGAGGACAGGGCCATCACGGCGCGGGCGCCGAGAATGTCCTTCGCCGCTTTCACGAAGGTGTTGGCGCCGGCAAGTGTCACCGCCGAGCCCATGCCGAGCGCGAAGGCGAACAGTGTGGGATCCACCTACGCGTCCAGCCCCACGAGAGCGCGCGCGAATGTGTCGGCGCTGAAGGGGTGGAGGTCTTCGGCCTTCTCGCCCACGCCGACGAAGTGGATCGGCAGGTCGAATTTTTCGGCGATGGCGACGAGGACGCCGCCCTTGGCCGTGCCGTCGAGCTTGGTCATGACGAGGCCGGTGACGCCCGCAGTATCGCGGAAGGCCTCGACCTGACCCAGCGCATTCTGGCCCACCGTCGCATCGAGCACGAGGATGACGTCGTGCGGTGCGGTGGGGTCGACCTTGCGGATGGCCCGCACGACTTTCGAGAGTTCGTCCATCAGCTGCGTCTTGTTCTGCAGGCGGCCAGCGGTATCGATCAGCACGAGGTCGCGGTCTTCCTTCCGCGCCATCTCGACGGCTTCGTAGGAAAGACCCGCAGCGTCGGCGCCATGCGGCTTGGAAATGAAGCCCGCGCCGGCGCGATCTGCCCAGACCCGCAGTTGTTCAACGGCGGCGGCGCGAAAGGTATCACCTGCTGCAAGCAGCACGTTCGCGCCCTGCGCAGACAGCTTGGCGGCAACCTTGCCGATGGTGGTGGTCTTGCCCGAACCGTTGACGCCGACGAAGAGCACGATGCGCGGGCGGGGGCCGACGCTGAAATCCACGATCTTCTCGCGCGGCTTCAGGATGGCGGCGACTTCGCTTGCCAGCGCGGCCTTGATCTCGTCGCCGGAAATCTCGCGGTCGAAGCGGTCTTTCGAGAAGGCTTTCGCGATGCGGGCGGCAACCTTTGCGCCCATGTCGGAGGTGATCAGAAGTTCTTCGAGTTCATCGAGCGAGTCACGGTCAATCTTGCGCTTGGCCAGTCCTGCTAGCCCGTCGGCAAGACGCGAAGACGAGCGGCGCAGGCCTTCGCTCAGCTTGGTGAGGACTGACTGCTCGCGTGCGGCGGCTTCTGCGGCGCGCTCGGCAGCGATGCGTTCGGCGGCCTTGCGGATGCCGAGGGGATCGTCGCCCAGCTCGGGCTCCACCTGCACCGGTGCGTTGCCGAACAGTTGCTCGTCGAGGCTGGCGACGGGCTTGTCGAGCGGAGAGACGGCCTTCTCGCCCGGCTTCAGCGGCTCAATCGGAATGTCGCCGGTCTTGGGGTCCGGCTGTTTCTTCTTGCCCCACCAGAGGATCATAGCGGCTGTCCGACGAGTTCTGAGGTGGTCCGCGAGGCGAGGCGGAAGAGAGCGGGGCGGCCGGGCTCTGGCGACGCGCCATCGATGCGTACAGGCGTGAAATCCGGCAGTCGGGCGCGATTGCCGGCTTCGACCAGCGCCCAGGCTTCTGCGCCAACGTGGCGATCAAGGCGCAGGCCAAGACGCTCGGCGCCTTTCTCGCGCAGGCGCGCGGCGCGGGCCTTCACCACATCGCGCGCAACTTGCGGCATCTTCGCTGCCGGCGTCTGCGGGCGGGGCGAGTAGGGGAACACGTGGAGGTAATCGATGCCGCACTCGTCCACGCTCGCCAGCGTGTTGGCGAACATCTCGTCGGTCTCCGTCGGGAAGCCGGCGATCAGGTCGGCGCCGAACGCCATTTCGGGACGCGCGGCGCGCAGGCGGTTGCACAGGTTAATCGCATCGGCGCGCGAATGGCGGCGCTTCATGCGCTTCAGGATCATGTCGTCGCCCGACTGGAAGCTGAGATGCATGTGCGGCGCGATGCGCTTCTCGTGGGCGAGAAGCTCGAACAAGGGCTCATCGATCTCGATGGCGTCGATGGAGGACAGGCGCAGCTGCTTCAGGTCGGGCACGAGCTTGAGAATGCGCGCGACAAGATTTCCGAGCTTGGGCACATTCGGCAGGTCCGCGCCCCATGAGGTGAGGTCGACGCCGGTGAGCACAATTTCATAGTGCCCGGTTGCGACGAGGCGCTTCACCTGATCCACCACTTCGCCCGCGGCGACGGAGCGCGAGTTTCCACGGCCATAAGGGATGATGCAGAAGGTGCAGCGGTGATCGCAGCCGGTCTGCACCTGCACGAAGGCGCGCGCGCGGCCATCGAGGCCGTCGACAAGATGCGCGGCTGTTTCCTTGACCGACATGATGTCGTTGACCTGCACGCGCGGCGTATCGGCCAGATGGTCGAGCGCTGTAAATGTCTCCGCCTTCATCTTCTCTTCGTTGCCGATCACGCGCGTGACTTCCGGCATCTCGGCGAAGGAGGCGGGGTCGATCTGCGCGGCGCAGCCAGTCACGATGATCGAGGCGTCGGGCCGTTCGCGGCGCGCGCGGCGGATCGCCTGGCGCGCCTGGCGCACGGCTTCGGCGGTGACGGCGCAGGTGTTGACGATAACGGCGTCCTGAAGCCCTGCGGCGACGGCATGGCCGCGCATCACCTCGGACTCATAGGAATTCAGCCGGCATCCCAGCGTGAGGATGTCGACTGACGGTTTTGGGGGAGGGGGCGCGCCGTCGGCCATGGCCGGGGACATAAGCCGGTCGGCCGGCAAAGTCACGGGTTCAGCTCCACAGGTTCAGCCCCTGGGCTCAGCCCTTGTCGCCGCAGTCGACATGCTCGATCCCGCCCAGCTTGTTGAGCAGGCGGGCAAGCTCGAGGGCTTCCTTGTCGTTGACGCGTTTCAGGGCCTGATCCATCGCGGGCGCATAGACCGCCCACATCGCCTTGCGCAGGGCGAACCCCTTGGGCGTCGGCTCGAGCAGGTGGCCGCGCTTGTCTTCCTTGCAGGCGATCCGCTTCACCAGCCCCTCCTTCTCCATCCGGTCGACCAGCCGGGACAGCTGGTAGGGCAGGATGAACAGCGGGATGGCGAGGTCCTTGGGCCGGGTCGGCGTTCCGGCCCGCTCCAGCTCCCACAATACCGTGTACCAGGACAGTTCCGGGAACTTCGCGTCCTTGAGGGCCGTTTCAACCTCGCATTGAACGGCCTGCGACACGCGGCCGAGCGCAATCCAGACCCGCTGCAGCGCATCTGAAGGAATTCTAGCGGGGCTCTTTAGTCCAGATTGTTGCATTCGCAACCAAAACTCCTATGTTGCATTTGCAACAAAGTGACGGACGGGCCGTTCGTCAAGAGACCAGACCTCCGAATTCCTAGCTTCACAAGGACATATAAGCCATGACCCGCAAGATTGCCGTACTCGTCGGCTCGCTCCGCAAGGACAGCTTCAGCCGCAAGATCGCAAAGAACATCGAGGCGCTCGCCCCGGACGGCCTTACGTTTGAGGAAGTCGATATCTCGAGCGTCGGCTTCTACAATCAGGACCTCGACGGCAAGGAGCCGCAGTCCTGGCTGGACCTGCGCGCTAAGATCAAGGGCGCGGACGCAGTGCTGTTCGTGACGCCGGAATACAACCGCTCGGTGCCCGGCGTGCTGAAGAACGCCATCGACATCGCCTCGCGCCCCTATGGCAAGAGCGCCTTCAACGGCAAGCCGGCGGCGGTCGTCTCGAACTCGCCGGGCAATATCGGCGGCTTCGGCGCGCACCATCACCTGCGCCAGACGCTGGCCTTCCTGAACATGCCTACGCTGCAGCAGCCCGAAATGTATCTCAGCGGCGTCGGCAACTGGTTCGATGACGCAGGCAACATCAAGGACGAGAAGACGCGCGAATTCCTCGCCAGCTTTGCGAAGACTTTCGCGCAATGGATTGAAACGACTTCCAAGGCCGCCTGAGGAGGCGGAGGTCAAACTTGCGGGGCTGATCCTCCGACCAGCCCCGCATTTTTTCAGGTCACGCGGTCAGATGACTTTCGCTTCCCGTCGTCATCGCCGTCTTCCTCTTCCTCGGTGATGTGCTCTTCGCGCGCTTCTTCCAGATAGCGCTTGCCCGGATCGAAGACGTCGGGGCCGAGGACATAACCGCCACCCGCTCCCTTGCGCTTCACCTTGCGCCAATAGATCCAGCCGCGCGCTTCCATCCAGAGGAGAAGGCGGTCAAGCGCGAACAGGGCGACTGCCAGCGCGCCTATCCAGATCACGATGTCCAATGAAGTTCGCCTCCCAACTCTTTCGAGATGGGAGGCGAAATGTCGTTTGCCAAGAGCTTCTGGCGTCTACGCCTTCGTGCCCAGCGGCAGCTTCGCATAGGTCTTGCCCGTCGCGGCCAGCAGCGCGTTGGCCACGGCTGGTCCGATCGGCGGCACGCCCGGCTCGCCAACGCCCGTCGGCGGTTCGGTCGACGGCACGAGGTGCACTTCCACTTTCGGCATCTGCGCCATGCGCAGCGGGGCGTAGTCGTAGAAGTTGGTCTGCACCGGCGCGCCGTCCTTGAGCGTCAGCGCTTCACCGAGGATCGCCGACAGACCGTAGCCGATGCCGCCTTCCATCTGCGAGCGCACGATGTCCGGGTTGATGACGATGCCGCAATCGACCGCGCACACGACGCGATCAACGTGGAATGTGCCATCGGCGTTGACCGTGACGTCCGCCACTTCCGCCACATAGGACGAGAAGGAGTGGTGCACGGCGACGCCGCGCGTCTTGCCGGCGGGCAGGGGGCCCGCCTTCTCGACAGCGAGGTTGAGCACGGCAAGCTGGCGCGGGTGTTTCGCCAGAAGCGTGCGGCGAAGCTCGACCGGGTCCTTGCCGGCCTTGCGCGCGGCCACGTCGAAGAAGTGCTCCTTCGCATAGGCCGTGTGGGTGTGGCCCACCGAACGCCACCAGAGGACGGACACCGGGTTCTTCACCAGGTGAACGTCGACGCTGATGTTCGGGATATCGTACGCGATGTCGTTCGATCCCTCGATGGAGGAGAAGTCAGGCGTTCCCGGCGGCAGGAAGGGGGTGCCTTCCATGATCGACTGGATCGCAGTGCGGTCGCCCCATGCTTCGATCGCGCCGTTGTTGATGCGCGCGGTCATGCGGTGGACGTTCATCGGGCGATACTTGCCCGAACGGATGTCGTCCTCGCGTGTCCACATCAGCTTGATCGGCGCCTTGCCGTTGACGGCCTTGGCGATCTGCGCGGCTTCCGAGACGAGATCGGCATCCGGCGTTGCGCGGCGGCCGAACGATCCGCCGGCCAGCAGGGTGGTGATTGTCACCTGTTCCGGCGTGAGACCGAGAACGGCGCAGGCCGCAGCCTGGTCGCCCGTCGGCATCTGCGATCCGGAGTGGATCGTGGCGGATTCGCCCGGCTTGTACGCGATGACGCAGTTCAGAGGCTCCATCGGAGCGTGGACGAGGTAGGGGAATTCGAAGTCTGCGGTGATGACTTCGCCCGCGCCCTTGAGGCCGGCAGCGCCCGTTCCTTCCTTGCGGGCTTCGAGGCCCGGCTTGGCGAGAAGTTTCTTGTAGTCCGCGATCATCGCGTCGGTGGAGCGCGTCTCGGCTGCGCTGTCATCCCACGTGATCTTCAGGGCGTCCCGGCCCTTCTTGGCGGCCCAGAAATTGGTCGCGAGCACTGCGACACCGTTGGAGATCTGGACGACGTCCGTCACCCCCGCGATGGCCTTGGCGGCGGCGTCATCGACGCTGCCGACCTTGCCGCCGAATTTGGGGCTGCGGGCGAGCAACGCGGTGAGCGTACCCTCGGGCTGGTAGTCCAGCGCGTAGGCGGCCTTGGCGAGCACCTTGTCGGGCGTATCGAGACGGCCGAACTTCGTTTCAGCGTTGCGCTCCTTGCCGATGAACTCGTAGGCAGACGCGTCCTTGTAGGCGAGGCTCTCGACCGCAGGCGGTGCGATTGCTGCCGCTTCGACTGCAAGCTCGCCATAGGTGGCAGACTTGCCGCCACCTTCCGCCTTGCCCTTGACGAGCAGGACTTCGGAGGCGTCGACGCCGAACTTCTTCGCTGCAGCCTGGCGCAGCATCTCGCGCGCCGAAGCGCCGGCTGCGCGAAGTTGCTGCCATGACGAGAAGATGGCGGTCGAGCCGCCCGTGCCCATCATGCCGCCGAAAGCCGGGTTGCCGTATTTGGCGTTGTCGGCCGGCGAATGTTCGAACCGCATCTGGCTCCAGTCGGCGTCGATCTCCTCGGCCACGATGGTGGTGAGGCCGGTGGAGACGCCCTGACCGAATTCGATGTGGCGCAGGTAGACGGTGATAGTGTTGTCGGACCCGACGCGGACATAGTCGCCCAGCGAGGTGAGGGTGACGGGGCCAGCAGCGGCGGCCGTGCGCGAGTCGCAGCCGACCGCGAAGCCGGCGGCGCCAACGCCAAAGGCCGCAATGACGAAGCGGCGCGAGGGAGAGAAGGTTGCTATGTCAGCCATGGTGATTACCCCATGATCTCGGAAGCGCGTGCGACGGCGCCCCGGATGCGGTGATAGGTGGCGCAACGGCAGATGTTGGAATTCATGCCGTCGGTGATCTGCTGTTCGCTGGGCTTGGGCGTTGCGGTCAGCAAGGCGGTCGCCGCGAGCATCTGGCCGGACTGGCACCAGCCGCACTGGACGACGTCCAGTTCGGTCCAGGCCTGCTGCACGGCCTTGCCGGCCGGCGTGTCGAGGCCTTCGATCGTGGTGATCTTCTTGCCTGCGAGGGAAGCGGCGGGCGTGACGCAGGCCCGCACCGGCTCACCATCCACCAGCACCGTGCACGCGCCGCAGGCGGCGACGCCGCAGCCAAACTTCGTGCCGGTCATCTTGAGATCTTCACGCAGGTACCAGAGCAGGGGGCGATCCTCCTCCCCGGCGTATTCCTGTTCCTTGCCGTTGATGGTCAGCTTCATGGCAACCCTCCGCCTGCAGCTATGATTGATCGCGCCGCGCGTTTCGCGTCGGTGCGGGATGACCCTATGTGAGCGTTCGCTCACGTCTAGGGAAGTAGTCAGCGCCAACTGATCACGTCTGTGGCGCGAAAGCGATATTCGCCGGGAACTACAGCGTCATTCCGCTGTCTTAGTGCGGCGCGGCTCCGTCTTCGCCCGGCGGTTTGCTCTTCCGCTTGCGGGAAACCAGGTTCAGCCCCTCGACAAAGGCCGAGAACGCCATGGCCGCATAGACATATTCCTTGGGCACATGGACGCCGAAGCCATCGGCGATCAGGACCATGCCGATCATAAGCAGGAAGCCCAGCGCCAGCATGACGACAGTGGGGTTGTTGTGAATGAAGCGCGCCAGTGGACCCGACGCCAGCAGCATCACCGTCACGGCGACGATCACGGCGACGACCATGATGGGCAGGTGGTCGGTCATGCCCACGGCCGTCAGGATCGAGTCGATCGAGAACACGATGTCCAGCAGGATGATCTGGAAGATCGCCGCCCCGAAATTCATCGCCGCCTGGCTGCCGATCGGCGTGCCGTGCTTGGTGTCGCTGCCGGGATCCATGGTGTGGTGGATTTCCATGGTGGCCTTCCAGACGAGGAACATGCCGCCCGCGATCAGGATGAGATCGCGCCAGGAGAAGCAGGAATCCCAGCCCGCCGAATGCATCACCACCACGCCATGCCCGGCGATCGCCTCGACATCGACGGGGCATTCCATGCCCAGAGGATTCCAGACCGTGGCCTTGAGCCCGACAATCCATGTGATGGTGAACAGCAGCGCCAGCCGCATGATGAGCGCCAGCGAGATGCCGATATTGCGTGCGCGCGCACGCTGTTCCTCGGGCAACTTGTTGGTGAGGATCGAGATGAAGATCAGGTTGTCGATGCCCAGCACGACTTCCATGATGATCAGGGAGATCAGCGCCGCCCACGCAGCCGGATCCGAAAGAAGCGGCGCGATATCGAAGTTCATGTCGACTGGTCTCCCTTGCCGCACCGTATCTAGTGCGATGCGGCGGCGACGTTAAGCGATTTCAGGCCTGTAAGCGGTGTTACGCGAGGCGAAGGCGCATGATAAATTCGTCATCGAGCGTGTCGCCGACCTTGAACTTGTATCCGCCCACCTTCTCGAAGCCGGTGCCTTCGTAGAGTGCGATGGCCCGCTCGTTGGATTCCCACACGCCGAGGAAGAGATTCTTGGCGCCGCGCTGGCGCGCCCGCTCGATCGCCCAGGACAGCAGGATGCGGCCAACGCCCACGCCTTGCCCATGCTGGTAGACATAGACGCGGTGAAGTTCGAGCGCGGGTTCGGGCCCCATGTCGATCGGCAGCTTGCATGGGCCGATCTTGCAGTAGGCCAGCATCTTGCGGCCGGAGAAGGCGATGCGGACCTCGACCTCGGGGTCCTTGATGTCGGCTTCCATCTTCTCGACGGAGTAGGTCTCGTCCAGGTACTGGCGCAGGTCGCCGGGCGAATAGAGATCGCCAAATGTCTCGACGAAGGTCTCGCGGCCGATCTCGGCGAGACCACCAGCGTCCTTCAACTGGGCGTCCCGAAAGGTCAGGTCGCGGTTCACTTACTACTCCGGTCGGGTGCTCAGCCGCCTGTCTCGGCGCGGACAGCATAAACGAATTCCCGCACTGCGTCGCCCAGCAGGACCAATTTTGCAAGCGACCATCCGCCCTGGCGGTCGAATGCGCTCATTGGCTGGGTTAGCCGGTCGGCGCTGGCGCGGCGCGGGGCGATCCAGTCGGCCGCCAGCCGGCCGGCGGAGGCGCGGTCCATGCTGGCCGGCGCGATGCCCGCCGCCTTGGCAAAGCGGATCGCCGCGATGGAGAGTTCGCTCTGCCGGCGGGGCAGGTCGTCCGCCACGCGTTGCAGGGCGAGGCGATCCCACTGGTCGCGCGGCTGCAGATCGCGCGCCGCCGCCCGCATGCGGTCCAGCCCCAGCAATTCGCCTACCTGGTGATGTACAAAGAGCGTCGCCTTCAGCGGCCAGCCTGTCTCTGCTGCGATATCGACCGTCTCGCGGGCCGAGGCGAGCGCGCGAACGAGAGCGACGTCATGCGCGATGCCCGCCGGCGCGCCGGCATGGCGATAGGCCTCGGCGCGGGTCTCGACCCGACCCAGAACGATGGGAGAGAGGGCAGAGGGAAGGACCGAGCGGATTTCCGCGATGGCATCGTGGTAGCGTGCATGACTTGCCGAGACCGAGCCGCGGCCAAGCGCAGGGTCGGACGCAAACGCGCCAGCGAGCATGCGCAGGTTCGCGGCCGTCTCGACCATCATGATGGTCTGGGCCGCCGCCGGGATTTTCCCGTCGAGACCGTTTATCTTCTCCACCAGCTCATCGAGATGGAAGGCCGAGAAGGCCGCCTCGAAGGCCTGCGAGATATGGCCCGCATCGAGGCCCTCGGCGTCGCGCTTCTGCACCGCGAAGCTGGCGCCGGTCATGTTGACGATGCGGTTCGACAGCATGGTCGCGATGATCTCGCGGCGCAGGCGGTGGCGCTTGCGCGCTTCGCCATACTTTTCCAGCTCGCGCGGGAAATAGCCGGTCAGCATTTCCTCGAACGCCGGATCGTCCGGTGCGGCGGAGCCGACGATGGAGGCGAACAGGTCCAGCTTGGCATAGGCCATGATCACGGCAAGTTCGGGCCGCGCGAGGCCCTGGCCTGCATCGCGCAGACGCCTGAACGTCTCGGTCGAGGGCAGGCCCTCGACGGCGCGATCAAGCTTGCCCTGCGCCTCCAGCGAATCGATCAGCGCCTCGTGACTGTCGAGATCGGCGGCCGCAGTCGCCTGCATTACGCTAAGTGCGCCGGTCTGGTCGTAATTGTTCACCAGCACCAGGTGGCCAACTTCGTCGGTCATCGAGGCGAGCAGGGCGTTGCGGTCGTCCGCCTTCAGCGCGCCCTGGTTGATGGCCGCTGCGGTGAGGATCTTGATGTTGACCTCGTGGTCGGACGAATCGACGCCAGCCGAATTGTCGATGGCGTCGGTGTTGATGCGGCCGCCCTTGCGGGCAAACTCGATGCGGCCAGCCTGCGTCACGCCGAGGTTGGCACCTTCCGCGATGACTTTTGCACGCACATCCTTAGCGTCGACGCGGAGGATGTCGTTGGTCTTGTCGCCGACATCGGCATGGCTCTGGGTCGACGCCTTGATGTACGCGCCGATGCCGCCGAACCACAGCAGGTCGACTTCAGCCGCCAGCAGCGCCTTGATCAGCGCATCGGGCGTCACGGCGTCTTCCGTGAGACCGGTCAGCGCCTTGATCTCTGGCGTCAGCGGGATCGACTTGGCCGAGCGTTCGAACACGCCGCCGCCTTTGGAGATGAGCGTCTTGTTGTAGTCCGCCCACGACGAGCGGGGCAGGTCGAACATGCGTTTGCGCTCGGCCCACGTGGCTTCCAGATCGGCCGGGTTCGGATCGAGGAAGATGTGACGGTGGTCGAACGCCGCCTGCAGGCGGATGAACTTCGACAGCAGCATGCCGTTGCCAAACACGTCGCCCGACATGTCGCCGATGCCGATGACCGAGAAGGGCTGGCTCTGTGTGTCATGGCCCATCTCGCGGAAGTGGCGCTTCACCGCCTCCCACGCGCCGCGCGCGGTGATGCCCATCTTCTTGTGGTCGTAGCCGACCGATCCACCCGAGGCGAACGCATCGCCCAGCCAGAAATTGTAGTCAGCCGAAAGCCCGTTCGCGATGTCGGAGAAAGTCGCCGTGCCCTTGTCGGCCGCAACGACGAGGTACGGGTCCTCGCCATCCCACGGGATCACGCCCGCCGGATGCACGGTCTTCCCGTCCACGATATTGTCGGTCAGCTGCAGCAGCGCGCCGACGAAAGTTTTGTAGGCGGCGATGCCCGCCGCCTGGACTTCCTCGCGCGTGCCTTTGGCCGGCAGGTTCTTTGGATAGAAGCCGCCTTTCGAGCCCACGGGCACGATCACCGCGTTCTTCACCTGCTGCGCCTTCACCAGGCCCAGCACTTCGGTGCGGAAATCGTCGCGCCGGTCAGACCACCGCAGGCCGCCACGCGCGACCGGGCCAAAGCGCAGGTGAACGCCCTCGACATCCGGCGACCACACGAAGATCTCGCGATAGGGGCGCGGCGCGGGCAGGGGATCGGCCGCGCGGCTGGCGATCTTCACGGCGATATGGCGGAAAGGTTTGCCCTCGCCATCGCGCAGGTAGAAGTTCGTGCGTTGCGACGCCTTGATCAGCGCCAGCAGGCGGCGCAGCGCACGGTCCGCATCCAGCGTCGCGACTGCCTCAAGCTGCTTCTCGATTTCGGCAGCGACCGGCGCCGCCGCTGCGCGGCGTGCATCGAGGTCGCCCTGTGAAGCGGGGTCGAACTTGATCGCGAACAGTTTGAGCAGGTTGTTGGAAATGTCCGGATGTTCGGCCAGCGCCCGCACCTGCACGGTCTCGGACGGATCAAGTCCGGACTGGCTGCGATAGCGGCACAGCGTTCTCAGGAGTGCAGCGGAACGCCAGTCTGCACCCAGCGCAACGACCAGGCTGTTGAAGCGGTCGTTCTCGGTCTCGCGACCCCAGATCGCCTGGAATGTCTGCTCGAAGCGGGCGTCGAGCCGCTTCTGGCCGGCAGGCCGGTCGATGGCGAGGTCATGGACATAGACCATGCCGTCGGGCGCGCCGTCCACGCCGATGCGGATCGGATAGCCGACCTCCGCCTGCACGCGCAGGCCCATGCGCTCCAGCACGGGCACGATCTCGGCAAGGTCCAGCGGCTGGTCGCGATGGTAGATCTTCACGCGGCTGACATGGGCTTCGAAATCCGGGCCCCAGACGCGCGCGCGCAGGCCCTTGCCCGTCGGCATCTGTGCAATCGCCAGAAGGTCGGCGAGGCCTTCCTCCGGCTGGAATGTCTCCTTGTAGGCGCCCGTGAAATGCGCGCGGGCGGGCAGTGTCTGGTCGGCGCCTGTTGCACGCGCCACGCGTGCGAGCGCGTCTTCCCAAGTCTCGAACAGCTGACGCATCTGCAGGTCGAGTGCGTCTTCGTCGGGCTCGGGGTGGCCGGGATCAACGCCGATGATCAGGTGCACCCGCGCCAGCGGACCTTCGCCGAAGGAGGGATAATACGCCGTCGTCCGCCCGCCATAGGCCTCGGCCAGCAGCCGATGCGCGCGCGTGCGCAGTTCGGAATTGTAGCTGTCGCGCGGGGTGTAGAGGAGGGCGGAGACATAGCGGTCGAACCGGTCGCGCCGGATGAACAGGCGCGTGCGCGGACGCAGCAGCAGGCGAAGCACGCCTGAAGAGATCCGCTCAAGGTCGCCTTCGGAAATCTGGAACAACTCGTCGCGCGGATAGTTCTTGAGAACGGCGTCCAGCTGCTTGGCCGAGAAGCGCGAACCCTGCGGCGCTGCCGCCTTCACATTCTCGATCTTGCGGCGGATCAGCGGCACTTCATCGGCCGCGCGCGTATAGGCTTCCGACGTGAACAGGCCGACGAAGCGGGTTTCACCGATCACTTCACCACGCGCGTCGTAGCGCTTCACGCCGACATAGTCCGCATGGCTGCGCCGGTGAACGCGCGAGACGAAGCTCGCCTTGGCGACGATGATGGGCGAGGCCTCATTGATGAAGGCGCGCACGGCCGGGGTCAGCATGGTGGGTTCCGCGCCGCGCGAGAGCACGTTGCGATCCGGATCGCGCAGGATGCCAAGGCCCGAGGCCTCGTCCACAACAGGTTCTTCGGCCGCCAGCTGTCCATTGGCGTCGAGCGCAAAGGTGTAATCGCGTGCGCCGAGATAGGTGAAGTTCTCGTCCGCCAGCCACGCAAGGAAGGCGCGCGCCTCGGCGATCTCGCCCGATGTCCGTGTGCCGGTCGCCTTTACGCTGGCTAGCGCTGCGGACGCGGCTTCCATCTTGTGGCGCATGGCGTGGAAGTCAGAATTGACCACCGCGACATCCGCAAATGAATCCTCCAGCCGCTTCTGCAGGTCGGCGCGCATATGCGGGTCGAGCAGGGGAAGGTGAACCTGGATAGTCGAACGCTTGCCCGCCGGCCCGGTAACAACCGGGTGCAGCACGGCGCGGATTTCGACCTTGGCCTCCTGGCAGGCGTTGATTGTGCTGTCGACGAGGAAGGCCACATCCGGCCCGACGATCTCGGCGACGTCCAGCCGCAGCGGCTTTCCATCGGCGCCGATGGCCTGGCGGGTGCGGATCACGCGCGCGCTGCTGCCTTCATTGTCCTTGTTCAGCTGCCAGAGGTCGGCCGCCAGCATGGCTGCGTCCTCGACGCCCAGCGTCAGGAAGTCATCGATGAAGGCGTCCGCCCGATACTGGTCGAGGAAGCCGACATACTCATCCGGCAGCGTCTTTGCGCCCTTGGCGCGGGCGCGCGCGGCCGAGAGGAATTCTTCGCGCGAGAATGCAAGATCGTTGGACAGGACACGGCCTCCGGATTCGCGGTACGGCGCTGATACTGCCTGAGAATAAACGACAGGATAAATGACAGGGGAATCGCCGTGAGCGAGTGCTAGACCCGCCCGCTACGGCCGGGCAAGGGCGAAGATATGCCCCCGGAAATGCTGCAGCGCGGTGAAAACTGCCCCTAAGGCGCCGAACCGCCCGTCAGGAGGGTCACCTCGATGCGGGAGTGGGGTCTGCGATGGGGTCTTCGCCGGCGACGGGATAGTCCCCCGGCTTGCCATCGGCGGACATAAGCACGGCGATCCACCGCGCCCCGCGAACCTGCGCCAGCACGATCATCACCAGCACCGTCAGCGGCGCCGACAGGAACATGCCCACCGGTCCCCATAGCGCACCCCAGACGGCCAGTGAGAGCAGGACCACCAGCGGCGACAGGTTCAGGCTGTTGGCCTGCATGCGCGGGGCGACGAAGTTTCCGATCAGGAACTGCCACACGCTGACGCCCGCAAACACCACCAGCGCGCACAGCAGGGCATTGTCCGGCATCCACTCTGGCCACGTGGATTCGGGCTGCACGATCGCAAACAGCGAGGGCAGCACGGTCGCGATGATCGAGCCTATGGTGGGGATGTAATTGAGGACGAAGATCACGAAGGCCCAGAACAGCGCGTTGTCGAGGCCGACGATCATCAGTGTGATGTAGGTCAGCGAGGTCGCGATGATCGACAGCGCCGTCTGCACCCAGAGATACTGTTCCATCGTCCGCCGCACCTGGTCTCCCAGCTGGCGCGAGCGCGCCCGGTCGGCAGGGCGCACGAACACGCGGTCGAGCTTGCGGGAGAAGGCGCCGGCCGACACGTAGAGAAACGCGACATAGATCAGGATTAGCAGCATGTCGCCGATCAGGCCCGAGATGAACCCGGCCGCTGTCGGCGCGATGCTGCCGGCATACTGGTTCACCAGGGCAGACAGCGTTGGCGTCGTGTCTTCCGGCGGCGAGAGAGGCGCGGTAACGGGCGGGGCGGCCGGCTCGTCCATCGGCGCCAGCATTGCGTCGCCCGGGGTCAGCGGCTGTGGCGCTGCCGGCCGCGCCTGGGATGCGGCCGGGGGCGTTGCGGTGGAAGCGTCGTTCTCAACCGCCGTCTGCGGCAGCATGCTGTAGACATCGCGGATCACTGCGTTGATCCGCTCTTCATACTGGTCCGATTTCGACTGGAACTCGGCGATCGCGCCGCTGACGACACTCACGAAGGTCAGAACGCTGAGGGCGACCACGGTCACGGCGAACAGGTTGGCCAGCCAGCCCGGCAGGTCGGGGAAGGGACGGCGGATCGCGCGGGCAAAGCCCTCCATGATCAGCCAGACGAAGACCGCCATGGCGAAGGGCGCCAAGATGCGCGCGCCATTATAAAGGACGAAGCCGAGCGCCACCGTCGCGATCAGCCAGACGCCGGCAGCAAGCCATTTCCTGTTGTCCGTCTCGCCCGGCGCTTCCATGCAACAAGACTTATGGTGCGTTGCCGCCCAAGCAAAGACGGTTCGTCGAGGCGCTCACTTTATATTCCGCACGCGAGCACGCTTGGCGCGGACGGGAAGGGCTTCTAGTCTCCGCCTTCGCATTACCGGGATATAATGATGACTGACTCGATCTTCATTGGCGGCGGCGGGCCGGATCACAAGTTGGCGCAAAGCCTGCTGCTGGCGCGGTCCAACCGCCACGGCTTGGTCGCGGGCGCGACCGGCACGGGCAAGACGGTGACGCTGCAGGTGATGGCCGAGCAGTTTTCGGCGGCGGGGGTGCCCGTCTTCTGCGCCGACGTGAAGGGCGACTTGTCGGGCATCTGCGTCGCGGGCGCGCCCGAGGGCAAGATGCTGGAGAAGTTCAATGAGCGCGCCGCCCAGATCGGGCTGGAGCAGCTCACCTATTCGGCTGCCCCCTGCATCTTCTGGGACATCTATGGCAAGGCCGGCCATCCGATCCGCGCGACCGTTTCGGAAATGGGGCCGCAGCTTCTGGCCCGCCTGCTCGGCTGCAACGACACGCAGGAAGGCGTCATCACCATCGCTTTCCAGTATGCAGACGACAACGACCTGCTGCTGCTCGACTTCAAGGACCTGCGCAGCCTGCTGACCCACATCTCCACCATCTCGTCCGACATCCAGCGCACCTATGGCAACGTCGCGCCGGCCTCCATCGGCGCCGTGCAGCGCCAGCTCCTGATGCTGGAGCGGGAAGGGGCGCCGCAGTTCTTTGGCGAGCCTGCGCTCGAACTGGCCGACTTCATGCGCGTGGACACGCAGGGTCGCGGCTATATCAGCGTGCTCGACGCCACCACGCTGATCAATTCGCCCCGGCTCTATTCCACCTTCCTGCTGTGGTTGCTGGCCGAACTGTTTGAACAGCTCCCCGAGGTTGGTGATCCCGACAAACCCAAGCTCGTCTTCTTCTTCGACGAGGCGCACCTCCTGTTTGACGGCGCTCCCAAGGCGCTGGTCGACAAGATCGAGCAGGTTGTCCGCCTGATCCGCTCCAAGGGCGTTGGCATTTTCTTCGTCACACAGAACCCGAAAGACCTGCCCGAAAGCGTGCTGGCCCAGCTGGGCACGCGCATCCAGCACGCCCTGCGCGCCTACACGCCGACCGAGCGCAAGGCGGTGAAGGCGGCAGCCCAGAGCTTCCGCCCCAACCCCGATCTCGACACCGAAACCGCGATCACCGAACTCGGCACGGGCGAGGCGCTGGTTTCCTCGCTCGACGCCAAGGGCGCGCCGACGGTCGTGCAACGCACGATCATCCGTCCGCCCATGTCGCGGCTGGGTCCCGCCTCGGAGGCTGATCGCGCCGCCGTGCAGGCGTTAAGCCCCGTAGCGATGAAGTACGACAGCGTGATCGACCGTGAGTCGGCCTACGAGGTTCTCACCGGCCGCGAGGCGATCGCGGCGAAAGAGAAAGAGGCGCTGAAGCGCGCGGAAACCGCTGAAGCCGAAGCTGCCCGTGCGCGGCGCGAGGCAAGCAAGGCGGCGGCGGAAAGCCGTGCGCAAGCCTCGACCCGCGCATCGACAACGCGCGCCTCGGCGCCGCGCAAATCTACCCGTCAGACGCCGGTCGAAGCCGCCCAGAGCACTTTCATGCGCACAGCGGCGCGCGAGATCGGCAAGTTCGTCTTCCGCGGCATGTTCGGAAACCGGAAGCGCTAGACGCCCAAGGCAGTATATATGTGTGGGAAGTTCACCCAGATGGCGACGTGGGAGGAGGTGGTGGCCTTCTCCCGGCCTCTGACGGCGATGCCCGAGGGCGGCGACGTCACCGTCTCGACGCCGATGCGCGTCGCGAAGGTGATGCGGCTGGGCGAGGATGGCCGACCGGAACTGGCGAAGATGCGCTGGGGCTTCTCGAAGCCGGAGAACCCGTCCTTCAAGCCCGATCACATGCACGCGCGCGCCGAAACCATCGATACGCGCCCGACATTCGCGGAGTCGTTCGCCGAACGGCGCGGCATCGTTGTGGTCGAAACGTTCAACGAGGGCGAGGCGCTGCCCTCCGGCAAGACAAAGCAATGGGTGATCCGCCCGAAGGACCGCAAGCCCATCGCCATCGCGGTGATCTGGGAGGAATGGACTGGGGACACAGGCTCCGAGCCCACCTTCGTCATGATCACCGTGCCGCCAAACGATCTCATCGGCCGCATCACCGACCGGATGCCCGCGATCCTGCGCCAGGAGAACTGGCCGGTGTGGCTCGGAGAGAGTGACGCCTCGCTTGCTGATGTGAAGGCGCTCCTCAAGACGTTCGACGATGAAGGCGCGTGGGAGATGAGCGAGCAGACGCCATCGAAGTCGTCGAAAGCGGCGAAGGAGAAACCGCAACGCGATCTATTCTGATCATCCCCACACTGATGATCGCAAGTCGCGCACGCGTGATCGAACGCGCGAAAACTTTCTGCAAAAAAATCTCGACGAAGACTCGCGCACGCTGTTTTGGAAACTCCGCGTTCAGGTTCTCGGGGCAGGTTGCCTCCATCAGATCGACACGGCGACTCGCAGATCGCAGCGCCGCAGCAGACAAAAGAACCTGGAGAGAGACATGACCACGAAGAACAAGACCACGAAGAAAACCGTCGCCGCCAAGTCGGCCGTCGCCAAAGTGATCGCGATGCCGAAGGTGATGCCGACCGCTCCGATGCCGGCGCCCGCCGCTGTCGTCGCCCCGGTGTCGAACGTGATCCCGATGCCGAAGAAGCCGGTTGCGAAGAAGCCCGCCCCGAAAGCTGCCGCCAAGCCGGTGGTGAAGGCCTCGGTGAAGAAGCCGGCCGCGAAGAAGCCCGTCGCCAAGAAGCCGGTCGCCAAGGCGCCCGTCAAAATGAAAGTCGCCGCCGCTTCGATGAAGCCCGCCAAGAAAGTCGCCCGCAAGAAGAAGTAAGCGGCCACTCAAGGCAGAAACAACATCGGCGCGATCCCACAAGGGTCGCGCCGATTGCGTTCAGGGCTTTGGAATCAGGGCTTGTAGATCAACAGGACCCACAGGCCGGCGGCCGAAATCGCCGCAATGGCAAAGCCGGTCAGCGCCCAGCCCCAGCCTGTCGTGCGCTTTACCACCACGGGCGGAGCAGGTGGTTCAGCGGCGCGATTAAGTGCGGCATCCAGTTTTTCCAGCGTCTCGGGCAGGCGGCGCAGGCGGGCGATTGCCTCGCGCGCCGTATTCACCGCCAGTCGGCGCAGGCCCTCGGGCCCGAACTCGCGGCGGCTCCAGCGTTCTACGATGGGCTGGGCGGCCTGCCAGATATTGTGCGCGGGGTCGATCGTGCGGGCCACGCCCTCGACCTGAACCATGGTCTTCTGCAGCAGGATAAGCTCGGGCCGCAGGTGCATGCCGAACTGGCGCGTGATGTCGAACAGCTGCAGCAGTACGCGCGCCATCGAAACCTGAGTCGCGTCCTTGCCGAAGATCGGCTCGCCCACTGAACGTAGCGCCTGCGCAAATTCATCCATCGAATGCTCGGCCGGCACATAGCCCGCCTCGAAGTGAACCTTGGCGACATGCTTGTAGTCGCGTTCAAGAAAGCCCTTGATGATCTGCGCGAGGAAGATCCGCTCATTCATGCCGATGCGGCCCATGATGCCGTAGTCGACCAGAACCAGCCGCCCGTCCGGCGTCAGGATCATGTTCCCTTCATGCAGGTCGGCATGGAAGAAGCCATGGTCCAGCGCACAGGCGAGGAAGCCGCGCGTCACCCGGTTGGCCAGATCAATGCGCTGTTCTGAGTCCAGCGGACCCGGATTGGTCAGTGAGCGCCCCTCGATCCATTCGGTCGTCAGCACCCGCTGACTGGTCCGCTCCCAGTCGACCTGGGGGGCGTGCACATAGCCGTCGATGGCGGCGATCTCGGCAAATTCGGATGCGGCGCCGGCTTCGAACCGCAGGTCCATCTCGCGGGTGAGCGAGCGGGCCATGGTGTCGATGAAGGCGGCCGGCTCCATGCGCTTGATTTCGGCATTGCCATTCTTCTGTGCGGCATAGGCGACGCGCTTCATCGCGCGCACCTCAAGCTCCATCTCCCGCTCGATGTTCGGCCGCAGGATTTTGACTGCCCGCATGCCCTTGGGCGTCTCAAGACGGTGAACCTGCGCCACAGACGCCGCCGCAATCGGGTCGCTTATGGCCGGGAACAGCCGCGCGGCATCATCGCCAAACTGCTGCTTCAGCGTTTTCAGCGCCTGCGCCTTGGGGAAGGGCGGAATCGAATCCTTGAGCCGCGAGAGATCCGTCGCCGCCTCGACGCCGATCACATCCGGCCGGGTCGCCATGAACTGGCCAAGCTTGATCCACGCCGGTCCCAGCTTTTCCAGCGCGCGCGCAAAGCGCTCTCCCGGCCGCCCCTTGCCGCCGCCGCCGGGCAGAATGCGCAACACTGCGCCGGCAGCCTTGGCCGCGAAGGGCAGGCGCTTGCGATAGGCGTCGGGAATGATGACGTCGTTGCGCACCATGACGGCGCCGGCGCGGGCAAGGCGCATATAGTCGGCGAGGGCAGTGAACATGGCCTACACCGCCCATCCGGTGTGAAGCGCCGCGATGCCGCCGGAGAAATTCTGGTAGCCCACCTGGCTGAACCCGGCCGCGCGGATGCGATCCGCGAACTCATCCTGCATCGGGAAGCGCCGGATCGATTCGACGAGATACTGATAGGAAGCCTTGTCGCCCGTCACCATACCGCCCATCGCCGGGATCACCTTGAACGAATAGGCGTCGTACGCGTCCTGCAGCACCCGATGCGTCATGTGCGAGAACTCGAGGCAGGCAAACCGCCCGCCCGGCTTCAACACGCGGCGAAACTCGCGCAGCGCCTGGTCGATCTCCACCACATTACGGATCCCGAAGGAGATGGTCACCGCGTCTGCGCTGCGATCGGGGAAGGGTAGCGCGGCAGCGTCGCACGCGACGCGCGGCATGTTCCGGTCGCTGTCCTTGATGCCGGCGACCAGCATGGCCTCGTTAATGTCGGACACGAACGTCATCGTCTCGGCCGAAACATTCCGGCGGCGCGCCACTTCGCTAGCGCGTTTCTGGAAAGCGCGGGCCACATCCCCCGTGCCGCCCGCCACGTCGATCAGCGTCTCGCCCGGTTGCGGGTTCAGCCAGGCGATCATGTTCGCCTTCCAGATCCTGTGGACCCCGGCGGACATCAGATCGTTCATCAGGTCGTATTTCGAGGCGACAGACGCGAACACGCCTTTGACGCGGCGGGATTTTTCATCCCGGCTCACATCCTCGAACCCGAAGGAGACCTTGTCTTCGTCCATGATCCCGGGAGCATAGGCGAAGGGCCTTCCCACGGCTATATGCGCAGCGATGCCCGAGCTTCCCGAAGTCGAGACCGTTCGTCGCGGACTGGCCCCCGCCATGGAAGGTAAACGTATCCTGCGTGTGGAAACCCGCAGGAAGGACCTGCGCTTCCCGTTTCCCGAGAATTTTAACCAAAGGATCGAGGGGGCGAAGCTCAGCCATATGGGCCGCCGGGCGAAATACCTGGTCGCGGAACTTTCCAACGGGGAAGCCCTGATCATGCACCTGGGCATGACCGGCCGGTTCACCGTCCATGGCAAAACACCGGGCAAGTTCCATCACGACGCCGGGGGCGACGAAAAACACGACCATGTCGTCTTCGAGATGCAGGGCGGGGGACGTGTCGTGTTCAACGACGCCCGCCGCTTCGGCTTCATGGATCTCTGGCCGACCGAGAGCCTCTCAACCTACGCCCCCTTCGCCGGCATGGGGCCTGAGCCGATCTCGAACGAGTTTTCCGGCGCCTACCTCCACGAAGCCTTCAGGGGCAAGAAGACGCCGGTGAAGTCCGCGCTGCTTGACCAGAACGTCGTCGCCGGCCTTGGCAACATCTATGTCTGCGAGGCGCTCTATCGCTCGGGCATCAACCCCAAGAAGCTCGCTGGCGCCATCCGCCGTGACAAGCTTGAGCTTCTGGCCGTCGAAGTGCGCAAGGTGATCGAGGAAGCCATCCTTGCCGGCGGCTCGACGATCTCGGACTACAAGTCGACGGGCGGCGAGCTCGGGTATTTCCAGCACGCCTTCCGGATCTACGACCGGGAGGGCGAGCCCTGCCTTGCCTGCGAGCGCCCGGTGAAGCGGATCGTTCAATCGGGACGCTCCACCTTCTATTGCGTCGCCTGCCAGAAGTGACCACAAGGCCGGAATGAACGACGCCCCATCATCCCAACCGCGCCACCGCCTCTATGGCCGCGCCGCCGGCAAGCCGCTGTCAAAGCGTCAGCAGGCGTTGATCGACGATTTCCTGCCGACACTGGCGATCCCGGAAACGGCGCCGGGCGCACTTGCGCCCATCTCCCTGTTCAAGCCGACAACACACGAAGCCTGGCTCGAGATTGGCTTCGGCGGCGGCGAACACTTGGCCGGGCAGGCCGCGAAGAATCCCGACGTGGGCATCATCGGCGTCGAGCCTTTCATCGATGGCGTCGCAAAGCTGCTGACCGCTCTGGAAGAGGGCGGAACCAGCAACGTGCTTGTCCGCCGCGGAGACGCCCGCGATCTCGTCGCACAGTTCGCCGACGCATCGCTCGATCGCGTCTTCATCCTGTTCCCCGATCCGTGGCCCAAGACGCGACATCGCAAGCGCCGCCTCGTGCAGCCGGATTTCGTGGCCGAACTCGCGCGCGTCATGAAGCCCGGCGCCAAGCTGCGCTTCGCCACCGACTGGGCGGACTACGCCAACCGCGCGCTTGAAGCCGTCATCCGCGATGGCCGGTTCACCTGGCAGGCCAACCGCGCCGACGACTGGCGCATGCCCCCCGCCGATCACGTCACGACGCGCTATCAGGAAAAACGCCTCGGCGACTGTGCGCCGGTGTTTCTGGATTTCGTGCGGAACTAGCGCAGCGGTTTCCCGTCGAGCGACTTCTCGAACACCAGGATGTACCGGTCCGTACGTCCGCGCACGTTGGGCCAGAACACGTTCATCTTGCGGTCGTCATAGCGGCTCTCGATTTCCTCGAACGCCACCTGCCGGAATCCCGCTGCGAGGAAATCGCCGATCACATCGCCATGGCTGA
>ERZ795061.430-NODE-430-length-43367-cov-6.291028_pt1 | contig 43367 bp, 34 predicted proteins | sample MGYA00375145_ERZ795061 | MGnify/ENA primary metagenome ERZ795061 (study PRJEB30190, sample SAMN05720144) | anaerobic digester metagenome | isolation source: active sludge of municipal wastewater-treating anaerobic digesters | place: USA | collected 2014-12-22 ... | reverse complement strand
GGGCCTGAGAACATCGCATGAATACTGGCTGAAATAGCCAAGCTGAACACTTGCACCCAGGGTACATACGCCGGCAGTCGGTTCGGTCATCCCGCTGATTATCTTTAAAAGTGTCGATTTACCGGCGCCATTGATACCGGTAACCGCAATCTTGTTGGTGCGCAGCACCTTACCGGTAACCCCGGAAAAAACCGGCAGCATCCGGCCATCATGCAGTGGCCACTGCTTTGCCAGGTCATTGAGCTCGACGACGATATCGCCACTCCTTTTGACCGGCGGAAAACGAAATTTAATGACCTTCGGATCGGGCGGAACAACTATTCGTTCAATTTTTTCAATTGTCTTGACCCGCGACTGCACCTGAGCTGCATGTGATGCCCGGGCAGCAAAACGAGCGATGAATTCCTCTTCTTTTGCAAGCATCGCCTGCTGTCGGCGCTGGGCCGACAGAAGCTGCTCACGTCTGATCACCCGTTCGCGCAGGTAAAATTCGTAATCGCCGCTGTAGGTGGTTATTGTTTCAGCCGCCACCTCGATGGTTCTCGAACAGATGCGCGTCATAAATTCGCGGTCGTGGCTGGTCATGACGATAGAGCCCTTGAATTCCTTCAGCCAGGTTTCAAGCCAGAGAATCGATTCGATATCGAGATGGTTGGTCGGTTCGTCGATGAGAAGCACATCAGGATTGAGAAGCAGAATGCGCGCCAATGCGATGCGCATTTTCCAGCCGCCCGAAAAGGTTTCTACCGGGTGATCCCAGCGATCGGGGCCAATTCCGAGACCATTGAGAATCGTCTGGGCTTCGCTTTCCTTTTCGTAGCCGTTCAGGTGAATGAATTCTTCCTGGAGTTTGCCGTAGCGTTCCATAAAATTATCGTCGCCACAGAAATCAGGCTCGGCCATCTGGTGCTCGAGATCGTGCAGTTTGCGGCCGATTTCGTAAACCTTGCCGGCACCGGCAAGCACTTCTGCCTGGGCCGAACGGCCTGACATTTCGCCGACATCTTGTGAAAAATAACCGAGAACCAGACCGGCATTGATATTAACTTCGCCCTCATCGGGCTTTTCGTGCCCCATTATCAACCGGAAAACCGTAGTTTTACCGGCGCCGTTCGGGCCTACCAGACCAATTTTGTCGCCTGGGCGAACAAGAAAGTTGGCATTTTGAAAAAGAACACGATTTGAATATGCGACTTTTACATTGGCTAAATTAATCATGGTGCCTGATTTTAAGCGACCAGCAACCGCAAGTCAACCAAAAACGCCCGGCCCGATGTTACTGAATGATTCTTTCGCTGCCATTGTTGAATATACAAAACCAGTGATTACAGATAACGGTCTGCCAATAGACATGTCAAAATATTGCTTGAGTTTGTGTGGAAGACTGAACATCTTTATCTCATATGATGGAGGCCGCCATGACCACAGAAAATAAACCCGATGCCGATGAAGACAAAAACCAGAAGGCTGCACCCGAAATTAAAGAAGAAAAAGTTGACGTGTACAAACGACTCAACGCCTTCAGGCCACCCGAAAGCCTGTTAAAGAAACACCCTTGCAAGGACTGTTTCAACTGCCTCTGGTGCAGTGACGCCAGATGCGAAGTCTGCCTGCGGTCAAAGGGCTGCGGCAAATGCGGCCAGAAGACCCCCGAAAAACCCGAAGAACCAAAATAACAAACAGTATCACCCCATGTTCTGAACTGCCGGCTCGCCTCGGGCATTGCCAGATTGCGATTTTTGCGGCATAATTTTCGCATGCCAAAACAACTTAAACTGTATTTTTTCGAAACCGAATCCGGGCACGCCGCCGTTTGCTTCATCGATGACGCTGTAAAAGCGGTATTTCTGCCAGAAAGAAGCCTCAAAAACCTGCAAAAAAGATGCAGAGAAGCTTTTTCCGGTGCGGTAACGGCAGATATTCTGAACAGTCGCCAAAAAAACTGTGTCGACCAGATACAAAAATATTTCGCCGGCGAAGAATATGACTTCAGGCGTATCAAACTTGACCTCGAAGATATCGCGGAATTCGCCCGCAGAGTGTACGAAGAGTTGATCAAGGTCGGCCCGGGCGCCACAGTTTCATACGGGCAGCTGGCAGAAATGTGCCAGAAACCTGGTGCAGCAAGGGCTGTCGGCACAGCCGTCGGACGCAACCCCCTGCCTTTGCTGATTCCGTGTCACAGAGTGATCAATTCTGACGGCCGCCTCGGAGGTTTCTCAGCCGGCGGCGGCACCGAACTCAAGGCCTGGATGCTGCGCCGCGAAGGCCTGAACCTTTCAACATCAGACCCGTTGCGGGTATTGCCCCCGGCGGTATTCGCAGATACCGACATCAAAGCGGCAATTGCCCGCCTGGCAGAAGCTGACCGGCAGCTGGGTAATTTTATAAAAAAAGCGCCCGCTTTCAATCTGGTCGCCGATGAATTCTCATCGCCCTTTATGGCATTGCTCGAAACCATCGTTTATCAGCAACTTACCGGCAAAGCGGCCGCAACGATTTTTAAACGCCTGCTGCACCTGTTTTCGGGTGGCGACAGCATCAACCCGCTGGACCTCATCCGGGCTTCCGATGAAGAATTGCGCTCTGCCGGTCTCTCTGGGTCCAAAATAGCGGCCGCGCGCGACCTGGCTGAATTCGCAGTTTCTGGTAAACTGCCTGATCTCGAACAGATGCACAGAATGTCTAACAGCGAGCTGATTGAAAAACTCACCGCCATTCGTGGCATCGGTCGCTGGACAGTTGAAATGCTGCTGATCTTCAAGCTTGGTCGGGTCGACGTCATGGCCCCCGACGATTACGGCCTGCGCAAAGGCCTTGCCGTGATCAGGGGTACACCCGGTAATCTGCCGACACCAAAAGAACTGGCGCGCCAGTCGCTTTCCTGGCAACCGTACAGGTCGATCGCCGCATGGTATCTCTGGCGGGCTTCAGAAGCTGCCGGCAAGCTGAAAGACTGACGCCCTGTTTTCTAGAACAATCTTTTCTGCTGGAGTTTTTCTATCCAGACCTGGTAACCCTGTTTTACGCGATTGAAATGACTGAGACGCTTTCTCGCCTCTTCACCGCCGTCATCTGAAGACTGACAGGCTTTGAAATCGCGACAATGAAGAATATAGGCTCTCTGAACTTCAGCTTCACTGGCATCGGGAGCCAGGTCAAGAAACTGGAAAAAATCTTCAAGTATCACCTTATTGTTGAGACGTTTTGCATTACCGTAATAATCGAAAGGCTTGAGATCGAAAAGAAGCGGTTGCATGCTTGCAGAATCGAAAGCAAAGACAATGACGTCAGGCATCATTTCTTCGCCTTTGTGGCGAAGGCCTAAAGATTGAACAAGAAAGCGCCAGATAGAAGGCAATATCCAACCGGAATCTGGTAAAAACAATTCGTGACTTTCGGGCATTCCATGCTCTGACCTAACTCTTGAGCTTGCGAAAAACTCACTGGTATGATCGTCAGGATTACCGATAAACGGCTCGAAAAGCTGCAAATGACTCATGTCGGCAAGAAAAGCGCAAAGAAAAACTTGATCCTGGTCGGGTCGCAAAAGTTTGAGTTCGACTTATTTTGATGCCATTAAGATTATGGCGTGAGTTAGAGAAATACAGGTCTTCTATCTTCAGGGCTCCATGCTCGTTTTCTGATCTGACAGAGCTGTTTCTGGAGAACCAGACGCCGAAGTCGCGCCATCTAAAGGGCAGAACCATTTTTAAAATGTTCATATCTACCCTCCCCCGATTTCATTGTAACCTTTTTTGCCTGAACCCGCAAAAAACCTGATAGTTTGCAGCAGGTCGAGGTTGCAGAGCTGTACCTTGAAACATGATTTTCTTTGCCTAAGATTGGTCGGCCTGTAGTAAAATATCCCCAGTCAAATGTGGAGGTAAGCTGTGAAAAAATTCGCCCGACTGGTTCTGCTTTTTGCCCTGTTATTGTCAACTGCCGTTCTGACTGCCACAGAACCGGTTTTGCGCACAGAAACCATTGCCGCTGTCCATATCGACGCTGCAAAAATTTTCAATTTCTATGCCCTGCAGGCAAAGGAAATGGTTAAACCCGAAAACGCCGATAAGCTGGCCGAACTCGAAAAGCAGTTCAAAGGCTTCGCCCGCATCGACACGAAGCTTTCTGATTTTTTCAAAAAAATCGATGACTTTGCCGGAAAAGAATTATTTCTGCCTGACGGTCAGCTCAGCTTTTCAATCGACAGTTCTCTGAGGCCAAACCTTTCATTCAAGGCTAAAATCAAACCACTCGCGTTTCTTGAATTCGTCGAAAGCTTTACCGGCACTATTACCCCCCACCCCACAAAACGCGGGCAGGAACTGGTTGAATTCACCCTGCCGGCACCCGGCCAGCAGATTCTTCTCTCTATTCGACCAGAGGGCCTGTTTATGCAGACCGAAAACGCTCCCGCCGAAAGCGACGCGCCAGGGCGCGACAAATGGGCTGACTTTCTCAGCAAAATTACGGATCAGAATACACTTATTGCGGCAGAAGTCGATCTGAACGGCATCAAGCGCATGGTAGCCGGCAAGACCGCAAACACTCAACACGGCGTCTGCTTTACTAACCTGCGCATGCTTACCGCTGCCATCGAAATGTACACCATGGACAAAGAAACCCCGGCAAAAACCCTCGATCAAAAACAGCTGATCGCTGACCACTACCTCAATGCCGAGCTGGCATGCCCAAATCATGGAAGCTACTCGCTTTTGCCCGACGGTGAAGTAAGCTGCGCTGTTCACGGCACGATCAGACAGCCCTCTCACACTGGCTCTGACAAAGTTTCAGAAGCCGAAATTCCGGCACCGTACAAACCGTTCGAAAATTTACGGCTGCTGATTAAAAATGATCAGGCAACCGCCGAGCTCGCACTCAACGACAAGAACCTTGCCGAACAGTGGTCGGCAATCGGAAAACAGCAGCTGCTCTCGATCAAAACCATGGCACAGAACCAGATGGGCCAGCTTCCGGAAAGCGAACGCCAGAAGGGCATGAAAATGCTGGACGCAATCAAAATCAGCCATGACGAAAACAAACTCAGGGTTGCGGTTGAAGGTCTTGACGAGAAAACCATGCTGTCAGGTATGACCGGAATCGTCGGGGCCGCAGCCGCCATCGCCCTGCCTGGCATAGAAAACGCGCGGAAACTCTCTCAGAAAAATGCCTGCCGCGCCAACTGCCGGGTCATGATGGGCGCGATTGAAATGTATGAGCTCGACACCTCAAAAACCATGCAGACACTTGACGGTAAAGCCCTTGAAGACGGCAAATACATCAAAAAACAGCCTGTCTGCCCGGAAGGCGGAGTTTATAGCCTTGAACGCGACAGCGGCAGCATTTCGGTTAAATGCAGCGTGCATGGTTTCTAAGGAGCCGGCACGTCTTTAAATTTGGCGACAAGGCAGCCTTTTGGTGCTATAATTTCTGCACATAACGATCAGCAAGGAGAGAATGATGAAGGTTTTGTACATTACCAATGAATACCCCCCGCATGTCTACGGTGGAGCCGGCGTGCACATCGAGTATCTCTCAAAGGAAGTCGCGAAGCTGGCAGGCGTCGAAGTTCGCTGCTACGGGGATCAAAAGCCGGGCAGCGGCCAGATCAAAACCACCGGTTACGAATCGGCAGCCGGTTATCTCAAACTCGACCGCGGCCTGCAGTCAGTCTTCAAGACCATCGACCGCGATCTGCAGATTGTCGGTGAAGGCGTCGACGCCGACGTCGTACATTGCCATACCTGGTATACCCACATGGCCGGCATCTGGGCCAAACTCAATTTTGGCGTGCCGCTCGTCGTCACCACCCACTCGCTCGAACCGCTCCGCCCCTGGAAACGTGAACAACTGGCCGGCGGCTACGATTTCTCTCTGTGGGTAGAAAAAACCGCCATCGAAATGGCTGACGCGGTTATCGCCGTTTCACACGGCACCCGCGCTGATGTAAAAAGTCTGTTCAACGTAAAAGAAGAACGCCTCAAGGTCATCTACAACGGCATCGACACCGACGAATTCAAAAAAGTGGCCTCAACCGAGCATATCAAGCGCTTTGGCTTCGACCCCGCAAAACCCTACCTGCTCTTCGTCGGCCGCATTACCCGCCAGAAAGGCATCATTCACCTGGTGAATGCCATCAGATATCTGAACCCTGATATCCCTGTCGTACTCTGCGCCGGAGCCCCGGATACCCCGGAAATCGAAAAAGAAATGGCCGAAGGCGTCAAATCGGTTTTGAAAAACCGCTCCAACATCCATTGGATCCGGGAAATGGTCGACCGCAAGACCCTGATCGAACTGTATTCGCATGCCGCCGTGTTCTGCTGCCCCTCGATCTACGAACCATTCGGCATCATCAATCTCGAAGCCATGGCCTGCGAAACACCGGTTGTCGCAAGCGCGGTCGGCGGGATTCCTGAAGTCGTCGTTGACGGCGTCACCGGCAAGCTCGTTAAGCTTGAGCAGATGAATGAATCGCCGTTTGAAGCGGTAAAACCCGATGAATTCGCCCACGATCTGGCCCGTGAAATCAATGCCCTGATGGCCGACCCGGCGCTGCGCGACAAAATGGCCGCGGCCGGGCGCAAACGCGTCGAAGACGTATTCAGCTGGAAATCAATCGCGCATCAGACTGTCGATCTTTACAAATCATTGATCAAGGGAAAATAACATGACCAGAAACCGCAAACGCGCATTTATCGAAAATGTCAGACCCCTCGTCGACGCCGGCGCCTACCCCTTGAAGCGCGAACCGGGCGACGCCGTAAAAGTGATTGCCGATATCTTCAGAGACGGCCACCAGAAAGTGGCTGCCTGGGTCGAATACCGCCCGGTCGACCGCAAAAAATGGCACAAAGTGCCGATGACCTGCACCAACCCCGGCATGGACCTCTGGGAAACCGAATTCAAAGTTGACCAGATTGGCTTTTATGAATACATGATCGTCGCCTACTGCGAAGAATACGGCACCTGGGTATTCGATACCCGCAAAAAAGTTGATGCCAACGTCGATTACAGCTCTGATATTCTCGAAGGCATGGCCCTTGCGAAAAATTATCGCGCCTGGTTGAATGAATCAGACCGGGAATACCTCAAAAACATGCTGCAGAAAGCCGAAAAAGCCGGATCTGACCTGCAGCGCTGGCATATTCTCAGCCATGACCGCCTGGTCGAAATGCTGGCCGAACATCCAGACCCGGCCTCGCGGGTCGAAAGCGAAACCTTCAAGGTTCGCGTCGACCGCAAAAAAGCGAGATTCGCTTCGTGGTATGAATGTTTTCCGCGCTCCTGCGGTTTTGAACCCGGTAAGCACGGCACTTTCAGAGATGTGATCAAACGCCTGCCGCACATCGCCGAGATGGGCTTCGACGTACTCTATTTTCCGCCCATTCACCCGGTTGGCTTCAGCAAGCGCAAAGGGCCGAACAACAGCCTCACCTGCCAGCCCGGCGACCCCGGCTGCCCATATTCGATCGGCAATCAGCACGGCGGGCACGACGCTATCGAGCCCGCCCTCGGTACTTTTGAAGACTTCGAAGCCCTGGTCGAGGAAGCGGCACGTTATGGCATCGAAATTGCCCTCGATTTCGCCATCAACTGCTCGCCAGACCACCCATATCTGAAACAGCACCCTGAATGGTTCAGCCGCCGGCCCGACGGCACCATCAAGTTTGCCGAAAACCCGCCGAAAAAATACGAAGACATCTACCCGATCAATTTTGAAAGCCACGATTACAAAGAAATCTGGAAGGAAATGCGCCGCATTTTCCTGTTCTGGGCCCGTAAAGGCGTCAAAATCTTCAGGGTCGATAATCCGCACACCAAGCCCTTCGCATTCTGGGAATGGGTAATCTACGAAGTGCAGCAGAAATATCCCGATGTCATTTTCCTGTCTGAAGCCTTTACCCGCCCGCGCGTCATGAAAGCCCTGGCAAAGCTCGGCTTCACCCAGTCATACAGCTACTTCACCTGGCGCAATGAAAAAGCGGAACTTACAGAATACTTCAGCGAGCTGACCACCCCGCCCGAATCTGATTATTACCGGGCCAATCTCTTCGCCAATACCCCCGATATTTTCCCGACCTTTCTGCAGGGCGGCGGCCAGCCGGCCTACAAGATCAGAGCGGTTCTTGCAACCACACTTTCGAGTGTATACGGCATTTTCCAGGGTTTCGAACTGTGTGAAGGCATACCGGTTCCGGGCAAAGAAGAATATCTTAACAGCGATAAATACGAAATCAGAACCCGCGACTGGAAAGCCCCGGGCAATATCGTCGACCTGATTACCCGGCTGAATCAGATCAGACACGAACATCCAGCCCTGCAGGAATACGACAACCTGCAGTTCTACCACTCAGAAAACGACAAGATCCTTTTCTACGGCAAGTCGCTGGGTGACAACCACATTCTTGTTGCCGTCAACCTTGACCCGTTCATCAGGCATTCGTCGTTCGTGCATGTACCCCTCGAAAAATTTGGCCTGACTCCTGAACAGGGCTATCAGATGCACGACCTGCTCACTGACCGGCGCTATCTGTGGTACGGTTCAAAGAACTACGTTGAACTCGACCCGCACAGCAGCCCCGCTCATGTCTTTCTGCTGCGCAAATAAGCAGAGAGCTGAAGTCAAAGGGCAGAAACCCGCTCGGGTTTCTGCCCTTTTTGTTTTGCTGTTATAACGGTTTTACATGCCGGCGGCTTTACGCATTTCCATGTATTTTTTCTTGGCGGCCTGGTATTTGTCCATGGCATCCATAATCTCATTGACTGGAGCCTGCTGCTGGACCTTATACTGATAAACCTGCTGATAATACAGATAAGATTCGTAGGCGAGCTGCAGATCTTTTGTGGTCGGTTTTGCGCCAGAAGTCTGGGTGCTTGTCTGGGTCTGGGTTGCGGTGGTCGTAGTCGGCCTTGTCGCTACGGTCGAGCCGCTGTCAGTCGGAGCCTGACCACTGTTTGAACCGTTTCTGGCCGGTAATTTTGCGATTTCTTTCTTGACCGCATTGATACGATCAGTCGTCGGCGGGTGGGTCGAAAAATACTTGGTAACTTTCGAAGCTTTGCTGTCGTTGTTGATCTTGTTAAAGAAACCGATGATGCCGTTCGGATCATAACCGGCAGCGCTGGTGTATTTGACTGCGCAGGCGTCGGCCTGATATTCATCGTTACGCGAGAACTTCAGATTGGCAAAATAGGCAGCAATCGCAGCGAAGGGTGCAGCATCCTTGGTTTTCTTGTTAAGGCCGAGGCCGAGAACCAGGGCGGTAATCAGACCAGCTTTTTCAGCCTGTCTGACGCTGTGTTTTTTGTCGATGTGACCCATTTCGTGGGCAATGACGCCGGCGAGTTCGTTGTCATCCTTACACATGTTCAAAAGCCCGCGGGTAACGTAGATATAACCGCCGGGAGCGGCAAAGGCATTGACTTCGTCGGTATTCAGAACCGCAAAATGCCAGGTCAGGTCTTTGCGTTCAACGTGCTTGATAAGGCGGCGGGCAACGTTACCAACCCGGTTGAGCTGATTTTTGTCTTTGGAAAAGCCCGGATCGGCTTTGAGCGATTCGTGGGTCTTGGCGCCCATCGAGGTTTCCCAGCTGTCTTCCCACTTTCCAAGGAAAGCGCTGGTCTGAGGGGCCTGCTCGCGTGACTGCTCGACAACCTTCTGGTTGTTGGCGTCAGCACCACCAAAGGTACTGTCGAGAGTGGCGGTGACCCGGTCAAGAGTACCGGTCACTTCATCGAGAAAACCACCGAGATTAAGAGCATGTGCCTGCCCGATGAACGCGGCCTGGAACAACAAACACAGCACCAGAACCAGCATCTGCTTTTTATTACTCACTCTTGTACCTCTTTTTTAAGGAAAGTATGACCAATTGTACTGACGAAACGATAAAGCGTCAATGCGCTGCCGGAAATTTGCGCCGACACATGAAAATGCAGTTTATAAAAACGAATTTTGTCGGCAGACTTGGTTGTTTTCTGCTGTTTATGAGTATTCACACACCCACTTGAGACACGGGCAAAAATCTGGGATAATTGCAGGTAGATAGACTATTCAATGCAATGGCGGGTCGAAAAAAAGCTGAGACCGACCTCAAGGAAAATCAGGATCGCCTCGCACTGGCCCTGCTCTCTTCTGGAATAGGCATCTGGGACCTTTCACTCGCAGATGGCAAAATGATATGGGACGAAGGTATGTACCATATCTTCGGTATGCAGCCCGGAACTTTCGAAGGGACACGCGAAAGTTTTCGGGGCAGAATTCTCACCGAAGACCTGCCCGCCTTTGAAAGTGCCACCCTGGCGGCAATGGAGGGGCGGGCACCATTTGAAGCCGAATTCAGAATAAGACGAAAAGACGACCGGGTGATGTGTCTGCGGGCAAAGGGACAGGTTTATCGCGACGAACACAATGCACCTTTCCGCATGCTTGGCGTATGCGAAAATATTACGGCAGAAAGGGAAGCCGGCGAGAAGATCAGGCAGCTTTCACAGGTTGTCGAGCAGAGCCCGACCATGGTTATCATAACCGACCTCAACGGCCAGATTGAATACGTTAACGCCAGTTTCTCAGAGATTACCGGCTATTCAGGCGAAGAAGCCATTGGCAGAAATCCGCGTTTCCTGAGAGGCCCGGAGCCGGCGCCGGCCTTATCCAATAATCTCTGGGCGGTCGTTGCTTCAGGCCGCACCTGGAAAGGAGAATTCTGCAACCGCCGCAAAAACGGTGAGGTTTTCTGGGTCGACTCGGCAATTTCGCCGGTGTTGAACGATCAGAAAAAAGTCACGCACTTTATGGCAATTCAGCAGGACATCACCTTGCGCAAAGAAATGGAAAAAGCTCTCAAAGACGCGAAGGAAGCGGCTGAAGCGGCAACAGAGGCCAAAGGCCAATTTCTTGCCAACATGAGTCACGAAATAAGAACCCCCATGAACGCAATCGTCGGACTCGCCTATCTTTGTCAGCAGACTGACATGACACCGCGTCAAAGCGGCTATCTCAAAAAAATCACGGTTGCAGCCGACAACCTTCTCGGTATCATCAACGAAATTCTCGACTTTTCGAAGGCTGAAGCCGGTAAAATCAGCCTTGAAACTATTGAATTCGACCTCGATGACATTCTCGATCAGCTTTCTGACCTGATCACCGGCAAAGCGCAGGAAAAAGGCCTCGAAGTCGTATTTTTAACTTCGCCCGAAGTGCCTACCAAACTGATCGGTGACCCGCTGCGACTCGAACAGATATTGATCAACCTCGCCAATAACGCGGTGAAATATACTCCTTCAGGCGAAATTGTAATTTCATCAGAAGTCGCCCGGCGCGAAAACGATTCGGTCTGGCTGCGTTTCACCGTCAGTGACACAGGTATCGGTATGACTGAAGAGCAGCAGCAGAAACTTTTTCAGCCTTTCACTCAGGCCGACAGTCAATCACTCGCCGTTTCGGCGGAACTGGCCTCGGCCTGGCAATCTGTAAGCGCCTTATCGACGCAATGAATGGCGAAATAAAAATTGAGTCAGCTCCTAATCATGGCAGCATTTTTCGCTTCACCGTGAAACTGCCGGTGGCTGCAGAGCGCCAGCCGCTTCACCCCACATCTGACCTCAGAGGCCTCAATGTTCTGGTAATCGACGATAGTGAATCAGCATTGACTGCATTCAGGTCGCAGCTGCAGTCACTTTCATTCGTCGTTTCAACCGCCAGAACTTTAGAGGAGGCATCAGAGCGGCTATCATCGCGCGTTGCCGTGCGCCAGTTCGACCTCATTCTCCTCGACTGGAAATTCCCGGGTATCAGCGGCCCTGAAGCAATCAGAGCCATCAGAAAATCCTCACTGGCTGGCGATGAAAACGGCCGGCATATTCCGATCATCAGCGTCGTTCCATTTGGTCAGGAAATCATTGCGGAGAAAACCATTGGCAGTGAGCTTGAAGCGCTGCTGATCAAGCCATTTACCCTGTCGACACTGCTTGACACGATTCTCAAAGTTTTCCACAAAGACGTGTCGATCCCAAGACGCAGCTCCCGCACAACTATCAGTCAGGAAGCCCTTGCCGATCTGAAGGGGCTGAAAATTCTGCTGGTCGAAGACAATGAAATAAATCAGGATTTTGCCTCAGAACTGCTCACCAGAGCCGGAATCAGCGTTGAGATAGCAGGAAACGGCATGCTGGCCCTGCAGGCGCTCGAAAACCATCAATTCGACTGCGTTCTGATGGACTTACAGATGCCCGAGATGGACGGTTATGCCGCCACCAGAGCCATCAGACTCCAGGAAAAATTCCGCCACCTGCCCATCATTGCCATGACAGCGGGCGCCATGTCTGGTGATCGCGAAAAGGCTCTGCAGGAGTCGCAGGCAATCTGGGGGTAAAAACCATTGAGAACCAGGCCCGGGCCATCGAGGCGGCAATCGTCGGAAACCAGATCGGGTCTGCCCGTGAACTGCTGCTGCAACTCGAAACCGAGCTTGGTCAGTTCATTGCTGCGACAGAAAAGCAACTGAATTCAGAACCTCAGCCCGGAACAGCTATGCACGCAAACCTTCAGCAACCGCAGAAAGGGTTGTAACTGAACGACAACAGTATTACAATGATGCGGTACTCCTGCAGTACAAGCACCCCTGCGAAAGAGCGACAGAATAACGGCAATGAAAAATCTCGAAGAACTTCTCGTCACAGAATTGAAACTGCGCTTCCAGCCCGACATCATAATTCTCTACGGCTCCCGCGCCCGCGGCGACGCTGATATAAACAGTGATATTGATGTTGCCTGTTTCTGTCAGAAGCCCGAACTCAAAAAAGAAGCGCGCAGCTTTCACGGGCTTTCGCTCGATGCCTGGTTTTACCCCACCGAGTCGATGAACCCGGACAATGATGAATTTCTGCGCCTGCACGACGGGTGCTGCCTCCAGGACATGGACGGAACCGGCCGCGCTTTTCTGAACAGACTGCACGAAAAATTCCTCAAGGGGCCGGCACCCGTTACCGAAGAAGAGCGCAGGCATTCGACCGAGTGGGTCAGAAAAATGCTGCAGCGCGCTTCCGGCAGTAGTATCGAAGCCCTTTATCGTCGCAGCTGGCTGGCAGTCGAAATACTCATGATCTATTTTCAGCTGCGCAATCAGTGGTATTGCGGCCCCAAAAAAAGCTTTGGCTGGCTCGAAAAAAATGACCCGCAGGCTCTCAGACTCTTTCAGGCGGTTTACCAGGACCCTGAAAATATGCCGGCCCTGCATGCTCTGGCAGAGCATGTAATCGCAACCGGCAAACAGAATTCTGACGAAAACTGAGCGTCAGCCCCCCACGACAACAACCATAACGGCTCAGATATGTGCTATCATCTTTTCCGAACCGCCTTTAACCTGAAATTTCTGGACCTCTTACATGGCTTATGACATGCTTGGCTTTCTTTTTATCGCCGCAGGCATTGCTGGCTTTATCGACACGCTTGCCGGTGGTGGCGGGCTGATTACCATACCGGCACTGATTTTGAGCGGAATTCCACCGCATGCCGCCCTCGGCACCAATAAACTGCAGAGCTCTATCGGCAGTGGTACCGCCACTTTTATCATGTTCAAAAAGCGAAAGGTCAGCTGGGCAGAAGTTAAATTTCTGATGCTGGCTGCCTTTGTCGGGTCACTTGCCGGCACTGTCGCCGTGCAATTTATCGACGCAAAGGTGCTGGGGTTCGTAATTCCGGGAGTGCTCGTGGTAATTGCGGCCTATTTTCTACTGGCTCCGACCCCATCGGAAGTAAACAATCAGCCGCGCATGTCACCAAAGCTGTATCAGCGACTGCTGGTACCGGCAATCGGCTGGTATGACGGCATGTTCGGCCCCGGAACCGGCTCATTTTTTGCCCTGGCCGGCGTTTCGCTCAGAGGGCACGGCATGATCGACGCCACCATAATCGCCAAAACTCTCAATTTTGCCACCAATATCGCCAGTCTCGCGGTTTTTCTAATTGCCGGAAAAGTCGTCTGGCTCGCTGGCCTGACGATGATGGCCGGGCAGCTGATCGGCGCTGTCGGCGGCTCTTATTGCCTGCTGCGCATCAATCCACGCTATCTGCGACTTCTGGTAGTGCTGATGTGCCTCGGCATGCTTGCGAGATACGCAGTGGCAAACGGCTGGTTCAGCTGAGATTTCGACGACAAAGAAACACCGATGAAACCTTTGGATTGCTGCGACTCTGAGTCTGTTGCTTTCGAAACGGTACATGATAAAATATACCACAGCAGGATTTTTTAAAGGACCACTCATGCAGACGTCTTCGAAAGAACAATTCTTGCCCGGATTCAGAATCTCGATTGTCGACGCTCTTGTTCTGATCGCAGGAACAGCCGGCGCGGCATTTTTGAGATCAGAAAGCGCTGACGCAGCCGTTCTGCTCGCCATGCCGGTTCTGCATTTCTTTCTTTTCTGCAATGTATTTCGCATCAAAAGACGAAAAGAATTGATCTGGGCCGCCATTTTCGTAATTTCTTCGGCCTTTTTTATTGTTTATCAGATGTTTTCAGAGGTATTTTTAATAATTGCGAACTTTCTCGTGGCTGCGATACTGATTGCCCTGGAAACACGGGAACCAGACTATCACGGAATCTTCTGGCAAAACATAAATCCAGGTCTCGAGCAATGGTGGGAAAATAGAAGCGAAAGCAGCGCCCGAACAGACCAGCGGCAGGCTTAATCAGCAAACTTCCTGTAAAGAGAGAATTTATGGCCAACTTACTGGAAAAGGCAAAAAAATTTTTTCAAAAGGTGCCGGCATCGCCGACCAATCCGCACAAAACGGTCGCACGGCCCGAATTTAAAATCGAAGACCTCTTCGAAACCGGGGCAGCATGACTCCGGAAAAGCTTCGGGGCTCGACGAGAAGCTCCGCCAGGCATATTTCTGGGTGACAAATACGGCTATCATCAGCCCGTTTTACGATATCGAATACAATGACGAGCCGCCGCGCACCTTTCAGTTCGGCGACCGCAAGTTCGAGCTGGCATTGCCAACCGGCCAGAGCTATTCAAGCTTCGTGCTCATACCATTGCTCAATCTGGCAGTGCGCGGCCGCTGTCTGATTGTTGGCGGCCCCGGGCGCGGCAAAACTGCAACGGCGATTCTCATGGGGCTGCTCGCCGGTTATTCACAGATCGAAATCAAGAGGGCCATTCAGCATGGGCAGCCACAGATGACTATTGCCGACCTGCTCGGGCACCCTCTGCCAGCCGACATGGTCAAGGCCGACAATATCGGCGACATCAGAATTTAGTGGCGCAAATGGCTGTCGATGCGCGTGAAAATCATTGACGAATACAACCGTATTCCGACCAGAACCCAGTCGGCACTGCTGACGGTTCTTGCCGAAAATTACGCCGAAATTCTCGACCACTGGATCGCGGTCGATATCGTCGCCATATACATCTATGCGGTGAAGGGCCTGCACCTGACCGCAGGGCCGTACACGGCCCTTCTGATAATGGCCATAGTCGGGCTGCAGAAGTGGAAACAATCTATGCAGCAGAACCCAGAGACCTTCGACAACCCTGTCCTGGAGCCGGCCATATGAAAATTGGATTGACGATTGGCAAATTTTCGCCACTGCACAAGGGGCACCAGTATCTTATCGAAACCGCTCTGCAGGAGATGGACAAACTATATCTGATGATCTACGACAGCCCGGAGACAACGACCATTCCGCTGACGGTCAGGGCCGGCTGGATAAGGGCTCTCTACCCGCAGGTTCAGATCGTCGAAGCCTGGGATGGCCCGACTGACGCTGGCTACACCCCTGAAATTATGAAAATCCAGGACACCTACATTCTTGCGAAATTTCACGATAAGGGGATAACGCACTTTTATTCGAGCGAACCCTATGGCGATCACGTCAGTAAAGCTCTCAAAGCAGTCAATCGCACTGTCGACCTCAAACGACTTGCCATACCGGTTTCCGGCACCCAGGTTCGCAGCGATCCCTTTTCGGCGAGAATGTTTGTACACGACATCGTCTATCGCGACCATGTCATCAATGTGGTTTTTCTCGGCGGTCCGTCAACCGGCAAGACAACGCTGGCCGAATATCTGGCTCAAAAGTTTTCGACCGTCTGGATGCCCGAATACGGCCGGGAATACTGGGACAACAATCAGGTTAACCGGCGCCTGACCACTGGCCAGCTCGTCGAAATAGCGCGCGGGCACATCGAGCGTGAAGACCAGATGCTGCTCAAAGCAAACCGCTATCTGTTCACCGACACCAATGCACTGACGACCAAAGAATTCCATACCTGACTGTAACCGGCAGCGTGGCAGAAAGGGCCAGTCAGGTTTGTGCCGCCCTTGCCAGCCTGCAAAAGTTCACTAATCCATGGCGCCTGTGAATATTGTTCGTAATGCTTAAGACAACCTTGCAGATTTTGTCACGCAAAACTGCCTGAATTTTGTATAATTTCCAGGTCAGATGCAAAATTTGTGAGGACAACCTGTATGCCTTTTTTCAGCCATTCAAGGCCCGGCCTTTTGCTTTTCGTCTTCTGCCTGCTGATAAATACCGCACAGGCAAAGAGCTTGCCGGAAAATGGCCTTCTGGCCCGACTGCACGCTCTCGCCGCCAGAGCCAGACTGAACCTGATCGTCAACGCCCCGGACCACATTCCTGGCGATTTCAAACCTTCAGAGTCACAGAACGACATTGAACAGCTTCTTGCAATTGCTGACGCCGCCGACTGTACCGCTGACCAGGCCGGGTCGGTCTGGCTTATAACAGCCAGAGAGCGCCAGATTTTTCAGAACTCCTCTGGCTGGAAGTTGTTCTATCCATCTTACGGCCCGGCAGAAAGCCTTCTTGCCCATAGAGACGACAGTCATGGTAACGAAACCCGAGTCTTTATGGCGCCATCTGTCAACGCCTGCATAATTTCAGGAGAACACAGAAGGTCTGCCGCTGCAGTAAAAAACCTGCGAAGTCTCGAAAAGCCGGCAGTCCCGGCTGAGCTGCACCTCGACATTGCCGCCGGCAATTCACCGCAGCAGGCATCGATCTCACTTCAGCTGCTGACAAATACAGAGTTTTTTCTTGGCCTGGCAGGCCCTGAATTCGAGCCAATCGTTGCGACTTGTTCACTTGCATGCGATGCATCGGGCTCTTTCAGCCTGGCAATTGACAATGCCGGCAAAAACCTGCATTCACAATCGCTGCATGGGGCACAACAACAGAATCCTCTGATCCTCAAAAGCAATGATGGCGCCGTGACCATAAACTGGACCGCCCGGCTTATCAGACCATTCCCACAAAAAACGGCTGAAACCGATAGCACTGCCTCTGGCCGCGACAGATTGAAAACAGCCATGTCTCAGCCAGACTCAACTGCATCGATGCATCTCGCACTGCCCGATGAGCCATTTGACGAAATTCTCGGCAGAATCGCAGCCTCTGAGAGCTGCAATCTGGCGATAGACCGCGCACTGAGCGGCAATCTTTCAGTCTTTTTTTTCGGGTCTGATCTGTATTTTGAAGAACAGTTCAACCTGATCGCCCGCTCAGTCGGCGGCAGCGTCAGAAAAATCGGCAACACCTGGCTCGTTGCGCCAGAAAACCGTTTTTTCGACACATTTGAATTTGGCTACAATATTACAAAAAGGCTGCAATATGCTGATTCAGAAGCCGTGGCCGCGACATTGAAAGCCTGTCTTGCTGATCTAAAAGCGCCTGCCAGCTGTCGCGTGGCAGCTGACAAAGCTATAAATGCAATCATTCTCGCTGGATCACCTGACATAATTGACAGCCTGGGCAAACTGCTTTTTGAGCTTGACCGCCCACCTGTGCTTTTCGACAGCCGACTTTCGCTGCGGTCTGACTCAGGTGATTTTTCTGAAACATTCGGCATAAATACAGGCCGGGTCAGCAGCAGGCAGATCGAGCTCAGAGATGTAGCTGCGGCAATTGAATTGCTGCCGGTCAGTTTTCCCCATCTGACCGGGCCAGGGCTTAAAGCACAGACCAGCTTAAAGCTCAAATCAGGCCTTGAACTGAAACTCGTTTTCTGGTCAGAATTACCAGAGTCTGATTCCAGGCCACTGCTGTCATTCAAGAGCAGTTCGTCTGCGTCTCTTTTTCTGTCTGGCTCGCGCTCAGACCTTCAGTTTGAAGATCACCGGTATTTTCCGCACGAGTCAGAAGATTGTAAAGACAACGAAACAGACGATGCCTTTGAATCTGCATTTTAAGGAATAAGCAATGACAGAAAAAAACATAAAAATCTGCCGGAGCGCCCTGCCCCGACTGCTCATCTGCCTTTTGTTTATTATTCAGCTGGTACCGGCAGGCATGGCGGCCGAAGAAATCAGGGCTGATTATTCCGGCTGGTCGCTGACCGACGCCTTTGCCGACCTGGCCATGCGAGCACACATAAACATTCTCTGCGCTTTTCCAGACCAGAAAAACGGTTATTTCAAACTTAACGAAACGGTCTATTTCGAAGAGGCCATGAGCCTTATGGCGAAAATAAACCACCTGCAGGTTCGCAGAAACGGCAACATATGGGTCATTGTGCCCGAAGATTCTTTGCCCGAAAGTGATCGCCAGTCGATAGTCATCAGCAATCTTGAGTTCAGGCACCTTTCTGAACTCGGCAGCCAGATCGAACTTATGAAAATGCCTGAAATCAGTCTCTGGGTTCCGCCAAAAACTGAGATTATTGCCGCAACTGGCCCCAAAGTCGGCCTCGATGAAGTAAAAAAACTCAAAGAAACCCTCGACACACCGGTTCACGCACTTCGGATCGGCTTTTATCTGAAGTCCCCCACTGACAAAATCCTTGCCTCATGCACCTTCAACGGCGTAAGCAACCAGCCGCTTGCTCTCACATTCGCTTCGCCGGGCAAAGCAAAAATCTCGATTGCAGGAACACCTGCTCTAAACGACGACGGCATAATAAGATTTGCCTTTACTGAAAGGCTGGTGACGCCCCATGGCAGGCAGCAGAAAACGGACAATATCTTTATGCACCACCAGACCCCGGTCGAGCACAGCATAAGCATAGCTGGCGCAGGCTTGATTATTGGCTGGCAGATCGATGTCGCTCAGCTGCACGGCCGACTGACCCCGGAAAATGCAGGTCGCATCGCCAGGATGTCGCCGGTTTCTCAGGAAGATATACAGACTGAAGATGAACCACCGCTGCGGCATTACACAGAAATCTGGCATTCAACAACCGAGTCTCTTGAAAAGCCTCTCATTCTGAAAAATGCCGAGATCCCGGCAACGCTGGCCGATCTCGCCAGACAGCAGAACATCAGGCTGATATGTGACAACACTGTTTCTGGAAGCATCTCTGCGTTCTGCTTTGACGAAACTCTCGATCGCGAAATGCTTCTAAAAACCATCGCCATGACCGCCGGTGGCCTACACGAAGAAGACGGCATAATCTTTGTCGGCAACCGCCGGACTATCACAGATATGCAGTTGAAACCCGGCAAACCGGTATTTTCTGAACCGCTTAAGGCTGTTTCTGCGGCCTCTGCCGCTTTCATGCTCAATTCATTCTTCAAAGAAGCAGACATTCCTGGCAGAATCAGCCCGATTTCAGCCAATCGGGTCGCCATAATATCAAACGAGCCTGGCACCAATCTGGCTATCGGGATCTGCGAAGACTGGGCGGCTGAACTGCCGCGTTTCGATCTCGGTATCAGCGTTGATCGGCACAAACAGGGCACACGCCAGATGCTTTCTCTGCAAAATGACAAATCTGCCGACTTCGTTCATAAAACAGCAAGAACCAGAATTAAAGGCAGCCTCAGGCCGTCTGTAATCAGTCGTGAGCTGGGACTGCTTAATGTTGCCTGCCGGCTCGAAATAAGCTATCAGAGCGGCGCCCTCCTGCGGATAGACAGTTCAAGCCAGATCAGTGCCACAAGCCCGATGTTACTGCTGCACAGTCAGGTTCCGGCTTCAGAAAAAATCTATCTTTCGGGTCATTTCTCACGGAAATTCCCTGAAGAGAATCTAGTTAGCGGTGAGTTTCCGCTCGATGCGCCAGAAGAATTTGATCCTTAAAAAGCCTTTGACTCGGAGTTTTGAAGCAGAAATCACAGTTTATCGACCCGGAAAGAAAACCGCTTGCCTACACAAACAGGAAAATTGATCACGAGACTGCTGCAGCTCATGCTGATGGTTCTGCTGCCGGTTTTTCTTATATGGTCGGTTCTTGCGGGGTATTACGGGTCAGTCAGCCGCCAGGCAGTTTCTGAAGCCCAGGATCGCCTAAATCTGCAATTAGACCGCCTCGAAGCCTTTCATGCTGATGAGCCATTCTTTCATGCTCTGCTGCAGCAGAACTTTGCCAGAGTCGATGCCTCTGCCGACCCCGATGCAGAGCTCAAAAACAAAGTGGCCTCTTTCAAACGGTTTTTTGCTGGCCGGGTGCGTTTTGTCATCTGGAAAGCAGACGGCTCGGTCAATACAGCCCTGAGTGACGAAAAGCGCTTTCAGTTCATTCTCAAAACCATGTATCAGGTAATGCATCTGCTGGCCGAAGCATATCGCAACGAACCGTCTTCTGACCCCGCTGGCCTGCAGACTGTAACCGGTAAAATCAACCTGTTACGCGGTTATTTTGGTCAGTTTCTCTTCGAAAATCAGCTTTTTGAGCCACTAAAGCCAGGCAATCGGGGCAAATGCCTGTTTGTTTCTCTCGAAAAACAGCAACGCCTGCTCTGGTATTACCCCGGTCGCAATTTTTCACTCGCATGCTTTCTTGACGCCGAACTTACCGGCAGGTTTCTTGGCCCGAAAACTTTTATCAGACAGGCTGCAAATAACCCGGAGCCAGAGCGGCCGGCAATGGTTAAAACCCTTTCCTATGAAGCTTCGGGGTTACCTGTCAACACCGAAGAGCAGGCCGAAATCATGCTGGAAATCAGAAAATTCGAAGCTGACGGCATGGCCATGCGCGAAAGCCGCAACTTTCTCGTGAGCGTGCGTCAGGCCAATCCCGATCTGCTTCTCGTCAGTTATCTGCGCAAAAACTCTCTGCCATCGGCAGAAGATCAGGCAGTCAGAACTCTTGGCAAGATATTGTCAGCGGGTTTTTGCGCCGCTTTTTTCTTCTCCTGCCTGTTATTAAGACACCCGAACTGGTGCCTGTCGGTTAAACACAAAATGCTGCTGCTGTTCGTCTTCTCAAATGGCCTGCCCCTGCTGCTGATGCTCTCGGCTGGCTACGAGTTTTTCCACGAAAAGAGAAGCGAACTGCTCAACTCTGCCCATCAGGAATCATTACGCGTTCTCAAAGAATTTGATCTGCGTTTTCCTGAATCGGCAACTTCCCTTGCTGCCAGGCTGAACGCCTTTATCGACGAACGCAATCGCCGCTATGGCAGCAGCCGCTGGCCCGACGCCGAAATCGAAAAGCTGAAAAAGCTCCTCGAAGAAATACGCCCCCAGGAAGGCGGGCTGCTCGAAGACTCTGACAATTACAGTTTTTATATCTCCAATACCACAAATCGGGCCTCAAAAATGGGCATTGCGCTGATGCAGGGCGGGCTCGATTTTTTCAGTCAGCCAAAGAATAAGCCACGATTCAAAAGTCGTGAATCGATTCTCGAGCAGGTTTCGAGCACCGATAAGTCGCTGTATTTCTTTCTTGCGGCTCTGAACCGCTTTTCGACTCTCAGCACCGGCGATAGCGAGCGACTGGCGTATCTTAAATTCACCGGCGCATCAGACCGCGGCCTGAACTGGGGCCTGATCCTGCTTTCGTGGGAAAAATCTGCCTTTATTCGTGATTTTATAGGTGAAAGACTGCAAAAGTCATCAGACGAGCTCAAGCCCAGAACTCTGGCCGTCATGGAAAGCTCGTCTGAAATGATATTCTCGACAGCCACCCTTGAAAACCCGCTGATCAAGAAGCTGATGCTCCAGACCCGCAGCCGGAGAATCGTTACCAGTGACCATGTTGAAGTCAATGGTAAAGCCTGGTTGTTTACCTCGATTGCCGGCAATGAAATCACCCACGGCATTCTTGCGGCCCTTTACCCGGCTGAACTGATCGACCGCCAGATTTTTAATCTCCAGATTGTCATCGGTTTCGCCATGCTGCTGACCGTTATAATTCTCAGACACATAATCACGCTTTTCGCAACCAGGCTTCTTGCACCCGTAGAAAGCCTTGCACGCGGCATTGAAAGGGTTAAAAATCGCGACTATACCGTAAGGGTACCCCCCGGCAGCGATGACGAGCTCGGACTGCTGGTCGGAGCTTTCAACGACACCGTCGAGGGCCTGAATGAACTTGCAATCGGCACTACAGTCCAGGTCAGCCTGCTGCCCCCTGAAAATCACCGGCGCCTGCAGGTAAGACTTTTTGCCCGCTCCCTGTTCATGAGCAAAATGGGTGGCGACTACTTTGATTACTTTGACCTGCCAGGCAATCGTCTCGGGGTCTTTTTTGGCGATGTCGCCGGGCACGGAATTCCGGCGGCAATGATTATGGCGATGATGAAAGCCATGATTGCTGCGGCTTCCAAAGATTTTCCCGGTCCGGCCGAGGTCCTATTCAGAGGCGGCAATCTTCTGCATGAACTCAAAAAAAGGGAATGGCGACGGATGATGACCGCCCAGTGCCTCGACTTTAACTGCCAGACCGGCAGTTTCGTAATTGCCAATGCCGGCCACTGTTACCCGGCGATCATCGGCCCGCGTGCTGAAAGCGCAGAACTTCTTGAGCTGAAAGGCTTTCCACTTGGCAGCTCGGCTAGAAACCGTTCCGAAGAGAAAACCGTAACCCTCAACCCCGGCGCAACCCTGATTTTGTATACTGACGGCATAATTGAGGCGACCAGCAAATCCGGCGAAATGTTTGGCTACCCAAGATTCCTGCAATTGCTGAGAAGTGCCTGGAACGAGGACCTCGAAACCTACTGGCAGGGAATTCATGCCGGTTACCGCGCCTGGGCAGAGAACCAGGATGATGATCTGACCTTTCTGATGCTGCGGCGGGAGGAAAAATGCCATGATTGACGGCAAATTTTCGGCCTGGCTGAAACTTATGGCTGCGACAGTGATTCTGCCGCTGGTCATCTTCTGGGCCGGCGGCGCTTATCTTGCTTCGCTCGCCCGCGACCTGCGCTTCAAGAATTTTGAAATCGAGGCGGACGAGACTCTGGCAACAATGCGCTCGCTGGCCGAAACCGAAAAATATCTGTGTTCCAGCCTGAACAGCCTTTTTAACCGCCAGAATGGTCCAGCCGAAATGGCAAAGGCGATTGAAGATTATGCACGACAGCACCGCCTCAAAATGCGCCACCTTGTCTGGAATGCCGACGGGGATATTGTGCAGGCCGGGTTTCCATACGAAAAACAACCGGGCAACTGGAAATCTGCCTATCTTGAATTAAGAAAGATTATCAACGAAGACTACATGCGCAATGAAAACGATATTCCAGGCGAAATCATGGCAAATATGCGCACGGTTTTCGGACCGCACTTTTTTCCCTTTTATTCGCGACACTGCTATGCCGGCCGCGAATTAAGACTTATCAGACCGGATTCAACGCAAAAATACCCGCTGACATGGCTTAGAACCGGCCCCAATTTTGGCCTGGCAGTTTTTTTTGAATATGATGTGCTGAACAGCCTGCCAGGCCTCAGGCTCTGGCTTGATAACCATCGTGGCAACGTCAGTGTGGGGCTGCTTTCAGATGCTGAAGTTTTCTGCCATAACCCACTGGTCGCAAACGAACTCAGTCAGCGAAAAACTGAGTTCAGACACAGTTACACCAACAGACAGATTTTGCCTGGGCACTACATTTTTACCAGATTCATCGACTCAGAACTGACTGGTTTCTGTACCATCGGCAGAAATGCCATCGATCAGCTCGCAACCGACACCTTGACACGCACGGTAATGCTGCTGCTGCATTTCTTCCTCGGCTTTTACGCCATTCTCAGCTACAGAGTGACCGTTCTTCAAACCCGAATATCTCTGAAGATCCGCAGTCAGCTGCTGCTGCTTTTTGCAGTAGCCAGCATTCTGCCAGGCTTTCTACTTTTCGTTTCGGGCAGTGATTATCTGCAACAACTGAGGGTTGGCCTGCTGAATCGAGCTTTTAACCGCAGCCTGACCAGACTGCAGGATGTCGACGAGCTTTTCAACCACGAATTCACTGTGCAGAAGGGGCGCATCGGTTCTGCCCTGGCAAGGCTGCAAAAATCATTGAAACAGAACCACATCGACCGCAATACCATTTACAGCTTTCTCGGCCAACAGCAGCCCGGGCCCGACATGTTTCTACTGACAGCAAGCAATACGGGCATAATAGTCAGCGAAGTCGGCCTTATGCTTAACAGCAGCATCAAAGAGGTATTCAACCCGCGTCTGGCAGGCGACAGCACCAAAGTCAACGTCATGAAAGCCATATTCAAGCTGTCGGTCTATATAATGTCCGTCATCAACAAGACTCCGATTTCCGATAAAACCGCCACCGAGGTGGAGTTCATAGCTGATGGCCTGATGCAGAAAAAGCCGGCCGAGCTGATCGGCCGCTTTTACACGCGTGGCACCTTCTGGCATTGGGGCATTGGTCAGATTCGCCACCCAACCTTTATTGAAAACTTTTCGCTTTTCGACCCGGCACTCGTCGACTACCTCATGCTCTACGTCTGGGACAGCCGCAATCTGGAGCTCGAATTCGTCAGACGTATTTTTGGCAATATCCGCAGCAGTGCTGAAGGTATCACCATAATGGCTACCAACGAGCTGATGACACGGGTATTCCCCCCCGAAGCCCTTGAAAAACCCGAGCTCGTCGAATTCATGCACAAATTGCGCGACCAGACCCTGACGCGCCCTGAATTCTGCCGTATCGACGGCAAAGACTATCTGCTTGCCGGCCACAAATGCGTGCATATGCCTACTATCAGGCTCTTTTCTCTGTTTCCGCTCGAAAAAATCGCAACCGAAATTTCCGGAAAAAAATATACACTCCTGCTGCTTGCGCTCGTCAGCCTGCTGCTTTCGGTTTCACTCGGCCTTCGCGTTGCCTCGGGCATACTGCAGCCACTTGCCGAGTTGCAGTCGGGCATTGGTGAACTGCAGCGCCGCAACCTTGCCTACCGCCTGCCCGACCTTGGCCATGACGAATTCGGCTCCCTTGCCCGCATTTTCAACGAAATTATTGTCGACTTCGAGGAGATGCACGTCGCCTCGATCGTCCAGGAAAAACTCATGACCCGCCTCGAAAAGCCGGTAAATGCCGGTGATCTGAGCATTTACGGCAAAATCATTTCGGCCTCAGGAAACGGCGGCGATTATTTCGAAATCTTCGAAACTCCCTGCCAGAAAACTGCCGTGTTGCTTGGCACGGTCGCAGGAACCGGTATCAGCCGCTGTCTGCTGCTGGCATTTCTCAGGTCGGCAGCTCTGCAGCTGCGTCATCTCACCGATCAGCCCATCGCCTTCATGCACGGCCTGCAGGAAATCCTCAAAAACAGCAGTGCCGGAGACAGCCATCACGAAATATCGCTGATGCTGCTCCTGCCGGCTGCTGAAAAAGAAATTATAATCGCTAACGCCGGCATGCGGGCACCAATGATTCTCGACCATGCCAGCCGCCGCGTCGAGACAGTCGAACTAAACTCAGTCGCCATTACTGCAGCCGGCAACCAGCAGCCGGCAATCACCACCATAAAACTCGACAGCCGGCAAAGCCTGCTTTGCTTTACGGGCACCGAAACAGCAGTTAACAGCGCCGGCATCGCCGACACCGAAAATGTTCCCCCAGAAACGCTGATCGCTCATCTTGCCGGGCATCTCAGAGCCGATTCTTCGACTCTCGACCCGGATCAGGACCTGACAATCGTTGCAGTCACAAACATCTGCCAGTCATTGCCAAAGACGGCATAACCCCTGAATCTCAACCTCCACGAATCTGTTTGCCTTCATTGCCACGTCGGGCCCTCTCCGGCGCCATCCAATCTCCTCCGCAGCTTCGCCCGTTTTATTTCGCATGCTCACGGCTCACCCAGGTCGCAGCGCCGGCTCCCCCCATTGTTTGTGAAAGTTTTCGCAGCGCTTGCCATAGTTTTTTTTTATAGTATACTTGCCCATGAAGCCAGATAATCGCGTGCCCAAATAACCGGTTTTCAGGCTGTCAGTCTTCTGTAAAAGCTTCATAGCAAACGAACAGCAATTAACAATCAGGAGAAATGATGTGAAGAAAGAAAACGTAAAAATCGCCATCTGGGGTTTCGGTGCCATGGGAGGCGGCATGGCTGAAGTGCTGCTGCGCAAAAAAGGCGTTGACATCGTCGGCGTCTGCGACATTCATCCCGACCGCGTCGGAAAAAGCATCTTCGAAGTGCTCGGTCTGCCGAAGGGCAATCACAAAGATGTCGTTATCCAGGGCGATATCAACAAAGTTATCAGCAACAAATCGGCTGACGTCGTGCTTCTCTGCACCGACAGCTTTACTGCCAAAGCTTTCGACAAGATCAAACTGATCGTCGAAAAGGGCATCAACTGTATTACCACCGCCGAAGAAATGGCCTACCCGAAAGCCAAAGAGCCGAAACTGGCCGCCGAAATGGACCGCCTCGCCAAAGCCAATGGCGTCAGCATTCTCGGCACCGGCATCAACCCCGGCCTGATCATGGATCTGCTCGTCGTTCTCATGAGCGGCGCCTGCACTGACGTTGAATTCATCAAAGCTGAGCGCGTCAACAGTCTCTCACCGTTCGGCCCCGCCGTCATGGAAGAACAGGGCGTCGGCATCACCCTCGACGAATTCAATAAACAGTCTGCCGCCGGCCATCTCGCCGGTCACGTCGGCTTCAACGAATCAGTAAACATGATCTGCGACGCCATCGGCTGGAAACTCGACAAACCGGTCGAACAGACCATGGCCCCGATCGTGTCAAAAGTGCTGCGCAAGACCAAATACGCCGAAGTTAAGCCCGGCAACGTCGCCGGCTGCACCATGAAGGGCTTCGGTTACGTCAACGGCAAAATGGCCGTCGAAATGATTCACCCGCAGCAGATCGAACCCGAACTCGAAGGCACCGACACCGGTGACTACGTGGTAATCAAAGGCACCCCGAACGTCAACCTCGCCAACAAACCAGAAATTCCCGGCGGCATTGGCACCATCGCCATGTGCATCAACATGATCCCCCAGGTCATCAACGCCAAACCCGGCCTGCACACCATGCTCGACCTGCCGGTTCCCCGCGCCATCATGGGCGACATGCGCGAACAGATTCACGAAGACTGAGCATTAACGGCTAAATCAGCAAATGCTGCCTCACCCACCGTGGGGCAGCATTTTTTTACTCAGTTGTCACCAACAGCTTTTCGCAGGAAGTTTGTGCCCCGGGCTGTGGCACAATTCAAAACTCTGTGCAGTTACCATGTTTGAGAAACTGTAAAAGTTGGGGAAAATGGTTTAGAATGGCGGGGCAGTATATTTAGATATGGGAGGTCTGCATGCCATTTTTCGCTGGCTTTGTCGTTGGTTTTGTCGCCTGGTTTCTCTACAACTACCTCTGGTCGGGTATCTACACCGTCGAGCAGAACGAACTGGCGGTTAAAACGGTTTTTGGCCGCGCCCAGCGCATCGAGGGCAAGACGATTCTGTCGCTGCCCGTTGCCATCAATCTGATCGACGAAGAGCGTGAGCGCTACGCCTACCCGCAGGTGGTCGTAATTCCGCCGGGTGGCCCCTACTTCAAGTTCCCCTGGGAAGAAGTTCACAAGGTGAATATCTCGACCCAGACACTCAATATGGCTCTTGACCCCGAAGATCCGGCTGCCAACCACGCCGGCCAGTATCTCGAAGCCGTTACCAAAGACCAGCTCAACACGGCGCTCAGCGGTCAGATCCGCTATCGCGTCACCGACCAGAACCTCTACGCCTATTTGTTCGGGGTTAAAAACCCGATTATTCACGTCATGGCCTATTTTATTTCGGTTCTGCGCGAGCGCATCGCCAACTTCGAAGCACAGAAGACCGAAGAAAACAGCGCCACCGCCGGCGTTTCGATCAACGATCTGCGCAAAAACCTGCACTCAATCAACGAACACATGATGCGGGAATGCACCCAGTCTGCCGCGCGCTATGGCATCACTCTCGAAGCCTCGCTGATTACCAGCATCGACCCGCCCGACGAAGTCGAAAGCGCCCTGGCCGCAATCAATACTGCGCATAACGAAGTCTCTTCAGAAATCAGCCTGGCCCAGGCTTCTGCCGACCAGAAGATCGTGCAGTCGCGCCGCGCCACTGAAATTGAGACCCTGCGTGCCAAGTCTGAAGTAGAGCCTCTCAAGAGCACTGCAATTCAGCTGGCTGAGCTTAAAAAGAACGGGCCCGATGTTTTACGCGCCTATGTGCGCAACGTTAAACTTGCTCTGTTCAACAAGGTCAGACAGGTAATCATGGAGGTGGAAAAATAATGGATCAGTTTTTTGTTGGTTTTATTTTCGCCTTCATCGGTTCGTATTTTTTCATTCCGCTGTTTCTTGCCTTCATCCGCTTTCTTGGCCTGTATGCCATAGTTCGCGAAGGCCAGTGCCATATCTACATGCTGTTTGGCCAGGTTATCGGTGTTCTCAAAGAACCCGGCCTCTATTTTCTACCCTGGAACCTCGGGCTGAAAGCACCGGTCGTCCACATGCTCGGCTCGTGCGAAGTCATCGACACCCGCCTCGATCAGGAATACCTGCGCAGTCAGCCGGTCAACTCAGAAGAAGGCGCGCCAATGGGTATCGGCATCTGGTATGAAATGGTCGTCAACAACCCGGTAGCCTACCGCTTCAAAAATGCCGACCCGCGCAACTCTCTCTCGACAAACGTCAGAAGCGCTTCGGTTCGCTGTCTCAGCAACATGAAACTTGCCGACATGCTTGAAGACAGACATTCCATGAGCCAGAAAGTGCGCCAGGAAGTATCGGCCCAGGCCGCAGAATGGGGCTACAAGGTTGGTTCTGTCTATATCCGCAAAGTGCATTTCCGCGACGCCAAGATGATCGGCCAGATCCAGGAAAAGGTCGTCAACCGGCTGCGCCAGGTCACTTCAGCCATCAAACAGGATGGGGCCAACCAGGTCAGCATCATAACCAGCACTGCCGAAAATCAGGCCGCCGCTGAATTCGCCAAGGCTGCCGCCGTGCGCCCGAAAATCGTCGGCGAAGCGCTGCGCGAAATCTCGAAAGACCCCGAAATTTCTTCAGCTCTTTTCGAAATCCTCGAAGCGCAGAAGCTGGCAGAAAGCAAAGCGCAGATCACCATGATTCCAGCCGGCACGCCAATGCTGCGCCAGATGCTCGCCGCCGAAGCAGCAGATGCACCGGTTCTGACCGGCGAACCGGTTCTCGAAAAGCCCCGCAAACAAATCAAGTAACACAAACACCTCAGCGAAAAAGCCCGCTTATGCGGGCTTTTTTTATTGGCTTAACGATCGAGCCTACGGCAAACTTGAATTTGTGGTGTGTCCGTCAGTCCGCTCTTAGAGGCGGAATTCAGGAATTTAATGCGATTGCCATGATTTCAGCACGGTTTATTTGACTTGATAGACGGTTTTGCATAGACTGCCTCAAGATTTAAAAACATCTGAGGCTTTAACAGGAGTCATTATGAAAGTTTCAAGAATAATGCCCGGCTGCGCACTTGCTGCCGGTCTGCTTTTTGCTTTTCCCGCCGCCAGTTCTGCCGTAGATCTCTCGGCTACCGAAATCACCAGTATCGAAGGCCGCGTCGAGGTCAGAAAAGGTGCCGAAGCCGCCTTTAAAAAACTGCACAGCAATCTCAAACTGGCCGGTGCAATGAAACGCCTCGATGGCGGCGACAAAGTACGCACCCACACCGAGAGTTCAGCCGAAATGGCCCTGAAAGACACCTGTGTGCTTGCGGTTAAAGAGCAAAGCATTTTTGAAGTCCCCAAAACTCTTGGGAAAGAGGCAATCGCCGAACTCAAAGCCCAGCAGGGTGCACTGCTGTTCAAGGTAATCAGCGGCAGTAATTTTCAGGTGCAGACTGCTGACGTAATCGCTGGCGTCAAAGGCACTCTGTTTGAACTCGACATCATCGACAATTTCGACTGCCTGCTCGAAACTCCGGGCCTGCAGATTGGCACCCTCGCTCCGGGCGGCACAGTTGTCAACGTCTACAAAGGCGAAGTTGAACTCACGCACGCTGAGACCGGCAAAAAGCGCACCCTCAAAGAGGGCGAAGGTCTGGCGGCTCTCGGCAGCAAACTTCTGAATTTTGACAAAATTCTCGAAGACGGCTTCACGCCTCTGCGCCAGTTCGACCCAGCCACTCTGCTTGGCGAAAAGTTCGGTTCTGGCGCCCTCGGACTTCTGTCAACCGACCCAACCATCAGCGGGCTGACCGAATTCGGTGGTTTTGGCGGTGTAACTACGAATCTCGGCGACAACCGCTTTACCGAAATGCTTTCCGGCCTCAGTGCTCCTCTGGTCGAAAAACTTCAGGCGGCCAAAGAATATTCACGTGGCGCCGGTGAACTGGTCGATTCAATCAAAGAAATTGACCAGCTGGGCCGTGACCTCATCGGCGAAAAATTCAATTTCGATTTCTCTGAATACAACCCCGAAACCCAGCCCTTTACCGTTTCTGACCGCAGTTTCCGCGAAGTTTATCTTGGCGGAAATACCTTTGCAGCCTGCCGGGCCGCAGCCGGCAGTCGCTCCGCCCGCCTCGAACCCAATCGCGAAGGTCTGATGCTCAATGATGGTAGTGGCATTTTCAAGGTGCGCAGATACAAAAATGTTTCGCCGGTTGTCGAATTTCTCGCCAGCTACCAGCAGAACGGCAACGATCTGATAACCACAGTCAAACCGGTCAAGGGCGAACTCTACGGCCGCATCCCCGGTGATGTCAAATATTTCAGAATTCCTGAAGGTGAAATGTCTTATTCCTTTAACACCGCTACCGGCCAGGGCCAGTGGCTGCAGGCTGCTGCAGGCGCCATCCCTGATGAACTCCAGGGTCACATTTTCAAAGTCGAAGAAAAAATCGCAAGCGAAAAGGGTGAGCACAACAAAAAGACAACCGAGAAACAGGTTGACGCAGTTAAAAAGGTCATAAAAAACCCGGGTAATCTGTTCAAGAAATTCCGTTTCTGATCTATGGCCGGGGTGTTTAAAAACCAGGCAGGCAAGGGCACCAGCACCGGAAAAAGGGCCGTTTTCATTCCGGTCATTATTGGGTTGCTTGCCCTGCTGCCGGTTTTTAACCAGACCCTGATCTGGTTCGACCTTAAAATCAGTGATTTTCTCTTTTCTGCCCAGCCTCTTCTGCTACAGCTGACCGGCGCAAGCTACGATTCGCAACCGCCGGTTCTGATAATAAACAAGGACCAGACCTTCTTTCAGCGCCTTGGGCGCGACCCCGACCGCGCTGACTTTGCCAGCCTGCTGCGTCTGCTTGCCGATGAACAGACCCGGGTCGCCGGCCTCGACTTTATCTACGACCAGCCCACGACCGCCGAAAAAGATGGTGAGCTGACTGCCGCCCTGGCTTCATACCCCTGGCCATTTCTGGCCTCACACTTTACCGGCCGCGGTGCCAACACTTTTGAAAAACTGCAGTTCGCCGACACCGGCGCCAGCCGGCCGCCAATGCCTCTGCCGCTGTATCAGCCGCTGGCACGCCAGGCAGCGGCAACCGGCCTGATCAACGTCGCCGCCGACCTTGACGCCACCGTGCGTTTTGCACCGCTCGCCTTTCACCCCTCCGACAGTGAAGAATTTCTGCTCAGTCTCGGCACTTCAGCCTGGGCCGCCTCTCTTTTTGATGCCAGCAGCAGATCAGTCGAAAATGCGATTAACAATCTGTTGTCGCAGACCACACCCGACCAGCTGCAGCCCGAACCCCTCCTGCTAAAACTGATTGCATCAGCCCCTTACAGCTTCTTTTCAACCGGACATGCCGGCCTTGACCTCGCCATTCGCCGCCTTGAGCTGAAACTGCTGGCACGCCAGGCCAGCAGGCTGCGCCCTGAAATGGCAGACGGCCTGCTGCAGACTGCAGAAACCATACATTTGCCGACCAGCCACAACAATACCTGGTTAAAAATGCCCGACAGACCTTTGCCGCTGATCGGCAGCTACCAGTTGCCCTGTCTGCGCCTGCCCTTTCGCAAGGCGGTGCCCCCTTTTACCGGCGACTGTATCGAAACCCTGTCGATGGGCATGCTCCTCGAAACTGATTCCGACCGCGAATCAACCCTGTTGAACCATCGCAATCTTCTGCAACTTGAAGACTCTAACCAACAACGCAGAGTCAGACTTGATCAGCCAGAAGCAGCCCATGGCAGCTCGACCTTTGCCGGCAAAGTGCAGTCTACTTCCGGCAAACCGTTGCCTGACGCTGAAGTACTACTGCTCGATTTCGCTTCGGGCTTCTGGGAAATTACAAAAACTGACGCTGCTGGTAACTACCATCTTTCTGGCATACCGACAGGCAGCTGCACTCTTCAAATAACTGCTCACAGCAGCTCTGGCTGGCAGCGCGGCACGATCAGGGCTGCCGCAGCCGGCGGCCATACAAACCTGCCGGTTCTCGTTCTCGCAGACGCCACAGCCGTTGTCAATCTCAACACAGCGCAGATTCCGGCAGCAACGACAAAAATTGCCGTGTTTGGCGAACCTTTGCCAATGCTTATCTCTGACGCCACAGGCAGATTGTCGCTTGACACCCTGCCTGAAGGGTTCAGCGTCTCTGCCCTCGATGAAGAAGTCAGCCTGAGCTTTGCATCTGGCACCCTCTGTGACACCACCGGCAACCCCGCGCCCGCACAGACGGTCGCCATTCTCGGCCCCGAAAACAGCTGGAACCTGCGATTTCTGAGTGAAATTTTCTGGCCGGCGCCTTCCACAGCAAGTGCATCAATTCTGTTGCCAACCGCCCTCGATGCCAGAATGGCCGTTTTTGGCGCCACCGCCTCAGCGACTGCCCAAAAAACAATCGATCTGACCCTGTTGCCAGGCGTCGAAGCTGATATGGCAAAGTTGCCCGCCGCCTCACAGCTGCAAAATGCCAGCGTCACACTCAGCTTCGATTACCCGGGCCTGCAACCTTTCAATCTGACGCTGCTCGGCGAAACCGGAGCCAGAATCACCTGCAAAAGCGATCAGACCTTGATCATGACTCCAGGGAAATATCTGCTTCTCTATGAACACAACGGCGCCCGCGGTATTTTCAGAAATAACGCAATTCATCAGAAAACCGTATTCATCGGCAGCGCCCTGCCCTCAGATCAGGATTTTATCGTCACCCCGATTAATTTCATGGACAAAGCCTCACCCAGGCTGCCCGGGGTTAACCTGCACGCAAATCTCTTCGCATCTCTGGCCGAAAACCGGTTTTTATACCCGGTATTCTTCCATCACGACCGATTGCCCACCGCATGGCCCCTGGCACAGACACTGCTGCTGCTGCCGGTGCTGCTGCTGATAAACCTGATCTTCATCCGCCACGGCGCCACATGGGGCGGCCTGGCCACCGCCGCCGCCTTTACTGCCTGGTTCTCGGCCGGCACCATGCTTTTTCTCAACCTGAAACTGCTGCCGATGTTTTTTCCGGGCCTGCTGCTCGGCAGTTTCGGCGTGGTCCGTGGCTACCTCGCCTGGGCCATTTCGCGCCGCCAGGAACAGGAAACCCGTCAGACCTTCGGCCGCTTCATCTCATCGGCAGTCGTCGACGATATCCTCAAAAACCCTGATGCAGTCAAACCAGGTGGCGAAAAGAAAGAACTCACGGTAATCTTCACCGATCTGGCCGGATTCACGACAATTTCAGAAAAACTTGCCCCCGAACAGCTGACCGAGCTGATGAACGAATATCTCGACGAGATGACGCGCATTCTTTTTCAATACGGCGGCACCCTCGACAAATACATCGGTGACGCAATCATGGGCTTCTGGAACCACCCTGCCCCGCAGCCCGACCATGCCCAGCGGGCCGTCGAATGTGCCATCGCCATGCAGAAAAAGCTCGCCGAGCTGCGCCGCAAGTGGCTGCAGCAGGGTCTGCCGTGTGTCGAGGTCAGGGCCGGCATCAATACCGCTGTCTGCATGGTTGGCTTCATCGGCAGCGAGATTCAAATGAATTTTACCTGCCTCGGTGACGGCGTCAATCTGGCCTCACGCCTCGAAGGCGCCAACAAGGCCTACGGCACCCTGATGATGATCGCCGACTCTGTTCACAACAGAATCGACCGCGGACTCATCAGCACCCGATTTCTCGATTTCCTCGCGGTGAAGGGCAAAGACCGCCCTGTCGAAGTTTTCGAAGTGCGTGGCTACCGCCGCGATGAAAGCGAATTATGGCTGCAGGCCGAATTGGCTTACAAAGACGGCATAAGCCTTTATCTCGCCCGCGACTGGGAAAAAGCGATCGCCGCCTTTTCTGCTGTGCTGCAGCTGCTGCCCGAAGACGGGCCCGCGCAGGTCTATATCGACCGCTGTGAAGGATTCAAACAGTACCCGCCCCCCGAAAACTGGGACGGCCGCTATATTCTGAAAAGCAAATAAGCCAGCAGACAATTCCGTCAGTTTTAACGCAAAGCAGCATTTGTAACCAGAAAACAACAAACAGCAGCAGACAGCCCAAACCTCTGCCTGCACCACAAATCCACAGTCGCATTGCATCCGTTTTTTGCATGTTTTTTGTAACACCAATGTAAAACTCGGGTCGTTAATGACAAGAACCGCTTCAGATCGACCATTCTCAGCTGAAAGACAACTTGCATAGACACCATATGCCTGATAAAATCAAAAGATACATTTTTCCTCAGAGAGAAAACCCGAGTTTAAACGATCAAGGATCTGCCATGTTGAACCACTTTTTGTCACGAATTCGAAAAATTCTGCCGGCTGCCCTGATAGCAGCTTCGGTCCCGATAATGCTGAGCGGCTCTGAAGTCGCCGGCACCATAATTAAAGTTCAGGAACTTCTCAAACAGAAAGATTACCAGACCGCCAAAACCCTGATCGCAAAGAGTCTCAAAAGCAACCAGGATTCATGGCAGCTCTGGATGTCGCTCGGTTACGTCTTTGAAGCCAGCCAGGAATACGACAAGGCTCTGGCAGCTTTCATGCAGGCATCTGAGCTCAAAACCGGCATCGATGGCCTTGAGGCCAAAATCACCCGCCTGCAGGAACTCGCCAAAAATCAGGCACCAAAACAGCCAGAACCAGAAACACCGGTACAACAAGCAGCCAGCATGATGGCACAGGCCCACAAACTGTTCGAGCAGGGCCGAACTCTCGAAGCTGGCCGCCTGTTTGTCGAGGCTGTCGAAATCGACCGCAGCCTGCTTGCCAGAGACATCGACCTGATCGAAAAATGCCTTGTTTCATTCAAAAAGAACACAGCCGAGCCCGAAAACCAGTTTTATCTCGGCGCCTTCTTTTTCTACGCCGGGCAATACACATCATCCGAAGCGGTTTTAAAAGAGTTCGTCGAAAAATATCACACCAGCGACAAGCTTGTTATCGCTCAGCGCCTGCTGAAAGAAAGCCGCGAAATCATCGCGCAGGCAGTTGCTGCCAATCTCGCCGCAACCCGGGCTGAAGCCGAAGCAAAGGCAGCCAGAGATAACGCCGTAAAAGCTTCTGCCACAGCCTCACTCGAAACAAAGACAGCAAAAAAACCTCGCAAAGACAAACAGCCCGAAGTCATTCCAGATTTTTCCCAGGAACAGAGTCAGCAGAATCTTGAGCAAAACCTCAATGGCGAACACCCGGCGCTGGTTTATGCCCGCAAAAAAGCCCTCGCGCTGCTTGAAGAATACGAACATGAAACTGACGAAGAAAAAAAAGCCGGTCTGATCTGGAACATCGGCCTGCTGCGCCTGCCGATCCCCGAAGTAATGAACAGTTTCAACGGGTTTCTTGCCTCAGACAACGTCGACACCATATTCGCCACCCTCGAAGCCCTCGAAAAAATAGACCAGCCCGGCGCGACAATGTGCCTGCAGCAGCTTTACAAACTGCTCGGCAACGACGACTTCAGAGTCGTGTACCGTGCATCAAAGCTTTTGGTCGACTGCCTATGAGCGCTGACCGAGTTGTGCCACGCATTTTCAAAATCTACGCCGAAGAAAAAATGCCGGCCCGTCGCATGCTGATCGAAAATACCGTTAAAGCCTATGGCACCGATGCGGTCACCGTTCTCGACGCCATGCTCAAAGAGGCACAGCGCGCCGATAAAAGACCGATCGCTGAACTTCTCAGCGCCATAACCGGCGAAGAAATCGAATCTCTGATCAACAAGAGCTGAACGCAATCATCATGCAAAACCATAATTGCCACCCTATATCTGCCGAGTCTGTCGCAACATCTGCGCCTTTCAGACCAGCCACGGCAGTCTGCACTTGTCGGCCCGCCGCAAGAACCGGGGTTACTCTGGTCGAAATTATGGTCGCCGCCGGCGTTCTCGCACTGTTGCTGCTGATCGGCGTCAAAGTTTTCAGCGGCTTTTCGAACTCATTCAAAAAAGGCAACTGGGCACTGAGCACCCAGAACAAGCTGCGCAATGCCCTGACTTTCGTGCGCGAAGAAATGCAGAAAGCCACGGCAATGACGGTTGTCAGCCTGAGCGGCACCAACATTACCGAAGCGAACTACGAATTTCTGCTCAACAGCAACGATAACCTGACCGGCAATGCCGCAATTGCAAAATGGGCAATCTGCCTGCCTTACGTCGCCAGCGATCCCGACAGCCCGGGCGCCACTTTCAGATGTGAACTGTCTCTCAGCGGTGGCGATCTGATCTACAAAAAAACGCTCGAAGACGGCTCAGACCCGAAAAACAAAGAAAAACTCTATTCTGGCTACAAAGTCATCGACAATGTTGCCGAAATCAAGCTGGCGCTTGAAGCGTTCGACCCCGACAACAACACTGCCGGCAGCCTGGTATCGATGAATGTCAAGGTTGTGCACCCAGACAGCAACGCCCACCCTGACGCACACGTAACCGCTCAGACCGGCGCCAAGGTCGAAGTGACCGTCAAGAGAGAACTATGACCGACCAGAAACGCAAAGGCATCACCCTCACCGAAATCATGCTCGCCGTAGCCATACTCGGCTTCATCATTCTGCCGATTTTCGGGCTGCTGAATTACACCAATCGCGGCACCCGCGAGCAGGACGCCGAAGGCATCGCCGCCAATCTCGCCAAAGAAGAAATGAACCGCCTGATGTTCGTCATCAGCCGCGACAACCTTCTCTCCGGGGCCGGTTCGGCACAGGCCTGGTCGTTTGGCGCCGATTATGAGGTCAAAGGCAACAAATTCACCGGCGAATACACGGTTTTTCCGTTCAACAACACCGAGCTCGCATTTACCATACCGGCATTCAAATTTCACGACCCGATGGGCTGCAACAACGGCATCGAAGCCAACGCCGCCGGCGCTCTCGAAGCCCCGAAAACCATGACCCTGGCAGAAGTTTACCCCGACTCGGCCGACAAATGCCGCCTCGCCGACATTCGTCTCGTCGTGCGCTGGCGTCTTCCCAGTGGTGAATATAACGACGTCAGCCAGCTGCAGCTGCTGGCCAGGAGGGCCTTTCTTGACAAGGAATAAACAAAACAGAACCGGGCTGGCGCTGCCGCTGGTGCTGACCTTCGTCGTCTGCATCATGGTCTTTGCCTCGGCACTGGTCTACTTTCGCAAAGAATCAAAACAGCAGAATCTGTCGAATCTGCATTTTCTGCAGGCAAACTTCATGGCCCAGTCGGCCATTCAGATGATGCTGCTCAAACTGAGCGCCTTCCCACAGGAAGCCTGTGATGCCGGTGTGCTGTCACTTGGCTATTGCCCGTTCCGCGGCATCATCGCCGGCGCTAACCTCAATGCTGCCGGCAATACCGGCAACCCGCAGGCTCTCAAAGAATTCTTTTCTGACTGCAATACGACTAAGTTTCCATGGAAAGCCACCAGTGTCGATTCAAGCACCGGTAAATTCTCGGTAACCGATTTCAAGGTCATCAGCGCCTTCACCAATCCAGGTGAACGACAGCTGGTAATCTCGGCCCAGATAAAAGCGCTCGGCGAAGCCACCCTCAACCGTGGCAAAATGGAAACCCGCAGGGAAGAAATGATCAAAACCGTAAAACTGACCAGGGAAAACTGATGTATCAGGGAGGAAATATGTTCCGAAAACAAATCTTTGCTGCGATCGTTATGATTGCCATGACGGTGCCGGCTCTGCTGGCCTGCTCGCTGCCTGCCGAGCCGTGTGCAGCGATCGTTCCGATAAATGCTGCCGAAAGTGGCATGAAACTGGTCCAGGAAGGCAACACCTTCTTTTACGTGGTTCCGCAGGGCGCTTCGGCACAGTTCAAAGTCGTCTGGGACCCGGCCGCCCACAATACCGGCGGTGCCCTTGAAAAAGACAAATACGAGTGGTGCACCAAAGCCGGCATTGCCTTCGAAAGCGGCACAGATTCGCCAAACGGCTACGGCTATTTCCCGATTCAGGCGATGGCAGACTTTTTCACTGTACAGGGCAACCGTGGCAGCATTCAGGAAGCATTTGCGCGCGAAACCGGCATGTCGACCGGCAACAGTTTTTTGCCCTCGATCGGCGGCGCCTACATGATTTTTTCGGGGTTCGTCAAAGCAGGACAGCAGGGAAAACTGACCACGCTCGGTGGCGCTTCTAACGAATACCCCGATACCGGCGTGGCAAAGATAGTCTCAATGTCAGACACGCCCGTAACGAGCGCCATCGACAATAATTTTCCGAATATTGGCTGGATGGTGCACCAGATACCGATCACCGCCGACGCGCCACCCGAAATGCTTACTGTCTACCGCCAGGGTGATGAAGCCTGCGTCATCAGCGCCGAGGGCCTGTTGATCGAAGAGCTCGAAATGAAAATCACCGACCTGCAGCCCACCGATTACAAAGCATTTATCAGAACCGGTAACCCCGGTGCCGAAATCGAAGTGCAGTCAAACCCGGCCATTGTCTGGAGCGCCACCGGTGAAGACGGCACCCCCGGGCCCGACTTCCAGGTCACCTTCAATACCCCGAGTTTTAACGGCAATCCCGATGAATCACGCATTCAGCTGAAAGTCTGGTCACCCGGCGCCGGCTACGAAGTCAGCAACATGTTCTGGGCCTGGAAAGAAGCGGTCTACAAGAAGTCATCGAAGCGCGTCGTCACCCAGCCCGAAGTTCGCAACGCCAGCGGCGTCGTTGTGGTGCCAGAAAAGGCAGAAAACCGCGAAGTCTGGCTGCCCGACGGCAACCGCATGTGCAGCGAAGAAGTCATGATCAAACTGGTTAAACCAGCAACAGAAGCAGGTTCTACAGACTTCATCGTCTATGATAACAAAAGCCCGATCGCTTCAGATTTCAAGATCACTGCCGCCGACAAGGTTTTTCAGCCCACCGGCCCGACCAGCTTCGATTTTAAAATGAAGCTGCTCGATACCAACCCGTTCATCGACAAGGCCTTTTCGACCCAGATCGGCGATGTCGCACTCGCTCAGAGCGCCGATCGCCTCGATCTGCAGGTTTACTACACCTACCCCCTTTATGAATACAGTGCCGCTGCCTGCCAGAACATCAGCCAGCTGAAATCAGAAAACGTCGGTCTCGCTGACCTCGACAACACCGAGGGCAAGCCCAGCTTCAAAAGTTTCAGACACGAAACCCGCTGGGCCTGGAAAAAAGCCGAAGTTGCCAACCTCGCTATCGGCGCCGCCAGTCAGATTAATGGCTCTACCGGCAAAAAGGCCGGTGCATCAACTGAAATCAGCGGTAAGCTGACCATCAAGCAGCCACGCCCCTGGCACGAATGCAACGAAGGTTCGGGCAAAAGCTCACCCGAACCGATTTTCAAGGTTATCGCCATCAGCAGAGATTCTGCCGGCAACGCCATCGAGCAGCACGAAGCGGTTAAAAATGCCGTCGGCGAAAGCAAAATCGCCGAAACGGCCAACCCTGATGCCGGCTCTATCGAATTTGCCTTCAATCCGGCCGACGGGGCCAAAATCAACCCGGGCGACCTGCCCGATCAGGTCAGTGCTGACGGCATCGATAAATCGCGCTGGGGTAATGTCGAACAGCTCAAGGTTAAAGACGAAATCGGGCCCGAAATTCAGGTGGTCGTCTTCGATACCCGCACCAACCGCTGCCATATCTATGGTACAAAGAAGAACGTCGCAGCCGGCTTCTCGGAATTCGGCGCCGCCGGCCTCAAAGAAGATTATTCGACCGGTGACGTGCCCTATCTCGGCAAAGAAAGCGAAATCAGCACTGCCCACCAGCTGACCGATCTTGGCGATATAAATGCCCTGTTCGACCGCTACCTGCAGGGCCCCGATGCGGTTTCGACCCTGACCGACGACAGTCAGAAGGGCTTTGTCTGCCAGCAGAACAACCGACTGGTCTTCTACATCAGGGCTCTCGACAATATCAACGGTTACAAGCCCGACAAATCATTCGGCATTCAGTCACTCGCCTACGAGCTGACCGACAAAGCTGGTGTCGTGAAAAATGCCTCGATTTCGCCAACCGCAATGCTCGACCCGATCGAACATGTGTTCAGATTCGATCGGGTCGAGCATTGCGGCGCCATCAACCCGGAATATTCGCTCAAGGTCACTGCCGCCGACCAGTCAGGCAATCAGCGCGAATTCAAGCTCGCAATTGCTGTCATGGGGCGCAAACTCGATATCAGAACGCTAGAAGAACGCCGCAACCGGGTCGACGATTAAAGCAGACCACGATTCTGCAGCCACTCAAGCCAGCCGGGGGTTTTATCGAGAACCCCCGGTTTTGCTGTACTGAGGGTTCGCCCCAGCCCGGCCTGCCGCTGCAGCCTGATTTCATTCGCGGCGGCACCATCAGCATTAAGGACTACGACCTTGACTGGCGCAAGCTGTCCAGCCTCACGCGCCCAGCGATAATGAATATTTTCGCAGAAAGCCATATCCATGCGCTCTGCGAGCTGTCGGCAATCAGCTTCTTCGATCTTACCTCTGCCTGCACCAGTCGTGAGAAAGAGACAATAATGCGGCAACGCCGGCAGTTCTGGTTTTTCCGGTGCCAGCCAGCTGCCGGCAAAACCGGTCAGAAGGTTTGCAAAGGCCGCCTTAACCTGATCTGAACTGAGCTTTTCGCCTACCAGATCAGAAACAAAGGCTTCTTTGCCAATAAAGGCCAGGCAGGGCAGATTCCGCCACCAGCCACGCATCTCAACGATATCATGCAGGCGGTAACGGTAGAGGCCACCAGCAGTGGTCATCAGCACCCGGTAGCGTTGCCCGGCCACCAGCTCATGCGCCAGTCTGATTCTGCCAGAGCCGGCCTCACCCTCTTCAAATTCAAAAAACGCCGACCGCGCCGCCAGAACCGGCGCTGGTGCCCCAACCATCGGTATGGTTACCGGGCCCTCGGTCGCCAGCAACCCTTTCGTCTGAAATGCCGCATCCGGAAAAAAGCTGCGCAGATATTCAGCCCCGGCGCCAGCTTCTGCCTCTGACCAGCTCGAAATCAATGCCATTTTCGGCCAGAGCTGCCGGGAAAAAGCCGAACGGTCACCCTTTTCAAGCAATCTTAATGCTTCCGCAAGAAGTTTTCCGCGACCAGGCAAAGGCTTGCCCGAATAGAGTCGCAATACCGGGTCGTTCAACCCAGATGCGGACAAAAAAGCCGGGCAACAGGTGCCGTTCTCAAGATCGCCAGCGAGCGATGCAGCCCATTCTCCGCACTGTGACAGCAGTGCCGTAAAAAGCGTCGGGTTCCAGAGAGAAATCAGGCGCATCTGCGGCTGGCGCAGCAGGCAGAGCAGGCTCACATATTTCCAGACGTTCGGATTGCTGAGACCAGACGCTTCTTCTGGCACCACGGTTACCAGACCGATCAACGGCTTTGCCCAGGCACCGAAATAATCTGAATCGGCCGCGAAGCCGATCGGCACACCGCCGGCGGTCGTTCTTTTCTCTGCCGACCTTGGCGAAACCACCCAATAGGCCGGGCCGCCCCAGAGACTGCCGAAATGCGAGAACAGGTCGAAAAGCCAGGGGTGCAGAGCCCGGTTGAAGGCGCGCTGCAAACCAGCAGTGTAAGGAATTAACCGGTTCGGACCCGAAGTGCCACTCGTCTCTTCGAACATTCTGACCGGATCACCGGTCAGCACCCGCTCTTTGCCGGCGGCAATCAGGTCGATATATGGCTTCAGATCATCGTATTCATGCACTCTGACACTGGCACAGAACTCTTCGGCACTGCCGATCGTGGCAAAATCATGCTGGCGGCCAAAATCGGTCTGACTGGCATTCTGCAGCAGTTCAAGCAGAACCCGGGTTTGCACTCTGGCGGGATTGCTGTTGGCAGCGCGTCTTAATTCCATGGCGCCGCCAAGGCAGGTGCCCATCCAGATACTCTGAACCAGGCCTGTAGCAAGAATGGAACCTGTCATCAGCCCTTCAAAAGCCTCTTAACAAATGGCTTGAAGTTTTCCCAGCTGAGGCGGGTAATGCAGGCAAGTTCATCGCCGGCGTCGTGCCCCGGGTTCTTCTGCAGAAAAAAAGCGATGTGCTGGTTCTGCAGGCGTTCCTGTGCCGGTTCGCTGATGCCGGCCCGCAGCGGCGTCGGATTCTTCAGCCTGACAATACCGGTGTCAGAGTTGTAATCTTCGGCAAAAAGCTGCCGGGCAGCGAGATCGAGAATATTCTGCATTGCCACCGGTGTTTCGCGGTCAAAACAGGGAAAAAACTCATTGAAATAGGCCGGTAGAAAGCGGTAAGTGCGGTAGCCGCTCGAAATGAGAAACCAGTAGAGCGGTTTTTCGCCGGATGCCTGCAGCGTCTCATACATAAAACGCCCCCAGACACGCGGCAATTCGAGACTGCCCCAGAAATCAGGGTGAATGATCGTATCGCCGCTGAAAAGCACTCTGAACTCATCTTTGCCGTTGCGGAGATCATGGATAGCCACCGAAGTAAAGCCACGCAGTTTTTTCTGCCCATCTTCGAGCAGTATCACAGTGTTTTTGCGCGCCAGATCGGCCAAAAAAGAGTTTTTTTCGACCTCATAAAAATCTGACATCAGAGCGAACATGGCTTCTTTGACAGCAGCATCTAGCTGCTGAACGGGCTGGGTGCGGCCATACAGGGTTTTGCCTGGTGAGTTGTCGCTGATCATAGGGCCCCAAGGTTGGCAAGATGCAGAGGTCGGTCGGCAAATTCATATTTGCCGTTTTCCGGCCAGAATACCCGATATATGATACTCCAGTATGGCAGAAAAAATACAGTATTTAGCGCCGCCAGCGCCGGAAATTTTTCGGCCATGCCCATGGCCGCGAACATGGCACCCCGCTTTTTCGCTTCC
>ERZ795061.422-NODE-422-length-43735-cov-9.948947_pt1 | contig 43735 bp, 33 predicted proteins | sample MGYA00375145_ERZ795061 | MGnify/ENA primary metagenome ERZ795061 (study PRJEB30190, sample SAMN05720144) | anaerobic digester metagenome | isolation source: active sludge of municipal wastewater-treating anaerobic digesters | place: USA | collected 2014-12-22 ... | reverse complement strand
ATCCCCATTCCGGCACGGTGCGCTTCCGCGGGGAGGAGATCACCGAGAAGAGACTGCGCGACCGGGCGTACCAGCGCTTTTTCCGCGAGCGGGTGGGGATGGTGTTCCAGAACTCCGACGTGCAGCTCTTCTGCCCCACGGTCTTCGACGAGCTGGTGTTCGGGCCCCAGCAGCTGGGCCTGCCGAAGGAGGAGGTGCTCCGGCGGGCGTCGGAGACGATGGAGATGCTGAATATCGAGTATTTGAAAGACCGGCCCACCCACATGCTCTCCGGCGGCGAAAAGAAGCGGGTCGCCATCGGCTCGTCCCTGGCCATGAACCCCGAGGTGCTGCTTCTGGACGAGCCCGCCAGCGGCCTTGACCCCAAGACCGAGTCCTTTCTCACCGACCTGATCATATCCCTGTCGGAGTCGGGCAAGACGATAGTTATCGCCACCCATGACCTGGAGCTGGTTGACCACCTCCAGCCGAAGGTGGCCGTGATCAGCGAGGAGCACCGCATCGAGAAGGTCGGAACCGTGAATGAGGTCCTCAAGGACCAGGACCTTCTGGTCAAGGTAAACCTGGTCCATGAGCACCGGCACCGCCACGGGAACAAGGTGCATTCGCATCTCCATTCCCACTACTTTTTCCACGACCATCAGAAAACACATTCACACGACGGTCATGTCCATAGCCATGACGGCCATACCCATGATAAGCCGCACCGTCATGAGGGGGGGCGCAAACATCAGGATGAACATGAAAAAAAATAATCCTTTACTCGATGCATTGTCTGTGGTAGAATGACATCAATCTGAACAGTTCCCGGGGTAGTGAAACAGAAAAACACCATGGGTTGTCAAATGTGGTGTTCATTGCTTGGGCGAATTCTTTTAAGCAGATAAAAAAATAGAGAGTTGTACCTGGCTTAGCTTGATGTAGGTCTCAGTCTGCAGGGGGGAAATGGCCTCAAAGTTTAACCTTGAATTGCATGACTTTGTGCTGCCCAGATATTATGTCGCATCACAGTCATATGTGCATGCCAGAAACGCATGGATAATCGAAATTGACGTGCCCGGATCGGATCTGACCAAACAGCAGTGTGAGATACTCATCGGCAAGGTCAGGGAGTTCACCAGTTCCGGCAGCGTCATAAGCATCCGCAGGCCTTGCGAGTTCCTCGCGGGAACGATGCTCCCCTGGGCTGTTGACAGGATGGACGGGAAGGGGGTGCTGTTTGACGATTATCTGTTTGATTGATCCTCCCCCGACCCGCCTCCGATTATCGTCCACCGCCGGTGCTTGTATCATGAAAGTCTTAACAGCCCTCCGGGAAGCGGCATACTCCGTCACATTCAGGCTGATTCTGGTTCTCAACAGTTTCCCGGCCCGGTTCGGGTGGGACCGCCTGGTCTTGGGATAAATGCGTCTCAATGCCCGGACCCCTGTGCGGTGCCCACTGCGAGGAACGGGCGAGGTGAAGGCATGCTATCATCTGATGGAATCTGACAGGACCCTGGTCGATGCCTTCGGCGGCCAGTCCATTGTGCTGACGTCACAGGCGCAGCCGGGAGAAACGACCTGCACCATTGCCATCCGGAAGAAAGTGGCTCGCGTCGATGACCTGGCCCCAGCCTACCGTAAATAAGAGGATGCGGTGATAAATTCAACAAAGCGCGGGCTCTGCCTCGTTCACATTATCGTTGCCTGCATGACGTACTGCGGCTGTAGAGGATGCGACTGGCCGCATAACATGGATAAGCGCGCCCTGGCGCTGCCTTCGTACCGGTCGATCCTTCCCCTGGCCAGCACCTGCAGCGGCGCCTCCCCCGCTGCGGAAAGCCGCGCAAGGCAATCTTCAAATGCCGCACGGGAATAGTTAAAAGCATGGTTGTTGGCGAACGATACCACATCTATGCCGGCATAGGTGTGGCCCTCGATGGCAGCAGGGTCCGCCTCGAAGGCGATCTCGTAATAGACCCGCATGGACCCCCCCTGCCGCTTATCATGCTCTCCAGGTTGGTAAAGGCGATGTCCGCGCCGCCCAGGTAATCCGCGGTATACTGGAAGAGGACCCGGTAGTCGCCGCCCCCGTTATTGGCGACTGATTTTTTTACCTTGCGGTCTATCATGGTGTCGCCGGCGAAGACCAGCCTGATGGCATCGGTATCACCGGTCCCGCCGGTTCCGGGATCACCATTCCCCGGATCTGCTGTCCCGGGATCGTCTCTGGAAGTATTGTCCCCTGACCCGGAGCCGGGTAGCACGATCTGGCCGCCGCTGCCGGAATCATCGCATGCGGTGAGGAGGAAAATGCCGAGCAGAAGCGCAAAAAAGCTGTTACCCGAAATGGCTTCATATAACGACCCCCATGCCGTATTAATTGGTGTATCACGATATCGGAAAAGCGTTACTATTATTTCCGAGTTGATATTATTGGATTTCTCGCGTAGGCGTTCCTCACGGCCCCGCCGTCGCGGCGCTGGCCACAGCTGAAAAATCCGACATGCCGCCGCTGTTGACCGCGGCAACGCGGTAGTAATAGGTTGTGCCTGCCGTCAGTCCGGTGTCCGTGTAAGAAGCCGCGTTCGGGCCGGTAATGGTGATCGATGCAAAGGTCGTTCCATCAGTGGAGCGCTGGATTCTGTAGCCGATTTCCTGCCTTGTGAGGTCTTTCCAGGTGAGGCCTATGGCCGTTGCCGATTCCGACGCGGCCTGCAGGTCTTCCGGCGCCCTTAAGACCGGGTTCACCTGGGTCATGGGCTCGGCCACCGCGTTCCCCCTGTTATCGGACTGCCCGGCATCATTGAGGTAATTGTCCTGCCATAATGCCCAGCCGGGACCATGGTCGACAGAGGCAAGCCACCCCGAGTAGGGGTCAAAGCGGTTATCGACGGCCCAGAGATGTCTGCCGTAACCGCCGTTGTCCCTGTCGACGGCCAGGTTGTAGCCGTAGCCCGCCAGGAGATTCCCGGTGACGTAAATGTTGTCCAGGAAGCAGTCATCCCATGTCGCCTGTAAAAAAAACGCTCCCGTGGCAATATGCGACACGGGATTGGTAAGGATATAATTGTTCCTCACCAGGGCCAGAGATCCCGTGAAGTCCCGTATGGTGAACCCGTCCTGGTGGGACTGGCCGCTTCCCGGAAACCATTCCCCCTGCACGAGATCATGGATAAAAGTGCCTTCCAGGGTGACCGGCTCCTCCCCGAAGAAAGCCACGCCGCTGGCCAGGGCGCTTATGTTGCAGAGAAGGACCTGGATGTTCGAGCAGCTGATGGCGATGCTGCCGCAGGCCGGATTGGTGCCGTCGGCGCTCAGGGGAATGGCGCTGCCGTCGATATCGCAGCTGCGGATGGTGTTCTGCAAAGCTCCGCCCCCGCGGAAGAGCGGCATTCCCCGGCCGATCGATGCCGGACGGAACCAGCAGCGCTCGAAGGTGATGTTCCCGGCGGAAATGTCGATGCCGCCCATTTCAATCCGCTGTCCGGCCATGACGGTGCCGGCGGGAACGAACCAGGTGCCGTATTGGACCTCGCCGGCCGGCGGCTCGTACAGCGGCAGGGTGCTCCGGTCGATCCCGGCCCCCGCCAGGCCCGTGTTGCTCCCGTCGAGCTCCCACCCTTTCAGCGCCGTGACCGGCGCCGGCAGGGAAGGAGGTATTGACGGTTCCCCCGTTCCTGTCTGGTCCAGCAGGGACATCAGAAGGGCGGCGCGCTTTTCATGTATGGAGCCGACGCCGCAGGACAGGGTCATGCCAAGCAATAGTATGAATTGTAAGAGAGTTATTATCTTGTTCATCGGTATTTTTTTCATGGGCGCCTGTTCTGGATTATTGTTCGCTACTCATTGCACAGAGGGAAACATTCTCTGATTTGCAGGTCCTCGCGCTTCACGCCCTCGATCTCCATGATGAGGTCGGGACCGAAAACCTGTGTCGGCGTTGCATAGTCGGTTTGTATCCTTCCTTTCAGAACCTTTTCAGCTATAAGGAGGGTCGTCATGCAGGTCAGCTTGTAACCCTCGGGCGTGGTGAGACGGGCTGACGCTGTCCTTCCGCCTTTTCCCTCCGCGGTGATGACAAAGACCGACCGGTCCCGGTTCCTCTCCTCTTCGGAAGGGCCCTCCGGCTGGCGGTCGGCGTATTTCATCAGTACCCGCTTTGCATCGGCGCCGTAGGCCATCAGTGTTTCAAAATTATCGGCCATGCCGGCGGAGAGATCCAGGTAGTGCGTGCCGGTCCTCAGGCACGACTCGAGGAGCGCAACTGATGTGCGTGAGAAGGGACCGGCGGTGTTGACGAGAACGTCCATGTCATGGATGGATTTGTCGACCTGCTTCGCGTCGCCCAGTTCAAAGGCGCGGTGCTTGAATCCCAATCTGTCCGCAACGGCCTTTACCTTTTCCTCGCTGCGCCCTGCCAGGCAAGGGTCCATGCCCCGGGATTTAGCCGCCCCGGCAAGGAGTTTTCCCGAGTAGCCGGTCGCGCCGTAGATCATCAGCTTCTTTTTCAAGCAATCCCCCCATGGTGCGTGTATATATTTCTGTTATATCATTCCAGCTGCAGCAGCATCGTCTTCAGGTATTCGGTTTCCGGGCAGAAGATGCTCACGGGATGGTCGCAGGGCTGCCCGTGCTTCCCGATGATGGCCGCTTTCCGGCCCGCGTCGGCGAAGGCCTCGAAGACCACCTTCTGGAAAAGTTCCATGGCGATGAAGCGGGAGCAGGAGCAGGTGAGGATGGTCGCCCCGGCCGGGCACCGCCGCGCCAGCTGGAGGTGAAGGTCCTTGTAGCCCCGGCAGGCCCGGTCCACGGAGGCCCTGTTCTTCGCCAGCGCCGGCGGATCCAGGATAATAAGTTCCGCGTCTATGGTCTCGTTCCGGAGGTACTGGAAGATGTCCGCCCTGGTATATTCGCATGGCGCTGCAACGCCGTTTAGCTCCATGTTCTTTTTTGCCAGCCCGAGCGCGTCTGCGGACGAGTCAACCGATACGACCGATACCGCGCCTCCCATTCCAGCGGCCACGCTGAAGCCGCCGGTGTAGCTGAAGAGGTTCAGCACCTTCCGGCCCCGGGCCAGGCCTCTCACCAGGACGCGGTTGTCCCGCTGGTCCAGGAAGAAGCCGGTCTTCTGCCCCGCGCCGACATTGACGTAAAATGACATGCCCGCTTCGTTCATCACGAGCTCCGCCGGCGTTTCCCCGAGGAGCTGTCCCTGCGCAGGGGCCAGGCCCTCGAGGGCCCGGCCCTCGTGATCGCTCCGCTCGTAGATGCTGGACGGGTTCAGCTCCTCCTTTAAAATTGTGACGATGGATCCCTTGAGCCTGTCCATCCCCAGGGTGAGGCACTGCAGCACCAGGTGCCCCCCATAGCTGTCGACGATCAGGCCGGGAAGGAAGTCCCCCTCGGAGAAGATAAGGCGGTACGAGTCGGTGTCCCGGAGGAAGGGGTTCCCGGCGCGCCTGGCCGCCGCGGCCCGCACCAGATCCCGCAGATAGTTATCGGTGACCTCAATGTCTCCGAAAGAGAGCATCCGCACCGCGATCTGCGTCCTGCTGTTGTAATAGCCGCAGCCAAGGTGCGCTCCGTGTCCGTCGCACACCGCAATGATATCGCCGTCTCCGATACCGGGGTCCCTGCGGCCGATGGCGCCGGAAAAAATCCATGGGTGCCGCCGGAGAAGGGCTTTCTCCTTGTGTTCTTTTAGATATATTGTTTTCATGTGATAAATCGTGCCAGATGGAGCTGCTTTTCTATTTTTTTCAGTGGTAACCGGCTCAAGAAGGATGTCAATACTTAATTGGCTCCCTTGCCAGGAACACCCCTGTTCTTCCTCTCTATTTATATCCTCACCCCCTCGGTCCCCCTCTTTCGACCTCACCCGCGCTCTGCGCGCCCTCTCCTTACCAAGGAGAGGGGATTAGGGGGTGAGGTGATGCATATATTAAGGCAGGCGCGGTCACGTGACCGCGCCTGCTGCAACGTGCCCCTGTGAGGGACATCGGGGTAACGGACAATAATACGCTAATACAGTGCGTTACTTTTTCCGATCTCTTTTATTGATATGCCTCGAAAAGTTTGTATCTTATGCTATGCGGCTCTGGTCTAAGAAGTATGAATGAAACGCAGTACCAGACATTCGTCCATGATCACCAGGATGAGATCGTGGCAAAAATCAGGGAGCTTGATAATTTTCAGGATGCCGATATCGCAATCCTCAAGCGCCAGATCGTGAACGGAATCAATATCCGCAAACACATGCCCGTCGTTCCCTTCGAAGAAATCAAGCAGCTCATGGTGGGTTACTTCGCCATCAAGTTCATCGAGGATGAGCTGGGTTTCGAATTCTGAACGATCACGCTCCATGGAACTTTTTTCTATACAGAATCAGCATTTTGCATTCAAATGGAGCAGCCAGCCTCCGGCCGCCTGATTTCCGACAACCTGTATGATTATCCTACTGGCGGGACGGTTTCCACAGCATAATTTCTTGACGTGAAATCAGTTTTTTATAATCTTGTGATATGAAGTTCATCATTCTCATCGCGCTGTTTATAGCCGTCCAGACATCGCTTTTCATCCATATATATTGCCTGGTCGGTTATATATCCACCAAGAAGATGGAATACTTCAGGTATTTCATGATCACCGCCGTCACCAACATGCTCCTCAGCATCGCCCTGGCGACTATCGTCATGACAGACTCGAAGGTGCTGCGCGGGATCAGGCTCGACGTGATCTATGTCCTCGAGGCGGGTCTCATCTTCATCTACATGATGACCATCAAGGTGCGCATCATCGTGATAATCATCAGGCGCCTCCGCGACCCGAACAATTACCACTTCTCCCACTTCGGCAAGAAGATATACAATACCAGCATCGTCAACTTCCAGGAAGTCGCGACCTTTTTCATCACGTTCCCCTTCACCCTGATTGCGGGGGCGTATTTTGTCGTGCGAGTATTGAGAATGTAGCGTCACGGTTCAGCTTTCAGAGGGCGATGCGCTCTGAGCGGATCGGCTCACCGAAGAATATCGTGCCCAGCTCGTCGAAGAGTTCCGTTGAATCAGTCGTGTGGAAGACGACCGAACCGTTGCGGGAACAGCGGCGGTCCATGTCGGGATGCCTCTTCAGGTAATCGATGAGGCTGTCGGCCACGATCTGGTCCTGGGGTATGACCGTAACGTTTGTCGGCGTGTGCTTCCGGATGGTGTCCATCAGGAGCGGGTAGTGGGTGCAGCCGAGAATGATGGCATCGATGGCAGGATCCGCTTCCATGAGCCGGCTGATGTTCTTCTGCACGAAATAGTCGGTGCCGGGCCCGGACAGCTCGTTGTTCTCCACCAGCGGGACCCACATGGGGCACGCCTCCTGCGTCACCGTGATGTCGGGAAAGAACTTCTGGATCTCCAGGAGATACGATCGGGAGGTCACGGTCCCCATGGTTCCCAGGATGCCCACGTGCCTGGTCCTGGTCACCGAGCCGACAATTTCCGCCGTCGGCCTGATGACGCCCAGGACGCGGCGGTCAGGGCCGATCGCCGGTAGGTCTTTCTGCTGGATGGTGCGGAGGGCCCGTGCCGACCCCGTATTGCAGGCGATGATGACCAGGTGGCATCCCATCCGGAAGAGCTTCTTCACCGCCTCCAGGGTATAGGCGTATACCGTCTCGAAGGAACGCGAGCCGTAGGGATTGCGGGCGTTGTCCCCCAGGTATGCAAAATCATAGCCGGGGAGCTTCCTGACGAATTCCTTCAATATCGTAAGGCCGCCGTAACCCGAGTCGAATACGCCGATGGGATGTTCTGGCCGGTTATTCATTGAAGAAGTTAAGACAGCACCCGGCGCCTGCTGTCAAGTATTAAAGGGCCGCCCTGCCCGGAGGGAATTTTTACGCTGAGGCCGGCAGGCTGCAGATAAAAATATTGACATATATTTCATTGCCATTTTGATTGTTACAATTTGAATATCCCGGTATATTGTATATGTCTGTGAACCGTTTCCTGATACTGACGCTTGCGGCCTTCATGGCTGTGCCCGTCTGGGGCTGCTCCGACGCCGGTGAGGTGAGTATTTCCTTCACCGGAGATATCATCATGCATATTCCGGTGAAATCGTCGGCGAGCGCCCACAATATCATCGATAAGGACACAAAAACCTCGAAGAATAATAACGGGTTCAATTTCCTGTACGAGAAGATACGCCCGGTCCTGCAGCAGTCGGATATCGTGGTGGGCAACATGGAGTTTCCCGTGTCTCCGCCGTTCCAGAGCAGGCCCCGCTACTTCAACTGCCCTCCGGACGGGATCGCGGCCATGAAATGGGCCGGATTCACCATGGTGACCATTGCCAACAACCACCTCCTGGACCAGGGCGAGCAGGGGGTCCCGAACACCCTGCGGTTTCTCCGCCAGTACGGCATGGACTGCATCGGCGTGGCACCCACCGAGGAGATCGCCCGCGCCGGCATCGTCAAGACCGTGCACGGCATCCGTATCGGCTTCATCGGCTACGCCGGCTACCTGAATTATCCGCGGCAGAAAAAGACGACGGGCTACCGCCTTAACTGGCTCTACGACCTTGAGGATGTAAAGAAGGACATCGAAGAGCTGCGTAAAAAATGCGACTACCTGGTCATGGTGTCCCACGCCGGCATCGAGTATGACACGGTGCCGAGCCCGCGGGACGTCGAGGCGTATAAGAAATGCATAGACAACGGCGTGGACCTTGTCGTGGCGCATCATCCCCATCTCCTGCAGCCCATGGAGAAGGTCGTTGCCGCTGACGGCAGGGAGTGCTACATATTCTACAGCCTGGGGAACTTCATATCGAACCAGAGCACGAAGGCGGAGGCGTTTTTCGACGGCGCTCCCATCACGACTCGCGACTCGGTTATTGTCCGCTGTGTCCTCAGCGGCAATGGACGGGGCAAAAGGCCGTCGAGCAGGTTTGAACTCATTCCCGTGTACACGATCAACGTCCTGGAAAGCGGTTCCGGTCTACGGGCGATCCAGACCGTCTCGATAGACCGTGAAATCATCGAGCTAAAAAAACGCCTGGCCAGCGCGGATGTGAAAGAAAAGGTTGACATAGAGAGGCAATTACAGAATCTGTACCAGAAATCAAAGGCGATCAGGATTGCCCTTTACCGGGGCAAGGATATTAAAGAAATTACTTTTTCAGGCAACAGTGGTGGCTATGAGTGATAAGTTAAAGCTTTCGAAGCGCACGATCAAGGGATTTGATATCATCGATATCACCGGCGATATTTCGCCGGACGCGTCCAAGGACATCGTGAAGTTCGTAAAAAAGGCCGTGTCCGGCAAGGACAAGGATCTGTATATTAATCTGGAAGGCGTCAAGCACATGAACAGCGCGGCGCTGTCGGTCATAGTCCAGATGGTTCGCGACCTGTCGTCAAAGAAGGTCAACACCTTTTTCATGAACGTGAACGAGAAGATAATGACCCTGGTGAAAGTGGCCGGGCTCCATAACTTCTTCAAGTTCGTGAGCGACGAGGCCGCCCTCCTCGACAAGATCGAGAAGATGGACAAGGAAGCGAACGCCTGACCGGCAGGCCCCGCCGGGTCAGAGCATCATCCCGCACAATTTCCGCGTCATGGACACTCCCGCTGATTCGCCGGCGGGAGGCGACTCCGATCCCCCCAATACGCAGTAGGGAATAAGCTCCCGGACAAGGCGCTCCGGAAGGACCCCTTCCATGAGCCGTCGCGTTTCGCCGGCCAGGCCGTCAATCCCTTCGTGAAGGTCTTTCTCGCTGAAGGCAAGCTCCCCCCTTGAATTATACAGCATCATCTCCTTGAAGATCACCACCGGCATCCCGTGCAGTGATGCGAAGACCTGTATCCCGTTTCCGGGGCCGTCCGATTCCATGATTTCAATGATGGCGACACTCCCGGCGTCCACCCCTGTTTTCTCCGCGATCAATCCCTTTTCAAGTTCCGCCAGCGCCGTGTCAAGGCGGGAGATGAATATCCTGGCGCCGGTAATCGCCGGTGCCTCGCCGGCGGTGAAGAGCCCGTCGCTCCGCGTTTCCCGCGGATAGATTCTCGACTCCATGTCGCCGCCCCCGGACCCGTGGAACCCGAAGCGTCGCAGGGTGAGGCTTCCGTAGAGGCCCATCCTCTCCAGCGCGGTCAGGAGCGATTCCTTGACAAAGGCCGTGGGGCAGGAGTGGGGAGAATGGGTTACGCCGCCGAGGTCAAGTACCGACCGGAAATTACCATTGAACAGGGACGGCATGAGGAAGAGAAGCATCTCCACGGCGGAGGACACATGGCCTGTGTCAAAGCGGAACTTTCCCGGCGCCAGGGGACTGGGCTTGAAGATGATCGAACCCCCTTCCGACGCGAGGAGGCCGGACCCCGATTCCCCGGTCATGCGGATCATGTCGTCAAAAATAGGACGATATTCGGGGTGCTCCTCGATGAAGGCGGCTCCCCGGCCGATAGTTATCGGTGTTGTTTTCATCAGTGCCAGGGACAGGGCCTGGCGGATGACGAGCCAGTCCGGGTTCGGGAAATCGATAGTTTCCATAGTACTGTTTCCGTTTATTGCATCAATGCATACCGATAACAATCGGTACATGCCATGGTGAAGTGTCAACTCGAGTTTGAGAAACTTATGCCGAAATCCCGGCGGCTGCAGAAGGCCACGCAGGCCGGGATAACAATCGGCCCCAGGGTTGCTCTGACCCCGGGTTCAACCGATAACTATCGGTTCATGAGGGGGGCAGAGTAAACTAACCGATACCATAATCACCGATAACTATCTTATTACCGATAACTATCGGTACCATCGGGGTCAGAGTTGAGCATCCCTCTCCCGGGGATAACTGGACCACGATCAACGGTAAAAATCCATCTTTTTTTGATGCACTGCTGTCACCTTATGTCGTCAGCGTTTAATAAAATTCTGAAACAGGTTGACAATGCCCGGGTCTGGTGATACAAGTTATCCTGCCAGGGGAAAGGGGTAGATCAGGGCCGGTGCCAGTTAGCATGGCTTTGAATAATAAATACATTCACGTTTTATAAAGGGTTTGCTGGTGACACACGATCAAAAGCTCGCTGCCGGATGTCCGGGAGAGAGTCCCGCCATCCAGCTTCACCCGGGCCGATTGACTGCCCTCTTGCTGGCGGCGATGGTGCTGTTCGTATGCGGGTGCTCGAAAAAAATTGACAATCATCCGGTAGCGGCCGGCGGGGTGATGGACCTCTCCGCATGGGAATTTTCCAGGCAGGGAATTGTCGACCTCAAGGGCGACTGGGAGTTTTACTGGAACCGCCTCCTTGCGCCGGAGGATTTCAAGCAAAAACCGCTGGCCGGAACGGTTGAATACATGTCAATGCCTTCATTCTGGAACGACCATATTATCGCCGGTCGGAAGCTGCCGGGGCACGGATATGCCACCATGAGGCTTGCCGTCAGGGTCGGGGGCGGCAAAAACCTCTTCTCCATGATCGTGCCGCAGATGCACACGGCATACCGTCTCTGGGCCAATGGAAAGGAGGTTGCATCAAACGGGAAGATCGGGACCGATAAGGCCCATGAATCGCCCGAGTTTCTTCCCAAGATAGTGGTCCTCGCAACGGAAACAAATATCCTGGAACTGGTGCTCCAGGTCTCGAACTTCCACCATCCCAGGGGAGGCATGTGGTCCTCGATCAAGCTGGGCTCTGACGCGCAGATCATCACCAGGCAGCGTCACCTCGCCGGGTTCCACTCCTTTCTCCTCGGCGGGCTCCTCCTGATGGCGGTCTACCAATTCGGCGTATTCCTGTTCCGGAGAAAAGACCTCGCATCACTTTTTTTCAGCATCCTGTGCCTTGTCATGGCGCTGCGCATTCCCCTTGAAAACGACCGCATGATGCTCGACATGATTCCCTGGCTGGGCTGGGAAGCAACGCAAAAGATATCGTATTTCACGCTATTCTGCTCCCTGATGATCATGAACCTGTATTTGTTCCATCTTTTCCCGGATATCTATTCCCGCGCGATGGTAAGGGCGTCGAACGCCATCAGTGCAGTATTCTGCCTTGCCGTTATTGTGCTGACGGCACAGATCTATTTTTATACGCGGTACCCCTTTTATGTAAACATGCTGTTCTTCGTCATGTATGACGTGTATGTCATTGTCCGGTCGGTTATCCAGAAAAAGGAGGGGGCTGCATACCTCACCGGCGGTATGGTGGTTCTTCTGGCAACGACGGTCATGGATATCCTCTACCACGACAGGATCATCGATTTCGGCAACGTAAGCAGTTTCGGCGTCCTGATTTTCACCATCTCCCAGGCGATGCTTCTATCCGACAGGTCCTCGAGGGCATTCATGAGGATAGAGGTGCTCTCCTCCGAGAAGGCCCAGCTCTTTGCCAGTTCCATCGACATCATCTCCTCGATCCTGCTGGCGAGTTCCACCAGGCTTTTTGAATATACGCAGAATGTCACGAGGATCGCCGTAATGCTGGCGCGGCACGTCGGCCTGGGCCCGGACGGCGTCGAGGAGATACGGATCGCGTCCCTCCTCCATGACATCGGCATGGTCGGCCATGCCGAGGAACTGCATGGCAGGGCCAATCTTCTGTCCGGCACGGAGCGGCTGATTCTGGAGAATCATCCCCGGAAGAGCAATGAGATTATCGAGAACCTGAAGGGCCTGGCGGGCGTCAAGAAGATCATCGCCCAGCACCATGAGCGGTACAACGGGTCCGGCTACCCGTCCCGCCTCGCGGGAAAGGAGATCGTCATCGGGGCCAGGATCATCGGCCTTGTCGATGATTTTGTCGCCATGCTGGGGCGCCGGGAATACCAGACTGACGACAAGAAGGGGAGGATCATCGCGGAGCTTGTCCGGCAGAAGGGCCTTCTTTACGATCCCGTGCTCGTCGATGCCCTGATTCAGCTGATCGAAAAAATAAACCTTGTGTACATCATCGATGAAAATGATATTCTCTACGAGAAGAACGGCAACGTGTCTGAATGGGTCTTCCCCAGCAATGTCAACTATGAGATGTCCGTGGTTGAGAAGGTCATTGCCGAAGTGAAATCGCGGGCCAGCGTCAGGGACGATATTATCGGCCTCGTGGAGGCCGGCCTCGGCGAAGTGATCAGGAACGCCATCATCCACGGTAACAAGTACGATGAGGCCAAGCGGGTCACGGTAACGGTTGCCCTCCTGCTGCGCGACGGCAGGAATGTCCTCGAGTTCAGGATCACGGACCAGGGGGGCGGCATGGACCTGACACGCTACAATCATTTCAAGGAGGGCCGCCTCAAGCTCTACGATATAGTACGCGAGATGAAGCAGCGCATGCACTTGCTGGAAAGCCACGAGTGCAGGGACGTTTTCGGCGCCATGAACAGGAAACTGCAGGAGTTCCTTATGGATTACTTCATCAATTATAACCAGTACCGCCGCCTCGAATCGCCCGAGGCCACGGGTGGCATCGGCCTCATTCAGGTGATGCAGACCTTTGACAACGTGGATTTCCGGCCGGTCATCGTAAACCATGCCCTCTGCGGCATGGAGGTCGTCCTGGAAAAGTTCATTGATTGAGGCGGGTGGTGCGCTGTCAGCGCACCGGGCCGATCCGGTCCATGCGCGGCTCGTAGCTCTGCGGGTCGATTGACAGCCACCGGAACACGATCTTCCCTATGATGTTTTCCTCCGGCACGAATCCCCAAACCCGGCTGTCCGAGCTGTTGTCCCGGTTGTCGCCCATGGCGAAGTAGCTATGGGCCGGCACCGTGACTTCCTTCATGTCGTCAAGGAAGGTCGCTGCATATGAATGCTTGACGTGGTAGGTCCGGCCGCCCAGTCGTTCCTCGTAGGTCATGCTTTCCGGCGTCTTTTCAACGAACCGCAGGTCAAGTTTTTTCCCGTTTAATATGACGCGCTTGTCCTGAATTGCTATCCTGTCGCCGGGGACCGCGATCACCCGCTTGGTGTAGCGGACCGACTCGTCGCCCGGATACCTGAAGGCGATGATGTCACCCCGCGCCGGGGCGCAAAACCGCATGATATCGGTCTTGGTGAAGGGGATCTTCAGCCCGTAGGCGAGCTTGTTTGAGAAGAACTTGTCCCCTTCAAGGATCGTCGGGTTCATGGAGCCCGTGGGAACCGAGTAGTTGCCGAACACCGAGGCCCTGAGAAGAACGAGGAGAAGAATGAACATGACATTATTGATGGACGCCCTGCTGGTGAGCTTCTTTATAACGGTTTTGAACATGATTGTCCTCCGCGTGCGATAATTACCCTTATTTGAACATCGGGGGGCGATAAGTTACGGAAAAAATAATAAATCCCCCGATGGGTCCGCAAGCGTTTGCGGACCCATCGGATGAATGGATCTATCCTTGACTGCCGATAACAATCTCCGCAACTTTTTTCCCGGACAAAAGCATTCCCCCGAAAATGGGGCCCATGCGGGGTCCGCCGCAGGCAGCGTTTGCCGACATGCCTGCCACGTAAACATTGGGACATATCTCCTTGGTATTGTCGATGGTCATCCGCTCGGCCCTGTCCGCCCAGAGGGAGCGCTCGCCGATAATCCCGCCCGTGTCCGTGTTGAAGGTCATGCCTGCCTTCCGGGCGATTACCTTAAGCACCTCCATGTCATGCCCTGTCGAATCAATGATGTTTCGCGCGGTCACCGTAAGGGGGTCGACGTGAAGGCCCGCCATCCCGACTGCGGTCCAGTTGATGACCAGGCCGGTGACAGCATTTTCCCGTATGACAACGTCCTCGACGCTGATACAGTTGAAAATCCTTGCGCCTGCCCTGCAGGCATGGGAACAGATGGTTGATATCGCCTCCACCGCGTCGGCGGTGTGATACCCCGGCTCATACTCGGCGGTGTTTACGCCGAAGACGTCGAGTATCTCCTTGCCTTCGTCCTGCACGACGATCTCGTTGAACATCATCCCTCCGCCCCACATGCCGCCGCCGATGCTGAGCTTGCGCTCGAAGACCGCCACCTTCCGGCCGGCCCTGGCCAGGTAATAGGCGGCGACGAGGCCGGCTGGCCCCGCCCCGACAATTGCTGCGTCCACGTCGGTGTATTCGATGAATTTTTTCGAATATCGTTCGACAATGGCCCTGGTGATGGTGCGCTCATTTAATTCCATGCTTCTGTCTCCTGTTGTTTTTTTAGTGCAAAAAAATGGAGTCATTCCGTTTCGGAATGACTCCATGATTATAGCCTGCTAGAGTTATATCACTGTCATTCCCTACGCTGGCACTATCCGGTTCAGGTTCAAAGGGTATTATCTCAGCCCCCCGGGGCACCCCTTGACAGAATTGTGAAGGCGTGGCTTCGAAACCGCGCCTTCATGCGTTATTTCATGTACGCCTTCAGCGCCTCCGGTATGTCGATGCCGCCTGCGGCTGTCTGGTAGTTCTCCATGACCGCGGCGAGGGTGCGGCCCGCAGCCAGTCCGGAGCCGTTTAGGGTGTGGACCAGCTCCGGCTTCTGTCCCTGTTCCCTCCTGAAGCGTATCCTGGCGCGCCGCGCCTGGTAATCGGTAAAGCATGAGCAGGAGGATATCTCCACGTAGCGGTTCAGGCCGGGCATCCATACCTCGATGTCGTAAGTCTTGGCCGACGAGGCGGAGGTATCGGCGCTGCAGAGGAGCACGACGCGGTAGTGTAGGTTCAGCTTCTGGAGAACCTCTTCCGCGTCATGGGTCAGTTTTTCCAGCTCATCGAAGGACGTGGACGGCTCAACGAACTTGACCAGTTCCACCTTCTGGAACTGGTGCACGCGGATGAGGCCCCGCGTATCCTTGCCCGCGGCCCCGGCCTCGCGCCGGAAGCAGGAGGACTGCATGGTAATCTTTATGGGAAGGCGGGAGCCTTCCAGTATCTCATCGCGGTAGAGGTTGGTAAGCGGCACCTCCGCCGTGGGGATAAGCGAGAGTCCGTCCCGCTCGATGCGGTAGTACTCGTCCCTGAATTTCGGGAACTGCCCGGTGCCGGTCATGCTGTCGTCGTTGACGATGAAGGGCCCGAATACCTCAGTATAGCCGTGCTCTTTCGTGTGCAGGTCCAGCATCAGGTTAATGATGGCGCGCTCCATGCGGGCCGCCAGGCCCATATACACGTAGAAGCGCGTGCCGGCGAGCTTCACCCCCCGCTCAAAGTCGAGGATGCCCAAGTCCGTGCCCAGGTCGTAATGGGGCTTCGGGGTGAAGTCGAATTTCGGCTTCTCGCCCCAGGTGCGCACCACCGGGTTATCCGCCTCGCTTTTCCCTTCCGGGACGGAGGCGTCGAGGAAATTCGGGATGGAGAGATGCATCTCGGAGAACTCGGCGTCGAGCTCGGCCAGGCGATCGGTGCAGCGTTTGATTTCGTCGGAGTAATCCTGGGACTGCTTCATCAGGTCGTCCGCATTTTCCTTCTTCGCCTTTTTCTGGCCGATCTCTTTGGAAAGCTTGTTCTTCTTTTCCCGGGTCTCGTCCGATTTCTGTATCAGAGAGCGGCGCTCGTTGTTTATGGTCTTCAGGCGGTCAAGGTCGACCACGCCGACCATGTTCCTCTTTTCGAGGAGCTTCCTGATGCTTTCAATGTCTTCTTTGATGAACTTCGGGTCTATCATGGCGCTACTCCGTATGCGATACGTGGCGGTCCGCGCATCGCGGGGGTTTTGCTTCGTCAGTAACAGGAAAAATCTCATTCAGCAAATTTGTCAAGAGGGAAACCCGGATAATGATTAATAAAGGCACGTCGGCCCCGTTCAATTTTATTGTATCCATCATGCCCGTATCCGGTTGTTAGCCGGGATGTGAAAATATAAGGACGGAACCGTGCCGGGTTGTTTTTCCCCTTGTGTTTTTTTTCTGCTTGATTATTATTTTTGAATTTATGTATTATGCATTAATTAATTCAGCCAGGTATACTTTGCCGGTAGCAAGGCAATGATAATCCCTTGAAAGATGGAAAATCCGATTGGCGCGTACTGCTTCATTGTTGATTGTAAAGCCTATTCTGTTTTTCTCGATTCTTGCTATCATCGAATATATATCCGAACCATGAATGGACTATGAGCCAGAAAGAATATATAGGTCCGGGCCGTATTGACTCTCTCCCGGGCATACTGCGCGGGTTGCATGCTTCGAAGATCCTCGTCATAACCAGCGACAATCTCCGGGAAAAGGCCCTCAATCTGAAGGAGCTTGCCGCCATTACCGGCGAATTCTCTATGACCTGGCAGACTGTGGCCGCCCCCTGCGCGCGCATTAAAGATGTCGAGAAGGGCCTCGACCTTTGCGAAAGCGTCAATCCCGATGCCATACTGGCCATCGGACATGGATATGCGCTCGATGCTGCCAAGGTGATCAATCTCTGCTTCTCCGCTGGCATATCGGCCGCCGGTTTCATCCAGGGTGATGTGTCCGTTCCCGCCAATGTCTCCTGCATGCCTCTTGTCGCGGTTCCCGCTTCGCCCGGATCCGGCGGCGAAGCGACCCGTACCGCGGATATCTTTATCGACCGGGATGGGCATGTCGTCTCCCATGAGCTGCTGCTGCCCGCGGTTTCCATCGTTGATGCTCATCTGATGATGGAACTCGCCCCGGAAAAAACCGGTACCGCCTGCATACATGCCTTGGCCCAGGCCGTTGAATCGTTCTGGTCTATCAACGCAACCGACGGATCGCGGAAGCTCGCGGCAGAGGCCATCCGGTTGATTGTGATGCATATCACCGAACGAGGGGAGGCCGCCGTCGCAGCAATGGCACGCGGAGCAAACCTATCCGGCAAGGCCGCCGACCTGACCGGCCGGAACGCCTGCCATGCCCTGGCCTTCCCCCTGATGTCGGTCGCCGGTGTCGACCAGGGTCACGCCGTCGGCATGATCCTCCCTTTTATCTATCTTTATAATGCCGATTTCAGCATGAAGGATACGATGGACCCCCGCGGAGAGAATGCGGCCCGCGAAACCATGATGGAGTTGAACCGGCTTATGGGTGCCGGTACCTCCCGGAAGGTAGTGGCGAAGCTGCGCTCCCTGATGAAACATGCCGGCATGAAGCCGACCCTCCGTACGGCGGGGATCGCGATAGATGATCTCTCGGTCGTGGTGCGCTCCATCAACTTCGAACTGATAAAGCGCAACCCCCGGCCCCTTAACGATGCGGCTATCCTGAAACTGTTCTGGAGCGTGGAGGGTTTTTCTCTCGGCAAGAGGATCAAGAAAAGCCTGTATCCGATGTATCTGAAAGCGCGGGAGGTGCTTCTTTCACTGCAGAGCCTGGGTGTTTCACTGACGATGCTGGGAGATAAAATAAAGAAGAGAAAAATCGTGGTGCTGGAGCTGGGAGAGGTAACCCTGATACAGTATCTTCATCCCATTGCCATGGCATTGGCTAAACGGACCGGTTCCGTTTCGATATATATTGCAACAAAGGATATCTTTCTCGATTCGGCGGAATTCAGAATATTCGGCGGAATTGAAAAAAAACGGTTTCCCATCCAGCTGGCCAAAAAGCTCTTCCTGGCGGATCTTTATCTGGCCGCCTATCTTCATTCAATTGGACCGCGGCGTGCAATCCGATTGCATGTGTTCCATAATCTCCCGGTAAAACATGAGTCGTTCCGGTACCAGGATTTTGTCAATTTCAACAGTCATTTCGTTCTCGGCGATCTTACCCTGAAAATGCTGGAAACCACGTTTCGGAAGATCAATGTTGATTCGAAAGACGTCCGCATATTTAAAGTGGGGTACCCCAAATCCGATCCTCTCCTGCGTGGAGATTACCGCCGGGAGGAGGTCCTTGAGGGGCTCGGGCTAGATCCGGCGCTTCCCACGGTGCTTTATTCGCCCTCATGGGATGAAGGCATGTCCCTCCGTTCCTTCGGGGAGCGGATAGTCGAGCTTATAGTCGGCATGAATGTGAACCTCATAGTCAAGCTGCATCCGGTGAGCTATTCACCCCCCGAGCATCCCCTCTTTTATTCCTTCACCGGCGGAGTGAACTGGCGGGAGCGGTTCAAGCGGTTCGAGGGCCTGGGCAATTTCAGCCACGTGATATCAATCCAGAATATAAATCCGCTCCTGGCGGCCAGCGATATCATGATAACGGACTTGAGCAGCGTGGCCCTGGAATTCATTCTTCTGGACCGGCCTGTGATCTACATAGAATGCCCTTATTTTTTTGAACGCATTCTGCCGAAAAACTACATCGGGTGGGGCAATATAGACAGTGACTATATCAAGAGCAATCCCCTGACCAACGCGGGGAGGCATGTCGGCATCGTGGTTGAAAACATCGAGGAATTGCCCCAGTACGTCAGGCGCTGCATTGAGAACCCGGGTGAGCTCTCCGCCAAACGCAGGGAGCTTGCCGAGACCCTCCTCTATAACCGGGGGCATGCGTCCGAAGTAGCTGCAGACACCATTCACGATCTTCTCTTCAAGCCGCGCGGTTCCAAGATCTTCAATGAGCTGTAATGGAATAGCATAATGCCATTTAATAGTATTTTAAAAGCCTTTAAAAAAATAAAAGAGCCCGGCGAGCTTCGGCGTCTCCTGGCGAACGCGTCATGGCTGGCGTACGACCGTGTATTCCGCCTGGCCCTCAACCTCTTTGTGGTGGGCTGGATGGCGCGCTATCTGGGCCCGAAGCTGTATGGAAACTATGACTATGCGACAAGCATCACCATGGTGGTGGGAGTAATAGCCGCTTTCGGGACCAACAGCATCGTCGTCAGGGACCTGGTCAGGAACAGGGCGCGCACCGCCGAGATACTCGGCTCCGCGTTCCTGATCCGTCAGTTCGGCGGCATACTGTCTGTCATTATCTCCATCGCGGTGGTTTTCATCCTTAATCCCAATGAGCCGATGACCCAGCTCCTTGTCGTTGTCGTTTCCGTCACGTATCTGTTCGCCTCGGTTGATGTTGTTGATCTTTACTTCCAGTCCCTGATAAAGTCAAAGTATTCGGTCATCGCCAACAACACGGCCTTTTTCCTGCTCAGCATTATCAGGATACTCCTGATAGTATACAAGGCGCCTCTGATGGCATTTGCCATAGCGGGCACGGCAGAAGTAGCGGTCGCCCAGATCGGCATGCTCATCGTTTATCGCCGGGTGTCCGGCCACTTTGTTTTCAAGTGGAAATGGAATTTCGTTCTGGCAAAGCAGATGTTTCACGACAGCTGGCCGCTTATGCTGGCCGCGGCGTCGCAGCTGTTGCTGCTCAAGATAAGCCAGGTCATGCTCGGCAATTTGGTGTCTTACAAGGAACTGGGTGAATATTCGGCCGCGGTTAAAATTTCCGAAGTCTGGTATTTTGTCCCTTTTGTGATTTACACGACCATGTATCCGAAATTGATAGAATTCAGGGCCATCAGCAACGAGCAATACATGCGCAGGATGCAGGACTACTTCAGCATCATGGTTTTCATTTCATATCTTGCCGTTATTCCTACCTTTTTCCTGAATGAATGGATCATATATATTATTTTTGGATCGCAGTATGTGAAGGCCTCTTTTATCCTCGGCATCCACATCTGGGCGGGCCTCTTTGTCGCCATGACCACGGCGCGCAATACCTGGTGCAACATCGAGAACGATACCAGGAGCGTTCTCTATTCCACCCTCGCCGGGGCGTTGCTCAATATCGCCTTGAACGTTCCCCTGATAAAACTGTACGGGGGTGTCGGTGCCGCTGTTTCGGTCATGATCGCCCGCGTAATTACTGGATTCCTCTCGACGCTGTTCATGTCGCGCGCCGTATTCATCATGCAGGTGAGATCCCTCTTCTTGCACGGGTTCTGGCGGATTGTCAAGGAGGATATTCTGAAATAACCGGGAAAGGGTCGTCTACATTTCCATGTTTCTGTGAGCTTCGAGAATCCGGTCAAGATCCGTAAAATCGATATCATGCTTTCGCCGCAGGGCAATGATGCGCTCCAGGTCGGTCAGGTCAAGCTCCTGGGCCCTTTTGTCTTTCAATACCATTTCCAGGTCCGTGATATAGTTTTCATATTTCCGCTTTTCCGCTACGATTATGTCCAGCAACGTTTTGTCCGGTTCGCTGCCCTTCTTGAATTCGATTTCACGCTCAAAATCGGTTTTATCATTTTCATGGGCCCTCCGGTAGGCGATTATCGAGTCCAGATCCTTGTTGATAATGGGAAGCCGCATATCATACCTCCTTTTCTGCATCTGTATATGATAGAATCATTGCATTTCTGAATCTGTCATTTCGAACACCGCCTGCCGGGGTGAGTAATCTTGGAATATATGTGTCCCCTTCAGATTTCTCCTCATCGTGGAATACCGGGATTTATCAAAATGACATTTTTTCTCCATCTCTAATATAAATATATTGGAATTATAAGGGAAAATCCCTAAAAAGATCGGCACTATTATGATAATAGTAATTTGCCGTATATGAGGGAAGGGCATATTCCGTGCCATGGCGGCGACAGCGTTTCATGCTTTTCCGCCTCAACGGGAGGATAACCGGCGCCGCCCGAGTCGATCACCCCCGGCATTGCGGTCCTGCACGATAATCCGTCTTCTGGAATCAAGCGGCAAAAAAAATGCAACCTGCCGCGCCTGTCCCCAGTCTGTATCAATAATGGCCGAAACGGCTTCAGAACATTTCCGGCAGGTTTATCCATGGCAATCACGATCAGAGAGCCCGCTTCATTCTATACCCATTTCGCGGGTTTCATCCTTTCCGCCGCGGGTTTCGCGGCGATCCTCTTTACACCGGTGGCAGATCCCTATAAAAAGACCGCGCTGGTGATATACGGGATTTCAGTCATGGTCCTCTTCCTGGCGAGTTCCACCTATCACGCCTTCAAGAAGGAAGAAAACGGCGGGTCGCTCCTGAGAAAATTCGATCACACGGCGATCTACCTCATGATCGCCGGGACCTACACTCCCTTTATTTACGAGTACCTGTCCGGGTGGTGGCGGTGGGGTATCCTCATCGTGCAGTGGAGCATTGTTCTGGCCGGCGTCCTGATCACCTTCGCCTGGGTCAAGAAACCGCGAAAGCTTTCAGCCGCGCTCTACCTGGCCATGGGGTGGGTTGCCCTGGTGCCCATGTACAAGCTCTGGACGGCAATGCCCGGCGGCGCCCTTGCCCTCATATTCGCGGGGGGCGCGGCCTACACCGTCGGGGCCGTCATCTACGCGAGAAAGCGGCCCGATCCTCTTCCCGGCGTTTTCGGGTTCCACGAGATCTTCCACCTCTTTATCCTCGCCGGGGCCGGCTTCTTCTACTGGGCGGTGCTGCAGTACCTTTCCGCCTGACCATGGATTGATCCGGCCTCTTCGCTTCGATTAATTGTTCCTTGACGTTTTAACCGCTAGTCCCGTAGTGATAACGGGCCGGACGTGTCCGGACTTCATAATAAGAAAATGACGGCAGAGGGCGTGATGATGGAAGACAGGAACGGGATAGATGGCGCGCTGATTGATCCGGAAGCCATAGCGAAACTTCAAAAGGTGCCCAACACGGGCACCCACACCTGCTTCGGGTGCAGCCCGGACAACCCCCACGGCCTCAGGATGGAATTCCATTCCGACGGCGACGCGGTTTACTCGCTCCTGTCGGTCCCTTCCCACCTGTGCGGGTGGGGCGATATCGCCCACGGCGGCGTCGTGTCGACGATAATGGACGAGATCATGAGCTGGTCATCGATGTTCCTCTTGCGCAGGTACATCCTCACCAGGTCGATCACGGTGGATTTCCTGAAGCCGGTGAGGACCGGCAGACGGATAACGGCGGTGGGCCGGGTCCGGGAGCGGACCAGCGAACGCGCGGCCCTGATGGAGGGCCTCATTTACGATGAGACGGGCGATGTATGCGCGCGATCGTCCGGGACCTTCGCGCTGTTTACGTCAGAGGCGATAAAGAAGTTCGGGCTTTTTGATTCAGGTCTGGTGGAATCGTTTGATGAACTATTCAAGGGCTGAGCGGCGTTATAGCAGCTATAATGCCGTGATCGGGCCTTGCGGCGCGGGTTTCCTGTCCAGGTCTCCGGCGAAATTGACAAGGCCGGTCGCCATGAAGTAGAATTCGTGGTCGCGGTTGATGAAATAAAAATTACCGCCCAGTGAGAGGAAGAGGGCCAGTCTTTTGCCCGGTATGGCGCCGCAGAGGCCAAGGTACATTCCCGGCGCCCAGGGGCCCGGCCTCCCGGTGTGCCCGTACCATTCCGCGCGCTCTTTCCGGGTCCGGTACGCGCAGAGGAAGCCCGCCTCAAGACCGACAATGATGAACTGGATTTGCCCCCCCGCCCGGACATTGACGCTGTTGTACAGGAACCGGTATCCGGCGTCGGCGTTGAAGTACAGCGATATGATATGGGCGAAGCCGTAGCGGTAGCTCAGGTACAGGCCGGCGTCATTTTTATCCTTGGTTCGGGCGTAATCGACGGAAATGCCCAGGGCGTTGACCTCCAGCGGGCGGCCCCAGCCCATCTGGTTGGATAGGACAGGGGACGGCAGAACCGCCGCTGAACAGGCGCAGATAATGAACAAGAGAATAAGCCTTGTTTTCATAACAGTCTTTATCCTTGAGATCCCACGGAACCGCTGTCAGTTTATTTTTTCATCAGGTCTTCGATATTGCACCTGGAATAACACTTGTTATGCAGTTCGCCGCAGGTTCCCGTTACGGTTTCCTTTTCCTTGCAGGTGTCATAGGCCTTGTCGCATTCCTTGAGACAGTCCTTCATGGTTTTCTTGCAGCCGAAAAGGGTAACGAGGGCGCAGATAATGGCCAAAATCGGGAAAATCTTTTTCATGAAAAAACCTCCGTTGGATTGATTTAACTGATACTCTATCCCCGCGCTGAGATTTATCAAGAAATAAATCAGCTGACCCGTTTTTTTATTCCACCCGGTTCGGCACGGCAAGATTAGGCGGCACGCCGGGCCGGGAAAAAAGAATTGATTTTATCGCGCCGGTGCGCGATCATACATGCCGTACCGCAACACTGAATGGCCTCTTCGCAGGCTGGCAGGAGGGCTTATGAGAAAGACTCTGGTGCTGTTGCTGACGCTGGTCCCCGCCGCTGCGGTATCCAACCCGCTGCCGCTCGGGGGGCCGGGGAGGACCATTGTTCCTTACATTTCCAAATCGGCTTCCCTGCGCCTCACTGAAGAGCATATTTCGATAAGGGTCGGCGAGACGCGGGAAATCCCGGGGTTTGCCCCGAATTCCAGGATGAAAATCAAGTGTGTCAGTTTCACCTGCACCTTCTATCTCCGCAATACCGGCCCGGATCAGACCGCCCGGATCGGGTTCCCCTTTTACAGCGGCAGGACAACCGCCGGTGAAGGATACGGGGAGATCGATGATTTCCGGGTCTTTCTTGATGGCAGGGCCCTTGATTCAATCAAAGTACAGCAGCGCCCCATGAAGGAAGTCGTTATTTTCAAGGACAGAATAACCGGCGCCGTGGACGGCGGGCTGGTGGCTCTGCTGCTCGGCAGAAAAAAAATAGCGGAAATCCCCGGCCAGCCGGAGATGTACGACTTCAGCCCCCTTGGCAATGATATGGCCGCGATTCGCAGGAACCTGGATAAGATCAGGTACAACAAAAAGCACAAAGCCCTGCTCCTGGATATCATTAAAGAACAGGTGGACCGGGGGGATTTTTCCTTCGCCATGTACGGCAACTGGTATTATTTTCCCGTCGATTTCGAGGCAGGCGCAACGCGCAAGCTTGTTATCACGTATACATCGTCGAACGGGAATTTTCCAGACAGGTCCTTTTATTATGTATTGAAGTCGGCACGGCTCTGGAGCGGCCCTATCGATACCTGCACAGTGGACATTGTTTTTCTTGATAACAATATGGACAGGTATGTCATCCGTCCGGCAGCGTATACCAGGAGGGGTTCAAATGCCGTCCATTTTGAATGGATGAATTTCGTTCCTCAGGAGGACATATTCGTGCAATTTACGGACGCCGAAAACTGATGCCTGTTTGTTTACTGAAACTTCTTTCCGTAACCGGGTGGGATATACATTGAATCAATGCGCGCCGTGAGGAGGGACAGGAACAGGAATGCGCGACTATGTCTTTATATTTCTGGGGGCACTTTCTCTTCTTGTGGGCCTGGCGGGAATTCTTGTCCCGGTTCTCCCCACCACGCCTTTTGTTCTCCTGGCCGCGGCATTGTTTGTCCGTAGCTCCGACAGGCTGTACCGATGGCTGGTGTCGAGCAGGCTCTTCGGCGGCCGCATCAGGAAATTCAGGGAGCAGGGCGGCATGACCATGAGGGAAAAGGCTTCAGCCATCGCCCTGATGTGGGCCATGATCGGGTTATCGTCTTTGCTGGTGGGGTTCAATATGTATGTCATAGCCCTGGGCGCAGCGGGAGCGGTTGTGATGGGATTCGTAATACGAACGGCCGGGCCTGTTGGGTAGGCCGGACACTCCGGTGCCCTTGCCCGGAACCTCTTTATTCAATGGTTATAACGAATTCGTCTTCAATGGTCTTCAGGCTTTCATCGGGGTTCTGGAACCAGAACAGGTATTCGGTCCGCTGCGGCCCCTCGATTTTTTCGACTATCACGGGAATGTTAAAGGTTTTCCTCTCCCCGGCCTTTAAGTTGAAGGATTTCTGTTCCGGGTATCGGATGTTCACAGACCCGGTGCCGCGTTCGAAGAAGAGCTTCAGGTTCTTTGCGTCGCCGTCTCCGGTGTTCGCGATCTCGACGTTGAGCAGGTAGTGGAGCGCCGAAATTTTACTGAAGGTGGATTTGATCTCCAGTTCCGCGAAAACAGTCGTGGTCAATTTCGGCTCCTCCACGGTCACCTTCCCGGTGGCAGGGTCATAGCGGGCGACGATAAGCCTGTTTCTTCCTTCTATGCCGTAGCTGATATAGGGCCCCTGGAACGGGCCGTAGATGCCGTTGTCGTACATGATCTGCATGACATCCTTCTGCCTGCCGCGGTGCGAAGCGATGAGGGATTCGTCCGACGAATAGATGAGCGATTCTACATGTGCGGAATGGTGACGCGCCCCGTCGACGTACAGGCAATTCTTTCCGTCTGCTTCCGTCGCGTTGAAGAGGAGGCGTTTTCTCCCTGGTGAGAATTTCAGATCCGAGACGCTGCCGAAGGGGCCCAGGATACGGCCGTTCCACCGGACATAGGTGCCCGGTTTCTCCTGGCCCCGGCCGTCCGCGGTGTAGGTAAAGGCGAACTGGTTCGTGTCTGCGTCGAATATCTTATGATTGGTCCGCCCTATCAGATATGACTCACCTCCCGCATGAAGGCGGAACAGGTCCCTGCCCGCGAGCTCGCAGTAGGCGCTGTGACGGGTATCGGGAATGAAATCATGGGGCGTATAGTTCTCCGGGGATAGCCGGATAGCCTGGTCAACCGTGTAGGGGCCGTGGGTTTTTCCGTCCACTACCACGAAGTGGGAGAATTCGAACTTCGACTTGATGATGTTGTAATCAAAGGCATAATGCCTGCCGTCACCGCTAAACCGCATGCTCTCCAGTCTCCAGTAGGGGCCGAACCGCTCCCGGCCGATGTGGATATACTTCTCCCCGTTGCGGGGATCGCGGCTTGTATAGGCATAGCGGCCCCCGGTGTGCGAACATATAAACTGAAAATCGGTCTCGGCTGCAGGCAGGATGATTTCGCTGCCGTTGATAAAATGACGCTTTCTGTTGCTGGCATCGGTACAGGAAAAATAGAAGATAGAGTCGTCGGCGTTAAGTGTTACATCGCTTACTTCATGGTAGGGCCCGAATACCTTCCCGTTATAATTGACATAGGCGCCGGCGGGGCTGTTTGCCTTACCGTATCTGACGGCAAAGCTCCTGCCGGTGGCCGACATGGTGACCTTTTCGGAATACCAGTCGTATGGCCCGAATATTGTGCCGTTGATATTGTAGTAATAGTTCCCGTTCTTCCTGTACTTGAAGTAGAACCGGCCGGGGTCTTTTTCGGCCAGGGTCCCGCCATAGGTTCCTTCATAGGGGCCGTATTCCTTTCCCCCTATGTTGACATAGGCTGCCCCGTCCCTGGTGTATTCGACCAGGCAGACGCTGAAGTCCCTGCTGAATACTGGCGCCATGATTTTATCGCAGGGTCCCAGGGTCCTGTCGGCGAGCTCCAGGTATTGCCTGCCGTCCCTCGCATACATGAAATATCCGTAATAATGGTTGTAATATCCCCCCGAGAAGTAGAAGGCGTTGCTCAGGAGAGGAGTGATCCTCCCGCCGCCGAGGAGGACGCGGGTGTTTCCCCCTCCCTTTGGGTCGCTCCAGAACAAAACGGTCTTGCCGTTACCCGGGTAATACCGGATCAACGGTTTCATGTCCGGTTGCAGCTGGTATGATTCGATAGTCCGGGCGTCTGCGGACAGGGAAGCTAGGCTGATCAGAAGGAGTAAAACATAGATCCTCATGGGAACCCCCGGGTTGTGCTCACGGTCGCGTGAAGCCGCCTTACCGTTCGATATTAATGCAGATGATCTCTTTCTTGATTATTTCCCTCGAGCTTATGCTGTTCATGTACAGGGTGACATAGGCCCTGTTGCCGTGAATAGCCGGGGCCTTGTAGTCGACGCTGTCCAGTCTGCCGGGCTGCATGTACTGCACGGTCCATAGCGTTTTCCCCGTGTCTGCGGAGACACACCGGAGCGTGTGCGGGTGCTCGGTGAAATATACATTGCCCTGATAATAGGTGGGCTCGAATATGACATCGTATTTCAGGGAAACGGGTACTTCCCACAGGCTCCTGCCGTCACGGCCGTCCAGGGCGACCAGATAGTGCCCGTCCTCGCCTGCGGTGCTTCCCACGGCGCATATCACCCGGCCGTCCCCGACAAGGTGGGATTTCCCGATGACAATCCGCCCGGTCCCGAGGGGCTTCTTCCACGCGAGCTTTCCGGTGCGGAGATCAACGCAAAAGATGGCCGCCATGCTGTTCTCATTCGTACCGCTGATGAATATCCTCCCCTCATGGGATGACGGGAATATGGCCTCGACAGAAGTAATATCGTCGAACCTCCTGGGGTTTTTATCGTTCGCGGAGCTGAGAATCCAGAGAGGCGGGTTCGTGCCGTGGGTATGGTAGACCATGGTGCTACCGTTATCCGCGCTCATCACGATATTGCCATCGGCAGATATGCCGTTCCTGTACAGGTCGTTATGCGCCCAGAGAAGCCTGCCAGTGGCATCTTCCAGGCACCCGATATCAAGGTATATCCTGCCATTATGCCGTGACTGGGGGGCCTGCCACACCTCCGACCTGGCCGGGTACCGCCAGACCAGTTTCCCCGTATCGGCATTGACGCAGTACACGGTTCCGAAAAACAACGCAAAGGAACTGGCGCCGAAGAAGATGCGGTCTCCGGAAATCAGCAGGGGCGCCGCCAGTTTAATGGGGACCCTGTTGATCACGTGACCCCCCGCGGTCCATGTCATTCCATGGTCCTTGAAATTTTGGTAGGCGCTTACCGTGAAGGGGAAGTGCCAGATCTTTTTCCCGGTTTCAGCGTCAAGGCAGTAGAGGTAGGATTCCCAGTTGGCAGTGAAGTATATCCTGTTGTTATGGTACATGGGTCCGCTCATCCCGTGGAATTCACCCATGTTTCCCTTGTTCTCAAGTCGGTACGTCCAGAGTATGGAACCGAAGCCTGTCTTATCTGTGAAGGCTGTCAATGGGGTTAACACGGCTGCTGCAAGGGCGGCAATAATGATAATCCTTTTCATAAAAACCTCTGGAACATTCCATATTTCTTTTATTCGGAAATGTCAAGCCGTAATGCATGAAAGGGGTATGTTCCCGGGTATGGGTCGTTGAAAAATTCGGCGCGGACAATACTCGGTTGTATCAGACATGCAGGATCATCACTGAAATAAAAAATTCACTGACGTGATAACCGGGGCAATATTAAATGCTTGATTTATTCTTTCGGCGGTGCGAGGTTTTAATGAAGAAAAAACATGTGGTCAGGGGCGGAATCGAACCGTCGACACGTGGATTTTCAGTCCACTGCTCTACCGACTGAGCTACCTGACCACTGTTAAAAACGATACACACATATTATACATGCGGAAATTGTCAATAATAAAATACGGAATATTTTTTTTCATTTTCATCTTTTTGGCGATTGGAGCGGGCGCGGCCGCCGGTCCTTCGTGGGAATACTATTACGAGCGGGGCCAGACCCAGGCGCGGCTCGGCCTGTATAACAATGCCGTCCTCAGCCTGGACATATGCATGGACCTGAACCCGAAGCATTACCCGGCGGCCAACCTCCTCGGCGAGGTGTACTGTAAAATGAACCAGAAGCACCTGGCCATACCCTGGTATAAGAAGTCCCTCGGCATAAACGATAATCAGCCGGACATCCATGTAACCCTCGGGGAGATCTACGAATTTTTCAGCGAAAACGACCTGGCCTTCCGGCATTTTTCCCGGGCCGTGGCCTTAGAGCCGGAAAATGACAGGGCCCGCTGCAGGCTGGTACGCTTCTACGTGCTGCGGGAAGACTACCAGACGGCGCGGACCAATCTCGAGACCAGCTACCGGAAGGAGAAAGAGAGGTCGGCGAAGGGCCTTGCCGCCGCGGCGCGGGCCGCTGAAAAGGGCGATGACAAAAAGGCTGCCGGCCTCTACGAGAAGGTGATCGGGGAATCTCCCTGCGTCACCGAGGCATACCTTGACCTGTACGAGATACATAAGCGCAGGCGCGACTTCGCGGCCGCCGCCGCCGTCCTGGAGGCCCTGAAGAAGATCAGGCCCGATTACGAGAAGGTCTATCTCCTGCTGGGATATACCTATTACACCGGGAGGATGGCGGGACCCCGCAAGCTCCGCATCGACCAGGCGCTGGAGAACCTGAAAAAGGCGGTTGAGATCAATCCCGACAATTATGACGCCTGCTACACCATCGCGGAGATCTATACCGACATCAAGAAGGACATTGAGGCGCGGCAGTGGGAGGAAAAGGGGAGAAAGGCCGAGGAAAGGGCGCAAGGTAAAGACGGGCCCTGATCAGCCCGGGATCGCATAGAAGCGCCCGTCCTTTGTCGCGATGCTGATCTCCCTGCCGAAGAGTCCTGAGATGACGCCGTCGGTCAATCCGTCTTCTATGCCGCCGCAGAACCAGGCCCCGCCATTTTTCAGCATGAAAATATTTTTAAAGAAGGGCGTAATCTCTTCGACATAGTGCGTCACGTAGATGACCGACATCTCTTTGCCGCCGAAGAGGGATTCCAGCGATGAAAGAAAATCCTCCCGAGAAGGAAGGTCAAGGCCCATGCACGGCTCGTCCAGTATGAGGAGGTCGGGCCCGGCCATGACCGCCCGGAGCATCAGGGCCTTCTGCTTTTCCCCGTCCGACAGCGTCCCGAAGGGCTGGCCTGACCTGCCGCCGAGACCGGCGGACTCAAGGAGGCCCCGGGCGCGCTCGTAGTCGGCGGGCCCGGGCTCGTCATAGAGGCCGACGGTGGCATAGGGGCCGCTCACGACGACATCGATGAGCCGTTCATGGCGGTAGAAACGGTCCTTCAGGGGAGTGCTCAGGTACCCGATCCTTTTCCGGACGTCGCGGATGTCGGCGCCCCCGTCACTGCCGAAGCGGCGCACGGAACCCCCGCTCGGGTAGAGATAGCCGGTGATGATCTCCAGGAGCTTGGTCTTGCCGGACCCGTTGGGCCCGAAGAGCACCCACCTGCCGCCGCTTTCGATATCCCACGAGATGCCGTGGAGTATGGTGCGGCCGCTGTCCGGGTAAAAAAGTGAAATGTCCTCAAGGCGTATCATGGCGGCTGTATCCGGGCGCTGGCTTCGTGAAGCGGCTCCCGTTATTTCCCCTCGGCGCGGCGTACGGCCTCAAGCCAGGCCTTCGAGCAGAGTTCGAGGCCCCGGTGGGAGAGATGGACCCCCTCCCAGCGGTTCTCCGGGTCGTCATACAGGATATCATTGTCAGCGCCTATGTAAATCTTTTTTTCCGTGTCAACAAGCTCCCGCAGGGCGTCCTCGATATCCGGGATGGGTCCCGTATCGGTGTAGGTGGCGATGCCGAGATAGACGGGCGCCTTCACGCCCCTGGCGCGGATGCTCCCGAGCATTTCATTGAAACGCTTTTTATAGTGTTCCCTGTTGGCCCGGTCGCCCCGGGTCCTCGGCTCCGATCCTCCCTGGACCCAGAAGATGTGGGTGATCTCCAGGCCGCAGGCCCGGGACTGCTCTATGGCCTTCAGGATGCGCCGGTGCAGGTAGCCGCCCGTCGTCCACTGGTCGATGGTGGTCGTGCCAACGCCGATGGAGATGAATATGACCCGTTCATAGAGTCCTCCACCGATGAGGAGGTCCCCCAGGCGCGTCCACACGCTGCCGCCGTCGCCGGTCGCCCCCAGGAGCGGGTCCGCCGCGCGGTAGCAGCGGCCGTTGAAGAAGTTGAACACGGCTTTTTTCGGCGTGTACAGGGTCTCGCCGTGGTTGCCGGAATTGGACTGGCCGAAGACCAGGGCCACCATGGTCTTCCCGCCTTTGACATCACCGCAGGGAACTTCTTTCCGGCCCGCGGTATCGCGGAAGCCTATGGTATCCGGCATGAGGTGCTCCTTCAGGTACATGAACTGGGGAAAGGGAGGCAGCCGGTGCTTGTGGGATATCAGGCCGTAGAAATAGGAGAGGGTGATTGTGGTCAGGGCCAGTACCGTTATGAAAAATTTTTTCATTTAAATTGCAGACCCCCCTCACCCCCTGAGGGGGCATGTGATAGAAAGCGCGGTCACGTGACCGCGCCCGCGCTATGGCCGCGCGCGCCCCCTCCTGAGGACGGGGGCATAACATAAGAACGCGGATTACTCTATCCGCTTCGCCCTGCGCTTCTTCATGGGGAGAACGATGTCGTTCGAGTCGATGGAATCGAGGTCGGACGCCCGCTGCGGCGCGGCGAAGCATACCAGGGTATCGGACTCCTTCACCGTGAAGACGATCCTTTTTTTCAGCTTGTCGCCGGCGCCCGGCCGGTTCACGAACTTGTAAACGACGAGCTTCTCGCCCTCGTCAACGCCGTCGAAGAGACCCATGTTCGTGACGATGCCGTCCTCCTTCAGCTTGAGGACGCGGCCCTTGAAGGGGATCATGTCATATACGCGCTTGGCCGCGCGGAGCGCGAGCTGGGGCAGGCTCTCCTTGCCGGACTCGGTGACCGTGAACTGGCCGATGATGAACCCCTTCTGGTAGTCCATGACCTGGCACTCGAGGGTGATATGGGAGCCGCTCTCATGATAGCCGCCGTAGATCACGTAGTCCACGGGATCGAGGGCACCGTCCTTGACCTTCGCTTCCACGTCCTCAAGGGTCTGGTTCAGGTGGCCGCTCCCGCACATGAGTCCGCAGGTCACGGCGGCCCTCTTCCGGATGCCGATGGGCTTCATCCTGCCGAACTGGCCCAGGACGAAGGTCAGGTGGCTGGCGATCACTTCTCCCGCGTCCGGGTGGGCGCTGATCTTGCCGACGGGGTCGAAGTTGAGCACCAGGACCGACGGCATGTCACGCGGCGGCTCTTCCGAGGAATAGCCTTCACGGTGGTAGAGCAGGTCGCGGCGCTTCATGACGGCGAGTGAAAGCTTCTCCTGCCAGCCGCGGTCGGGGTTGAGCCGGAGGATCTCCTTCATTTCGTCGATGTAGAAGTTGTCGTATCCTTCGGTCCTGTAGTAGTCCATGAGGAGCTCCCGCGCCTCAATGTTCATCGGGTTCAGCATGAGGGCGCGCCGCAGGTACATGACGGTCTGGTCCGGGAAGTTCTTTTTTTCCCTGCTGATGGCAAGGTCATACTGCTCGCGGTTGAGCATCACCCGCGCCGGATGGCCGATCTTGAAGTCGCGGAACACGAGAAAGTCCTCCACCCTGCTGCGGAGTATGGAATCGGACGGGTCCTTCTTGAGCGCCTTGAGGAATTCTTCCAGGGCGTCTTCCCGGCTGCCGGCCCGGTCATGGGCCACCGCCAGGCTGTAGAGGAGCGTCCCGGAGCCCAGGTCGGATATGGCGGTGTTGAAGTACCTGACCGCCTCGGGATATTTTTTTTCCATGAGGGCTATGTAGCCGAGGGTCCGGTTGGCCTGGTACGCCGACGGCTGAATGGAGACGGCGTTGGCAAGGGCGTCCTTCGCCTCGTCCAGGAAGTCGTCATCCTCGCTGTTGAGGAACTGCCGGAGGAGGATCTCGCCGTAGAGGGTGTATCCCCGCGACGACTCGCTGTTGGTGTCTATGGCCTTTTCCACGAACTTGCGCGATTCCTTGTACCGGTTCTCGGCGCTCTTGATGTCCGCCATCAGGAGGAGCGAATCGTAATGATACGGATCGATGCGGAGGATGGTCTCCAGGGTGCGCCTGGCCCATATCCTTTTGCCAAGGGCGGTGTACACGGTGGCGATGCCGAAGCGGGCGTCGAGGTTCTGCTCGGAAAGCTTCAGCGCCCGGTCGAAGAACTGTATCGCCTCGCTGTAGCGTCCCATGGCGGTCAGGGCCCGGCCCATGCCGACGAGGGAGTCCGTCGACCTCTTGTCCAGGGCCAGGGCTGAGCTGAACTGGTCATAGGCCTGTTCGTAGGCTTCCACTTCCAGGAACGCCTTGCCCTGGCCTATGAGGGCATCCTTGTATTTCGGGTTTTCGTGGAGAGCGTTCCTGAAGCTGATGATGGCCTTCTTGTAATTCTCCTTCTTGAGATAGTTCCATCCGTCCTTGTTGTACCCGATGGCGTTCTTGTCCGCGCCATGCCCCTCGGTGAAGGAAACGGCTGCGGCTACGACCAGGGCCAGGATGGCCGCGGCTGCTTTATGGAATGATGATCGTGGCTCTTTTATCATAATCATTTTATTGTATTGCCCACCGCAATTGGGGGAGACTATATTGTTGACTGCTGCAAATCTCTTTTTTCCCGGGGTTAAGGGGCGGAGCCCCTTACAAGCCCCCCGCAGGGGCTTTGCTGAGAGTGCGAGACGCAGTTTCGCAACGAGCCTCTTTCATACAAACCAAAACAATTTCTCCCGAAAAGTCAAGTGAAATATGTCTCATTATAATAGTAAGGATAGTTATCGGTCACGGGGACGGTAATTAAAATTCGATAAAAAACTGTTGCAATAATCAAACAGGATCGGGGAATATCAATCTGCAGGGATCCATTGCACAACCGCGGGGAGGGGGATGCCGTGAAGATCACGTCCAACATATTCCTGGTAGGGGGCTCGAACAAGTCGGATTCAGCCGACGCCGCCATCTACCTGATACGGTCCGGCTCCGAGGCGGCGCTGGTGGACGCCGGGACCGGCGGCGGGACAGATCGCGTGCTGAAAAATATACAGGGCGCCGGCATCGAGCCGCGCGCCGTCAAATACCTTTTCCTCACCCATTGCCATTACGACCACACCGGCGGCGCCGCCGCCATAAAGAGCGCCACCGGCTGCAAGATCGTGGCCCATGACCTCGACGCCGCCTTCCTCGAGGCCGGTGATTCTGAGGTGACCGCCGCGTCCTGGTACGGGTCCTGGATGGAGCCGCTGAAGGTGGACATAAAGGTGACCGACAGGGAGAAGTTCTTCACCGTGGGAGAGCTGGAGGTGGCCTTTTACCACGCGCCGGGCCATTCGCCCGGTTCGGCCGTGCTCACGACCGTGTCGGACGGCAGGCTGGTCCTCTTCGGCCAGGACGTGCACGGTCCCCTGAACGACGCCCTCCGCTCGGTCCGGAGCGATTACGAGAAATCGCTGGAATTCATGCTCTCACTGGATGCGGACATCCTGTGCGAGGGCCACTTCGGCGTGTACGTGGGCAAGGAAAAGGTCCGCGATTTCATAGAGTCCTTCCTGTAAAAGGTCACCACCCTGCAATGGCGGATAAAATAATACAGACACAGAAGCGTGAAGCGAGGAGCCCCGGCGCGGCCTTCGTCCTCTCCCTTTTTTTCACCGGCCTGGGGCAGATGTACAACGGCGACCTGGCGAAGGGCGCGGTGTTCCTGCTTCTGCGGACGGCGGCGCTCCTGGCGGCGCCGGCGGCCATGGTGACGCGGGATCCCCTGTCCGGCATCATCCCCGTCATATGCCTCGGGGCGGCGGCACTGGCGACAGCTATCGCCTCCCCGGTCGAGGCCATGGCGCGGGCCAAAACCCATCGGGAACTGCCGGTACGCGGCTATAATTCCATTGCTGCCCATGGCGGGTTCGCCTTTTTTGCAACGATCCTCACCGCCGTCGTGGCCCTGACGCTGGCGGTATTTTTCAACACCGGCAAGGTGACGGACAGCCGCGGGGAACCCCTCCTGGAGCGGGGTGACATCGTGCTCATATACCGTTACGCGCCGAACGGTTACCGGCGGGGGGACCTGGTCTTTCTCCGGGACGGTTCCATCGGACGGGTCATGGCCCTGCCCGGTGACATGGTCAGGTATGATAAGAATATTTTTTACGTTAACGGCAGAATCCTTCCCCTCGGGTATCTTGCCGATGACGCCATCGGGCGTTTTTCAAAGAACCGGTCCGATGTCCTGTCTGAGACGAACGATCTGCGGAAATACCCGGTGCGGTTCAGGCAGTCTCCGGAGGTGACCCTGCGGATCATGCCCCTGCTTGTGGCCAGGGGTAATCTCCTGATTGCCGCGGATTCCAGGCTGAAAAAGGATTTCGCGCGGACCGTCATGACCGATGATGTCTACGGCCGCATCGAGGGGATCCTCTACTCCCCGTATTTGAGAAGGATAGGGAAGAACGCCTGCGGGAATCTTAAATGATAGATGTCTGCCGATAACTATCGGGTCTTAACGCCAGATATCTCCCTGTTGCTCTGACCCCGGACAATTTATATCCGGCATTTGTCATCTGAACGCATGTTCACCGATAACTATCGGTTCCATTTCATCTTTTGTCCGCATTTTACTCTGACACCGGATTACGCGCTGAAGGGAAACACGATGAAAACCGCGATGTCCCATACGGTATGGCTCACCATGTTGATGAGCGGCGACCTGAAGCGGAAATAAAGGAGCCCCCAGAAGATGCCGCAGACCATGGCGGCCAGGACCAGCATGAGGTTCCCGCTGGCAAGATGGACCGCCGTGTAGAGGGCCGTTGCCGCGGCAAAGCCGGCCCACCTTCCGAGGTGCCGCGACAGTCGCCGCTGGAGAAAGGCGCGCCAGAACAATTCCTCACCCGGACCGATAACTATCGCCATGAGCAGCGTGATCCGCAGGGGCGATGCGCCGCCGCGGAATCCGTAAACCGCATCGATGTTCCTGCCGGCAAAATCGAACAGGTACCGAGACGCAATATTCCCGACTCCGAAGAGGATATACAGGGCAAGGGCCGCGGCAAGACCCAGGCCGATTTTCCGCGCCGGGTTTTCGGCCAGGTCTCCCCGCAGGCCGTCACGGTAGTCCCGGTCCAGAACCGCGCCGGCGGTTATCAGTACCATCAACGACGCGCTCATCCACCACCAGAAATCGAGGGGCCCGGCTCCGCGGGTTATAAAAAGCGGTATAAAAAATATCGATGCAGCCAGGGCGAAGAGGGACGTCAGGATTGATTGGCGTGTTTCATTATTGTTGAACGTCATGGATGGCTCCCGGGATCGCAAGAGATGTTCTGCTGGTACCGTCACAGGACGGGGTCCGGGTGTCAAGACTATTAAACGAAGTACCGATAACTATCGGGTCTTCATATCATGAATTCTCCTGTTGCTCTGACCCCGGACTGCCGGAGCGGCAAATCCTTGATTAATAATCCTTCATTGGCAAAAATTTTGTCTTTTTTTCCGGCACAACGCTACTCCCCCTATAGCCGGGCGGTTCGATGAAACGCCGGCTTGCCATCGTTCGGTAACGACATAGAGCTTTTTCTATCAATTAACCATTGTTCATGGAAGGGCACGCCATGGCGTATCCCCCCATGGGCTCAACATGTACGGATAATGCGGAACAGATTCATCATTATAATCATCTCCATGGCCGCGGCGGTACTGGCCTCCTGCGGAAACATAGATTATCTGAAGGATGACCGGATGCTGCGGCAGATGGCATTTCCCGCAGCCGGCCCTGACGGCGATGATGCACTGTCGGCCACCACGAACATGAGCGACAGGGACGACATCAAGACACCGAAGCTCAACGCCTACGAGGGCGCGGTCTACGTGAAACCGCCGCAGATCAACAACTACGGCACCGTGTCCCTGGCCTATGCCATTGACGTGCCGCCGGGACGCAGGGGTATGCAGCCGTCGGTGTCGCTCTCCTATTCATCGTCCGGCGGGGACGGCCTTGCGGGGATCGGGTGGAGCCTCTCCACGGGACTGGGGGTGATATCGCGGGCCACGAAAAACGGCCAGCTCTACTACGACCACCGGGACACCTTCACCTATAACGGCCAGCGCCTGGTCAGGACCGAGGGCCCGGCCGGATCGGAGAACGGCGTGTACCGCCTGGAGATCGAGTCCGGTTTTTCGAAGTTCATCCTGTCCAACGCGGAGAGCGGCGGCGTGTGGCGCGTCATCGACAAGGCGGGCACGGTGACGACCTTCGGCGAAACGGGCGCGAGCAGGATCTATCATCCCGATGACGCGCGCAAGACCTACATCTGGAACTTCTGCAAGAGCGTCGACCTGAACGGCAATTTCATGACCGCGGAATACGACGATTCGTCCTACAGTGAAAATCATATCCTCTACCTGAAAGAGATACGCTATACCGGGAACGACCGAGAGGGGATGCCGGCGCGGCAGTACGTGCGCTTCGCATACCGCGACCGCGACGAGGCCTACGTGTCAAAGGCGCCGGGCTTCATCATGCGGATGGACCGCCTCCTGGACCGGGTCACCGTCGGGTGGGACGACCCGGCCGGCCTCATGGAAACGGAGCTCTGGAGCTACCGGCCGGTATACGGGACGTCAGCGGACTCGGGGCGGCCGGTACTCGTCACCGTGGAGAGCGAGCGGCATACCACGAAGCCGGAATTTATATACCAGGAGGCGCTCCACAGCTTCAGCTGGGCTGTGGTGGGCAATGAACATTTCAATGATCCGGAGGAGAACCCGGACACTGTGAAATACTTCGAGGGAGATTTTAACGGCGACGGCATATCTGACATGGTCTTCTTTAATCCCGCCGCCGGCGACTGGCGCGCCATGGAGGGGAACCGCAACGGCGGCTACTTCGAGCGCTATTACGGGAAGAAGTTCCAGGGCTTAGATGGGCCGGACAAGGTCCAGTGGTTCAAGGGGAACGTGACCGGCGACTATAACGGCGACGGGCGGAGCGATATCGCCTTCTACCTGCCGCAGACCGGGGAATTCTGGGTGGCGGAGCACAACGGCAGGACCTTCGATTTCCGCTGTTACGGCACCTTGTATGTCGATATTGACATCTTTAAGTGCGAATGGTTCACCGGCGATTATGACGGGAACGGCCTGTCGGACGCGGTCCTCTTCAACGAGCCCACCGGCGAGTGGTACCTCATGGCCAACAGGGGCGGCCGCTTCGACTTCGTGAAATTCTCGGAGGGATTCAGGAACCTCTTCCGGTGCGACTACGAGGCGGACAACAACAGGGACAGCGGCTTCACCGCGGACCGGTCGGAGCAGGGCAAGGACCGCGATAAGATTTTCTTCCTCTCCGGCGACTACAACGGCGACGGCCGCACCGACATCTCCTTCTACGACGCCCGGTCCGGGAAATGGTGGGTGGCCGAGAACTACCGCGACGACGCCATCGGGTTCAGGCTTGAGTGGCGGGTGTACAGGGAGTTCACCGAAGGGGAGAAGCGGCTCTTCGCCCCGGGTGCGGACTCCCTTACGGCCAACGACCGCTTCAGCGGCGATTTCAACGGCGACGGCTTCTCGGACTTTCTCATCTTCCACCGCGACCGGGGCGAGTGGGTCCTCGGCGAGACTGGCAACGGCGCCATATCCTTCCGTGTCTTTTCGCGCTCCCCGGAGTTCAGGGAGATCACCCGGTGGCTCCAGGGCGACTTCAACGGCGACGGCAGGACTGACGTGGGATTCTTCTCGAATACAGACAACAATTTCTGGGTGGGGGAGGCGACCGCGGACGGATTCCGCTACCGGGTCTACTCCAATCTCTCCGGCGGGCCGGAACCGGACCGGGTCCTGGCATCGGCGCCGCTCCCCCGGGACGAGATACAGGTCCGCGATGCCCGGGCCGTCATAACCGGTAGCGCGGCCACTGCCATTGTCGATTACCAGTATGACGCGAACTGCCATGCCGGGAGCGGCGAAAAGGCCTTTGCCGGGTATTTCACCTCGTCCCTGCCGGAACTCCTCATCTACAATAAGAAAGAGAAGCGCCTGTACCTGAAGCAGGGCGCGGCCGAGCCCGCGCCGAAGCTTGACGCGGACCTCGAGGGTGACGGCGCCCTCATCCTGAACGGAGAAAAGCCCGACCGCTACCGCGACGGACGCGGCGGCATCATGTATTATAAAAAAGAATCGTCCTTTGGAGGCGTCACGCACCGCTTTAACATCATCCATTATAACGGCTCGGCCTTTGAGGATTCGCCCGCGGCGGCCTTCGACAGCGCGTCTGTGACGGACTTTGACATATTAAAAAGTTTTTATCTTGTGGATGCCTTCAGGGCCGGGGACAGCGGCAAATACATTCTGGTCCTTGACGATAAGGCCGAGACGCCGCGCTTTGTCCTCTTCACCGGGACCGGGACCGCGACGGTCCTGACCGTGGGCGGCGTCGGCGCGTCGCTCTTCGCGAACCTCCGGGAACGCCGGAGCGGATACCGCTTTTTCAGCGGCCAGTTCACGGACACGAAGGCCCAGGTCCTTCTCGCGGACATGACCGGCGCGGGCCACCGCTGGTACCTGGGCACCATTGCCGGGGGGAGCATCAGCTTTAAGCTCCTCGGCGGCAATCCCCGCTTCGCCGCCGCCGGCTTCGTCGATGCGTACCGGGTGAAGGTCGCGGCTGCCGGCGCGGACCTGGCGTACGGCACGGTGGAGGATGGGGCGGTCGTGTTTCACAGGCTCACCGTGGGAAGATCATCAATCGCCCAGGCGGATTATCCGCCCCTGTCGCGGGGATATTCCTTCAGGGGCGAGTTCGACCACGATGGCAACCCGGCGGTGCACGGGGAGGGCCGCGTGAAGAGGGTCATCCTCGGTTCGACGTGCACGCTGGAAGACCCGGGCGCGCCGCTTGCCTCCATGAAGCGCCCGGAACTGGTCAGGGCCGTGTATCCCTTCCAGTGGATCCAGGGCGACTACAACGGCGACGGCAAGACCGATATCGGCATCTTCCACCTGAAGGAGCGCCACTGGTATTTCGCCCTCACCAACGGCACGGTGCCGGATCTCCTCTCCGTGGTGAAGAACGGCATCGGCGGCATCTACCGCATGACCTACGAAAACTCCACGCGCTTCGATAACACCGATGACGACGGCATCCCGCGACTTCCCATGAATTACAAGGTGTGCGTGAAGCTGACCGTGGGGGACGGCCTGGGCCGCGACGTCGCCACGGAATACGAGTACGCGGGGGGATACGCCTTCTCCGCCTTCATCGACGGGGAAAAGGAGACGGATTTCTTCGGCTTCAGCCGCTTCACCGCGGTGGACGCCGCCGGGCGCCGCACCGAGAGTGAGTTCAACACCGTGCCCTATGACGACTACCGGAAGAACCGCGCCCTGGCCGGGGCGGTGAAACGGGTGACCGCGTACGGGTCGGACCACGCCGAGTACAGCCGCACCGAGCACGAGTACACGGTGCGGGAGATAGCCCAGGCCGGCGCGCCAGCGACGCCCCGGGGAAACGCGGCCGTGAGTTATCTCATTGAGCCCACGGCGGTGCGGAAATACGTGAAGAACATCCTTACAGAAACCCGCACATCATCCATTGAACTCGCACAGGACCGGTACGAGATGACGGCCAGGACCGAGGGCGTCACGGACCATTACAGCGACGGCGCTCACCGGCCGGTGACTGTGTCGAACTACACGCGCTTCGAGAACATCGACGCCACCAACGAGATGCGCGTGGATTACGCAAGGGGCTTTGCCGATTCCTCCCACGAGGCCACCACCTCGTACGAATACGACAGCCGGGGCAACGTGATCCGGGAGACCGTGAAATACACCGGCGCGGGCCTCGCTGCGGCAGCGGACCGCGTCATGGAATACGCCTATGACGGATACGGGAACCGCGTCAGGAGCGCCAACGCCAGCGGCTCCCCGGCCCGGGTCACGGAAACGGCCTTCGACCGGCGCCTGCGCCAGTTCGTGACGGAAGAGCGCGCCCTCGGCGACATCACCCTGGTGACGAAGCACGAGATCAACTACCGGTCCGCCTTCGGCGGCATAGACAGGACTACGGACCCCAACGGCAATTCCATCTATTTCGAGTTTGACGATAAGGGCCGCCTGGCGAAGGAGCGCATCGACGCTGACGCCGGCACCGAAACCCTGCAGGCCTACGAGTACGGCACTGAGTTTCCCCTGTCGGCGAAGGTGACGCAGTATGACGGATCGCCGGCCCTCTACTCCGGCGGCGCCATCGAGACGAGGGTCTACGGCGACGGCATGGGCCGGGTGATCCACACAGTGCGGAGCGCCGCGGGCTGGCCGGGCCGGCGCTACGTCAGGACGGGGAGGGTGGTCTACGACGCCACGGGCCGGGTGACGCGCGCCAGTCAGACCGGCTGGGCCGGGGACGACGAGATCGACGCTTACCGGCAGAATCCCTATGACAAACATCCGACGAAGACCGACTACGACGCCGCCGGACGGATTAGCAAGGTGACCATGCCGGAGGGGTATCGCGGCGAGGCCGAGACTTCGGTCACCTACGACTACCATGACCCGTGGGAGACCGTCGAGACCCACAGCGTGGGAAGAAGCAGGCGCACGGTGAAGAACGCCCGGGGCCTGGTGCTCTACGTGGAGGATTCCGGAACCGGCGACGACGGCAGGAGCGTTGCCGCGAAGATCGGCTTCGCCTACGACATTGCCGGGAACCGGGTGAAGAAGATGGATTTAACGACCCCCCCGTCCCCCGGAGGGGGCGCGGGCGCCATGAGCATTGACATTCCGGGAAGACTGTTCCGGCCCGGCGTGAAAGACACCTCCGGCGCGAACATCGCCTGCTGGCGCTACAACGCCTTCGGCCTGGTGACGGAATCGAGCGACCCTGACCTGGGATACGCCCGGGTGGAGTACAACAGCTTCGGTGATGCGTCCTCCCGCACCGATGCGTTAGGTCGCGTTACCACCTATGCCTATGACCGCCTGGGACGCCTCACGGAAAAGAACCTTCCCGGTGAAGAGGGAACAGTCCACTATGGGTACGATACCCTTGAGGGGAGCGAGAACAGCCTGGGGCGCATGGTGTCCCTGGACGATCCGGCGCAGCGGAAGGAATTCAGCTATGACAGGATCGGCAGGGTAAAGAGGGAATCGCGCGTCATCAAGGGAGCAGGAAAAACGAGATACCTGACGGATTTCGCCTACGACCTGCTGTCCCGGAAAACGAAGATCACCTATCCGGAAGAGCCCCATACGAAGAGCCGCATGACCGTGACGTACGGCTACTGTCCCATGGGCGTGAAAAGCCTGAAGGCTTCCGGGGGCGGCATATCAAAGAACATTATCGAGAGGATTGAATATAACGAGTTCGGCCAGATGGCTGAGGTGCGTAGGGGCAACGGCACGGTTACCGCCTACACCTACGACATCAAGGGCCGAATGGAATCGCTCCTTACCACGGCAAGCCACAACGGCCGGACCTGGAAGGTCCAGGACGTGAAGTACCGGTTCAAGGTGGACAACAGCATCGCGGCAGTGGAAAACACGCCCGATGTGGCAGCCGACGGCGCGTGCCGGACCAGCGTGCGGTACGAATACCGGTATGACGGCCTGAACCGATTGGTGCACGCGAGGGGAGACTATGAAAAGGTTAAGACCCCCCCGTCCCCCGGAGGGGGCGTCGCAGTCCCCCTAACCCCCGGAGGGGGCATTAATAAAAAATTTGAGCTGGGCTACGGGTACGCGGGCAACGGAAACCTCACGTCCAGGACCGTCTACAATGCCGATACCGGCGCCGTGGATGATCAATGGAACTATTCATACAATAATCACGCGGTAACATCCATCACCGCCTCCCGGAGCAGCGCCGGCCATACCATGACCTATGACGCTGCGGGGAATATGATCACTCAATTTGACCATGGCAAGAACCGGGCCAAGGAAATGGCCTATGACAGCTATAACCGCATTCGAAAGATCACGGACCCCCGCAACGGCAATGTGAAAGGGAAATATTGGTACGATGACCAGGGTTTCCGGGTGCGCAAAAAGGCCCGGGTGGAAACAGACAGTTTTGAAAAAGAGGTTGAAACCCTGAGCCCCTCCATGTATTTTACCGTGGAGATAGACAGAAACATGGCGGGAGGGGTCCGCAAAGATAAGGGCTACGGCGTGAACAACGTATACCTGAACGGCGTGCGCGTGGCGGCGGTAATGCCCAATGGGGAAGCCCGGTATTATCTGACAGATCAGGTCGACTCAGTAAAGGTAGTGACCAATGACTCGGGAATGGTGGTGACAAGCCACGAGTATCTTCCCTTTGGCGAGGACTGGATCACTGAGGGCGACACCAAGAACGCGCCGAAGTACAACTCCCAGGAGCTGGATAAGGAGAGCGGGTATTATTTCTACAACGCAAGGCATTATGACGGGGGGATTGGGAGGTTTGTTACTGCGGATAATATCG
>ERZ795061.420-NODE-420-length-43804-cov-26.630072_pt1 | contig 43804 bp, 43 predicted proteins | sample MGYA00375145_ERZ795061 | MGnify/ENA primary metagenome ERZ795061 (study PRJEB30190, sample SAMN05720144) | anaerobic digester metagenome | isolation source: active sludge of municipal wastewater-treating anaerobic digesters | place: USA | collected 2014-12-22 ... | reverse complement strand
GACAAGCCACGTTGATCGGCTGACGGAATTTTCGGCGGTTCCGGCTTAGAACCCCCAGCAGCGAGCAGCAGTCCTCATTGGCCTCCCACGGCGGCAGCAGCATCGGCTCGAAGCGGTTTTCCAACTGATCGTCCGAACGGATGGCCAGGTACGCCTCGCGCGTGCCGACCCCGACCAGGGGGATACGCAGCTCGTTGCCGAGGAAGCGCAGCAGGTTGAGGAACTCGCGCCGGTTAACGCTGTTGCCAGCCAGTACATTGTGCAGTTCGTCGATCACCAGCATGCGCACGCCGACCTTGCGCAGCAGGGCCAGCGCCAGTTGCTCCATTTCCGGCAGCCGTGGGCGCGGGCGCAGCGGCGCGCCCATCGCAGCCAGCAGCGCGACATAGAAGCGGATCACCGATGGCTCTGACGGCATCTGCACGACCAGCACCGGGATATGTTCTTGGTCAGCGTCGGTGCCGACCGGGTGCGCCCGCCGGAATTTCTCGACGATCATCGACTTGCCGTTGTTGGTGGGGCCGACCAGCAGCAGGTTTGGCATGCGTTGCTTGTTCGGCCACGCATACAGAGTTTCCAGCCGGTTCAGCGCCTCGACCGCGCGCGGGTAGCCGATCCAGCGGTCGGCGCGAATGCGCTGGATGCGCTCGTCTGCCGGCAGCCTGGCCAAACCCTGTGCCGCTGGCAGCAGGTGGGACAGGTCAATGACGGGATATTCGTCCACGGCTACCACTCCTCGATCTGATCGAACGGTTTGGCCGGCGGCAGGTTGTCTGCCTGCGGGTCAGCCATGTCCACATCCGGCGGTATGGGCTTGGCCGGTGGCTCCGACGTCTTGAGGTGCTGGCGGCGATCAGCGTCGCGCCGCGCCTTGCGCGTGGCCTTCTGGGCGGTGGTCACGATCTCGCGCATCTGCCCGATCATGCGGAACAGCGCCGACTCGTCCACCTGCTCGCGCCCGAGCTGACGCAATTTGGCCAGCGCCTGGCGTTGTTCCCAGAGGGTGACGGCCGGATGGGACAAGGTGCGGTAGTGGATCTCCAGATAGTGCTGACCTTCCGGTTCCAGTACCCAGATGCGGCTGATGTCGCGCGGATCGCGCCGGATCAGGAAGGCGGGCAAGCGCTCGCGCCGGGCAATCCACGGCTTGAGGGCGTCGGCGTAGTAGTGGATGTGGTCGATGACAAAGCCGGTGCGGGTCAGGGTGCGGCGGATCACCGGCAGGAAATCGACCAAAAACGCGGTGGGGCGGGTAACGACGGCCGGGACGCCAACGCGCTCCACGGCCTCGGCCCAGCGCGCGGCCGGCGGCTGGAGCAGGCCGTTGTGCACGGAGCCGTGATAGGTGCCTACCGCCAACGCGAGCCAGCGCTCCAGCTCGCGCAGCGTCAGGGTGGCCATCTTCTCGGAATCGTACTCGCCGCGCTGGCCGGGATTGGAGAAGGTCGTCCCCGGTAATTCGTCGTGGATCATCTGCATCGCCGTGCCGATGATCCGTTCCACGATGCCGCCGTAGTGCGGCTGGCCTGGTGGGCGATAGTCCAGCCGGATGCCATGCTGTTCGCAGCCACGGCGCAGCGCTTCGCTTTTGAACTCGGCCGCGTTGTCCAGATAGAGCAGCCTGGGCTTGCCGCTCATCGGCCAGTCCATTTCCACATTCAGCCCTTCCAGCCAGGGCCGCTTGTCGCAGGCGGCATGCGCGAGGCATAGGCCGACCGAGACGGCGGACGGCGCTTCCAGCGTGACCACCATGCCGAGTACGCAGCGCGTGAACACGTCGATGGCGAGGGTCAAATATGGGCGGCCAATCGGTTGCCGGTCGCGCTCGTCGACCACGATCAGGTCGATGACGGTGTGGTCGATCTGCACCTGTTCCAGCGGCATGGTGACTTCGGGCGGAATGCCACCCGCGCCTTGCAAGGGACGGGCAGCGTCCTGCCCGCCCCGGCTGCGGGCTATTTTCGCCGGGTGTAGTCCGGCAATCCGCTGGGCCACGGTGTTGCGCGCCGGCACCGGCAGCTTCTGGGTTTTGCACGCCTGCGCGACTTCGCGGTGGAACGCCGCCAGGCTGCGTTTCTGCTTGGTCAGGAAGCGCTTTTGCAGCAGCTCGCGGATGATGCGCTCGACCGGTTCCGGCAAGCGCCCCTTGCCTTTGCCGCCGCCGGATCGGCCGGGCGTCAGGTCTGTTACCAGGCCAGTACCCTGCCGGGCGCGACGGATCAGGACATATACCTGTCGCCGGGACAGGCCCAGCGCTTGGGCTGCCTCATCGGCGGCTTCATGCCCGACCACCTCAAGCGCTGCCAGTGGCCCGATGATTTCCGTCCGGTGCCGGGCTTGCGCCCATGCCTCGTCGGGCAGGGTGGCCACGCCTTGCGCGGCAATCGGTGGAGTGTCTGATGTCATGCCCAAACCTCGCTTTGGTGCACACGAGTATTGAGCATAGTCGAGATTGGTGCAGACGACTCCTGATATTGGGCTGTCAGGAGCCGTATGCACACCAGGCGTTACATCCAGTCAGATGGTGCGGTCGTCTTCTGAAAACGACACCGGCTAATGATCATTTGACGGACATCGCTGAAGAGGTGAAGAAAGAGTATCCTTTAGTATTACTTCGTACTTAGAAGGAAGAATCATGGCCACCTCGCTCAAGATCGACGACGCATTGAAAGGCCGCGTCCAGCACTTGGCCAGTCAACGCCGCCGCTCGGCACACTGGATCATGCTCGAAGCGATCCAGCAGTACGTCGAACGTGAGGAAGCACGGGAACGCTTCAAACAGGAAGCCTTGGCATCGTGGGTGGCCTATCAAGAAACCGGCCAGCACCTGACAGGGCCGGAAGTTCGCACCTGGTTGAACACCTGGGGCACCGAAGACGAGAAGGCGGTGCCTGAGTGCCACACGTAATCGTCACCGCAGGCGCGGCGGAAGGCTTGGAACGATGCCGCCAGTTCTTGGCCACCAAAGCACCGGAAGCTGCCCGACGGGCAGGCCAGGCAATCGAGCGACAACTACGACTGCTGGAAACAGCCCCCGACATTGGCCGCCCCTTCCCGGAAATGCCCGAACTGCGCGAGTTAGTGATTGCCTTCGGAGACTCCGGCTATGTCGCACTGTATCGGCATGAGCCGACAGCTGATGCGGTGTATGTCTTGGCATTCCGTCATCAGAAAGAGGCCGGGTACTAACTCTCTAGGAATCACAGGCTGGCTTCAGCGTCTGCGCGGACGCCTTCCAACACCGATGGGGTCGGGCTACAGCCCGACCCTATTTACCTTTTCGTACGAGCGACAATGTCAGAAGAACAACGCCGGCAACTCCAGCAGCAGCTCTGGAACATCGCCAACGCCCTTCGGGGGAAGATGAACGCCGACGAGTTCCGGGACTACATCCTGGGGTTCATCTTCTACAAATACCTTTCCGAGAAGATCGCCAGGTTCGGGGACGAAGTTCTCGAGGCGGACAAACTGAAGTTCACTGACCTCGACGAGGCGACCGAGGAAGGTCTTGCCATGGTCGAGGCCGTCCGCGAAGCGGCCGTGCAGGAGCTCGGGTACTTCCTGAAGCCGTCGGAGCTCTTCCATTCGCTCGCCCAGCGCGGAACCAACCGGCTCGATGCCGGCGGGAATGGCGAGAGCTTCAATTTCATCCTCGGCGACCTCGGCAGGATCCTGAAGAACATCGAACAGAGCACCCTCGGCACCGACAGCGCCGACGACTTCAGCAACCTGTTCGAGGACCTCGACCTCACCTCCTCGAAGCTCGGCGCCACCGAGAAGGCCAAGAACGACCTGGTCGCGAAGGTCCTCTCCCACCTCGACAAGATCGACTTCAACCTCTCCGACACGAACGCTGACGTGCTCGGCGACGCCTACGAGTACCTGATCGGCGAATTCGCCGCCGGCGCCGGGAAGAAGGCCGGAGAGTTCTATACCCCGCAACCCGTGTCCACCCTGCTCGCGAAGCTCGTGACGATCGGGAGGACGAAGCTGAAAAGCGCGTACGACCCGACGTGCGGCAGCGGATCGTTGCTGCTGCGCGTGAAACGTGAGGCCCACGGCGTCGACAAGATCTACGGCCAGGAACTGAACCGCACCACGTACAACTTGGCGCGGATGAACATGATCCTCCACGGAGTCCACTACAGCGACTTCGACATCAGGCAGGAGGACACCCTGGAACACCCGCAGCACCTCGGGCTCCAGTTCCAGGCGATCGTCGCCAATCCCCCGTTCTCGGCCCATTGGAGCGCGAGCCCGCTCTTCATGAACGACGACCGGTTCAGCCAGTATGGGAGGCTCGCGCCGGCGAAGAAGGCGGATTTCGCCTTCGTTCAGCACATGCTGTCGCACTTGGCGGAAGACGGCACCATGGCTGTCGTCCTCCCCCACGGCGTGCTTTTCCGCGGCGCGGCCGAGGGCGTGATTCGTCGCTACCTGGTGGAAAAGCTGAACTGCCTCGACGCGGTCATCGGCCTGCCGGCGAACATCTTCTACGGCACGGGCATCCCGACGTGCGTCCTCGTCTTCAAGCGCTGTCGGAAGAACCCTGACGACGTCCTCTTCATCGACGCGAGCCAGCACTTCGACAAGGTGAAGACGCAGAACGTCATGCGTCCCGAGCACATCGAGAAGATCGTCGCGGCTTACAAAGCCCGGAAGGACGAGGACAAGTACAGTCACGTCGCGAGCATCGAGAAGATCGCAGAGAACGACTACAACCTCAACATCCCGCGGTATGTGGAGACCTTCGAACCAGAAGAGCCGATCGACCTCGAAGCGGTCGCGGGCGAACTGGCCAGGCTCGAGGAGGAAAGCCGCAAGACGGACGAGACGATCGCCGCCTTCTGCCGCGAGCTCGGTATCACCCCCCCGTTCAAGGCGTAGGAGGCGACGTGGACGCACCGAAACTGCGGTTCCCGGAGTTCTCCGGCTCGTGGAAACCCGCGAAAGCAGGCGAAGCCTTCAGGAACAGCCGGGTGAAAGGGCGCGAAGGCCTCCCGATCTACTCGGTGACCATGGACCGGGGAATGGTACGTCGCGATTCAATCGGTAGAGAGATAGAGGCCGACGCCGCTGACGGCGCCAATCTCCGGGCGCTACCCGGGGACCTAGCTTACAACATGATGCGGATGTGGCAGGGGGCCGTCGGCCGGGCGCCGGAAGAATGCATGGTAAGCCCAGCGTACGTCGTCCTGTCACCAAAGCCCGGCGTAGCCTCGGACTTCTTCGAGCATTGGTTCAAATCGAAACGGATGCTCTACCTGTTACGCGCGTATTCGCAAGGTCTCACTAGCGACCGTCTCCGGCTTTACTTCGATGATTTCGCGAAGATCCCTCTCCGAATCCCGTCAGACCTTGAACAGTCCAAGATCGCGGCGCTTCTTTCGTCAGCGAGTTCGAAGCTCGTCCAACTCGAGCGTCGGTGCGAACTCCTAAAGAAATACAAAGGGGGCGTCGCTCGGAAAATATTCCGACAAGAGATCCGATTCCGTTCCTCCGATGGTCGGGACTACCCCGAATGGGACGTGGTGGAACTTGGGTCCTTAGCCAGTAAGGTCAAAGGCAAGAACAAGGACGGCGCGCTTACCAACGTCCTGACGAACTCCGCGACCAAGGGCGTCGTCAGTCAGAGCGACTATTTCGACCGGGAGATAGTCAACGGGGACAATCTCCACGGGTACTACGTCGTGGAGAAGGACGACTTCGTCTACAACCCCCGCATCTCCGTTTCGGCCCCAGTCGGCCCCGTGAAGCGAAACCGCGCGGTGCGCGGCGTCATGTCCCCGCTTTACACGGTTTTCCGATTCAGCGATGGAAACCTCACGTTCCTCGAGCAGTACTTCGAATCGTGGGAGTGGCACGACTACATGCGGAGCGTGGCCAACAGCGGCGCCCGCCATGACAGGATGAACGTCACCGCTGACGACTTCTTCGGCCTTCCGATCCCGCTCCCCTCTCCCGAAGAGCAGAACAGGATCGCCGACTTCCTCGCGTCTCTTGATGCGAAGATCCGCGAGGCGGAGACCGTGTTGGAGAACGCGAGACGATACCGAGACGGCCTCCTGCAGCAGATGTACGTTTGACTTGCGTTATGGATACTTATCCAGAGATATGTATCCTCCGGAATATGTTTATCGAATAAGAAAAACCGTCCATGACGACCCAGTCCGAATACCTCCTGGAAGAAAGCCTCCTCAAGCAGCTCGAGGGCCTCGAGTACGAGCGCGTAGCGATCGACGGCGAACCCGCCATGCTCGCGAACCTCAAGCGCCAGCTCGAGAAGCACAACGGCGGCGTGTCTTTCACGGCGGAGGAGTTCGAGCGGATCCTGAGCCACCTGAACACGGGCACGGTCGTCGAAAGGGCGAAGATCCTCCGGGACAAGTTCGTCTTGAAGCGCGACGGCGGGGAAGCACTGTACGTCAGCTTCCTGAACTGCGACGAATGGTGCATGAACGAGTTCCAGGTCACGCACCAGGTCAGCGCCGAGGGGAAACGGAAGAACCGTTACGACGTCACGATACTGATCAACGGCCTGCCACTCGTCCAGATCGAGCTGAAGCGGCGAGGGGCCGAACTCAAGCTCGCGTTCCATCAGATCAACCGCTACCAGCACGAGTCGTACGACGCCGGCCACGGCCTTTTCCAGTACGTGCAGATCTTCGTGATCAGCAACGGCGTCAACACCAAGTACTTCTCGAACAACAAGCACCAGGCGTTCCAGCAGACGTTCTACTGGACCGACGCCGAAAACAAGCGGATTTCCGACCTGTCCGAGTTCGCTGGCACGTTCCTGAAGCCCTGCCACGTCGCCAAGATGATCACGCACTATGTCGTGATTACCGAGATCGGCGTCCTCAAGGTGCTCCGCCCGTACCAGTTCTACGCGGTGGAGGGCCTCGTCGACCGGGTCAAGAACAGCGACGAAGACGCGTACGTCTGGCACACGACCGGGTCGGGCAAGACGCTCACTTCGTTCAAGGCCAGCCAGATCATCCAGCGCCTCCCGAAGGTCAGCAAGGTCCTCTTCGTGGTCGACCGGAAGGACCTCGACTACCAGACCGCCCGGGAATTCAACGGTTTCTCCAAGGGCAGCGTCGACAGCACGGCGAACACCCGCCACCTGGTCGAACAGCTCAACGACGACTCGTGCAAGCTCATCGTCACGACGATCCAGAAGCTCAACAACGCCGTCCTGAAGGAACGCTACCTCGGGAAGATAGGGCACCTGAAGGACAGCAAGGTCGTCGTCATTTTCGACGAATGCCACCGTAGCCAGTTCGGCGAAACTCACCAGAACATCCGGAAGTTCTTCACCAAGGCCCAGATGTTCGGCTTCACCGGCACGCCGATCTTCGCCGACAACGCGAACGTCACGGCCGGGCTCACCAGGACGACGGCGGACCTCTTCGGAAAGTGCCTGCACAAGTACGTCATCGTCGACGCCATCAGGGACGAGAACGTCCTCCGGTTCTCGGTCGAGTACGTCGGCAAGTACCAGAAGAAGGAAGGCGCGAACGCGCTGGACATCGAGGTCGAGGACATCGACCGCAAGGAGCTCCTCGAGAGCCCGCAGCGGATCGGGAAGATCGTCGACTACGTCCTGGCGCACCACGCGCAGAAGACGAAACGCCCGGACTTCACGGCCATGTTCTGCGTGGGGAGCGTCGAGGTCCTGTGCAAGTACTACGAGGCGTTCAAGGAGAAGCAGAAAGACGTGGCCAACCCCCTCCGGGTCGCCACGATCTTCAGCTACGCCGCCAACGAGGAAAACCCGCTGGCCAACGGCCTGCTGCCTGAGGAGAGCCCTGACGTCCCGACCGGCGCCAAGATCGACGAGAACAGCCGGGACAAGCTCGACGCCTACATCGCGGATTACAACGCGGCGTTCGGGACCCAGTACTCCACGAACGACGCGCAGTCGTTCTACGGCTACTACCAGGACATCGCCAAGCGGGTGCGGGAGGGGAAGATCGACATCCTCCTCGTGGTGAACATGTTCCTCACCGGGTTCGACAGCCCTCGCCTGAACACGCTCTACGTCGACAAGAACCTGCGGTTCCACGGCCTCATCCAGGCCTTCTCGCGGACCAACCGGATCTTGAACGACCGGAAATCGCAGGGGAACGTCGTCTGCTTCCGGAACCTGAAGAAGGCCACCGACGAGGCGATCGCGCTCTTCTCGAACAAGGACGCCAAGGAAACGGTGCTCCTCGAGCCGTACGAGAACTACGTCGCCAAGTTCAACAAGGCGTCGATCGAGCTGCTCACCATCGCCCCGACCATCGGCAGCGTGGACGACCTTCCGGACGAGGACGCCCAGTTCGCGTTCGTCACCAAGTTCCGGGAGCTGATGCGCCTGAAGAACGTGCTCACGACCTTCGCTGAGTTCAAGGACGCCGACCTGACGCTCGAGCCGCAGAAGTTCGAGGACTACAAGAGCAAGTACCTCGACCTCCACGACGCGGTGAAAAAGTCGAAGGACCTGGAGAAGACGTCCATCCTCGAGGACGTCGACTTCGAGCTTAGCCTCATCCACCGGGACGAGATCAACGTCGCCTACATCCTCAACCTCCTCGTCTTGCTGAAGAAGCTCTCCCCCGAGGAGGCGACCAAGCGGAAGAAGGAGATCCTCGAAGTCCTCGCCGGCGACGTGAAGCTCCGCAGCAAGCGGGAGCTGATACAGGCGTTCATCGAGGAGAACTTGCCGAAGCTGAAGCCCGAAGAGGACGTCATCGGGGCGTTCGAGGGCTTCTGGGACGGCAAGCAGAAGGAAGCGTTCGTGAAGCTCTGCCAGGAGGAGAACATCGACCCGGACGGTCTCCAGAAGATCCTTGGGACCTACGCGTTTGCAAACCGTCTCCCGCGTGAGCAGGAAATCGTCGGGACGCTAACCTACAAGCCGAAGATCCTAGAGCGGAAGTCGATCCTCCAGCGCGTCGCGGAGAAAATCCGGGCGTTCATCGACACGTTCATCGAAGGCATGGGCGGAGTCTGAGGGACGTATTAACTAACCCCCAACCATGTCCACGCACCAGAAAATCGCGGTGGCGATCGCCGCCGGAGCGCTCCTCGTCTGATCAGCGACTTACGCGCTCATCTACGGACCGTCCGAACCCATCGCGGGTGCCAACCCGGTGCTCGGCATCTTTCACGACCTGGTCGGGCGGTCGCGAAACGTGGCCTGCGACCCTCTTCCCTGGAGGCAGGGGCGTTCCGGACCTCCCCGCGACCCCTGATATAATAAGTTCAGTTGTCCATCTTTACACCACGTGTAATCATGGAATTGACTTTTATCATTCAAGGGATAAACTCCACACTATGGAAGTTGAGTTCGACGACGACGACCTTGACAGGCTCGAAACCGACGCCCAGTTCACCGCCGGGCACCCTCAGGAAATCGTGAGCGCCTACCGGAGGCGGATGCAGCAGATCCGCGCGTTCCGAGACGAGCGCGACTTCTACGCGCTGAAAGCCTTGCACTTCGAGAAGCTCAAAGGGGACAGGGAGGGACAGCACTCGATCCGACTTAACAAACAGTGGAGGCTCGTCCTGGAGATCAGGGGCGAACACCCCTGCAAGGTCGTCGGCATCGTTGAAATCGTCGATTATCACTAATAGGTGGGGGAAATCATGAACGCACGAGTACCCGCGGAAGTATTCCCGCCAGGAGAGTTCCTGCGCGAGGAGTTAGAGGCGCGGGACTGGAGCCAGCAGGAACTCGCGGAAATCATGGGGCGCCCCCCGCGCCTCATCAGCGAGCTCATTTCTGGAAAGCGCGCTGTCACCCCGGAGACCGCTAAGGGGCTGGCCGAAGCTTTCGGGACGTCGCCCGACTACTGGATGTCCTTGGAAAGCCAGTACCAGCTTTCCAAGGTGAAGACGGAGGACGGCATCGTCGCCAGGAAAGCCGCCCTGTACGGCCGGTTCCCCGTCAGGGAAATGATCCGGCGGGGCTGGGTCCAGGCCAGCGAGAGCGTCGAAGTGCTGGAGGCTCGTTTCTGCGAATTTTTCCGGATTCCGGACGTCAGCGTCCAGCCCGAGCTTGTCCATAACGCGAAGAAGACGCACGCGCACCTCGAGGCCACGCCCCTGCAGATGGCTTGGCTGTTCCGCGTCCGGACTTTGGCCGAGAAACAGGTCGTCCCCGCGTATTCCAGGGAGAAGCTGGCCGCTGCCGTCGAAAAGCTGAAAACCCTCCTCCTCGCACCGGAAGAGGCGCGCCACGCACCGCGGATCCTGGCGGAGGCTGGCGTCCGGCTGGTTTTCGTAGAAGCCATGCCGGGATCGAAGATCGATGGGGCCACATTCTGGCTCGACGACGGGAAGCCCGTCATCGGCATGACCTTCAGGTTCGATCGCATCGACAACTTCTGGTTCGTGCTCCGACACGAGATCGAACACGTGCTCCGTGAAGACGGGAAGGCTGACGCGGACGTGCTCATCGACTCGGACCTCGGCAGCGAAACAGACGGGATCGCCGAGTGTGAGGCACTGGCGAACGAAGCAGGGGCCGACTTCTGCGTACCGAAAGGACAGCTCGACGATTTCGTCGACCGCGTCCAGCCTTACTTCTCCGAAAAGAAGGTCCTGCTCTTCGCGCAGCGTATCAACGTACATCCCGGCCTGGTCGTAGGCCAGCTCCAGCGCCGCCTCAAGCGGCACGATTTTCTAAGGAAACACCAGGTGAAGGTTCGGGACTGCGTGCTCCAAGCCGCCGACTCGGACGGATGGGGTTCCTTTTCGGAATAGGACGAAGGAAGAAGAATGTCCGCTTACGCCAACGAAGTTAAGGCCTATCTCGAGCGATACCAGAAGGAAGTCGATGGGAGCGGTCTGCTTGATCCGCACGCAGTCGCGGAATGGGCATACAGGAACGGGCTCCACAAACCGAGCATCCGCACCGTCATCGACGCGATCGCGGCGGACATCTCCCAAGTGTTCCGGGAAGAGTACCGCACGGACGGCAGCGGCCAGCGTTACCGGGCCAAGCACGCCGTCCGATCCAAGCAGGGCGGGAAGACGGCATCCCTTTGGGCCGACATCGACGACGAGAGGGCGCCGCGGGACCATTTCGTACGGTCGTTCTCGCAGCGGCGCCAGCAAATCGTGGGCGACTGCTTCCAATTGAAGACGGACGTCGACGTTTACAACGGCAAGAACCCTGCGCAGGCGCCGATCCAAATTCCCTTGGATTTCACTCTCGACGTCGAAGAACTTCAGCTTCCGTACAAAGGGAAAAAGGCGGCCTGAAGACGGAGCGCGATTCTTTTCTTACGACATCACCAGAACCGGTTTCATGTTCAGATACGCCGACAAGTCCTCCGGACTCCTCTTCTCCTCCCAAGGCCTCAGCGACCTGACGGCAAAACTCGCAAAGGGGCTCCGGGACGAGGTCGAGTCCATCGACCCGAACCGGCTCCTCAACACGGCGCCGGCCGATCTCGCCGCCTACCTGGTGGAGAAGTACCGCCTCGACCCACCGACCCTCCGACGGGACGAATGGAGCGCGGAAGAGTCCGAAACGAAAATCGACGTCAGCGGGGATCAGAACCGCTGGATCAGCGACCGGAGCCGGCCCTTCTACGTCCCCGGCCAGAGGATCGACGTCGAAGTACCGTTCGACGGGGATTCGGAGCTCTTCTACGTCCGTCCGAACCAGTTCTCGCTCTCCCCTCCCCGGGCCGCCGTCCGGGGACGGTCGCTTCTCCTTTCGTTCGAAATTCCGCATGAACAAGAGCGGGACGTCCGGTCGGAAACTGACCGTTCCCTCGCCGAAATCGAGCAGAACCTCTCCCGGATCCGCGGCGAAGCGGACCAATACAACCGGAGCCTCCCCTACGAGGCGGAGACGGCGGTCTCGAACCGCCGTGCCCGGCTGCTCACCAACCAGGGCCGCGTCGCGGCGCTCGGCATCCCGCTCAAGAAAAGGGCGGGAGCCCCTTCCACGTATGCCATGCCGGACGTGCGGAGGAGGATCGTCCCGACCCTGCCCCCGGCGGCCTCTGTCCCGTACGAGCCGGAGCCGGTCCTCGACGCCGAACACTACGAGCACGTGCTTTCGGTCGTACAGAACATGGTTCAAGTCATGGAGCGGAGCCCGTCCTCGTTCGCCCATATGGGCGAAGAGGCGCTCCGCGACCACTTCCTCGTCCAGCTCAACGGGCAGTTCGAGGGGCGAGCCACCGGCGAGACCTTCAACGCCGGCGGGAAGACGGACGTCCTCCTGCGCGAGAACGGTCGGAACGTATTCATCGCCGAGTGCAAATTCTGGAAGGGGCCGAAGCACTACGCGGAAACCATCGACCAACTCCTCGGCTACTCGTCCTGGCGGGACGCGAAAACCGCGATCCTAGTATTCAACCGCGGGACGTCGACGTCGACCGTCCTCGACGGGGTAAGGGACCGGACCGAAGCGCACCAGTACTGGAAACGGACCGTCGATTGGAAGCACGAGAGCGGCTTCCGGTACGTCTTCCACCACCCGGGCGACCGGAACCGGGAGCTCACCGTCACGGTGCTCGTGTTCGACGTTCCGTCGCCTTCTTCAACTGGCTAATCAAATAAATTCCAGTAGGGTTCGTCTCAGAAAACGGGCAACAAAGCACGTTAAGCCGATCGCATTTTTTGCAGCGCCCTGAGCTGTGCGCCGGGGGTCGATGACGGCGGACGACGGGCGCGCAGCAGGTCGGGGTAGAGCAAAAGACTGAGCGAATGGTAAAGCGCGTCGTTCTTCTCAACTGCCTACACGCCGGCAAACAAGCACAGGCTTGCCTGTTCACACGTGTGAACGTTCTCAACCGCCTACACGGCGGCAAACGCTGACTACGGTTAGTTGGTCAGGCTGAGATTTAGACGTCTAAACCGGCGGTGCCGGTGTGGGACGCCACCGCGTCCGCGCGAGGACCACATTGGACAGAACGGTACGGACTGTCCAATGCCGACCTCCCCCGACGCGGCGCCGCCGCGAATGGCCTGAGGAGACACTTTCACAGGCCCTGATGCCTTGAGGGGCCGAGGCCGCGCCGCACAGCGGCGTAATCCCCGAGGTACGGACTCCCGCAGACTTGAGGTCCTTCAGGAGTTCGCCGCCGGTTCGGTCATATCGAGGCACGGGGAAGAACGAGCCGAAAGCGGGCCGCAGCCATCTCCCAGATCCTCGGCCGTGTACATACGTATGTACACGATGCGCTCACGCATTGGTGTGTCGGAGGCAGCACGCACCTTCTGCAGGTTGCTGCTTTAATGCCAAAATGCAACCCGGTCAGAGTTCAAGCTAGTAGGGGTCGTCTCAGAAAACGGAAAATAAAGCACGCTAAGCCGCCCCCGGCTTTTCGATCGGCACGGCCCACCATTCCTGCGCGTGCTGCGCCGTGTTCGGTCGGTTCGAGGTGTCCACCTGGAACCCCCGCAGCAGCAGCCCGCGCGGTGTGATCCGCAGCACCTGGACGTCGAACAACGGCGGCAGCAGGCCGCGCCTGGCCGAGGTGCCCCAGCGCTCCCAGAGCTGCGCCGCGTGCAGCGGCCGCTTCTCGGCGGTTCCGATCGGAATGTCGCCGATGCTCAGGGTGCCGATCGTGCCGGGGTCGGCCAGGCACTCCTCGCGCGGGCGGCGAACCCCGGCCACCATCAGCTCGACGACTCTAACGTGCATGGCTGGACTGTAAAAAAATACAGTCTTATTTTCACCCAATGCGGCCGGCTTGGGGGGGGCGATCTATGCCGAGGCTTAGCGTACGATTTTTCCCGTTTCGTCAGCTGGCGCGATCGGCAGTTGATCCGAGGTGGCGGCTGGTGACACGACTGCTCGTTCTGCCCCGATCTGGAGGAAAACGGCAATGTGCGGACGCTATGCGCTTTACGGTCCGGTCTCGCGCCTGCGCGAGGCCTTCGACGCGGTGCCCGAAGGGTTCGAGTTCGAGCCGCGCTGGAATGCGGCGCCGCTGCAGTGGCTGCCGGTGGTGCGCCAGCGGTCGAACGGCGAGCGGGTGATCCACCGCCTGCGCTGGGGCCTCGTGCCGTCGTGGTCGAAGGATGAGGCGATCGCGACCAGGTTCGCCAAGATCGGCGCAGGTAAGTTCAGACCGCTGCGACCAATGCCATCGGCTTAACGTGCTTTATTCTCCGTTTTCTGAGACGACCCCTGGGAGCGCTGGGGCACCTCGGCCAGGCGCGGCTTGCTGCCGCCGCTGTTCGACGTCCAGGTGCTGCGCATCACACCGCGCGGGCTGCTGCTGCGCGGCTTCCAGGTCAGCACGAAGAACGGGGCCGGCACGGCCCAGCACGCGCAGGAATGGTGGGCCGTGCCGATCGACAAGGCGGGCGCGGCTTAGCGTACGATTTTTTCCGTTTCGTGAGCCGCAGGCTCAGTGCAGCGTCCGGCCAGCGGCGCCCTCGCCTTCCTTCACCGGCAGCAGATCCGTGAACCGCCCCTGCACCTCGGTGTAATGCCGGAACTCCGGCGCCCCGATCGTGCGCTTCTTCTTGCTGATGCCCTTCGGCCTGATCGGCACCTGGGCGACCCACACGCCGTGGCGGGTCTCGAGCGACAGGCTCACCACGTCGATCCGCCAGCTCGCCGGGCAGTCGGCCAGCGAGCCGTACTCGTCGAGGATCTCCTCGTAGCGGGCGACCTTGTCGGCGCGCAGGCTGTAGGCCTCCATCAGCAGGAAAACGAAGTCGGCGTCGAGCTGCTCGGCGAAGAGCTTCAGCGAGCGCGCGACAGCGTCTTTCTCGGCCGGCGAGTTCATCGAGAGCGGCGCCGGAATCGTCGCCCCGGTGGTGAAGTTGCCGACGAAGGCCATCGGCGCGAGCGCCTCGCCCTTCTCGAGGAACTCGCGCGCCTTGTCGATCAGCGGCGCGATCGCCGCCCGGTAGCGTTCGGGGAGCTGGCTCATGTCGGGGTCCTCGCCGGGCTCAGCGCTCGCGGCGCATCTTCACCGCCGCCTCGTATTCGCGATCGAGCCCGGTCCCGGCGTCGCCCTTGGGGTCGAACATCCGAAAACCCACGTGCATGTACGCCAGTAGCGCCAGCCCGGAGAACTCGCCATCGAGGTTCTCGAGCGTGTAGCGCACCGCCGGCTTGTTGATCTCCAGCCCGTTGCGCCCGAGCAGCGCGATCTCCATCACGATCTGCCCGACCTTCGCCTGGTCGAGCTTGGCGAAGCGATCGAACGCCGCCTGCATGTACATCACCGCGTCCATGCGCAGGCCGCCGTCGACCGCCGCGCGCATCTCCTCGTGACCGATGCGCGTGAGCGCCTCCTCGGCCATCTCGCCGGCCTGGTGATCGGGGAAGCGCTTGACCACCGCCTTGTACTGCTCGGCCGCCTCCTTCACGTGCGACGGCCAGAGCGCCTCCAGGCACTGCGCGAGCCCGAGCTGCGCCCCCGGATCGGCCGGCGCCAGACTGGCCGCCTGGCGGAAGAACGGTAGCGCCTCGGCCGCCCGGCCGGACCGCATCAACACCGCCGCCAGGTTGCGCTTGGCGAAGGCGTTCTCGGGTTCGAGCTTGACCGCGTCGCGCAGCGCGTTGGCCGCCTCGTCGGCGCGCCCGGTGCGCGCGAACGCTACCCCGAGCGCGATGAACGCGTTCGCGTGCGTGGGGTCGAGTTCGACCGCCCGCTGCAGCGGGGCGACCGCCTCTGCCGGTCGCCCCAGTTCGGACAAACACAGCCCGTGGCTGTAGGCGATCTCGGCGTCGTCCAGCATGCCGTCGAGCGCCTCGAGCACCGGCAGCGCATCCTCCAGGAAGCCGTTTTGCAGCAGCCCCAGCACGTAGGCCTTCGGCTCGACCCCGCGCTCGGGGACCGCGACCACGCGCACGAACGCGTCATCGACCGCCACCACGGCCTGCCAGCCGCGCGCCGCGTAGTCGAGCGCGTAGCGCCCGATCACCGCCTGCTCGAACTCGGCCGTGCCGCGCGGCGGCAGGCCCGCCGGGTCGAGGTCGTCGAGCGGGATCTGGAAGATTTCGGGGGCTTGGCGGGTGGTCATCGAGGCGTTCAGAGGTGGAGTGCGGCGTGGATTGTCGCCCATGAGGCGACTGAGTTGCGTCGGAGGGTCAGGAAAGCCGCTGGACGTCTCGTTGCTCAGCCTGCTGCAGACCGGGGTTTTAGGCGGTTCTGCAGCGGTTGCGCTTACGATTTCTGGAGCGGTTCAGTCGTCGCGGGGGGGCTAGTTTACGGCCCCCTTGGGGGGGCCTGTTCGATGGGGAGGGGGGGCCGGCTTTGCCGGGGGAACCCCGAAGGGGTGCCCCCCGCCGGGCTGGGTTGGCAATGAGTTGTCCACAGCCACAGGTGTCTCAGAGACGTTAAAGATTTTATAAGTTAAGAAACGCGCGCGCGCGTTACGCTTGTGGATTTCGACCCGAAAGCCGCTCCCTTACTAGCTTTCAGATTTTCCGGCGTGGGTGATCTAACGAGTATTGTGTGGGTGATCTAACGAGTCCATCCACAGGAAAACGTGGGTGATATAACGATCCCATCCACATCCATGATGTGAACACACGAATCCCCCTCAGTGACGGGACCGCACGTGAAAAGTGAGTTTTTGGAGGCTTCTCGTATCACCATGGCGATCCCAGTGGCAACAACCACAGCAGCAGATGACCTGAGTGTGGGTGATATAACGAGTTCAAACTTGGGAACCAACCGACAAGCGTGGGTGAAAACACGAGGCTGCGGAAGTTTTTCAGCATTGCTCCAGAGCTTAGCTTTGTAGGTGCTAAGCGGCGCCTGGATGGAGCTAGGGCTCGTGGCGGTCTGGAAAGCGGCCGGAAGACTGTCCTACAAGAACCGAGCCGATAGTGAGCGTGGAGTCACCAAGCGCCGGCTACTGCTTGCTCTTCCCTGGCTTGGGCGGTACTCGCTTCGGGTTTCGAGTGTAGGAATGCACCGCGTCAGCCTTGTTGCCCTTGGTCAGCCCGGCAATCAGCCGCTGCGGGTTGCGGACGTAGAACGTCACCTTGTCGGCGTCGTTCAGCGTCATCCGATACTCGGGCAGGGTGTCCGCCTCGATGATCTCGCGGACCATGCGGCGGAACTCGCGCAAGGAGCCCTTGCTGCCGGCTTTCTCTTGCAGCAACTCGAGCCCGATACTCCACATGGTTTGATGACCGCAATGCTTGCGCGCCAGCTCGTACAGACGCCGCTCCAGCGGCCGGCGAAGCCTGAAATAGTCCGGGTGGATGGTCAGTACTTCATGCGCCTGAACGGCGTTGAAAAGCCACTTTGACAAGGTGACTTCAACGGCAATCATGCGTTCGTCGCCGGGTGCCCGCTCGATGATCATCCAAGAGTCGATGATGCCAAACCCTTCCTTGACGCGCTGTCCCCCCGTCCGAATGTCCGTCTTGATTGTGGTCCCGCGCAAGCGCTCTAGGGCGTTCTCGAGGCGCTGATACTCGGCGCCGCCGGTAGGCTTGTTGGTCGATACAAGGTAATCGTGAACCGTAAACCGCACGGTCCGGTTCTTCGCGTCGTCACGGCCTCGATTCAGTCCCTCGGTCATCTGGCTGACAACGTAAATCAAAACGTCCTTGTCGAACTGCGTCGCTCGGCCCTTGATCGAAGGATAGACCTCGACGCTGCGGTTTCCGTCCTTGCTCTCCCATGTCCACGTCGACAAGTCTGTCTTGGTGGAAAGCGTGAAGATCGGCGCTTCCATGCTCGCACCGTCATCCTTCATCGCATAGTCAAACAGGTCGGCAAGGAAGAAATCGCGGTCTGTGTGCCGAAGTGGCAGCAACGCCGGGCGGTCGCGCTTGATCGGCGCCGGCAACTTGGCCGACGTGGTGTCCTGAGCAGGTTCCGGCTGGGCGCCGGCTGCGAGGTCTAGAACGCCCTGCGTCTCGGCATGTGGGGGCTGCTGACGACCCTTTCGGGCTTTGGCAGTATTCTCCATTCGGACTCTCCTGGGTTTCCTGAGAGACAAAGGGCGCCCCCCTCCTTGAAGAAAAACAGGGTCACCACACTTATTACAGAAAACCTTAAATACGTTTTTACGTATTTCCGTATTTCTGCACAAGAAGCTCACGTACCTCGTCCGCGATCTTCGTTCCTCGTATTGCACATTGAGACTTGATCGCTCGATGCAAACTCATTGGAACGTCTATGGTGAGCCGCTTCATCGGCTCCGGCCCCTCAACCGGAGCACGGCTTTCCACCCACGCATCAGCGGCGGCCGGCGCCGGCTTGCTAGTCGGCTTCGCTCCGATGGAAACTTTCTTCGTCGTCATCGTGCAAACTCCATCAACTCCGCCGTTACGGCTTCGATCTCGGACGCTGCGGCTCCGTCTTTGTCAATCTCATGGACGGCCAGCCCCTGGGCTACTGCCTCGGCGAAAACAACCCGCTGTGTGACGCTAGATGCCAACACATGGACGGGATAAGCAGAGAGAGCCTCGCGAACGTCACGACCGATTGCAGTATTTGCGATTTTACGATTAACCACAAAAGCGGATTTAAGGCTCTCTTTGTAGATGCGTGCTTCCTCGATCAGCTTAACAACCTCCTCAGCAGCCCAAATGTCGTAGGGGGAGGGCTGTACGGGTATCAGGACCACATCTGCAGCCATGATCGCGGATCGGGCCAAGTCGGTGACTCGCGGCGGACCATCGATAACGATGTGATCGTAACCTTGCCCGATCTGTCCGATTTCCTTGTGCACGGTCGCCCTCGGCAACCCCACTACGGAAAAGATCGGTTCAGCCTGTCGAGCCGCAGCCCAATCCAACGCGCTGCCCTGGGGATCTGCATCGATCAGCAACACCCGGGCCCCAGTGCGTGAGAGGCTGGCAGCCAAGTTCACGCTGAGGGTGGTCTTGCCTACCCCACCTTTCTGGTTCAGAAGTCCAATGATCATGTTTTCATCTTTTCTGCATTAGCGTAAGTGCGATTTTACGCCTAATCGTAAAGCATGAAAAGAGCAGCAGGCATAAAAAAGCCCGGCATTGCCGGGCTTTGTCGTGACTTTCGGTGCTCGCTACGGGGCGGCGCTCGGCTCACTCGCCATCGTCAAGAAGCTTTCGATGCGCTCGGCCAGCGACGAATTCTTCTCCACATGCCGGGCGTAGTAGACCAAGGATGCAACAGCGGTACGCTGCTTGAGCGGGTCCCAAAGCTCGACGATGCGCAGCAGGTCATCCGTGCTGATAGGCTTCAAGCCAATATCCTCGATCAGCTCTTCCACGCCATCGCAGAAGCCCAAGGCCACCACGAGGCCGAGCGTGCCACGTCGGCCCGTGTCGTTACCGAAGGCTTCCAGGTCCGGGACGTCGTCGCTCTTAATCTCGAACTGCTTCACCTCGGCAGAAATCGCCAATCTGGCGCCTTCCCAACAGTCAATGTCGCCAACACGTTGAAGACGCTTCGAGCCAGTCCGAACCTTGTCGATCTCGATCTGAAGGTGGGGGTTATCAGCCCGCAGGAAGCCGAACACGATCCCTTGGAAGGCGGCGCCGGTCGGCTCCCCCTTCTTGGCCGTCATGTCAAAGCTCTCCAGCAGCATCCGAAACAGAGGCGGCTCAACTTTCACCGATGCCGGGTCAAAAGCCTGACTCTTGAGCGCGGCAAGAACATAGTCGGCAACCTTCTGCCGCAGCTCCGCCAGCTCGTCAGCACTGAAGGTTGCAAGAGCATCCAGCCACTGCATGTAATCGGCCCATGCCTGAGTCGCATGGGGCGCGCAACTCGGGTAGTCGAACCGCTTGTGCTCTGCACGGAAAAACCGCTCGGCAGCGTTGTAGAAGGGCCGAAGGCTCAACGTACCGCCGTCAGCCTTGGCAACAATCAGCGTATTCGCACGCTTTCCACCATTGGTCTTCACTTGTCGCGGGAATCGCGCAATGACGTCCTGGTAGCTACCGAAGCCCGCACCGGGAACGCCTATCTCGGTGTAAAGGTCGATGAAGGCCATCAGCAGGCCGGCAGAGAACTTTCTCGCAGGGAATCCAGCGGTGAACTCCCTAAACAGATCGGCCGGCGTCATCGTTCGTTCAAGGACAAAGTGGACAGGGGAGTAAAAGCCTCTCGGCCGAGCGCATAGTAACCGGCGTCTCGGTCCGTACCAATCGAGAGGTAGCCGTTCGCCTCCGCAGCCGCCAAGGTCGAGCTGCTGCCGGCAAAGGGGTCATAGACGATGCCGATTCCGAGCGGCAACGCCGCACGCACTACCTGGCGCATGAATCGCTGCGGCTTCAACGACGGATGAGGTGCGATTTCCTTCTCACGGCCACGAGTGGGCGAGCAGGGAATGACATCCTTGAAAGGCTCATCGGCGGAAATGCGACGAAGGCCTCCAGTGCCCCACTTCCGCAGGTTTTCAGCGGCCGTTCCATCCATCGGTTTACGGAATATGCCCCACGGCTCCCAGCATGAGCGAGCCATCATGGAAACATCCGGGAACTCTTCTTCTGCCCCCTTCGGTCGGTCCCCACCACGAAGCGTTTGAACAAGGCGAATCACCTCGCCGCGCTTCTCTAATCCTGCCTGTTGAAAGGCATGGAAGGTCAGCGTCGACAACAGCGGGTTGGAAGCAATCAGGATATGGCCGCCGGGCACCAGGGCGCGCTGCAACCCATAGGCCAAGGCTCCGAAGAAGTTGTAAAGCCCGGAGATCTCCTCTTGGGTCAGCACGGTAAAGCGGGGGAGGGGCTTACGCTTCGCGCCATCGAAGGATGGCGGAATACGCCAAACCCCACCGCGCCCACTCTTCAGCTTCTCATGGTGCTTGTCGCCGTACTCGATCACGCCATAAGGGGGATCAGTTACCACCGCATGAATGGAGTTTGCCGGCAGCTCGGCCAGCCACTGGATGGCGTCACCCAGGACATAGGTTGCCTTGTCGGAAAGATGCGTGCGCGGTTGTGCGCCGATCTCCCGGACCTCGGCCCACTTTTCTATCTGGTGCTCGATGAGCGCATCGCGCCAACTCGGAGCGCGCTCATGGCCTTTACGCCGCGCCCTTGCGGGCAGCTCCTGATTCAGTTGTGTCATGTTTCCCCTCAGCCTGTTCTTGTATGTCAAAGACCTAGCCGACGAATCGACTAGGCCGCTCCAGTTCTTTCCGCTTCAGCGCCATAACCTCTCGAACCTCGCCGGGTTCGTCGCGGTATATCTGACGGTGTGATGGATGTTTCGATGACCTAGATAGTCCTGGATCAGCCGGGTATCTGCCCCCTGGTCGGCCAGGGCGTAGCCGCAGGCATGTGCGAATGGGCATCGAGCGGCAGCCCGGCCAGCTCACCATAGCGACGGATCGCCCCCGGAACAAGTCAAGATAGTTGTCGCCTGATTCATGCAACCAACCGGCCTATGTCTTCAGCATGAACGTGATCGTGCACGACAGCGTCGCGCTCCGGATTGAGCGTGACCGCGCCGATTGGCGTCCAGTCGCGTGTCCCACGGGACCAGCGTGCTGGGTTGCGTTCACGGGCCTGGAGATACGTCTGGTGGCGTGCAGCCAGGATCGCGCGGTCCTCCAAGGCGTGTCGCTGCGCCGGGGTGACGTAGCGGATGCCGCTGTGGCGGTGCTCGAAGTTGTACCAACGCACGAAGTCGCGTCCCCAGAGGCGGGCATCGTCAAGGGTGGCGAAGCCGCGCGCCGGGAATTCGGGGCGGTACTTGGCCGTCTTGAAGAGCGACTCGACGAAGGCGTTGTCGTCGGAGACGCGCGGGCGCGAGTACGACGGTTTGACCCCCAGCCAGTGCAGCATCGCGAGCACCGTGGTGGCCTTGAGCGTGCTGCCGTTGTCGCCGTGGAGCACGGGTTTGTCGGTCATCGCGTGGATGCCTTCAGCGAGCGCGGTGCGCTTGAGCAGGCTCACCGCGTGCTCCGCGTCGTCGGCGTCGTGGATCTCCCAGCCGACGATCTTGCGGCTGTACAGGTCCTGGATCAGGTAGAGGTAGAACCAGCGCCCCTGCACCTGCGTGGGCAGGTAGGTCATGTCCCAGCACCAGACCTGGCCGGGGGCGGTGGCCACATGCGTGGTCGGCGTACGCGAGCGCTGGGGCGCTCGGGTACGGCCCCGGTGACGGGTTTGCCCGTGGGCGCGCAGCACGCGCTGGAAGCTCGATTCGCTGGCGATGTAGACGCCTTCGTCGGCCAGCGTGGGCACGATGCGCGCCGGTGGCTGATCGGCGAAACGCGGCTCATTGGCCACCGCCAGCACGCGAGCGCGCTCCTCCTCGGTGAGCGCATGCGCGGGCGTCGGGCGCTCGGCCAGCGGTCGGCGGTCGCCGACGTGCAGGCCGTCCTCGGCCTTCCAGCGCTGCAGGGTGCGCACGGTGATGCCGGCGACCTCGCACGCCGGGCGCAAGCGCGCGCCCGCTGCATGCGCGGTGTCGATGTGGCGGACCATCGTTTGGCGATCTTCCAGGCCGATCATGCGTCCTCGTCCTTGTCCTTCGGAAAGATCGCCTCGAGCTTTTTTGACAGCACCAGCAGCGCGGCGGCTTCGGCCAGTGCCTTCTCCTTACGACGTAGGTCGCGCTCGAGTTCCTTGATGCGACGCCGGTCGGCCTTCTTCTCGCGGTGGCTGATCCGCGCGGCGTCCTCGGGGTCGGCCAGCGCCTGCGTGGCCGCTGCGCGCCATTGCTCGAGCTCCTGCGGATACACGCCGTTCTCGCGGCACCAGGCGCTCTTACTGGCCTCGTCCATCGAGGCGGTGACCAGCACCGCCTCGAATCGGGCCGGCGCTGTCCAAGCCCGCTCGCGAGCGGGCTTGGACAGCGCATCCGCGCGCCACCGCTCCAGCGTCGTCGTTGAAATGCTCAGTTCGCGGGAAACCAACTCCACCGATGCGCTCTCCGGGGGCAACAACCGTGCTACCGCTTTGTCCTTGAATGCTTGTCCGTATCTGGCCACTTCGTTCTTCCGTTATCGCCCTCGAGGTTCAGATTCTATCGAGGCGACAACTATCTTGACCCAGAGGGCCCCCCAGGCGGTCTGGCGGTTGAGCGGCGCCCGCCGCTCCGAGACGAAGAACGTGTCGCCCGCCGGCGTGAGACGCGCCCACTCGGTGAGGCAGACCTTGATGGCCCGCAGTTCGTCAGCGCGCAGCGGGTGTGTCGTCGACAGCCCCTTCTTGAGCCTTGAAACGTGCAGCACGCGGCTATCGGTATCGACCTGGGGAGCATCAGCCCGCACGCCTCCGAAAACCCGTAGCCCATTACGAAGAATCCGCAGCAACAGGCAACGGTCGCGGGCCTCGTTCCGGCTCCCCTTGGTGGCCGTCATCAGACGCTCGACCTCGTTCTGTGTCAGGCACTTCCGTTAGCTCATTGTTTTGTCCAATGTTTGAGGCAAAACAACCGGCGTAAACCCGCGCCGTATATAGAAATCATATCACCGCATGGGACAAAAGGATTCATTTGGGGTCGTCTCGAAAACGGAAAATAAAGCGCGTTAAGCGAAGCACCGTACAGATCGCCCACCCACCGAGTTGCACTTCGCTCTCAAGGATCAATGGACGCCCCCCCACTCCCATCGTGCAATCGCAACTATGTTTAGGTTCTATTTGAGATACTAGATAACATAAAAACCCTCCTGCATGATGACGACACATTTACGGAGGGTATATGGGTCGTCCATCATTCAAGATCGATCACAAGCGGCTGCGCGAACTGCGCGAGTACAAGGGGCTGACTCAAGCCGACCTGGCGAGCGAGCTCTGCAAACGTCTGGACCTCGAGCAAGACGAGGACTCACGCACCGTCAGCTATCGGCGCATCGAGGCGCAGGGGAAAACGAGCCGCAAGCGGGCCGAAACCATCGCCCAGATCCTCGATGTCACACTGGCAGAGCTGGAGGGCATCGTTCCGCCGGATACCTGGAGCTACGAGAATCGGATTCTCGACCTTCTCGCTGAACAGCTCCGTCAGGAAAACGTCGTCCTGAAGAGCGCGCTGGATGAAGCGTGCAGTGAAGGTCCCGATTCCGAAGATGCGCTCGCGTCGATGGCGCGCAATGTGGCCAGGCGCATTGAGGCCGCGCAGCTCGCACGCAACCCTGGCGAGCTTGCCGAGCTGTCACAACTCACCGGGTTGAGTGAAGGCGAGATTCTGGAACCAGCGCATGTGGACGGTCACTGGCTGATGGTGGCCAGCGGCCCGATCTACACCCGCACGGAGCTCGTGCTCGGTACTGCTGGCGTGCAGGCGCTGATTCATGAGGTCGTCGACAAGCACTTGGACGACTTCGGAGGCGATGGCCGGATCCGGATGCATCGTGCGTCACCATGGTACCGGCTAGAGATCGATCCGCTTTGTGGTCGATTCACCACCTGGATCGATTTCGTCCGCTGCCTTCCCGACGCCAGGGGACTTCGCTGGCTGAAGCCTGGCTGGCGTGATGTCCGCTTGCTGGAAGGGCCTTTGCTGACCTGGGCACGTTCCGCCGCGAACTTCGTGACCGGCTTCGACGGCTCTCCTACGCCCGGTGATGTACGCCGGCTTCGGCTTCAGGTGACCGAATACAGCGGCGAGCCGGGTGAGCGCATTTCGGAACAGATCGTCGCTGGAGCTCTGGAAGAGATCTCCGACGAGAAACTCGCGACAGCGCAGGAAGAGGGGAACAGTCACCTTGTCGCAACCTGGACGCTTGGAACCGCCCTCCAGGAGATCCTCGAGCCGCACCTTTCGGCCTATCCCCGCCAGTGCTGGGAAGTCACCGTGACAGACGGCGGCTGTGCGCTCTCTCTGTGGCCGACCGCAGGAGCGCCAGGGGGGCCGTACGGCTTGCGGTATCGGATCCAGCTCGTCGAAGTGACCGCGCACGGGCAGTTTGGCGAAGCGCCCTGGCGGCACAAGGATCGGGAAGATCTGAAGCAGCGCATCGAAGCGTGGCTTAGCTAGCCCGCCGTCCAATCCCACTTATCAATTCTGCGAGCGAGGGTACGCCTCGGGCACCCGCTCGTCCTCAAATTCCGGGGCACTTCCACAGGAGATGAACATGAACCACCTCGAAAACGGCCCGAGTAAGACTGGCAATCCGTCCGGCCCTGGCCGGGGTAACAACCCGCCCCGCAAGTAACCCACCGGCGATCAGGTCCATGCGGGTACCGCATGGACCTGACGCTCTCTGATGGCGCTAATCCAGATGAAATACAGCACATGCAAGGAGGGGTCAGCTCACGAAACGGAAAAAATCGTACGCTAAGCCTTGTCGTGCCAGCCCAGCACAATGATTGACATGCCAAGTAGCGCGACTCCAGCCCCAGCCCAATCCAGCGTGGACAGCTTCACGCCATCGACGACCCGAAGCCAAACCAGCGCGGTAGCCACATAAACGCCGCCATAGGCGGCGTAGACGCGGCCACTGGCGGCTGGGTGTAACGTGAGCAGCCAAACGAACAGCGCCAAGCTCATCGCTGCCGGAATCAGCAGCCACATTGGCCCGCCTTTGCGCAGCCACAGGTAAGGCAGAAAGCAGCCGACGATCTCCGCAAGCGCTGTTGCGATGAACAGTCCGGTCGTTTTCAGAATCAAGATCAGCAGCTCCACAGTTGATAGACCTTACGAAGACATTGCCAGTGGTGCCCCTTCAAGCAAACGCAGCGGCCGGAACTTGCCCTGCTCGACGTGTTTGTTCTGCCGCCAGATGTAGTCGCCGGTCAGGTTGATGTGCTCCCAACCGAGCGGCGAGAGGTGCGGTAACAGCTTTTCGTCGATGTCCTTGCCCGGGTCCCGCAGCGCCTGGACCGCCCGCTCCAGATAGACCGTGTTCCACAGTACGATGGCGGCCACCACCAGGTTGAGGCCGCTGGCGCGGTAGCGCTGGTTCTCGAAACTGCGGTCGCGGATTTCGCCGAGGCGGTTCAGGAACACGGCGCGGGCCAGCGCGTTCTTGGCCTCGCCCTTGTTCAAGCCGATCTGCACGCGGCGGCGCAGCTCGACGTTCTGCATCCAATCGAGCGCGAACAAGGTTCGCTCGATGCGCCCCAGCTCGCGCAAGGCCACGGCGAGGCCGTTCTGGCGCGGGTAGCTACCGAGCTTCCTGAGCATCAGCGAGGCCGTCACCGTGCCCTGCTTGATCGACGCCGCAAGGCGCAGGATTTCGTCCCAATGGGCGCGGATGTGCTTCACGTTGACGCTGCCGCCGATCAGGCCGGCGAGCGTCGGGTACTGCTTGGCGTCGCCGTGGATATACAGACGCTTGTCGGTCAGATCGCGGATGCGCGGGGCAAAGCGGAAACCCAGCAGGTGCATCAGCGCGAACAGGTGATCGGTGAAGCCGGCCGTGTCAGTGTAGTGTTCTTCGATGCGCAGGTCGGATTCGTGGTACAGCAGCCCGTCCAGGACGTGGGTGGCGTCGCGCACCGTGGCGTTGATGACCTTGGTGTGGAACGGCGCGTACTGGTCGGAGATATGGGTGTAGAACTGCACGCCCGGTTCCTGGCCGTACTTCAGATTCACTTGGCCGGCGGCGTGCCCCCGGCCACCGGCCTTGAAGTTCTGGCCGTCCGACGACGACGTGGTGCCGTCGCCCCAATAGGCGGCGAACGGCTGACGGAACTGCGCGTTGACCAGCTCGGCCAGCCCCGCCGAATAGGTCTCGTCGCGGATGTGCCACGCCTGCAACCAGGTCAGCTTGGCATAGGTCACGCCCGGGCAGGATTCGGCCATCTTGGAGAGCCCCAGGTTGATGGCGTCGGCCAGGATGGTCGTCAGCAGCAGGTGTTGATCGTCGGCCGCCGCGTCGCTCTTGAGGTGCTTGAAGTGGCGGCTGAACCCCGTCCAGCCATTGACTTCCAGCAGCAGCTCGGTGATCTTCAGGTGCGGCAGCAGGCTGTACGCCTGCTGCATCAGCGCTTCGGCCTCGTCGGGCACGCCGTTGTCCAGCGGCGAAATCTTGAGCCGGCCGGTGCTGGTGATGGCGGCGTCGGGCAGCTCGTTGGCGGCGGCTAGCCGCTCGACGGTTGCTAGTTGCTCTTGCAGCACCGCGAGCCGCGCCTCCAGGAAGCGCTCGCAGTCGGTTGCGACGGCCAGGCCCAATTCCCGTTGGTCGCGCTGCGCCGCGAAACGCGGCGGCGGCAGCAGGTAGTCCTCGAAGTCCTTGAACTGGCGCGAGCCCTGCACCCAGATGTCGCCGGAGCGCAGCGAGTTTTTCAGCTCGGACAGCACGCACAGCTCGTAGAAGCGCCGATCCAACCCGTCTTCGTTGCGCACCAGGCTTTCCCAGCGCTTGCGCACGAACGACGTGGGCGCATCGTCCGGCACCTTGCGCGCCTGGCGCTCGTTCATCCCTTTGAGCACATCTACGGCCGCGAGCAGCTCGCGTGCCGCCGGCGCGGCCTTCATGGTCAGCGCTTCCAGCAGGGCCGGCGTGTAGCGCCGGAGCTGGTTGAAGCCGTCGCCGACCAGCGCGAGGAAGTCGAAGCCTTCCGGCTGGGCCAGCAGCTCGGCCTCGGTGATGCTCTCGGTGAACACCCCCCACGGGATGATGGCCTCGATGGCGGCGAACGGATCGCCGCCCGACTGCTTGGCTTCCAGCAGGGCGCGGCCGATGCGCGAGTAGAGCCGCACCTTGTCGTTGATCGCCTTGCCGGACTGCTGGAAGCGGTCGGCGTGGTTGCGCTTGGCCTTGCTGAACAGCGCGCCCATAAAACGGTCGTGCAGGTCGATGATCTCGTCGATCAGGGTGGCGCGGGTATCGAGAATCACCGCGGACAGTGTCGCATAGCGGCGGCTCGGCTCCAGGTCGCGCAGGTGCTGGGCCGTCATCTGTCCTCCTTCGCGGGCGAGCTTCAGCAGGCGGTTTTGGTGGACGGTGTGCTCCAGCCCATCCGGCAACGCCAGGTCACGGAGGGTCTTCAGCCGCTCCAGGTGGGCCAGCACATGCTTGGGCTTGGGCGGGCCGGGCGGCTGGCGCAGCCAGATTAGCCCGCTGCCCTTGGTGCCCTCGCGGATCGCCAGCAGACCGTCGAGCGCACGGCGATGGTGATCGGCCAGCGGCGCGGTCAGCGCCGCGTACACCTGGCGCGTGCCGCGCGTGAGCGCCTCGCTACATACACGCTCGATGACATCGATGGCCGGCAGGATGATACGTTGCTGCCGCAGCAGCTCGACCAGCGCTTCGGCCAGCACGATACCCCGGTCGGTCTGCTGGGCCAGCTCGGCGAGCTGGTGGACGAAGCGCCGGTAGTCGGCGGCCGCGAACGGCGTCAGCTTCAGCCACGCCTGTAACTCCAGCAGGTGCTCGCGCCGGGTTTCTGGCCGCTGTGCGTACTGCGGCCAGATGTCCGGCGCGATGCGCAATTGCCGGCCGACGATGTTCAGCAAGGATGCGGGAGGCTCCGCGTCCGGCGGCAGAGCGAAGCCGGGATAGCGCAGGTAGCACAACTGCACCGCGAAGCCGAGCCGGTTGTGATTGCCGCGCCGCTGTCGGATCACCGATAGGTCGGGTTCGGAGAAGGTGTAATGCTGGATGAGTTCGTCGTCAGTGGCCGGGAAGGCGAGCAGGCCGGTGCGCTCGGCGGGCGTCAGCAAACTGCGACGGGGCATGGTCAGTCATCCGTTCTCAGGTATTGGTACAGGGTTTCGCGGCTGATGCCGAACTCGCGGGCGAGCTTGGCTTTCTGCTCGCCGGCGGCAGCCCGCCGGCGCAGCTCGGCCCCCCGTTCCGGCGACAGCGCCTTCTTGCGGCCCCGGTAGGCCCCGCGCTGCTTGGCGAGCGCGATCCCCTCGCGCTGCCGCTCGCGGATCAGGGCGCGCTCGAACTCGGCGAACGCGCCCATCACCGACAGCATCAGGTTCGCCATCGGCGAGTCCTCGCCGGTGAAGGTCAGGCTCTCCTTGACGAACTCGATGCGCACGCTGCGCCGGGTGAGCTTCTGCACCAGGCGGCGCAGGTCGTCGAGGTTGCGCGCCAGGCGGTCCATGCTGTGCACCACCACGGTGTCACCCTCGCGCACGAAGGCGAGCAGCCGTTCCAGCTCAGGGCGCTGGGTGTCCTTGCCCGACGCCTTGTCGGTGAACAGCCTGTCCACCGGCACATGCTCAAGCTGGCGTTCCGGGTTCTGATCGAAACTGCTGACGCGGACGTAGCCGATGCGCTGACCGTGCAAGGTGACCTCCTGAATGGAAAGTGTCAGGAAGAAATCTATAACCCTTGACGGGGCGTGTCAATCAATTCTGAATGTGACTCTATTCTGACGCTTTCGCGCGGGATGGTCTGACGCTAGGTTAGGGTATGCCTCAATCTGACAAATGCGGACCGCCGGCGACGTGAGCAGCGTCGGGTTCGGTCTCGGCCTTGGCGCGTGCCCGGAAGCGTTCATAGCAATCCAGCCCGCAGAAGTGCTCGACGTATTCCGCGCCTTCCGGGGTGAAGGCGGCATCGAGCGGAATCTCCTTGCAGCACACGCAGCAGGTAGCGGTGGACGGTTGGTTGGCGTTCATGATGGCGCTGCTCCTTTGGCTGACGAAGCAGGTGAACTCATCCGCCGGCATCGGCTTGGCGAACAGAAACCCCTGCCCCGCGTCGCAACCGGCGTTGCGCAACTGCGCGAGGCTCGCCGGGGTCTCGACGCCCTCGGCCACGACGTCCATGCCGAGACCGTGCGCGAGTTGGATCACGCTGCCGACGATGGTCCGGTCGCGGGTGTCATCCGCGAGGCCCGCAACGAACGATTGGTCGATCTTGAGCGTGGTGATCGGGCAGCATTTCAGGTGGCGCAGGCAGGAATAGCCCGTGCCGAAATCGTCGGCGGCAAAGCGCACGCCGATGGCGCGCAGCGAGTCGAAGACCGGAAAGGTGGCCGGATCGCCGAACGCGACCGATTCGGTCAACTCGATTTCCAGGTACTCGGCGGGCAGACCGGCATCGGTCAGTGCTTGTCTCACCTGCTCGCCGAATGCCGGCCCGACCTGGCTTGCGGATACATTGACGGCCAATCGGAACGGCCGCCAATTCAACGCCAGCCAGCGCTGCATCTGACGGCAGGCTTCACCCAGCACCCACGCGCCGATTTCGGACATCAGCCCGGACGATTCGGCCAGTGGCAGGAACGCGCCCGGCGGCAGCAGGCCAAGGCTCGGGTGCCGCCAGCGCAACAGCGCTTCCGCGCCGGCAATTCGGCCGCGGCGCAGTTCGACGATGGGCTGGTAGTGCAGCTCAAGTTGCCGGTGCTCGGCCGCCTGGGCCAGTTGCGCCGCCGTCCAGCCATCCGGCTCGTAAGCGCTCATGATCTTCCCTTGAACGCCCGCATCGCCCGCGCCAGGGACAGGACAAACAAGCCGGTCAAGCCGAGCGCCGCAATGCCCCAATGCTCGCCGAGGAACGCCCCGGCGGTGGTGCCGGCGAGCACAACGGCGAGAATAGGCAAATGGCAGGGACAGGTGAGCACGGCAAGCGCACCCCACAGGTAGCCGGTAAGCGGCTTGCGTGTCTCGAGGGAAACTCGCTCCGAACTGTTCATGCCGAAATCTCCGACGTGCTGTGCGCCAGTTCGGTCAACTGCGCGTCGAGCTTCGCCAGCGCCTGGCGTCGGCGCTCGACCTGCTGGCACAGGTCGGCCAGACGCGCCGACGCCTCATCGCCGTCAGCGGCGTCCAGTGCCCGGCACAACCGCGTCAGCAGGTCGAGGCCGATGCCGGCCTCCAGGGCGGCTCGCACGAAACACAGCCGCTGCAAGGCGGCCGCGTCGAACACCCCGTAGCCGCCGGCGGTGCGCGCCACCGGCCGCAACAATCCACGCACCATGTAATCCCGCACGACATGCACGCTCACGCCTGCGTCATCAGCCAGTCGGGACACCGTGTAGGCGTTCATCGAACACCTCCTGTTCCTCACCCGGCGCAGCAGGACAGCTGCTTCACGTCCTTGTTGAACGTCTGCGCCGCGAGCTTCAACCCTTCAACCATCGTCAGGTACGGGAACAACTGCTCGGCCAGTTCCTGCACCGTCATGCGATTGCGGATGGCGAGCACGGCGGTCTGGATCAGTTCGCCCGCTTCCGGCGCCACCGCCTGTACACCGATGAGCCGTCCGCTACCTTCCTCGATGACCAGCTTGATGAAGCCGCGCGTGTCGAAGTTGGCGAGCGCGCGCGGCACGTTGTCGAGCGTGAGCGTACGGCTGTCGGTCTCGATGCCGTCGTGGTGCGCCTCCGCCTCGCTGTAGCCCACGGTGGCGACCTGCGGGTCGGTGAACACCACGGCTGGCATCGCGGTCAGGTCTAGGGCCGCGTCACCGCCAGTCATGTTGATCGCGGCACGGGTGCCCGCCGCGGCCGCCACATAGACGAACTGCGGCTGGTCGGTGCAGTCGCCGGCGGCGTAAATGTGCGGGTTACTCGTGCGCATGCCCTGGTCGATGACGATGGCGCCCTGCGCGTTGAAGGTGACGCCCGCCGCTTCGAGGTTCAGGCCGCGTGTGTTCGGTGCGCGGCCGGTGGCGACCAGCAGCTTGTCGGCGGCAACGATGCCGTGCCCGGTGGTCAGTACGAATTCCCTGTCCGCATAAGCGACGTGGCTCGCCTGGGTATGCTCCAGCACCTCGATGCCCTCGGCACGGAAGGCGGCGGTGACGGCCTCGCCGATGGCCGGGTCTTCGCGGAAGAACAACGTGTTGCGCGCCAGGATCGTGACCTGGCTGCCCAGCCGGGCGAAGGCTTGTGCCAGTTCGACGGCCACCACCGACGAGCCGATCACGGCGAGCCGCTCGGGGATGCTGTCGCTCACCAGTGCCTCCGTTGATGTCCAGTACGGCGTGTCCTTCAGCCCGGGGATCGGCGGCACGGCCGCACTGGCGCCGGTGGCGACCAGGCAGCGGTCGAACGCCACCACGCGCTCGCCACCTTCGACCAGGCGCACGGTCAGGGTGTGTTCGTTCTTGAAACTGGCCTCTCCGCGCAGCACGGTGATGGAAGGATTGCCGTCCAGGATGCTCTCGTATTTGGCGTGGCGCAGTTCATCGACGCGCGCCTGCTGCTGGGCCAACAATCGCCCGCGCAGGATCGCCGGCGGGGCGGCTTTGATGCCGCCATCGAACGGGCTTTCCCGGCGCAAATGGGCGATGTGGGCGGCGCGGATCATGATCTTGGACGGCACGCAGCCGACATTGACGCAGGTGCCGCCGATGGTGCCGCGCTCGATCAACGTGACCCGCGCGCCTTGCTCGACGGCCTTCAGCGCCGCCGCCATCGCGGCACCGCCGCTGCCGATGACAGCGATATGTAAACCACCCCCATCGCCGCCCGCCTTGTCGCCACTGCCCAGCCACTCGCGCATCTTGCCGAGCAACCCGCTTCCCATCGCGGCGGGCGGCGCATCGGCGAGCGCGGCCCGGTAGCCAGCTGCTGCGACTGCCGAGACGAGCATCGTCGGATCAAGCGCCGGCTCCCCGCTCACACGGGCCAAGGCGTCAGGGTACGACACCTCCGCCTTATGAACACCGGGCACGGTGAGAAGCACCTTCTCGACGTGGTTTGCGCAGGAATCGCAAGTCATCCCGGTGACGTGCAGAACACGGCCATTCATTTCATACCCCCTTCTTCTGGTTCAGTCCGATTTCAACTTCGCAGCAGGCCGCTTCCGCCCGCCGGCGACGCCAGGCGTAGATCGTGATACCAACAAAAACGACGAGGGCCGGGATCAGCACGTAATCGAGCCACCCGGTCCAAGCGGACAGACCCACGACGCCGAGCGCAATCACGAGCACGGGGGTCGCGCAGCATATGGCGGCGATCACCGAACCGGCGATGCCGGTCTTGAGCAAGGTCCGGTTATCCATGGCTTACTTCTTGAGGCCGGAGGGATAGCCGGCGTCGGCGGTGGCCTTGGTGAGAGCTTGGACGTTGGTCTTCGTATCGTCGAAGGTGACGACGGCCTCGAGCTTCTCGAAGCTCACCGCGGTCTTGCTCACGCCTTCGACCTTGGAGAGCGCTTTCTTGACCGTGATCGGGCAGGCGGCGCAAGTCATGCCGGGCACCGACAGCGTGACAGTCTGCGTGGCGGCCCACACCGGGGCAGCAACGGCGACGAGGACGAGGGAGGCAAACAGCTTTTTCATGGCGAACTCCTGATCAGTAGAAAAATGGCACGACGAAGGGAAAGGCGAGCGCGACCAGAACCAGCGCGACCACGATCCAGAACATGAGCTTGTAGCTGCCCCGCACCTGTGGAATCGCGCACACCTCCCCCGGCTTGCAGGCTTGCACCGGGCGGAAGATGCGCCGGTAAGCAAAGAACAGCGCCACCAGCGCCGCGCCGATGAAGATCGGGCGGTATGGCTCCAGCACAGTCAGGTTGCCGATCCAGGCGCCGGAAAAGCCGAGCGCGACCAACACGAGGGGGCCGAGGCAGCAGGTCGAGGCGAGGATGGCCGCGACACCGCTGGTGGCCAGCGCGCCACGACCGTTCTTGGGTTCCGACATAAAGCTTCTCCTTCCGGGTCTTTGCTTGATGTTGTAACGTTACTGCCGTAGTCAACTACGGAGTCAAGCGGTATGGAGAACGATCTGGAGAATCTGACCATCGGCGCCTTCGGCAAGGCGGCCGGGGTCAATGTGGAGACGATCCGGTTCTATCAGCACAAGGGCTTGCTGCCCGAGCCGGCGCGGCCCTATGGCAGCATCCGCCGCTACGGCAGGGCGGATGTAGCACGGGTGAAGTTCGTGAAATCAGCCCAGCGGTTGGGGTTCAGCCTGGATGAGATCGCCGAGCTGCTGCGGCTGGAGGATGGCACCCACTGCGACGAAGCCAGCCGCCTGGCCGAGCACAAGCTCCAGGACGTGCGCGCCAAGCTGGCCGACCTGGCTCGCATGGAAATCGTCTTGTCCGAGCTTGTGTGTGCCTGCCATGCACGGAAGGGGAACGTGTCTTGCCCGCTGATTGCGTCGCTGCAAGGGGAGAAAGAACCTTGCAATGTCGGTAGCCGAGAGGCGGCTACCCCTTAACGTACGTTTTTTTCCGTTTTCTGAGACGACCCCTTAAAGGGCACCTTCGGACCTTAGCGTACGATTTTTCCCGTTTCGTGAGCTGACCCCAAGGACGTCGATTCGCTCGTGCGCTCGCTGCTGCGGGAAGGCTGGCGTTTTCACCGTGGAAAGAAGCATGGGCGTCTCACGCCACCGTCAGGGCGCTCGTTTGTGACTGTTTCCTGCTCGCCGAGCGACAGAAGGACATTTCTGAACCTGCGGAGTCAGATCAGGCATGTCGTGACGGGGCCCAGAACGTAAAACCCAGCAACAGCAAGGGTTTCAGCCGCATGAAGATAACCGTGATCAGGCTTCAATCCGAGCGGAAGAAAGGAAAGGTGACAGCTTTTGGGGAGATCTGCAGCGGCGAAGTTCTGCAGCGGCGCGGGTTTCAGCGCATGGTGAGGGTTTGTGAGCAACCTCCAGACTTGAACCCCTGGAGAGGGAAGCTTTTAAGTCTGAATACTCCTAGAACCCAGCAACCGCGCGGGTTCTAGTGCATGGTGAGGGTTTGTGAGCAAGTTACAAAAGCGAGCGCACCGAGGGGAAGGTGATCGTTCCTGCAGAAGCCGGATAAAGGCATCAAACCCACCATTGGCGCGGGTTTCAGCTTCATAGAGGAAGAATCTTCGCCGGCTTCAGATCGGCGCGTGCCGTGGGAAAAGTGAGGGTTTGTGAGCAGATCGCGCCGGCCGCCGCCACTTTTTCACCATTCAATCAATCACTTGTGTGAAAGGTGATAGTTTTTGGGGAAGTTTCAGATGCACGCTCAGCGAGGGGAAAATTCCCGTCCCTGAAGAGGCTCCCTGGACGCCAAGAACCCAGCACTGGCGCGGGTTTCAGCCGCATGTAAAGAAATCCTTGGCTCCTTGCCGACCCGAGCGTGCCGGGGGAAAGGTGATAGTTTTTGGGGAACCTGGGCGGCTCTCACCCCAAGGTGACACTCTGTGAGCAGGCCCTCGCTGCTTGGCTTTGGACGAAACAGCGTCGTCTGTCCAATGTCTTGCGCGGTGTGACCGAAGGGCTCGAAGGTCCCACGGGCAAGGAACGGCTGGATCCGACCCAATGCGGCCTCTGCACCTGGAGGAGAGCGGTCATTCAACGCTTGAGCCGAGGGCGCGCGCATCCACCCCAGTAAACGGCGAGGTGTCACCGCCTTCCGCCGAGCGCCGCAAGGCCTTTGAACTTGTTCGGTTCGGCGTCGCGATCACGGACGACAGCCAGAAACTCCTCATCCTTGCCAGACAGAAAAACTGAAAAGTGGTTGGCAAGATCCTGCTTGAGCGCCGCAAAGCTCGCTTGGATGGTGCCGCCGAAGTTTGGGTACGCGTGGTTACCCCAAGCACCCGAGTAGCGCAGAAAGTCCTCGTGAGTAATGCGCGACTGGCCAACCTTGTACTCGACCAGTCCCAGGCCATAGCGAACGCTGAAGGCGAGGATACGGTCATCGCGCTGGAACTGACCCACGGCGAACGTGCCGCCGGAGCCTATGCCAGTCTCACCCAACGAAAACTCGAAGCCGTTCGCTTCCATCATCGGGCGAAGATGCTCTATGCCCTCGACAAGTTCTTCTTGCGGTGTCGACACGCGTACTCCCTCAGGTTGTGACGCCTGATTAACGGAACTGGAAACTGACGCGCCGAGCATAGCGCATAGGGATGATGAATGTGCCGCACGTCGGCGAGTTCTCACTGACAGCTATTGCCTGAACCGTGCCATCCGCCTGCCCCCCAAAGCAACGTGCGAACCGTCTGCGACAGTCTCAAGCCGACCCACTGCAGCCATCCAGCCCTGCACGACCTGAGCGGCAGGTTTCTGGGTGGAGCGGCCATCGACAGAACGGCCACGAATTGCAGGTCGTCGGCCGTTGCGGCCATCCAGGTTGCGTCGATTTTATTCAGACGGAATGACCGCTTGCGCAGTTCACCTACTCACACAAGCGACCCCTATGCATAGCTCTCAACTATGCGTAGTCGCACCCGCTCGGCATGGCCGTCCGCTTGGTCGACGAACACGCCGGGGCGTGGCGCGCTTTACATAGTTACAGGGCCTGCAGGAACCTCATCAGGTCGTCGTCGGCGCGGAAGCGCTTGAGCTTGATGTCAGGTGCTTCGAGCCGAGCAAGTGCCTTCTCCTTCATCTCCAGGTTGGCTTCGACGTAGCGGTGCGTCGTGTTCGTGCTCTCGTGTCCGAGCCACAGTGCGATCACGTTGAACGGCAAGCCACTTTGCAGAAGATGCATGGCTGTCGTGTGCCGGCAATGCCGATATCGGCATAATCCGGGGCTCGGAATAGTGGCGAAGCGTGTGCATCGACACCCGCTTGTCGATGTCGGCCGCCAGGGCGGCGGCACGAATGGCGCGATTGAGCTGGCGCGGGCTCAGCGACTCGATCGGGTTGAGGCCCGGAAACAGCCAGCCGCCGTCGAGCATCTTGCCCTGCGCCCGAGCGACCCGCCACCACACACGCAACCGCTCCAGCAGCAGGGGCGAGAGCATCGCGTAGCGATCCTTGCGACCCTTGCCTTGTTCGACCCGCAGGGTCATGCGCGCGCTGTCGACGTCGCTGACCTTGAGCGAGACCACTTCGCTCGCTCGCAGTCCGGTCGCGTAGGCGAGCGAGAGCGCCGTCTGGTGCTTGAGATTGTTGCAGGCGGCGATCAGGCGCGCGACCTCCTCGCGGCTGAGCACCACCGGCAGGCGCTGCGGCAGCCGGACCGGCTGCATTCGTGCCATCAATTCGCCGCGCTGGAGCGTGATGTCGAAGAAGAACTTCAGCCCGCTGATCGCGGCGTTGAGCGACATCGGCGAGGTGCCGGTATCGACCAGGTGCAACTGGTAGTTGCGCAGGTCCTCCACCGTGGCGGTATCGGGCGCGCGCCCCAGATAGCGCGTGAACCGGCACACCGCGCGGATGTACGCACTCTGCGTCTTGGGGGTGAGCTTGCGCATCCGCATGTCGTCGAGCATGCGCTGGCGCAAGGGGCTGACGGGACGAGTCGGGGTGTCCATGGCTTGCTCCTGTCGAAGACGAGGCCAATTGCCTCATCTCCCACCATGGCAAGCCGGCTGCCGATGGAAACCACGAACGTCGATCTCGTCGCGAGCGGTTCGGCACACCCCTACCGCGCGAGCGGTTTAGTCCCAGGGTCGGGTGCGGCCGTCCGCAATGTAAGGTTGTATCGCCGGCCTGAACGATGAACTGCGCCCCGGCCGCCCACGCACGGTCGACAACGAGCGTGTTGTCGAGTTGATCGCCACGACATTGCACACCAAGCCGGCCGACGGTGGTCCTACCGCGCCGTGCTGGGCATGAACTTCGGCGACGACCGGAAGCTCGCCGGCCAGGAGGGCGTTATCCGGACCCGCGGCATCGCTATAGAAGATCGCCGGATCCGCTTCGTCCTCAACATGCTGCAAAGTCGCAGCATCCTGACGGCCCCGCACGGTAGACGCTCTCGCCGGCTTCAGTGTGCACCACATCGCTTTCAACTGTGCCGACCTATTGCCACGGTGGCGGCGCCGTGCGCCTGGGGCGTGGCCTTCGTGCGCCTGTCCACCAACTGCTACGACGAGCTGCCCACCCACTCCGAGCTAATATTTACTTGCCGTACGCGAATATCGTGCTAATTTGTGAGAGCAGAGGACTAATAGATTGTCACGCTGCTATTGATGGCCTTAGATGTCATTTCCGCAGAACGAGGGAGGTGGATTCATTCTTCATTTCCAGAATGCCAATGCTCAGTGCCGCGGGGAAGCTTTAAAAGCTTGTGTCTGCGTCGCGTGACTCCGCTGGGCAATCGGACCGTGGTTAAGACCCCTTGCAGGAGGTTTTCAATGAACATGCATGGAACATGGCAGACATCGCTGCATCGAGTGAATCGCCGGGCGTTCGTTCTTTGCGGTGGCGGTGGTGGCGGTGGCGGTGGTGGTGGTGGCCGTCAGGTGCGAAATGCCCTCGACACCGCGGTCGGTTCGATGATGCTCGATCACTGGCTTGGTCGCGACGTCGGTGATCCTGTGGAGCGTTTCCGCCGCGAACTCGGTGAAATCACTCATCCGGCGACACCGCTTGTTGAGCGCATCCTCAAAAGCGCCTTCGGCAACAGCTTTTCGAAGGCCGTGAGCGCAATGAGCATCCAAGAGATCCGTTCCGCGACTGGGGCCGCGCTGGCTGAGGGCCTGGCCCGCGAGAACCTGACTAGGCCGACGACCCCAGGGTTCCGGGACGTCATGATTCATATCAGCCCAGATGACCCCTCTCGTACTGGCCTTCCTGGCCATCTTGCCGACACGCCTGTCTCGCTGCTGGCGTCGGTCTCGAAGCGAGTGTCGACCGTGCACCGCAATCTAATCCTAGACGATATTGTGATGGAATCTGGTGGTGGCGGTGGCGGTGGTCGGCAATTCCTTGACCGTAAAGCCCTCGAAATGACTATCGGCTCGGCCATCATGGATGCGCTTAGTGGCTTTCCCGTTGGACGCCTCGACGAGGGCTATCGACTAAATGGCGGTAGTAATAAAGCCGTCGCGAAAGTGCTCGCCACCGCATTCGGCGATGACTTCATTTCTGCTTGTTGGGACGGAGGCGGCGGAGGCGGCGGAGGCGGCGGAGGCGGCGGAGGCGGCGGAGGAGGAGGCGGCGGAGGCGGCGGAGGCGGAGCGCAATTCCGCCGGGCACTTCATGAAATCGCTGACGGCAAGATTACCGAACTGGGCCCGGAGTTTAGTGATTTCGGCTAGCCGACTGAGAGGTGCAGCATGGACGACACGATGAACCGGCCATGCATCGTGGTCGGCGCCTCCGGCGACCTCGGCGCAGCAGTCGCTCGGCGACTGCTGCGCGAGAATCGCCGCATGGTGCTGACCAGCACTCAGCTGGCAAACCCTAAGGTAGTCCAAGTCCTGCAGGATAAAGCGAGCTCCGATAGGGTGATGTGGTCCCAAATGGACGTAAGAGACACCGCCAGCGTCAACGCTGGTATCGAGTCAGCGAGGTCATTCCTAGGACCTTCCTATGATTTGGTCTACTGCGCAGGTATCGTCAGAGACGCACCGATCGCGCTTGCTAGCGACGAGTCTTGGGAATCCACCTTCCAGATAAATCTGCGAGGCGCGTTCTTCGTGCTTCGGGCTGCAGCGCGAGATCTGATGGTGGCCGGCAACGCTCGAGTCGTGCTTGTGAGCTCTGTGTCCGGGCAACTGGCAAACCCGGGACAGGCAGCGTATGCGGCTTCGAAGGCTGGTCTAGACGCGCTGGCACGAGTCGCGGCAAGCGAGTTCGGCCGATTCGGAGTGTGTGTTAACACCATCGCTTTCGGCGCGATGGAGGGCAGTCTCATTCGCTCCGCAAATTACAAGCTTCCAGCTAAGGTGGCGGAAGTGGCACCACTGCGGCGCCTGGCATCCAGCGACGAGTGCGCGGAGGCGGTTGCGGCGCTGTTAGGCCCCGCCGGTAGCTACATCACAGCCCAAGCCGTCGTGGTGGACGGCGGGTTTTCCGCTGTATAGCCCCTCTTCAGGTAGACAAGTGAGGATGATATGTCGGACGACCTTCCAGTGATGAAAGTCATCCTTGAGTCGGCATTGGATAGTGAGTTGCCGGTTAATGAACTGACGTTAAGCCATCATCTCTACGAAGATCTGGGCATGGACTCGATGGCTGCCGTGGTCATGGTGGTCGAAATTCAGAAGCGCTTTGGCATTCGCATTGCTGACGATGACGTTCCTCGTCTGATGACAGTCGGTTCAGTGCTGGACAAGGTCGAAGCTCTGAGGAGGGTCCGACATGCCTGACGCCCCTGATGTGCCTTCGGGGATTGGCTCGGCATACGCCCCAGAGAGTTACTTGCCCCATCTTCCCCCCTGGATCTTCGTCGACCGAATCGACTCGATCGATCCTCCCAATTCAATTCAGGCCACTCGAACCATCGCCGAGGGAGATCCATTCGTGCGAGCCCATTTTGCGGGCAAGGGCAGGATCTTTCCCGGGGTGCTTCTGATAGAGATGGTCGGACAGGTTGCCACACTGCTACAAACAGTTTTCGCGCGTGAGCAACTTCCACAACGATCTGCCCTCTCGCTCCCGGAGGCGCATCTCCTGGCCCGATGCAAGGCAAGTTTTCACTCGCCTGCTCGAATCGGCGATGTCCTAACGGTCAGAGTTGGAAGACAGGATACCGTTGGATCTACATCGCTGTTCCGCGGGATTGTGACGTGCGGCGAAAGGGCTGTGTGTACGGTCGAGCTGCTGGGTGCAGCCGCAAAAATCTAGGAGCTCGTCATGCGCGACGAAGCGGTCTGCATCCTCCAGGAACCGATCTGGGCTGCATGCAATCTCGGTCAAACTTGGCCACAGATCTGGTCGAACCTTGTGGCAGGCACCTCGAATCTGGAGCCTGCGCATAACCATGTCCCCCGGGTTCATGGTGAGATCCATGTCGGGGCGACCGCATTGGCCAACGGTTCCTACTGGGAGCGGGGCCGCAGGCTCGCACGCGCCACCGCAGATGTCGTCATCGGCTCGATACGTGCATTGCATGGTAAGCGCGCCGACATTCGATGCGTAATCCTGGTCGCAACGAGCCACGGTGACCCGGGTCCGTCTGCAGCTTGTGCCGAGGCGACACTTGGGTTTCACGCGGATTGGGAGCAAGTTTGTCCCATACTGTCCGACGCCATCTCAGCCGGCATTCGAGACGCCGCCGGCAGGTTCTCTCACGTGTATACGGTTGCAGCCGCCTGCGCCTCCGGTGTGGTGGCCCTTGACCTCGGGGCTTTAATGCTCGAGTTCGACCAAGCCGATCTGGTGTACGTTGTCGCACTAGATGCGCTTTCGAGGGTGGCGTACACGGGATTCAAGCAGGCGGGAGCGATGACCCGCAACATGGCGAGACCGTTTGATATCGACCGGGATGGGACCATGTTGGGGGAGGCGGCAGTAGTCTTCGCAATGTCGCTTGCGCGCACGGCTCGAGCACTGCGGCTCGAGCCAACCGCCGTCATTGAAGCCAGTGCTCAGCAATGCGACGCCAGCCACCTAGTGGAGCCCAGTGCCACGGGCGTAATGAAGACGATCTCGAAGGCACTGGAACGCGCAGGTCGGCAACCGCACGAACTCGCTGCAGTGTATTGGCATGGAACCGGAACGCGTCAAAACGACGATGCTGAGGCTTCGGCAGCTCAGGCGATCTTCGGCGCAACGGTGCCCCCTGGAACCTCGACGAAGGGCGCACTGGGACATTGCATGGGGGCGTCCGGCGCAATCAATGTGCTGGCTGCATGTCAGTCGCTCAAGGATGCCAGGATTCCGGCAACAGCGGGTTTGCGCACTGCAGAGGTCGGCTCGCTGTCGATTGTCCACGGGGCCCCGGCACAGATTGGACCTGGGCCCATCCTCGTCAACTCGCTTGGGTTTGGAGGCATCAATGCTTGCGCAATCATTGGAAGCGCCGCTGGCGTGTGACCTAAAGCTTGATATTGAGGCTGTGGGCATTGTTGCGCCCGGCGGGCAGGCCGAAGCGGTCACCAAGTTGCACAACGCGCAGGAACGTACGCGGCTTGCAGGGCTGTTGCAGCACTGCGCACCGCGCCGCATCCCGCCGTCAAGCCAGCCGCAGATCCCTCGCCAACTGGCCCGAGGGTCAGGAGTCTCTCGCGCGAGTTCCGCGCCGCGCGCCTCTGTCTACGCTTGTTTGGCCAGCAAGTCGGCGCTGGATGGCATCGATGGTCAGGATGAAACAACGGCCATCATTGCACTGAGTACGACCGCAGCGCTGGATGCGGCACTGAGATACGAACTCAGCGGGCTCGAATACGGATGGGAGACCGTTGACCCCTTCTTGCTCCCGTACGCGATTCCGAGCGCGATGGCGACACAGGTTGCAATGGCGTGTGGCGCCAACGAGGGAGCCATCTGCCTATTCGATGGATTCTATTCCTTCCCGCACGCGCTCACGCTTAGCGCAATTTACCTTCGGTCGGCGGTGCGGCGGGTCGTCATCGTCGCTGCTGAGCAAGCGGTCCCAGCGCTGACGCAGGCCATGGGGTGCCAAGGGATGGATGACCTCATGGAGGGAGCGGTTGCCTTTGTAGTCCGTCAGCCGGTCGATCATGCCGCGGCAGTGTGGTTGCGGGTACGCCAGCATCACCCTAGAGGGCTTGGCGACCACGGGGCAACGCCTGTGCCGACCGTCGGCACTTCACTAGACGACATGCTGAGTGTGTGCAGTCTCATCGCTTCTTTGCCGGAAGTGGCAACTAGCATCGATACACCTTGGATCAGATCCCGCTCAGGTGCAGTCGAACTCCTTGCTGCGCCCCATGGCTGAGCTGACCGTCACTGGTCTTTGCATTCGTTGGGCACCGGTGAACGACGCAGAGTCGTTCTCCATTGGCGGTCCGGGGATCTATGCGGCTTTGGGTGCGCGGCTGGTTAATGCTGTACCCACCCTGGGTCTTCGGCTGGGCATCGACGTCTCTCATCGAGAACTGGTATTCATCACGAGGTTGGGGAGCCTCTCGTCAGAAATCGAACGAGTCGAACAGGCGAATTTGTTGTGGCAGGGCCCTATCCTCCTTGATCAAACCAGAGTGGGCATGGCGGTCGGAGAGCCGACTTCCATGAGCCCAGCGCAACTTCCAGGATCTGACGGTTGGCTCACTGTTGCCAATCTCGATCCCAGCGCGATTCTTTCGGCCGTCGGTTTGTGGACTGGCCCGGTCGCAGTTGACTGCTATGAACCATGGATTCGATTTCGTCCGAAGAGCAGCATAGCTTTGGCTAGTCGCGCGGACGTATTGTTCTTGACAGAGCGTGAGCTTGCGGCTTTTCCGGGAAATGCTCAGCGGTTCATTCTTGAGGCCAAGGACAGATTCGTGGTGCTCAAGAAGGGCTCGAGGGGTGTCTCGCTATACCACAACGGTCACGAGCGACAGCTACCAGCTCCCACTCCATTGGTCATCCGTTCAGACCTGGGCGCTGGTGACCTTCTGCTAGGGCTGCTATCCGGTCATCTAGCTGGGGCCTCGGGCCCCAACGATGCGCTGACCATAGATAACTTGGAGGAAGCGTACTTTACGGTGAGGCCGTGGCTCTCCGAGTTGCTCAGTGCTTCGCACCCAATCGAGTTCCTAGCTCGGCACGAGTATTTGGCGTGACGTTCGGTCGCGTGCATGCGCTCTTGGATCGGAGTGGAAACGTAGTCTGTCAGGCGATCCGACGACAGGGTTGCTGGCAGGCACCGCTACACGCACTGAACGTTCACCGCGGGAGGGTGTTAAATGTGGCCACGATTCGGGCGCCCGAACTACTGCTCGGCATGAGAGGCCAACACGGCGCCGTCGACTGCATTGGCTGCTGGCCCGAATTTGACGTGGCTCTACTAGGACACCACAGCGCCTCTACTCGGCGTTGGGCGACCCAACGGAGTCGGCCGACAGCAGGCCAGCTAGTCACCGTGGAATTCGCTTGGCCGTGCGGGGCGAATCTAGTCGAACGTCGTATGAATGCTCGTGTGCTTGCGGTTTCGCGGCCGCCAGCAAGTCTCCTGGCGCACAGATGCCGAAAGCTGCGATGGCGCACGCTACCGCGAATGCTCGTACTCTCAATACGCCCCGTGGAAGGAATGAGCGGTGCAGCTATCTGGAACGCACGCGGCCAACTGATGGCGCAATTGACTGGGTATGCACGTGGCTGGGCAGGATACGCGATTGCCCTGACACTTCCGTGTTGTGATCCGGGCTTGTGACGTAAGCCTGGCAACGGGTTCGTGAGATGTCGTTAATGACGGCAGGCTGCCGACGTTGGGGTCGATGTGGGGCATGTACTGGAGCCTCTTGCAAAAGTCGCGCTTCGCGAGGGATTTTTTGCAGCGGGAGGCAA
>ERZ795061.418-NODE-418-length-43886-cov-12.941662_pt1 | contig 43886 bp, 38 predicted proteins | sample MGYA00375145_ERZ795061 | MGnify/ENA primary metagenome ERZ795061 (study PRJEB30190, sample SAMN05720144) | anaerobic digester metagenome | isolation source: active sludge of municipal wastewater-treating anaerobic digesters | place: USA | collected 2014-12-22 ... | reverse complement strand
GGTTGATCCACATCACCATGATGCATGAACGAAACCCCATAGCATCTACAATCCGTTGGGGCCGGGGTTTTTTCCCGATTAAAATAATCGCATGACCGCGGGGTCACCGCCCCCGCCTACAGTCCAACCCATTCCGCCCGCTGTAGCCGGTCTCGCTGAGGCCGGCGGCTGTTTCTGATTCCCGCAATCCAACCCGGCTGCTTTTGTAGGGCGAGAATGGTTGAGGAACGATACCTTCCCGCCGGGAAAGGCTGGAAGGTCTGCGACCGTTCCAGCCCAACAATCCAACCGGTTGCAATGCGACGAGTGACAGCGAGATTTTCGTGGTGCGCGGAATTCAAGAAGCGAGCAAAGCCCCAGACGCCCTGAAGCTGCCGCCGCCTGACGCCTTTACGTGGCCCACTTCGGGCAGACCCGCAAAAAAGGACACGTCTTGCAGACGTTGTCATCGGTGGTGCAATCAAACTCCGCATCGGCGCTCAACCGGTTGGTCATGGGGTCTTCCACGGGAAAGAGCATTTCATCAGCGGAGTCACGGATGAAATCGCGCAGGTTTTCCACATCATCCGCCGTGTAGCTGAACACCTCGCGCTGGTTCAAAATGGGGTGGTAGGCAACGGCTTGGATGTCGCTCGGCGCGCTGGTCCACCGATCCAGCGCCAACAGAACATAAATCCCCAGTTGCAGCCGGTGTTCGGCCAAATCTGCGCTGCCGGTTTTCCAGTCATAAATAGTCACCCGGCCCTCGTGCCGCACCACGAGATCAGGCACTGCCAGTACCTTGAGGCCATCCAGCAAAAAGTGCGCGCGCTGCTCCACCGCGACCATGGCTTCGCGCGGCAGTTGTTGCAGCTCCTGCCAGAGTTCGGATGTCGCAAATTGCCGCACGGCTTGAGCTACGCGTTCCACCACCGCCTGCCATTCCTCGGCGGGAATCTCCAGGTTGTATTCGTGCTCAAAAAGCCCGGGAATGCGCGCCGGGTCGCGGTGATAGGCCTTCGCGCGCGACTGGCGAAACTCCTGGCGCATTTGTTCGATTTGCTGTTGCGCGATGCTCTCGGCTTCGGCAGCGTCCGCCGCCGGCCGTTGCAGAAGCGCGGCCAAGGCGTCATGCGCGTGCTGCCCAGCCCACTGCTGGCGGGTGGCCAGCCGCTTGAGCAGGTAAATCTCCCGCGCGCGGGCCGGCGCCGTCGCACTCCACCCGCCCCATGCCGCATAATAGGAAAAATAGTAGCGCTTCAGGCAAGACTGGAACGTCGCCTGCCGCGAAAACGACCACGAGAACTCATTGACCCGCGGACTCATGAGCGGGCCGGTTTGCGCAGGCGGGTTTCAATATCCCGCCGCCAAAGCTGGGCGAGCCCCCCCGTGGAGGTTTCGCGATAGGCCGCCTGCAAGTCGCGGCCAGTGCGGTTCATCACTTCAATCACATCATCAAAACTGACCAAATGCCGGCCGTCGGTCAACTGCGTGAACGTGGCGCACTCAATGGCGCGCAGCGCCGCGTTCATGTTGCGCTCGATGCACGGAATCTGCACATAGCCTTCAATCGGGTCGCAGGTCAGCCCCAGGTTGTGCTCCATCGCCATTTCCGCGGCATACTCAATTTGGCGGAGCGTTGCACCCAGCAGTTGGGCCGCGGCGGCGGCGGCCATGGAGCAGGCCGATCCGATTTCCGCCTGGCAGCCGGCCTCCGCGCCAGAGACGGTTGCGTTGGCGCGGATGGAGGCCCCGAACAAGCCGGCCGTGGCCAGCGCTTCCAGAATTCGCCGCTGTGGCACGCGACGCCGCGCCTTGAAATAGTACAGCACCGCCGGCAACACCCCCGCCGCGCCGCACGAGGGCGCCGTGACCACCTGCATGCCCGCGGCGTTTTCTTCCGCCACCGCCAACGCATAGGCGGCCACCAGGCCCAATTCGCGCGGCGTGCCTTTTAACCCCAGCGCGCGGCTATGCGTGGTTCCGGCCCGCCGGGCCAGCTCCAACGTGCCGGGCAAAATGATTTGCTTGCTGGCCAGCCCGCGTTTCACGGTATCGGTCATCGCGCGCCAAATGTTCTCCAGCCGGGGCCAAACGTCGCGCTCGCTCTGTTCGACCAATTGCCAGAACTCCAGATGGTTCGCGTGGCAGTAGTCCATGGCATCCGCGATGTTGCCGACGGGATACTCCGCCGGCTCCGCGCGCGCCACCGGCCGTCCATCCGCCTCCCGCAGGCTGCCGCCGCCTACGCTACACACGGTCCATTCCCGCAACAAGTCGCCTTGGGCACTGAACGCCGCAAAAATCATGGTGTTGGGGTGGGGGAGGTTGGTGGTTTGCGAGTCAAACACCACGTCCACCGGCACGGGATTCAGCGTGCGCACCAGCGTGCGATCGGTCCAGTGCCCGCGCCCCGTTGCGGCCAGGCTGCCCTGCAACGTCACGCGAATGCGCGCCGGAGTTTCCGCCAAGCCCGCCGCAAAAAGCCGCGCGGCGCGCTCCGGGCCCATGCTATGGCTGCTCGACGGCCCCACGCCGGCCACATAGACCTCAAAAATGGATTGCAGGTTTTGGCTCATGGTGCCGGCTCGCCCGCGGCAGCGGACTGGTCGCGCCGCAGCGCGTCCCACAAAATCACCAGCGTCAGCCCGAGCAGCGTCGCATTGCGCGCCAGATTCCAGCCGTCGGAAGCCGCCGCATCGGCGCGCGTTGAGAAACAACCGCACGAGGCTTCAATCCCGCGCAGGATGTTCAGGCTGATGGCGCCGGTGAAGACCACCAACATCAGCGCAATCCAGAGCGCCCCCGCGGCGCGCCAGCGCGGCGGCCCGGCCAGCACCGCTACGCCGCACAACAGCTCCAGCCAAGGCAGCAGCAGCGCCACCGCATTCACCAGCAAATCCGGCAACAACCGATACCGATGCACCGCCAGCGCGAAGGATTCCGGCGCCGCAATCTTGGCGAGACACGCCCCAATGAACATCCCCGCCACCGCGAGGCGCGCCACCCATACCAAAATGATTCGCGCGCGGCTCACGGCTCGTCTCCCGTGCGCACTTCACCGCCATATTCCACCCACTCCGCGTATCCGCCGGGATACAGCGTCACGCGTTCAAAGCCCAGTTGCCGCAGCTTGAGTGCCAGCTCCAAGGCATCAGTGCAATCCGCCCCGCCGCAATATACCAGCAGCTCCGACTGCAGCGTCAAGCGCGCAGCCAGCGCGCCCAGCCGCGCATCCACTTCTTCCAGCGGCAGGTTCCACGCGCCGGGCAAATGCCCCGCCGCATATTGTTCGGGAGTTCGCGCATCGCAAATCAACCAATCCGGGTTGCCCGCGCGCTCACGCACACCCGGCAGAAAAAGCACCGGCACGCCGGCGCGGTAGGCTTGGGTTTCGATGTGCCGGCTCCAATCACTGGCCCACGGCAGGCGCGTTGCTGCCGGGCGCACCAGATTTGCCGCAACCCCCAGCGCCACGGCCAGCGCCAGCAAAGTCGCGCTGGCCGGAAGCATCCGGAGGAACGCCGCGCGCCGCCCTGCCGTGCTTTCAGCCATCACTGGGCCGGCGCGGATCCGACAATAAAGGCCAGCACCGGCACCGTTAGTTCAGGAGTGTCGGGCAAGTCGGTTTTGATGATCACCACGCCATTGAGCTGTCCCGGCGGCAGGTCGTTCGCCAGCGTCACGTTGAAACGGTGCCGCGTGCCGTCTGCATCATCCGCCGCTGGCAGCGGCGTCACTTGAATAGCCGCTTGGTCGCTGCGGACGTTCTCAATCTGGATGGGGCCGCGCGTGGAGATAATTTCGACATCGCGGCTGCGCAACCCGTCCGGCCCCAGTTGTCCAAAGAAAATGGTGGACGGCTCCGCGCGCAGCGGCTGGGTCGCGGTGCCCTTCAGGGTCAGCGTCAACGTCGGCGTTTCCGGGTCGTTGCTGGTGACAAAAATCGCCTTTTGCTGGTAGCCCGTGCGGCCGCGCAAATCGAAGCGCGCCTGCACCTGCGCCTCGCCGCCCGGCGGCACCACATCCACCGAGGGCTTCACCGCCGTGCAGCCGCACGACGCGCGCACCTCGCGGATTTCCAGCGACAGCGTGCCGGCGTTGCGCACCACGTAATTGTGTTCCACAAACCCGTTATTGTCGCGCTCGCCAAAATCATAACTCGGCTCGTCGCAGACAATTTTGGGCGCCAGCAGTGCGGCCGGCGGCTCATCCGCCACCGCCACCCAAGGCAATGCCATCCCCAGCCCCAAACAGACCAAACGCATCGTTTTCATATAAGAGAAACTATACGCCCGCCCCCCCGGGCTTTCAAGCGTTCCGCAAAAAGCGTTGCTGCGCGGGGCCGGCCTACAGGCCGGCGCGGCCCAGCTCCTTCCAGAATTGGAGGATCAGCTTCTTCATGTTCGCCATGGCCTTTTGGGAAGTCTCAAACACTTCCTGGTGGGTCAGCGCCTGGTTCAGGATGCCCGCCGCCATGTTGGTGATGCACGAGAGCCCCGCCACGCGCAGCCCCGCCGCGTTGGCCAGCATGGCCTCCGGCACGGTGCTCATCCCCACGGCATCCGCGCCGAGCTTGCGCCACGCCCGGACTTCCGCGGGCGTCTCATAGGTCGGGCCCGTGCCGGCAAAATACACGCCGCGCCGCAGCGCCACCTTGCTCTGCTTGCCCGCGCGCGCCAACGCCGCGCGCAACTGCTGGTCATAGATGAACGACTGATCCGGAAACCGCGGCCCCCAGAACGGGTCGTGCGTGCCCAACAGCGGCGTCACCCCCATCATGTTGATGTGGTCCTCAATGATCATCAAATCGCCCGGCTTCCACTTGGGATTCGTGCCACCCGCCGCATTCGTCAGGAAAACTGCCTTGGCCCCGAGGCTCTTCAGCAGGAACAGCGGCGTAGCCACCGCCTCCCAGCCCACGCCCTCGTAATAATGCCGCCGGCCTTGGAAAATGAACGTCTCGATTCCCGCCGACTTCCCCCAAACCAGCCGCCCGGCGTGGCCGGCCACCCCCGCCGCGCCCACCCCCGGAATCTTCGCATACGGCAGCACCCCCAGTTGCTCGAACGCCTCGGCTATCTCGCTCAAGCCCGAGCCCAGAATCATGCCCAATTTCGGTTTTGCTTTCGGAAAAGCCTTTTTGACGGCGGCCAACGACGCCTCTAACGGTTTGCGGTTGATCATTGAATCACTCCTCTTTCAATCTTGCCTGCGGTTTTCCACACTGTGGAAAACTTTTCATCCCGCACGGGCGGGATTTTCCACACTGTGGAAAAAATCGGCCAAAGTTTTTCCATTGCGTGGAAAAAATCCGGAAAGTTTTTCCATTGTGTGGAAAAATCGCCCAAACTTTTTCCATACTGTGGAAAAATTGGCCGCGCATTTTTCAATACGCGGGGGGCAGTATGCCCATTTTTCCACACTGTGGAAAACATTTTATCCCGCATCGGCGGGTTTTTCCACACCGTGGAAAAATACCTTCAGGACACCCGCCGCTATCGTCTCGGCTCGTGGTTCGCGCGTTTGGCTGGTGTTGGTCTGCTGGTGTCGGCGTTTGATCAGGAGGATTTCTTGCGGATTTTGGCGGCGCCAAAACCAACCGGCATCTTTTCCGCGCTGGCGCGCCGCGACCGACCGCTCGCGGACACGAGTCCAGCTCGGGTCGTCCGCAACGCGCCATCATCGGAAAATCCACCGGTTATTTTGGCGCGACAGCCCCGCCAAAATCCGCAAGAAATCCTCCGCATGCACGTGCTGCGCACAGCGGACAAGGCCCGGCAGGGCCTTTTTACAATCACGCCGCCTCACGACGGCGCGGGCTGCTGACCTTCCAGTAGGCCGCCGTTGTACCGGCGGCGGGCTGTTGGCTTTCTTGTCTTTATTGTAGCCGGCCTCGTTGAGGCCGGGGTTGTTGGCTGCTCCCCTGGAACCTGCAACCTTTAACTTGCAACCGTCTTACTGTAGCCGGCCTCGCTGAGGCCGGGGCTGTTGGTTCGATGGTCTTCACCTGACCTCTGAACCCTGACCTCTGAACCCTCCGCCGCCTCGCGGCGGCGCGGGTGTCCGGAAGAAAATCCCCGCGGTCACCGCCCGCGGCTACAGTTAACAGCCAGGCCTTTAAGGCCGGCGGCGGGCTGTTGGCTTTCTTGTCTTTATTGTAGCCGGCCTCGTTGAGGCCGGGGTTGTTGGCTGCTCCCCTGGAACCTGCAACCTTTAACCTGCAACCGTCTTACTGTAGCCGGCCTCGTTGAGGCCGGGGCTGTTGGTCCTCCTGTAGTCGCACTTGAGTAGTCTAATGGGTGCCCCTTATCCGCTGCCCCCTCATGAGTCAACAGACCATCTGTTGATTGTAGATCGGCGAGGGCAGGGTCGGATACGCGCGATAAACGTGGACATAAATCTCGTCAGCCCGGGTTTGCACTTCCGTTTCCGTGTATCGTTCGACGGGCAGCCCGCTGGTGTCACTCCATAGGAAATCCCGGATGGTCAGCCGTACGGCGTCGCGGGTCGTCTCCTTGTCCCGCCAGTGGTCAATGCGCAGTTTTTCCGCCTTGAGCTTCTGCAACAGTTCAACGGCCACTTTTTTGATCCGTTTGATTTCGGCGGCGGTCAGATCGGGTTTCCGCAAAAGGTCGAAGAGGGCCAGTGTTTCTTCGTCCAGCCCCTCCCGCATGGCCCGGTGTTCTTCCTCGTCAAAGGTTTTCGCCGCTCTCATCAGTTCTTCAAAGGTTTTTTCGATGGTGACCCGGTCTTTCTCCCGGTTGTAGTCGGCCACGATCTTTTCATAATGCGTCTGGAAGTTCGTCCGTAGGGGATTCCGTTCCAACAGCCTTTTCAGTCGTTTTTCCAGTGCAGCCTTTAAATTTTGCACGGTCGTATTTTTGGCCTTGCTGCGTTCGAATTCCCGCCGCAGCTTGTCGAAATCAATTTGGCTGATGTCGTAAGGTTCTTTTCCCTCTGCTGAAACGGGGTCTTGTGTCACAATGGCCTTATCCACCACTTGGTGCAGTTGGCGGATCACATCTATCACATCTGCCTTTTCTTCATCCTCCTTCAAGCTCTGGTACAGCAGCCGGATGGCTCTGTATTCGCCCCGGTACCGGTTGACATCCGGAACATTGGTGCACGCCAGAAACTTGACGAACACCGCCCGGCACATGATTTCAAAACGCTTCCGGGCGGTGTCGTTTTCGTTGGCCGCATCCTTCGCTGCCACGATGGCTGCGTTTCGCGCAAAACCCTTCCGAAAAACGATGTTGTCCAGCGGTGCGTCGTGTTCGGACAAAAACGTACGGACCAGCCCTAGCGCCTCTTCCAAATCGGCCAGCAGCTCCGTCTCGGGGCGCGCCGGCTCCGGCAGTGCGCCCCCATCACCGCGGCCGCCGTCCGCGGCTCCGGCAAACGTAGCCAGAGCCTTGCGCAGGTTCTTCAGGATGCCGCAATAGTCCACGATCATCCCATTATTCTTGCCCTCATTGACGCGATTCGCTCGAGCGATGGCCTGCATCAGGGTGTGCGCCTTCAGGGGCTTGTCCAAATAGAGGGTGGACAGGCTGGGCACATCGAATCCGGTCAGCCACATGGCGCAAACAATGGCGACCCGGAACGGATGCGCCTCCGCCTTGAACGCATCGTCCAGCGCCAACCGCTGCTTGTTTTGGAATTCCGGCAGCCCGCGCATGGCCTCGGGCAGTTCGATGCCCTCTTTGATCAGGCGGCGGTAAGGAGTGATATCCAAATCCCACTTGCGAAACTTGTCCACCTCGCCTTGCTCTTCGCTGATCACCACAGCCATGCGGGTTTGGCGCATCCATTCAATTCGACGGCGGGTCTGGGCTTCCTCCTGTTCGTCCCGGCTTTCCGCCAAGCCTCGTTCCAACTCGCGGATCAGTTGCTCCCAGTAAAACTCGATCAGCTTGTGCATCCGCACACAGGTGACCTTGTCAATGCACACCAGCATGGCCTTGCCGCTTTCCCAGGCCTTGGAATAGTGCGCCACGAAATCCCGCGCCACCTGATCCAGCCGCTTCCCGGCGGTGATGACATGATAGTCGCGCCTCAACTCCTGCTCCAGCCGCTGGATGGTGTCCAAGTCCTCGGTTTCCAGTTCCTCCAGCTTGTCAGCCAGACGTTCATTCAAGTCGCCAATGGATACGCCGAGCTTGTCGCCTCGCGAATCGTAGTACAGCGGCACAGTGGCCTTGTCCTCCACCGCCCGCTGGAAGTCATAGGTGGAAACGTAATCCCCGAACCACCGCCGCGTGATTTCGTCATCCTTGAACAGCGGAGTTCCGGTGAACCCGATATAGCTGGCATTGGGCAGGGCATTGCGCATATTCAGCGCCAAGGTGCCGTACTGGGTCCGGTGCGCCTCGTCGGAGATAACAATGATGTCGTCCCGCCGCGTATAGGCCGCATCCGGCGCCACGTCCTGGTTGAACTTGTGGATCAGGGAGAAAACGTACGACTTGTGCAGACTCAGCAACCGGGCCAAATCGTCACCACTCGCCGCCCGGCACGGATCGCGGTCGTTGTCCACCACGCCGCAGCCGGCGAATGTCTTGTAAATCTGGGTGTCAAGATCGTCGCGGTCCGTCAGCATCAGGAACGTGAAATTGCCGCCCAGCGTGCGGTGCACCTTGCGGGTGAACATCACCATGGAATAGCTCTTGCCCGCGCCCTGCGTATGCCAGAACACCCCCAGCCGGCCATCCAGACTCTTGCGATCGCGGACCGCCTCGACCGCCCGGTTGACGCCCAGAAACTGGTGGTTGCGGGCTAATATCTTCCGGAGCTCGCCGGCCGAATCGTCGAACACGATGAAGTTCTCCACCAGGTCCATGAAGTTCCGCTTGTCGCAAACGCCCTTCAGCAGGGTTTCCATATCCACGGCGCCCGGCTGATTCTCCGCCAGCCGCTTCCATTCGTGGAAGTGCCCCCAGCGGCTGGTCACCGAGCCGATCTTCGCTTGGTCGCCGTTGCCGAACATCACGATGGCGTTGTGGTGGAACAGATGCGGAACCGTATCCTTGTAATCGGAGAAATTCTGCTCGAACGCCGCCCGCAGGTTCCGGTGGATATTCTTGCACTCCACGAACAGCAGCGGGATGCCATTGACGAATCCTACGATGTCCGCGCGGCGGCGGTACAGATCGCCCCGAACCCACAGCTCACGGACACACAGAAAATGGTTGTTCTCCGGCTGGCGGAAATCGAAAAGCCGCAGCCGCTCCTTTGCCAGATTCCCCTCGCCATCGCGATAGGTCACCTGGACGCCATCGCGGATTTGGTCGTACTTTTCGCGGTTGGTCGCCACCAACGACTGCGTCGTTGTGGTCTCTGTTACCTGGCGAACCGCATCGTCGTAGGCCGCCTCCGGCAGCCCGGGATTCAGCTCCGCGAGCTTGGCCCTCAAGATTCGAGTCAGCACCACCTCCCGGTCGGATAGCCGCCCCAACAAACTGTCCGGGCCGAAGTCCTCGTGATTGTACGCCAGCACCGAATCCCAACCCAGTTGCTGTTCCAGATACTCCGCCGTCGTCTGCTGCACCAGCGTGTCTTCGGTGTAGTGATTAGCGCACATATCCGGAAACATCCTATTCTAGCCACCCGCGTTTGCGAAGCAGCAATGTCAGCCGTTCATGGCGGCCGTCATTGGCAAGGCCCGGCATTCTTTTGACAACAGCGTCTAGGCATTCCTTGAGGCTCGATCCATGGTAGTCCGGATCATCGGCAAATAACTTGTCCATAAAATCCAGAGCCTCCTCTGGAAATTTTTCGATGATCTTTTGCGCTTTAACCCTATGCAACATCAATTCTGGGTACTGGACAGGATAAAGCCAGTCTTTGAGATCATAGTATGCGGCCGGGAATGCTTCGCCGGCAGCTACACATAGCTCGGCCATGGCTCTTTTTATCTCCTCCGTAAGAAATCTTCTCGATTTCGGCCATATATCGTGCAAATAGGGTCTAATACGATTTTTCCAGTATTCCATTTGCCGTTGACCGGCACCTTCCGCAGACCGCGCTAGTACATGGAGTGAACTGACTAGCCCAGCCAACGGCAAACGTGAGGTTGCCCGCCTCATTTCTTCTACGGTAAAGGTATCCCCGCGGTCCACCGCAGCAAGAGCCAAAAACTCTGCATAACGTGGCCCCGCATCTCTTAAGTCTCCATAATAATTCGCTGCGTCCAGAAATGATTGCTTAACAGCCTCCAAAAAAGGTCTGTATAGCTGCCCCGCCCACATAAATCCATGCCACATGATACGGGCCTCTTCGGTTGATCTGCCCCAATCAAAGAGAGGAATAAGGTTTTGCCTTGCCCAAGGCTCATCCACACGAAAGAACGAAATAGTACGGGCAGCCAAAACAACGCGTCCAGCGCGATAATTGATATTGGCGGGGTTGCATAATTTCGTGAATATTGGCGCCAGAATTTCTGGCAACCCCGCCCCGGGTTTCGGGGATTGTTTATACCACCAATCCAGCAGAGCTTCAGTCAGTAGTCCTATTGGATGGTTGATAGCCCATCCAAGAATATCCTCCCGCATCTCCGAATCACGCGGCAGCGATAAGAAACGCTTACATAGCCTGAAGAATACTTCTTTTTCGGGTTGTGCCGTTTTTGCCACGGCCCGCAACCACCAGCAGATACTACGATCTAATTTGCGCGCAACCGAATCAGGCATCTGTTCTAGGAGGCAGTGTATATGAGCCCAAGATCGCGTGGTCTGGTTATCCTCTGCCCAGACTTGCAACGCTTCTCTCCAACGTCCTTCAGGCCAAATATCATCCTTGGACAAAGCGTATAACCCGTAAATCGCGGCGCTGTAGTCAGTATCACACCGCTGACGCCAGTCATTCTCTTTCCAGTGGTCAGTGTCTGGGTTGTCCTTCAGCCAGCCAATCAGCTCTATTCTCCGACGGGGCGTCGGCGTAAAACTGCGCAAATCCTTACCATCACTGATCCAAAAAGGCATTTCGTCGCGGTCGTCATCAGTGACCTCCCATTCAGGATATTTTCCTTCCAGTTCGTCCAGCTTCGTCTGGGCGTCATGCCCCAAAATGCCACCAGCCTTCCGGATCTTAGCTAAGCGGAGCCAGATATCATGCTCCAAAATTTCCTGCCACCTCTCGGAAGAGAGATCATCCCGGTACATACTGCGTGGCGGGCCATTCAGAATAACGGCGGTTAGAGCAGCGAGATCGGACTCGCCCAATTGCGGAGACAATGCAACCAGCAAGCGAATCGTTTCCCGGCGTGTTTCAATGGACCACAACCACTGACGCTCGCCATCCAGTAACCATTCCAAAGCCAATTTAGGAGAAATAACATTGCCCTGGGTGGCTGCATACATGGCCAACCGTTTAAACACCGGATAGGGCAGCCGCCACCAAGCCATTGCCACTTGTACCGCTCGGGTGGTATCTGTTTTTGCCGTTTCCACCCAGGCGTCACGGGTTAATTTAATCAACACGGGCCAGTTCTGGAAATAGTGGTTTTGGCCGTTGTCCTCAATCGACGGCTGGTAGATATACGATATGTCGTGCGCATCCTCCGCACCGCCAAGCTCACGCGCCAGGTCCATACCGTCCCGCAACAGCATCGTGAAGTCATCCAAAAGTTCGGGCAGTGCTCGTTTCCATTCGGGATTATCATGCCCCAAATGCTGGATTAAAGAGTGCACATGACCCGTGGCGAGCGTCAGCTCCCAATCAATCAGATCACGCACTGTCGGCTCTTCTTTTTCTTCCTCCTCCTCTAGCCCCAGGCGAAAAGGAGGCTTAAGCATGACTTTGGGCTCGAGCATTTCGCGCAGCTCCATCCGCAAAGAGGGGGTGATACCGTTTATTTTCAAGCGATCGAACCAATCGTGCAGCTCCAGACGGTCTATTCCGTAACCAACTCGCCCAGCGAGGAATACACGCCATAATGCTCGCATTGCGGGACTAGGGAAGGCATTTGGTGCGGCTGCACGAATCTCTGCGATGCGCGCGGTGTCATTTTTCGCAATCAACCTGTCCAGTTCTTCTATACGATCGTGAATGATGTCGACAAACCGCCTACTCGGACGTCCACCCTGTTTAGCCAACCAGAGAAGAACCTTCGGGTCGTTGAGATGCCGTGAGAGCCAGATTGCCATCTCGCGCATGGCCGCATCCATGCTCGGCGATGGCATTCCCATGTCTGCCAAGCACATCCAAGGTGCTTTCACATAGGGGGTTGGCCGTCGGAGATAGCTAAAGCTCAGTTTTTCATCCGGCTTGTCGTTAGGTGCCACTCCAAATCGGGGTAGGTCCTTGTGGCTGAATTGTTCATTCGTCAGCAGATCGAGCCAGCCGAGCGGCGGTACGGGATCAAGGTTGGCAAAACGCCGTGCGGCAAGTTCATCGGTCAAGGCCCAGAGCATCCGCCCGGCGACATAATCCGACGGCGACGGAGACAAGGGGGGCGTTGCCGCGTGTTGGACAACGATCATCTCCTTTCCACGTACCCCGTCGCGATAGGTCTTGGCCCACTCCTTCAGTGTACGATGCAAATAAGCGTGCTTGGAATATTCCCGATACAGAATGGGTGTAACATTCTTGGCTCGCCACTCTTCCTCGGCCTGAATTTGTTTCCCTTTGGGATAGCTGCCAAAAGCAAACATTTCGGGCGGGTGTTCCCCAAGTTGCCGGTCTGCCGCCAATGCGTCGGTCATATAGCGCAGCACCGGATCGTTGATGCTGTAGCCTACGAAACAAACCGTAAAGTTACGGAAGAGCGTACTCACAAAACGAGAGGCCCAGCGTTCGACCAGATAGGCCAAGCCGAAATCTCCGCTGGATACAACCAGCCGGTTCAGATCCGGCTTGCCATTGGAGTCTGGCAACAGGCCGTGTAAATATACCAATCCATTCCAGGTGTTTTTGGGAATCGGCAACAACGGCGCAGCGAATGTTTCCACGGATAGACCGCTGTGCTGAATAACATGTTCAAACAGCCGGTCAAAGTTGGTGGTGACCAGCCGGATTTTCCCTTCGGAATTTGTCGCCAACCTGAGGAGCGCCTCATGGGTTGCCACTGCGGTCGTTTTTATTTCGGTCACGGTCAAAATCTTCTTGATGGCTTCCCGTACCCGCTCTCGCCCCCCAACATATTCTGTTTCTAAGAGCCCAACGGCTGTGTCGTACCGCTTTTCTTTTATGGCTGCTTGCTGCACCGCCGTAGGCTCTTGACCAAGATGGGAAAACAGATCTTTTACGAGCCCAGAAAAGCCGGGCAATCCCGCTGGGTAGGAGATGCCCGCGCCGCAGAAAAATACGACCCGCCCGTCCTCATGCGCTTGCAGCAAACGCTCTGGAATATCTGCACCGTTGGTAGCAAACGCTGGCATTAGACCGCCACCTCTCCGCTCATCAGTTTCGGCAGCAGTAGATCGCGGGCCACAGCTAGATTACGGTTGGAAAACACTAGCGTCTTGATTTGTTGCAGAATGGGCTCAATGAAGTCGTTGAGCGCCCACAGCGTATTATCGCTCGGGTATAGCACTGGATACTGCGTCATTTGCTTCCAGTCTGCCCTCGGCATCTTGGAGCCTTCCTTCATTTTTTGGGCAGTATCGGCGACAAATGCGTCGCTTGACGTGACCATCAGTACCAGCGGTAATAGCTCCTGACTGGCCGGCCGAATGACGATGGCGTCGGACGATGCAATTCCTTCGGTCAAGGCAATGCCGACCTTGTGGAAATACGGCCGGATTTTGCCGAACAGAATATCATTTTCGCGGAAGCGATGCTTGCTGCTGGTCACCTGTTCTGTTGTGCCCCATTCGGACAGGGCGATAGACCGTCGGGGCATATGTTCCAACCCAATGTACGGTGCATCTGGTTCCAAAGATGCTGGCTGGCATATTTCTCTCACTTCAACGCAGAGTTGTCCCAGCGGTCCTCTTTTCCACCCCTCCGGGATTCCATCCTTAATTTTGGCGTGTTCGTGGCCGGGGAAGCGCAAATGCACGAACCATTCCCGGTAAAGCAACCGCGCCGCTTCCTCCAGCAACTGAATCCGTCGCCGGTTGTTGGCGATCAGATCGTCGTAGGCGGAGAGAATAGAGGCAATGCGTCGCTGCTCCTGCAATTCTGGGATCAAGAACTCAATCGAAAGTAATTTTTCTTGGCTTAAATTGTCTTGTGCGGCTCCTTGGGTGAACTGCCGTACGCGCTGCTGAATGGTTGCATCAAACAGATACTTTATGAAGCGGACATCAGATTTATTTTCATCTGCGGTAAATCCAATGACACTATCTGGAAAACATGCGTCGATTCCAAGAATCGCAGTGTCAGCTATGTTAGCTGCAATCGTTATACAGAGTGTTCCGGCGGGCCATATCTTACTTTGCCGAAGCCCTTCCTCACTATAAGTCTGCTGGTATTCGCGGATGTAAAGCCCCGAATGTTTGACATCGCTAGTTTGTATGAATGGATACGGACCACCATATAGATGAGCAGCATCACGCGGCCTGTGTCGTGAACGACCACGGGAGAGCGTTCCGAGCTGGTCTAGTTTTTGTGGTCGCCAACTCATATCCCTAATTCCAAAAAGTTTCTTTGGATGACTGCGGCCAATTGCACGGCCTCAGCATCAAGTCCCGCCAGTTCCAAATGGATGTCTTGGATGGTTTCTTCAAAGTCGAAATCCGCGTCCGCTTCTTCGGGGGCGACGCCGACATAGCGGCCGGGGGTCAGGCTCCAATCGTTAGCGGCGATTTCGGCACGGTCCACTAATTTGACCAGACCCGCCACGTCGCGAAGCTTGGCATCGGGGAATCGTTCCGTCAGCCAATGGGCTTGTTTCCAGAAATAGCGCACCTGCTTGAGCTGGGCAACGGCGGTCTCCCGGGCCTCCTTAGCGGCTTTACTGGCATGGTTGATATCGCGCCTCACCCATTTTTCGTTCTCCTTGGCTTTGCATTCTTTCTCGCAGGAGGCGATCAGACGGCCGGCGAGCTTGTAGCATAGGTCGGCCTGGTGGACGAGGTCGCGGCTGGAATCGGCCAGCTCCGCGAGGCGCTCAACGACTTTCTTTAGCTCAGCATTGGTGGCCGGAGGTTTCTTCCATGCGGCCCGGTGGTTGGCTGTAGCCTTCCGGAAGTCATTGGCGGCGGATGGCAGCTCCTGCCGGGCCGCATCCAGCTCCGAAATTTGTGCGGCCAGCGCAGCCTCGGCTGCCGGTGTGTTCAGAAACGGCTTCATGGCGGCGGATAGCTGGTCCATCGCCGCTATGAATTCCGGGAGAGGTTCGGCATCTTGCCCGCCATCGGTAGGCGGGGCAAAGCAAGCCTCGGCTTCTTCCAAGGTGCGGCGGCAGTACTCCGCCAGCAGCGCCAGATACTTGTCGGTTTCCCCCCGGTACAACCAGACGATGGAGAGCAAATTCTTTTCCTGCTCGGGGCTGAAATCGTAGATCTTGCGGGTGACCTTGCGGAACACGTTCCGGGCGTCAATCATTAGCACCTTGTCGCGGTGTTCGGCGGGTTTGTCGCGGTCCAGGAACCACAGTTCGCAGGGGACGGTACGGGTGTAGAAGAAATTGGAGCGGATGGCGACCATGACGTCCACATCGCCAGTCTCGACAAGCTTCTGACGCACCTTGGCTTCCTCGTTGCCTGCGCTGGAAGCCTGGGAGGACATGACGAATCCGGCCCGGCCGCGCCGGTTCAGATAGCTGTAGAAGAAGCTGATCCAGACATAGTTGCCGTTGGACACCTTGCCGCGCTTGTTGGTCCCCGGCAGGCCGAACGGCAGGCGGGGATCCGATTTCATCTTCCCGGCATCAATCTCGTCCACGTTGAAGGGCGGATTGGCCATCACGGCGTCCGCCTTGCCCAACAGATGGTGCGGATCTTCGTAGTAGGTGATGGCTTTCTGGATGTTGCCTTCCAGCCCGTGGACAGCCAGATTCATCTTGGCCAGGCGGATGGTGGTGGCGTTCTTTTCCAGCCCGTAGAACGTCAGGCGTTCGGCGGGGCTCTGGCCGTGCTCTTCCACCGTGCGGGCGCTTTGCACGAACATCCCGCCGGACCCGCAGGCCGGATCAAGAACGATTCCGCGCTTGGGATCCACCACGTGGGCGATGAACGACACCAGGGAAACCGGCGTAAAAAATTCGCCGTCGTCGTGGGCCTTTTGGCCGGCGAACTGGGTCAGGAAATATTCGTAAATCCGGCCAAACACATCGCCCGACACCCGCTTGAGCTCCTCCGGGTTCAGAATTCTTAGCAACTGCCCAAGGACCGCATTGTCCAGCTCCTGATAATCCTCCTTCGGCAGAACGCCTTTCAGGCTGACGTAATCGGTCTCGATGGATTTCATAGCGCCAATGATGGCCTTGGCGCGGTCCTCTTCGTCCCTCAGCGAAACCAGATAGTCGAACTGCGCCTCGGGCCGCAGGAAAATCGCGCTTTTCTGCGAAAAATCCTCCTTCGTCAGGTCCCGCTTCTTGCCTCCTCGGGTGGGCAGACCCGCTTCGATGCCATCTTTGATGGCCAAAAAGCGGCTATAGGCATACCGCAGAAACACCAGGCCCATGACCGGCATGAAGTATTCGTTGCTGGCGTAATTGGAATTCGCCCGAAGGGTGTCCGCCGCGGTCCACAAACGTTTTTCTATGGCTTCGATGTGTTCGAGCTGCGGCATCCGATTTTCCTGTTGTTGATCGTATTAACTGAATCCGCAGTGTAGTGGACCTCCTTGTCTCTGTCAGCCGGAAAACCTTTGCCCAGAACCCCTCGCTCACTCATCCCTCGGCGGATGAGGTTGAAAACGAGTCCAATCGGGGGGCTGCGCTTGAAAGGCAATTGACGGCAACGGGTGGGCGGAGAATGGTCGCCAAACGGCTTGACCAAGGGGGGGGCGAAGTGGTGCAATCTGGTTTTGAGGGTCGGGTGACCGGCCAAATTAGAGCATTGAACAGCAAAAGGGAACACATGAAGAGGCAACTGGTTGCGTTGTTGGTGTTGGGTAGTTTTGCGTCGTCCGCCTGGGCATTTCAAGCCGGGGCGATTGCGGGAAGCCGTGATGGGGCAGGTGTGCCCGTGGCGTTTCAAGCGTCGTTGGGCGTGCTGAACGGGGAGGCCAAGGAGCACGTCTATGACTACGAGGGGCCCGGCGGCGGGCGGCGGCAATTGAGCCGGCTGGATTGGGACTTGAAGGGCATCGCCATGGGCGGGGTGAATGGTTCCGTGCGCCTGATGGATGCGCTGACGATCAATGGCGGGGTGTGGCTGGCGCTGTCGAAGGGCAGCGGCGAAATGGAGGATTATGATTGGCTGATCGTGGATAGCGCGGACTGGACGCATTATTCGCTGTCTGATGTGGATATTGAAAGTGGCTACATTTTTGACCTGAATGTGGCGTGGGATTTCCAACTGACCCAGGATTTGGTTGCGCGCGCCATGGTGGGCTACAAGCAGAATGGCTGGGAGTGGAAAGACCGCGGGCAGTATCTGCTCTATCCGGAATACGGTTATGTCCCGCAGGATCTGGGCGGCGAAAACATGATCAATTATGAGCAGGAGTTCCGCATGCCGTATCTGGGCGCAAGCGCGGATTGGAAGACCGGGAACTTTACGCTGTCGGGCTATCTGACTTGGAGCCCCATTGTGGCGGCGGATGACTGGGATGTGCACGTGGCGCGCGATGTGCACTATCACGAAACCTTCGACGGCGGCAACATGCTGGGGTTGGGCTTGTCCGCGCGCTATGACTTTACCCAAGGCTCGCTGCAGGGCGTCTTTCTGACCGCGGCGCTGGATTACCAGAAGATCAGCCGGATCGTGGGCGACATGGAATTAACGGACGGGTCCACCGGCGAAAGCGGCGGCGAAGAGGATGTGGCCGGCATCGAGAACAGCTATGTGATCTTCTCGGTCGGCGGCGGAATTCGCTTCTAAAAGGGATAGGCAAGGCGACGCATGAATAGACTCTGGAATCAAGGTCGGGCACTTTGCCTGGCCGGACTTTGGCTGGCCGTTCATGCGTCAGCCCAATCGGATGAACCCGCGGCGGTCGAGCCCGCCGCCGATGCGGCGGGCTTGTGCGCGACCATCGCGGAAGGCGAGCGCCTACTGGCCGAAAATCATTTGCCGGCGCCGGATGATGCCGCCAAGGGCGCTTTGCTGGAGGCGTTGCTGCGCGCCAGCGAGCCGACCGTGGTGTTTCTGGACGAGGAGGAGTTGGCCTCGCGCTGCCAGCAGGAGGCCACGCAGGAATGGACGCTGGGGCTGACGTTGGTGGAAATGGAAGACAGCCTGCCGAAGATTGTCGCGGTGGCGGCGGATACGCCGGCCGCCACCGCCGGCATCCAGCCCGGCGAATTTGTCCAGAAGATCGGCGATCAGGACCTTGCCACCGGCGCGACACTCAAGCAGGTGCGCAGCCTTTTGCTGGCGGGCGAGGAGCCGGAACTCGCCGTTTCCATTCTGGACCCGACCGGGCAAAGCCGCGCCTTGACGCTGGTGCGCACCCGTCGTGAGCGCACGGCGTTGACGGATATTGAAGACCTACCGGTGAACATGGGCTACATGCGGGCGGCGGGCATCTTCACCGGCGCGGGCGCGGAGATTGTGGCCTGCCTCGACAAATGGCAGGCGGCCGGCAAGATCGGCGCAATTCTGGACCTACGCGAGGCCGACGGCACCGCGGAAGACGAGGTGGCAATTGTCGCGGCCAAGTTCACGCCGCGCGACGATGTGCTCTACACCATGAACGACCGGCAGGGACATGAGATCAAAACCGTGAAGGCCACGGCGCCCGCAGCCCCAACGCTGCCGCTGATGGTGCTGGTGGATGGCGAAACCTGCGGCGCGGCCGAGCTGCTGGCCGCGGTATTGAGCGGCAGCGTGCAGGGCGCCATGGTGATTGGGCAGGAAACTGCCGGCGACCCGCTGATCCGCGAAGCCAAGCAACTTCCCACCGGGCGCTATGCCCTGCTCGCCACACGCCAGCTCAAAGCGGCCAACGGCGCGGTCTATGCCGGCGGGCGCGGCGTGCAGCCGGATGTGGTGATCAGCTCCGCGGCGTTGCACGAGACATTCTACGAACCCGAATCCCCCGTGCTGCGCAAGGGCAAGACGCTTTCCGAAGAAGAGAAAGAAGACCGAGCGCTACGGGACCGCACCCGGCACGATGCCTATTTGCGCCGCGCCACGGATGTACTGCTGGGCCTGAAAGCGCTCGGCTATGGCCGCCAACACTAGACCGGCCGGCATTCTCCCGGCCACGCCCGCAAATATCCGCCATGCCGCCGCCGCGTTGCGCGCCGGCGAACTGGTGGGCCTGCCGACGGAAACCGTGTATGGCGTGGCCGCCCGCGCCGACGATCCCGCGGCCATCGCCCGACTGTTCCGCGCCAAGGGGCGCGACGAAAGCAAGCAGGTGGCGCGGTTTGTTGCGGACCTGGACGGCGTGCGCGCAGCCGGGGCCACGGTGAGCGATGTTGCCCGCCGGTTGGCCGCCGCGTTTTGGCCCGGCCCGCTCACGCTGGTCTTGCCCGGCGCGGATGGCGCGTGGCTGGGGTTTCGCGCGCCGGCTCACGATGTGGCGCAAGCTTGGCTGCGCGAACTGGGCGGTGTGATTCCCGCCGTCACCAGTGCCAACCGCAGCGGCAAGGCCCCGGCGGGCACCGCGGCAGCGGCGTGGGCAGCCCTGTCGCCGCATTTGTCCATGGTGCTGGATGGTGGCCCCGTCACCGGCGGCCAACCCAGCACGGTGCTCCGCGTGGCGGGCGCGGAGGCGGAAATCCTGCGCCCCGGTCCCATCACGGCGGAGCATCTGGCGCGAATTCCCGGATTGCACCTGAGATCAACGTAAGCGCAACCACAATGGCGCGCATGGCATCGGGGAAGGCAACTGCCATTCGAGTTCCCACCGCACGGATAAAACCGCAAAAAACAGTCACCTTAAATTTGTCCAGAGTTTATAAAGTGTGGACATCACCCTCAAAACAGCCGATTAAAAATAACCCAAAAAATGAACATAACAAATTGTATATAAGTGAGATATAAATATTATGACATTTGTCCACAGTTTATAAACTCTGGACAGCATGGTTCAAATTGAAAAATAGAAGGTGGTCTGACAGCGGTTGCTTCCGCATCCCAAGCGAGACGATCCGGCCACTGAAAACAGCGAGGAACCGGCATTGGGCGGGTTAGGGGATTGTCGGCTGCCTGTCGAATGGGCTATGCTGACGGCCGAATGAGCTTTCTGGGATACATCGGCTCCGGCGTCTTGACGCGGTGGAGCCGCCTGACGCGTCTGGCGGCCATTACGTGGGCCGTCCTGCTGCGGGCAATCCGCCCCCGCACTTGGACCGCGCCTTTGCGCAACGTCTTGGCGCGGCAGGTGTTGTTCACCGGTTTTGAGGCCACGGGGTTTATCGCGCTGATCGCGGTAATCGTGGGCGCGTTGGTGGTGGTGCAGGCGCAATACTGGCTGACCCGGCTGGGGCAGTCGAATTTGATCGGACCCATTCTGACGGCGGTGGTGCTGCGGGAGCTGGGGCCGCTGTTGACCAACTTTGTGGTCATTGCCCGCAGCGGCACGGCGATCGCCACCGAGCTGGCCAACATGAAGGTGCACGGCGAAGTGCGCGCGTTGGATGCCATGGGCATTGATCCGTTTGTGTATCTGGTGGTGCCGCGCGTGCTGGGGGTGGCGATTTCCACGTTTTGTCTGACCATCATCTTTTTGGCGGTGACGTTCATCGGCGGCTTCGCCTGCATTTGGGCCATCGAGCTGGGCGATGTGAACATGGGCCTGTTCTTCGGCAACATCATTGGCTCGGTGACGGTGCCGGATGTGTTCAGCCTGCTGGCGAAGTCCATCGTGCCAGGGCTGCTGACCGGCGCGATTTGCTGCGATGAAGGCCTGGCAGTGGGCGTCGCCGCCACCGAAGTGCCGATTGCGGCCACGCGTGGCGTAATTCGATCGGTGGCGACGTTGTTTGTGACGTCGCTGTTGATTTCCATTATGGCGTTTGTGTGAGGCAGTGATGACTGGCAACCCCAACAGCGAATTGTGGCGGGTGGCGGGAGTCCGCGCGCGGCAAGGCCCGGTGTGGAATTTTTCCGTGGCGGCAGGCGCCGCGGCGTGGATTCCGGATAGTGATGACGACGGCCTGGATTGGCTGGATTGGCTGCTGGGGCTGACCACGCCACCGGAAGGCGCGGTGCATTGGCAGGGGCGCGACTGGCAGGCGTATTCGCCAGATGCGGCGAGCGCCGCGCGCGGCACGATCGGCTGCGTGTTGACCACCGGCGGCGCGCTGGCGAATCTGGACATGGACGAAAACGTCTGGCTGCCGGCGCGGATTCACCGGCGGACCGGCGCCGCCGCCGAGATCGAAACCTGGGCGCGGCGTTTCCGCTGCTGGCCGTTGCCCGCCCGTCGCCCGGCCGTGGTGCGCGAGCGCGAGCGGCAGCGCCTGCTCTGGACGCGCGCGTTCGCCGGCCGGCCGCTGGCGCTGGTGCTGGAGCGCCCCCTGCGCAACATGCCGGAAGAGGATCGCCGCCTGTTTCTGGCGGCGGTGGCCGATGTCCGGGCCGCGGGTTGCGCGGTGATTTGGCTCGAAGAAACCTTGGCAGAAGATGTCCGCGCGGCGCTGGCGCCGCTGACGGTGATCACGCCGGAACCGGCATGAGGAGCGAACATGGCAAAACCATTCAAATTCAGATATGTGAATGAAATCGTGGGCGGCTTCGTGCTGCTGGTGGTGTTGCTGCTGCTGGCAGGGGTGCTGGTGGCCGGCCACGCGCAGCATTGGTTCGAGGCGAAATACATGATCAACCTCAACTTCCCCGCCGAAGGCTCCATGGACCTGCAGAAGGGCGCGGAGGTCATGCTGCTGGGCGCAAAAGTCGGCAGCGTGCAGGACATTGTCGTGAACGATGACGGCCACATTTCCGGCGTGATGCGCATCCGCGGGCCCTTCATGCGCTTCGTGCGCGCAGACTCCATTGCCCTGGTCAAAAAGAAAATGGTCGTCACCGGCGATGCCTATATCGAGCTGACCCGCGGCACTGGCGCGGAGCTGCCGCGGACCGGCGGCGAAATTGAATGCGTGAAGGATACCGAAATCCTGGAGATGCTGCAGGAGGCGTTGGAGACCATCCGCAAGGAAGCGGTGAACACGCTCACGCTGGTGAATGGCGCCATCGCGGAATATACGGATTTGGCCGCGGGGATGAACGATCCCGATGGCAGCCTGCAACAGTTGCTGGCCAACTCGAACGGCCTGCTGGATGACCTGCGCAAAGGCCCGGGCCTGCCCGCCAAAATCCTGAACGATCCGGGCATGGCCAAGGATGTGGAAAACATCGTGGCGCAGATTCAAGAGCTGATGGACAAGATCAACGCCATCGCCGCCGAGCTGCAAACCATGGTGAGCACCATCGCGCCGGTGAGCGGGACTGTCGCCGACGAGGTGGACAACCTGCCCGTGCTGACCGGCGACGCCCAAACGCTGATGCGGGAAACCACCGCGCTGCTCGATGGCCTGCAAAAACATTGGCTGCTGCGGAAATATATGGGCTCGGATGATGCCCTGCGCGCCCAGGAGGTGTTGGTGCCATGAGAAGAGAGAGGTCAGAGGTCAGGGGGCAGGGTTCAGGGTTCAGGGTTCAGAGGTCAGAGGTCAGAGGTCAGGGTTCAGGGTTCATAGTTAGGGGGGTGGCTGTGCTGGCGGTCATGCTGTTGGCGGGGTGCGCCACGCCGCCGGCGCCGCAAGTGACGGATGAAGATTGGGTGTCGCACGTGACCACCGGGCGCGGTCTCTACGCGCGCGGCGATTATCGGCGCGGCGCCAGTGCCTTCGAGCGGGCGCAAGTCCGCGCACGGGCCATGGATGATGCCAACGCCTTGGCGGTGGCGGCGGTCAATCGCGCGCAATGCCTCTTGGCGGAAGACCAGCCCGGCGAAGCGCGGACGGCCATCGAGGAAGCCTTGGCCGACCCGCGCGTGAGCCGCGAGCGGCGCATGGAATTGCTGGCTGCCGGTGCGCGCGCCGACTGGGGCGTTGGTGACGCCCCCGCGGCATTGGCGCGGTTGGCTGAGCTGCAAGCGATGACGCCCCCAGCGCTGCTGCGCGCGCAAGCTGCCTTGCTGCATAGCGAAATCCAGTTGGCGCAGGGCGATGCCGCCGCCGCCGCGAAGGCGCTGGCGGATGGCCCGAAGCCCAATGAATGGCAACGCGTGCCGGCATCGTTGCGCGCGGCTCGCGCGGGACAGCAAGCGAGTATTGCCGCGGTGGGCGGCGACCCGGCGGCTGCCGTGACACATTGGGATGAAGCTGCGCGCCTCTGGCAGCAAGCCGATCGCTTGCCGGAGATGGCGCGTGCGCTGGCCGCCGGGGCGCAGCAGGCGCAAGCGGCCGGCGATGCCGCCGGCGCGGGCGAGCGGCTGTATCGCGCGGCGCGCAGCCTCTGGGCGCAGGGCGTGCAACCGGAGGCCGTGGCCCGGCTGCAAGAGGGACTGGCCATTGCGGAGCAAATGCCGGATTCGCCGTTGGCGAAAAAATTGGCGGCGCTATATGTAACATTTCAGGCTGAGCAACGACTGAATAAGTAATGGGTGGAGGATGGACATGAAGAAATGGTGGTTGATGGCGAGTCTGCTGCTGGTTGGCGCCAGCGCGTGGGCGGCCAAGGAAATGAGCGTGCAGGTGCGCGACGGCCAGTTACGGAACCGCGCGTCGTTTTTGGGCGCGGTGGTGGCCAACGTGGCCTATGGCGACCGTGTGACGGTTTGCGCGGAACAGGCAGGCTGGTGCGAAGTCACCACGGCCGCCGGCGCGCGAGGCTGGATTCATAGTTCGGCGTTGACCCCCAAGCGCGTGGTGTTGGCGTCGGGCGCGTCAGACGCGCAAGTGGGCGCCAGCGGCGCGGAAGTCGCGCTGGCCGGCAAGGGCTTCAGCAAGGAAGTTGAGGCGGAATACAAAAAACAGAATCGGGAGCTCGACTATACGTGGGTGGATTGGATGGGCCAACAGACCCTCACCGCGGAGCAGTTGGTGCAATTCCTGAAACAGGGCGGCCTGGCCCAGTAAGGAGCGACCGATGAAATCCGCATTTTGCAAAAAATTGGGCAGCGCGTTGGTGGTCGGCAGCTTGGTGCTGGCCGCGGGTTGCGAGACCGTCAATCAGATTACCGCCGCGGCCGCCGATGTGGCCGCCGCCACCGGCGCGATTACGCCGGAGCAGGCCGAGAGCACCAAGCGGGTAAGCACAGCCGTCACCAAGACGTTCCAGGACATCACACCGGAACAGGAGTACTACATTGGCCGCACGGTCGCGGCGACTGTATTGACCCAGCATAAACCGCTGCCGGCGGAAAAGCTGAATGCCTACCTCAACCAAGTGGGGCAATCGCTGGCGCAATTTTCCGAGCGGCCCGAAACATTTGGTGGCTATCATTTTCTGGCGCTGGACTCGGCGGAGATTAACGCTTTTGCCGCGCCGGGCGGCTTGATTCTGGTGACACGCGGGTTGTTGGACTGCTGCCAAACCGAAGACGAGTTGGCGGCGGTGTTGGCGCACGAAATCGGCCACGTGGAAAAGCAGCACGGGTTGCGTGCCATCCGCACCGGCCGTCTCAATTCGGCGCTGACCATTTTGGCGGTGGAGGCCGGCAAAAATCTGGGCGGCGAGCAGTTGGCGGAAGTGACCAAGGCGTTTGACGAATCCATCAACGACATCACCACCACGCTGATGAACAGCGGCTATTCGCGCAAATTGGAATATGAGGCTGATGCTGCGGCGGTGGGTATTCTCCGGCGGGCGGGCTACCAGTCCGGCGCGCTGGTGGCCATGCTGGAAAATATGGCGAAAAATTGGGATTCCTCGCGGCACGATTTTGCGGCGACCCACCCCGCGCCCGCGGATCGCATTGCCCAATTGCAAAAGCTGGGCGTGGCATCCACCAAGGCCTCGGCGCCGGCCCGCCAGCAGCGCTTCTTGGCGGCGACGCAAGGCCAGTAAGCCGGGAGCGCCGGGCCGATGAACAAAAAACTCCGGTACGGCCTGCTGGCCGGCGTGCTGGCCACGGCCGTGGCAGGCTTGCTCCAGTGGGGCGGACTGCTCGCGCGCTGGGAAAATCCGTTGGCGGATTGGCGCGCGCGCCTGCTGGCCAAACCCTCAGCGGCCACCGACGATATCGCGCTGATTCTGGTGGACCAGGCCAGTTTGGATTGGGCCAGCCAGAACATCGGGCTTTCGTGGCCTTGGCCGCGCGAAATTTATGCGCCGGTGCTGGATTATCTGACGCGCAATCAGGCACGCGCGGTGGCCTTTGATGTGCTCTACACCGAGCCTTCCACCTACGGCGTGGAAGATGACGAAGCCCTCGGCGCGGCCGCTGGGCGCGCCGGGAACTTTGTCGCGGCGGTTTTTCTGGGCACCACCACCACGCAAACCGATGCGTGGCCGGAGATAGCTCAGCCGAATCCGCTTCATCTGGCAGGGTGGGCGGATTGGCTGGCAGCAAAACCCGCCGCACGGGCGGACATGGTTTCCGCCGCCGCCGCGTTCCCGGTTCCCGAACTGACGACGAATACCGCGTGGCTGGCCAACGTGCGCGAAGTGCCGGACAGCGACGGCATTTTCCGCCGGGCGGTGCCGCTGCGCTTTTTTGCAGATCAGGTGCTGCCTTCGTTGGGCGTGGCGTGCTGGCTCGCCGGGCAACCCACGCCGGTTGCCGGCCAACTGACCGGGAATACGCTGACGCTGGCCGGGCGGCAGATTCCGTTGGATGATTCCGGGCGGATGATTTTGAAATTCCGCGGGCCGTCCGGCACGCACCCCGCCTATTCGGCGGCGGCGGTGATTCAATCCGAGCTGCGCTTGCAGGAGGGTGGCACCCCGCCCATCGCAGATGGCAGTGTGTTCAAGGATAAGTTTGTGGTGTTTGGATTCAGCGCGCCCGGGCTCAAGGATTTGCGGCCCACGCCGGTCGCGGCGGATTATCCCGGGCCGGAAATCCATGCCACCATGCTGGACAATCTGCTGATCGGCGATTTCCTGCGCGACGTGCCGCCGCCGGCTGCGTGGGGATGGACGCTGCTGCTGGCGCTACTGGCCGGCCTTGGCGCGGCTGCGGCGCGCAACGGTTGGCAAAGCGCCGTCTTGGCGGTGGCGCTGATTCTGGTGCCGGTGCTGGCCGGCCTGGCGGCGTGGCAAGCCAACTGGGTACTGCCGGTGGCGGGCGCGCTGACGAGTGTGATCCTCGCGCTCTTGGGCGGCGCGGTGGTGAACTTCATCCTTGAAGGCCGCCAAAAAATGTTTATCAAGGGCGCTTTCAAGCACTACTTGAGCGCGGAAGTCATTGAGCAAATCATGCGTGACCCCAACAGCCTCAAGCTGGGTGGCGAGCGGCGCGAACTGACGATTTTCTTTTCCGATTTGCAGGGCTTCTCCGCGATTTCCGAACGCCTCAGTCCGGAAGAGTTGACGCGCCTGCTGAATGATTATTTGTCGGCCATGACCGAAATTATTTTGGCGGAAGGCGGCACGCTGGACAAATATGTGGGCGATGCCATCGTGGCCTTCTGGAACGCGCCGCTGGCGCAACCGGACCATGCTGTGCGTGCGGTGCGCGCGGCGCTGCGTTGCCAGCGCGTGTTGGCCGAGCAGCAGGCGGCCTACGCGCAACGCATCGGCGGGCCGCTCAAAATGCGCATCGGGCTCAACACCGGCGCGGTGGTGGTGGGCAACATGGGTTCCAGCCAGCGCTTTGATTACACCATGCTGGGCGATGCCGCCAATCTGGCCTCGCGGCTGGAAGGCGCCAACAAGGCCTTCGGCACCAATTTGATGATTGCCGAAAGTACTTGGGAGCAAACGCAAGGCGCGTTCCTCGGTCGCGAGTTGGCGCAGTTGACGGTGGTGGGACGCAAAACCCCGGTGCGGGTTTTTGAGGCCACGGGTTTTGCCGGTGAACCGCCCGCGCCCGAAACCCACGCGTTTGCCGATGCGCTCGCCTTGGTGCGTGCCGGCAACTGGGTGGCGGCGGCGGCAGGCTTTGCCGCGTTGTCCGCCGACCCCGCCGCGCAGGTCTATACCGCCAAGTGCCGCGAGCTGGCCAACCATCCCGCCGCCACGTGGGACGGTATCTGGAACCTGGCTGAAAAATGAGGATGGCATGAAGATTTGGCTGGGCGGTGCGCGCGGAAGTTTTGCGGTATCGGGGCCGGAATACGGGCGCCATGGTGGCGACACGTTCGCCATGCTGGTGGAGGGGCAGGATGGGGCGCAACTGCTGCTGGATGCCGGCAGCGGCGTGCGGCGATTGTTATCACGGCTGCGCGCGGATTACGTGCTCTATTTTACGCACACGCACTTGGACCACCTGCTGGGTTTGCCATTGCTGGAAAATAAGTGGCCCCGTCAGCTCGTGCTGCCGCGCGGTGATTTGGCTGCCACCCTCGCGCGGGTTTTTTCGCCGCCGATATGGCCCGTGACGCTGTCGACCGCGGACTACTCCGTGCCGGCCATGCAGGCTGCCGTCGGCGGATTAGTCATCCGCTGGCACGAGGTGGCGCATCCGGATGGATGTGTGGCGTACCGCGTGGATGAGCCCGCCACCGGCGAGAGCATGGTGGTGGCCACAGATTGCGAATGGCCGGCGATGGCTCCGGCGGCGCAGGAGTCGTTTGTGAAATTTGCTCACGGTGCCGATCTGCTGGTGTTCGACGCCCAGTACCTGCCGGAAGAATATCCGGCCCATCGCGGCTGGGGCCACAGCACGTGGGCTGATGCCGTGGCGGTGGCGCAACGCTGTGCCGCCAAGCGCCTGTGGCTGATCCATCACAAGCCCAAGCGCACTGATGCTGAACTGGCCGCGCTGGGCGCGGCGGCAGCCGCCGTATTCCCCGGCGCAACGGTGCCGGTTCCGGACTGATTCGGGGCATTCCCGCGCCCATTGTCCGGAATCGGCGGGAATGGTTAAGGGACGAAACCTTTCCGCCGCGGCGGGCGGGGGGGGCGAGGTAAAACGCGGTAAAACAGGGCGGTATTTTTGATTGATTTTACCAGTTGTCGGCCAGATATTATCCGGCGAAGAGTTGGCCAGTCGGCCCAACTGAAGATGAGGTGCAGGGATGAATGTGGTGGCGGTCATTTTGGGCGGTGGCGAAGGCAAGCGGTTGCAACCCTTGACGCGTGATCGGTGCAAACCGGCCGTGCCGCTGGCCGGCAAGTACCGCCTCGTGGATATTCCCGTCAGCAATTGCATCAACAGTGGTTTCCGCCGCATTTACGTATTGACGCAATTCAATAGCGTCTCGCTGCATCAACACGTGCAGGGCACGTATGTGTTCGACCAGTTCCACAGCGGCTTCGTGCGCATCTTGGCTGCGCAGCAGACTCCCAGCAGCGAGAGTTGGTTCCAAGGCACCGCCGATGCCGTGCGGCAGGGTATCCGCTACATCATGGACCGCGAACCGGATTACATCCTCATTCTTTCCGGTGACCAGTTGTACCAGATGGATTTTCGCCCCGTAATGGAAGCACACATTCGCAACAAAGCCGAAGTGACCATTTGCACCAAGCCGGTGCCACGCGCGGAAGCGGGCGCGCTGGGGATCATGCAGGCGGATGAAAAGGACCGCATCGTGCGCTTTGTGGAAAAGCCGGGCGACACACCCCTGCTGGACGAACTGCGCGAACCCGGCAACGGCCCCGAGCGCTATCTCGCCAGCATGGGCATCTACGTGTTCAACACCCGCGTGCTGCTGGAGCTGTTGGCCAACGAGGAAAAAGATTTCGGCAAAAACATCATTCCCGCCGCCATCAAGGACCGCGCGGTGTACCGCTATCTGTTCGAGGGCTACTGGCGCGATATCGGAACCATCCGCGCCTTCTGGGAGGCCAACATGGAGTTGGCCGAGATGGTGCCGCAGTTTAACCTCTATGATGTGAATGCGCCGGTGTACACCCACATGCGCTACCTGCCGCCGTCCAAGATTAACGCCTGCGATTTGAACCGCGCGCTACTGAGCGAAGGCTGCATCATCACCGGTCACCGCATTTTGCGTTCCATCATTGGCGTGCGCGCCAAGGTGGGCACCGGCAGCGTGCTGGAGCATACCGTGCTGATGGGCGCGGACTGGTACGATCCCGAACCCCTGCCGCCAGGCCAAATCCCAATGGGCGTCGGACGCGACTGCTTCATCCGCAACGCCATCATTGATAAAAATGCGTGCATCGGTGATGGCTGTTACATCACGCCCGACGGCAAGGACAACGTCGTGACCGATCAATACACCGTGCAAGACGGGGTGATCGTCATCCCGAAGAAGGCCGTCATTCCGGCCGGCACGCACATTTAACCTACTCGCCGGCGCGCGCGGCACGGCGCATCAAGGCGCTTGGTAGGCCGGCAGTGCGGGACGGTGGCGGGGGCCGACCACGTTTCCTTGTGGACCGCCGGTGGCCGGTGCGTCGGCACCGCGCTCCAAATTCTGCCGCCGGCAGTCGGAAATCAGGCGATAGCACTGCGCGATGTGATCCGCAATGGGCACTCCCTCCGGTGCTCGCGGCTTGATGGCTTCAAATGTCTTGGCGGCCTGAAATGCGTTGTCCTCGATTTCCTTGAGCAGGTGCGTCTGCGCTTTGTTGTTCAGGAATGCACGGTATTGCGCCAGGGCCCGGTTGAACAAATTGGCGCCCAGCAAATATTCCGGATCCTGCCAAGTTTCGCCGGGCTTGAGTGGCATGGCGGGCTCGGGTGGCGCGGTCGGGCGGGCGGGGGGAGGAGGGGGCGGGGGGGGGAGGGTGGCGGTAGCTTCCGGGTTGCGCGCGCGGCGCGCGGCCAGCGCCAACTGCTGGCAGCGGGCGATGTAGTCGGCCAGCGGCACCGTTGCTGGGGCCTGCTCGCGCAACGCGGAAAATTGCGCGGCGGCTTGGAGGGCATTGTGCTCGATTTGTTCCAGTCCGACCGGCGGCAGCGGGCTACTTGTTTCGGTGCGATAGCGGTCGAGCGTTTGGTTGAATAGCCGGACCCCTTGTAAGAATTGCGGATCATCCCAGACCGTGGCGGAAAGAAAATCCAGTGCAGTGGGATCGGTGATGGGCGCCACTGATTCGGCGGTGGGCGCGGTGTCGGATATGGCTGGCGCAGCAGTGGGCGCGGGCTCCACGGCAGGCGCGGCCGCCGGTTTTTCCGGGAACCAGAACGGCAGCCAGTGGTCTTGAAAATACCAGAGCACGTTGCCCAGCGCGGCGGCAATCAGCAGCCCCACCAATGCGAACGCAATGCGCTTTTTCTTGGGGCTGGCCATGCTCAGCGCGTACGCTTCAGCTTTCGTTAGCCGAATTTTTTTACGTTCGGGCGGCGGCGGTTCTTCCGGGGTGAGCTTGAATTCCGACATGGCTCCAGAATGCAAAACCGGCGACAAAAAGACAACGTCGGAAAACGCGGCGGCGCAGCGCGCTAACGCGTGCGGAAAGGAAAGGCGGCTTTCGCTTTCCGACAGGGAATGCTACAACGTGCGCTCATGAAAGTGTGCATGGACATTCAGGCGGCGCTGGGGCAGCGGGCAGGTGTGGGGCGCTATGTCCGCGAGCTGTTGTGGCACTTGGGGCCGCTGGCGGGGACAGATGAAGTGTCGGCCTTCTTCTTCGACTTCAAGCGGCAGGGTTTGCCGGAATTGCCACCGGCGGTGGCGTTGCGGGCGTGCCGCTGGCTGCCGGGGCGCGTGGCGCAAAACTTCTGGAAGCGCCTCGGCTGGCCGCCCTACGAATGGTTGGCAGGAGCGGCAGATGTGTACCACTTCCCCAACTTTATCCGCCCGCCGCTGGGACGCGGTAAAAAATCGGTGGTCACAATTCACGATGTGTCGTTTTTGCGGATGCCGGAAACCACCGAGGCGCGCAACTTGGCGTGGCTCTCGGCGGAAATCCACCGCACGGCCGAACGCGCCGACGCCATTCTGACCGATAGCCATTTCTCGGCGCGTGAAATTGTGGAGTTGCTGCGCGTGCCCGCGGAAAAAGTGTTCCCGATTTGGCTGGGGCTGCCGAAGTTCGGGCCGCCACTCGCGCCGGAGGCCGCTGAGGCCGCGCGGGAAGCCATCGGTATTCGCCGGCCGTATCTATTGATGGTGGGGACGATTGAGCCGCGTAAAAACATCCCGTTCCTGATCAAGATCTTTGAGGCGCTAACTGATTTCGACGGCGAGCTGGTGGTGGCCGGCGGGCTGGGCTGGAAGACGGGGCCCACGCTGTCCGCCATGACGTATTCGCCGCGGCGCGAGCAAATCAAGCTGGTGAAGCACATGAACGATGCCCAGTTGTCCGCGCTGTATGCCGGCGCCGCGGCGTTTGTGTATCCCACGCGCTACGAGGGGTTCGGCTTTCCGCCGCTGGAAGCCATGAGCCGAGGCACGCCGGTCATCGCGGCACGTAACAGCTCGCTGCCGGAAGTGCTGGGCGATGCGCCCGTCTGGGTGGATGGCTTCGACGTTGAAGAATGGGCCGCCGCTGTCCGCGGGGTGCTAGCGGAACCGGCGCGGGCCGATCGCCTGCGCGCGGCGGGATTGGCGCAGGCGGCCAAATTCACGTGGGAAGAAACCGCGCGCCAGACGTGGGCGGTCTATCGCCAACTGGCCTAGAGCATTTTTGTCAATTCTGTAGCCGTTTTGTCTACTACATTGGGCGTGGCCGTCATCAGGCTACCCATCCGCAGCGCGACAATGGGCCACCCACAGCCCGTCAGAATGGAGAGGAGGGCCGGCGTTTGTCTTGGGGAAGAAACCATAAAGTTCTACAAATAGTACATAATCAATTGTATCTAAATAGGTTGCGATATAATTTACGCCTTTAATTTCACTTATAATTATAAGTGAAATCAAGCGTTTTTATCTGGCAATTATTGATTATTTTGGTTCTTCGTAGAATATTGTGGATACTCTATCCAGCTGCTTACCGTCAATTCATCGGATCGGAGTGGGGGGGCAGGCGACGGTTGGGGGGAAGAGACAAAACTATCCTACGAAAAACCGGGGAGCAAAAACAGGGGGCGCCGGCCGGATTTTTGGGAGAGGATTCTCTTGACGTAACTGCCCAATGGACCGTATGTTCCAACCGTGGATAGGGTTCTGGGTGGAAACGTCCATGAAGGCGAGGGTGACATGGCCAATGAGAAGCAAAATCTGACTAAACGCAACTTGGCGATCCGGATCGCCGAGGAAACCGGCTTGACGCAACAACAGGTGCAAGCCGTTATTCAAAAGACCTTGGATTCGCTGCTGGATGCCCTGCGCGAAGGCCAAACGGTGGAGTTCCGCAGGTTCGGGGTGTTCGATGTGCGCGAGCGCCGGCAGCGGATCGGGCGCAATCCCCACCGCCCGGATCAGGTGGTGGTGATTCCCAGCCGCAAGGTGGTGCGCTTCCGTCCCGGCAAGGACATGAAAGCGCTGTTCAAGTAGGCACCGGAATCCAGCGCGAAATCGAAGCAGCGCCAACGCCGCGCGCGGCGTCCGCAGGGAGTTTGCATGTCTTCAACCACTCAACCCGTTCAGGGAATGGCCGATATTGCCGCGCCGGAAGTGCGGCTGTGGCAGCGCTTGGAAGAATTGGGCCGCGCGGTGCTCGCCCGCTATGGCTTTGAAGAGCTGCGCACCCCGATCGTTGAGTTTGAAGCGGTCTTCACCCGCTCCCTAGGCGCCACGACCGACGTGGTGCAAAAGGAAATGTATGTTTTTGAGAAAGGCGGGCGGCGGCTCTGTTTGCGGCCGGAGGGCACGGCGGGGGTGATGCGTCACGCCGCCGGTTTGGGCGAGCAGGAAACCGCGGGCGCGCGCTGGTTTTATCTGGGGCCAATGTTCCGCAGCGAGCGTCCGCAAGCGGGTCGGCGGCGGCAGTTTCACCAGTTGGGCGTGGAGTGCCTCGAACCACCGTCGCCGCTAGTGGATGCCGAGATCCTCGCGCTGCAAGTGGATTTGCTGCGGGCCTGGGGCATCGGTGATTGCCGGGTGCGGTTGAATACGCGCGGCGAAGCGGGCGGTCACGCGAAAGTGGCGGCCGGTTTGCGCGCGGCGCTGGCCGCCCATGAAGCGGAACTGTGCGATGATTGCCGACGGCGCATAGGCGAAAATGTGCTGCGCGTGCTGGACTGCAAAAACGCGGCGTGCCAGCGCATCGTGGCCCAAGTGCCGCCGCCGACTGCGTTCATGAGCGAAGCTTCCCGAGAATATTTGGCACAAGTGGCGCAGCACCTGGCCGCGCTGGATGTGGCGCATGATTTGGACCCGCTGCTGGTGCGCGGGTTGGACTATTATGAGCACACCGTGTGGGAAATTGCCAGTACCGCGCTCGGCGCGCAAAACGCCGTGGCCGGCGGCGGGCGTTACCGCCTGCAACTGGGCGGGCGCGAACTAACCGGCGTGGGTTTCGCCATCGGTTTGGAACGAGTGGTGGGTGTGCTGCAAGCGCTGGGCCGTGATGCCGCGCTGTTGACCGCGCCGCCGCCGCTGGTGTGGCTGGTGGGGCTGGGCGATGCCGCCATGCAGCAGAATTTGGGCCTGATGCAGCAACTGCGCGCGGCCGGCCTCGTGTGCCGGATGGCGCCCGCGGGCAGTTTGAAATCGCAGATGCGCGCGGCCAACAAGGCCGGCGCCGCGTGGGCGGTCATCCGAGGCGATGACGAACTGGCCGCCGGCGTGGCCGCAGTCAAAAACATGACCAGCGGCGAACAACAAAACGTGGCGCTGGCCCAACTGGCTGCCGCCCTCAGCGCACCGCCTCCGGCGTAACCAATCTCCACAAAAATAACGCACTAAGCACCAAGCCGTTGTGCGCAGCGCCCGCGCGGCATTTTGGTCGGCTGGGGTGCCCCCCGGCGGACTGTTTATCCCGTACTTTGAGTGTATAAAACCCCACTATTCCCTCTGGCTTTTTGCTATCCGCGCAGGTTTCGATCTTTCCACTTGTGCGCAACTTAAAGCATCAACTAAAACCCCGATAGGAGGGGGGCACGATGTATCTGCCCTTTCCCATAGCTTCAGCCATAAGGACGGGCATCCGGCGACGAAAAATATATTGTCCAAGTCGGATTGACATTACACACTGCCATGTGTGACATTATGTGTGGAGGTGGTCAGCATGGCAACAAACCTACAACTAGACGATCGGCTGATCCGTGAGGCGGTTTCCCTCGGGAAGCACCGCACAAAGAAGGCGGCGGTAACCCAGGCATTGACCGACTATATTCAACACTTGCGCCAGAAGCGCATCCTAAACGTATTCGGGACCATCGAGTTCGACCCAGATTATGATTACAAAAAGCAACGGGCGCGGCCATGAGGGTTCTGGTTGACACCAGCGTCTGGTCCCTGGCGTTGCGCCGCGAAGCGCAAGTGCGTCATCCTGAGGCGGAAGAACTCAAGAATCTGATCGCGGCCCGGGCGGTTGAGATCATTGGGCCGATTCGGCAAGAACTGCTCTCCGGCGTGCGGGATCAAACGCAATTTGTGCGATTGGAATCCAGTCTTGCCGCCTTTCCTGATTTGTCGTTGGTGACCGCAGACTATGTATTGGCCGCGAAATTCTTCAATGCCTGTCGCGCCAAAGGAATACAAGGGTCCAACACGGACTTTCTGATCTGTGCCGTTGCGGTTCGTAGTGATTCAGCGATATTCACGACGGATCTGGATTTCGGACAGTACAAGAAGTGCCTGCCGATCAAACTATACGAGTTCAAGAGCCATGCTGAACAATCGCCGGCGCGTTATCGTCGCTCTGTTCCGAAACGTAACCACTGACGTTCAAAAAATAAGGAGTTATCCCCAAAAACCTCAACGTTTTAGCGGGGGGGGTGACGTTACGCCAAAAAATGAGGAAAAGTGCCGGTTTTGCGCCCCAAAATCGCCAAAATCACCCAAAAATGCCCTCCAAACTCGGGAAACAAGCCATTTTCGATGTCAAAACGCCCATTTTCTGGACTCAAACTCGTAGGCCACGTAGAATGAATGAGGTAAACGAGGTGCTGGAGACGAGCGGCGGTGACGTTCGGCAGGCCACAGAGGGATACAAGAAGGAATACTGGAGTTCGAAGGGGGCGCGTTATGTTCAAGAGGATTGACCATGTGGAGATCATACCGCGCAATGCGGAACGTACCATTCGCTTCTACACCGACATCTTGGGCTTTCAGGTGATTAGCAGAGAAGCGGTGAACGCACCCCCGCTGAAAGAGGTTATCTATCTTCGACTGGGCGACACGACCATCGAGGTCATGTCCGTTGATGATCCCAAGCCGGGAGCCGAGTCCCCGTGGCAAATAGGACTCAGGGCTATTGCCCTTGAAGTTGAGGATATGGCAAAGGCCGTCGAGTATCTGAAGACCCGCGGGATAAGCATGTCTCTAGCTCCGGTTGACCTTGGGAATTCCTATCGAGGGGAGCTACGGGATCCGGATGGACTTATTATCGAACTTCGGCAATGGAAATGACCGAGGGAAGAACCACCTCCTTCAAATTGCGCCGTTCAAGTGCGGTGGATGCGTGGTGGCGCGTGAGGCAAAATATCGAACTAAACTATAGGAGGTGGTCGCGATGATCCCAGAAAAACTATTGGAAATTATGAAACACGAGGGTGTTGTTGCTATTGCGACCATGGGAAAGGATGGACCGCACATGGTCAACACTTGGAATAGCTATCTTCGAATATCATCAGACGGACGCTTGCTCGTTCCTGCCGGGAGGATGCAGCAGACAGAAGCCAACGTTGCCGGCAATCCCGATGTGCTGATGACTTTGGGAAGCCGCGAAGTTCCGGGAAGGCATGGGCCGGGTACCGGTTTCTTGATCAAGGGAAAGGCCGCCGTTATAACGTCCGGACCTGATTTTGACTTTATGAAGACACAGTTTAGTTGGCAACGAGCCACCTTGGCGATTACCGTGGAATCTGCTACGCAGACCCTTTAAAGGCAAGGGGCATTGTGCTATAGTCTCATAGCTTCTGTCGCCATGCGACAATTGATCACAAGTAAACCCCAACGTTGAAAAAAGCGAAAGGGTGTACTTTTAGACCCTTATAAGACGGATCTTTTGTAAACACTCTGGGTAACACAAGACATCACTTTAGTTGAACTCTGAACTGAGCCTCAAAACACGTCTTTTCAACGCCTAAATGCCAATTTTTTGCCGGGATCATTCACACGATAAGCTCGGCCTAGATGCAAGACGGATAGGGCGAAGCCATATTGGCATACTACGAGTCTCGCCCAAACCCCGCAGATGAGTCGGAATCGTCGCGCCTCAGGGCAACAAAGGCGAAAGTCCAGAATTCCCTTTCTTCACACTGCATCCGGAAATAGACCACCATATTTTCATCTCTATTGATGAATGATTCTGGCTGGACTTAAACGCCCCATTCACGCAAAATGAACGAGTTAAATAAGGCGTTTGAGCTTCTCAGCGGCAAGTCGCCTCAGCCTCATCACTGACGTTGGGCGAAAAAAACGGAACCACAATATGATCGATAAAGCCATTCAGAGATTCCGTAAACTCGTCGAATCCCTAGAAGTACGGGACATTTCCGCGGCAAATGAAGCAACAACGCGAAAGCGTGTCATAGATACGATTTTGGAGTCCGTTCTTGGATGGAATCCAGATGCTGATATTTCATACGAGGAGCGCGTCACGGAGGACAACAATACTAGGTACTCGGACTACATCGTACGAACACCGGCAACCGCATTCATTCTAGAGGCGAAGCGAGAAGGCACCACGTTTAATATTCCACCTAACCGGCGAACATGTCTCCTCGGCGGTGCGGTAGCCGGCACAGCTGCTGGAAAGGCGTGTGCTCAAGTGCGCGACTATTGCCGGAAGAAGAATATTCCGTTTGCCGTTGCTACAAACGGATCATGCTGGATTGTGTTTCCGGCAGTCAGAACCGACGGCGTGCCGTACGAGAAGACGCAAGCTCATGTCTTTCAGGACTTCGCGGACATTGATGCGCGTTTTATTGATTTCTGGAATCTTCTGTCGCGAGAACGGGTGATTGAGGGTGGGCTTGAAACAACTTTGTTTGGATCTACTGATGATATGGTACGGAGGCGTCTCTTGACCGTCGTGAAGGAGCCGGGATTTCGAATCGGTCGAAATGCCGTCTATGAACACATCGAACCGACAGTCGCCATAGCGATGACAGACGAAGCTCTCTTAAGGGACGTGGATGGCCTACGATTCTGTTACGTGAAAACCTCAGAGCGGCTGAAATACGATTCACGACTTCGAACTTATTTCATGGACGTGAAGCCCGACCTTGAAAGACGAGTGATTCGGCCGAGACGCAAGAAGTCCAAGCAAACACACCTAGATTCACTCATTCAAACGACCCATATCGAGCGACCTCTTCAGTTCATTCTTCTCCTTGGTCCTGTAGGCGCAGGGAAGAGCACATTCTTAGAATATACGCGCCAGGTCACCGCAGCGAGCATAATCGATAATAAGATTCTCTGGATGAAAGTCGACTTTAAGCATGCGACAAACGCAGACGATCCACGACAGTTCATTTATGGCAGACTCCTTGATGCAATCGATAGCGACAGGGAGTTCTCGCTGGCATCATGGGAGAAAACACAATCGCATGCATACGAAACAATGATTGCTACGCTGAAGCAAGGTGCCCTAGCTCTACTTGCCGAATGCGATGAACCAGCCTTTAAGAAGGAAATAGCATCCAAAGTCTATGATGATCGAAAACAGGTCATTCCTTTCGTGCGGACTGTCATGAGACACGTTACCTCGCACACACCGTCATTCCTTGTGGTTGATAATGTCGATCAGATAGAGGACGTCGAATATCAGAAGCGTGTCTTTTTGGAAACCCAAGCGGCTGCTCGTGAAATGGGGATGCATGCAATCCTGAGCCTACGCGATTCAACTTACCTGCGGCATATGACAACTCCCGTATTCGACGCGTTTCAGATGGACACACTGTTCATAGACCCACCACAGGTCGTTCCAGTTCTCTCGCGCCGTTTTGCATATGCAAAGAAGTTTATCACCGGCAAGAAGGCCACGATAGTTGGCGAAAGTGGATATCGCTTTGTTGTGGATGATCTAGGCTCATTCTTCGATATTTTGACTGATTCGATTCTGTCCGAAGAGACTGGTTTTATGCTTGAGGTACTGTCGGGCAACAACGTTCGTCGTGGCCTCGCTCTTGTGCGGAATTTCATGGCAAGCGGCCATACATCAGCAGATAAGGCTCTGTGGGAGTTCGCTCGAACAGGCTCTTTCAAATTCGCGCCTCACGAATTTTACAAAGGCGCGATATTTGCTCAGCGCAAGTATTGGCGAGAGGAAGAGTCAACGATTCCAAACATTTTTGACTCTCATTACGGGAGGGTACCGACACAACTGCTGAGATACTTACTTGTGTCACGCCTAAAGCGACTCGGATCAAAAGAGGACTTTTCGGGTGAATCCGCGCGTGCTATAATTGAGTTTCTCCATTCCTGTGGAGTCTCGCGTAAAGATGGTGCTACACTGGTGCAGGATCTCCTCGGGTATGGATTGATAAATACGCGTGATGGGCGACCAATGGATGATGATGCCACCATTTTGGCGACGAGGCTAGGGGCCTATCTCGTTCAGGAGTTGTCGTCCCGATTTTACTACTTTGAATCCTGCCTGATTGATGCGTGCGTTCATGACGATGTATTTTGGGATGGTCTCGTTGAAGCAACGCAGAAGATTGAAGCGAGTCGTGGCTATGCAAGAATGGAGGCCAGAGTCCAGAGGGCTAGTCTATTCCTAAAATACATCCGACAATGCCAGGAAGAATGGATTGCCCATGCGAAGAAATACGGTGCCGATGATTTGTGGACTGATAACTATGTACAGGCATTGGAGCATGCCTTAAAAAGCGAATTTGCTCGAGTACTGGCGAGTGCGCAAAGACAGTATCAGAGACTAAGATAAACGGCTACCAGAGGGTCGTGCGTACTGACAACCCGTGGACTGTTTGGCAGCCCGCATGCCTTAGACGTTCGGGACACAGAAAAGGCGGAGTATATGTATATTCTGACGCATCAAGTTGGGTCGTTTCCTGTAGGAATTTGGGCAGTGCTGGCCATGCTGTTTGTCGGCGGCGGGGTGTTTACCATTTTTGGCCAGGGATTATCTCTATTCAACTGGGACGCGGCATTGCGCCTTCGTCTGCAGGAAGATTCGCGAAGAAGTCAGGATCCCTTGGAGAGGACTATGGGGGCTATCTCGCAAGGGGAGGCGGTCGCCGATGTAGCCGTGCAAGGCGTTCTCATCCTTCTCTCATTTGTCGGTATTCTTTTGCGGAACCCGGTCGGCTTTGTGGCCGGCATTGCACAAGGCGTTATCTGGATTTACGCGACCTTTTTGGTACTTGCCCAGCGTTGGATGTTATATCGGTGGGGGATTGTCAATAACTTGGCTAGGCTAAAGCATGTGGCACCAGCCATGTTGCTAGCGGGGGGCATCCCCGGCGCCCTGATGATTATTTGCCTCGTGGCCAACATAGGATTCTTTGGGTGGTAAGGGCGGAGATGATCGAATAATCACCGCCCCGCACACCTGTGGTGAGTTCGCGCCTAGTGAGGGGCCTCAAGTCCCGCTGAGATCTGCCTAATCTGGTGCGCCTTGTCTCGCGGCACGGCAGGAAATGAGAAAAAATGCCGGTTTTGCGCCTGAAAATAGCCCAAAACACCCCAAAATGACCTCAAAAGCCGAACACGAGCCGTTTGCGACGCTAAAACACCAATATTCTGGACTCAATCGTCCGCGTCACGTAAAAATGAAGTTGTTGAACAAGGCGCGTGAGGTCCGACGGCAAGCCGCCTCAACCTCATCGCTAGCGTTCGAATGTGAAATAGGAGACGATTGATTGCTGTTAGATGTTGAACAAGCCCGGATGCGTCTATCCAAGAACACGGATGCGAAAAAGAAGTCGCAGTATGGCCAGTTCTTGACGCCTGGGGGGACTGCGGCCTTCATGGCCGGTCTATTCCCATCCGCCGATGGCACATGTCGCCTTCTTGACGCGGGTGCCGGTATTGGATCTCTTGCGGCTGCTTTCCTGGAGCGATGGTCTTTCGGTGGCTTTGGCTTCCAGCGTGTAGAAGTCGATGCTTTTGAGATCGATGATTCGCTGCATAGCGAGTTGATGAGGACACTATACAAGTTCGCGAGTTCTCGGCTCTCTGTCGCGGTTCATGGAGACGATTTCATTCACACAGCCACAGATGCACTTTGCGGGGGCCTGTTCTCAAAGTTACTTCCACGATACACTCACGTCATCCTCAACCCGCCCTATAAGAAGATCAATAGCAATTCCGCGCATCGGCTAGCCTTGCGTAGTATCGGTATTGAGACGGTGAACCTGTATAGCGCCTTCATTGCGCTGGCTGTCGCTCTGGCCGCGCCGGGCGGACAGATCGTGGCAATTATTCCGCGCAGCTTCTGCAATGGGCCGTATTATCGGCCGTTTCGCGACTTCATTCTTGAGCGCGCAGCCATTCGTCACATGCACCTGTTCGAGTCGCGCAGCGCGGCATTCAAGGACGACGCGGTTCTCCAAGAGAACATCATCATCCGCCTGGAGCGGGGTGGCCAGCAGGGGTCAGTGATGGTTTCGACCTCTACCGATGACACCTTCGCCGATCTTGAGACCCATGAACACCCGTTCGGCCGTATCGTGTTCCCCGATGACCCGGAACGATTCATTCACGTTCCCACGACCCCAGAGAAACACGCCATTGAGCTGACAGAGACGATCTGCTATACGCTGGCCGATCTGTGCATCAATGTATCCACCGGGCCAGTGGTTGATTTCCGCCTGAAAGAGCACTTGCGTGACATGCCAGGGGAGGGCAGCGTTCCCTTGCTGTATCCCGGCCACTTAAGCAGCACCGGCACCACATGGCCCATCGAGGGCATGAAGAAGCCCAACGCCATCGAGCGCAATGCCGACACCGAAAAGTGGCTGTACCCTAGTGGTTTCTACTGCGTAGTTCGGCGCTTCTCGTCCAAGGAAGAAAAGCGCCGAATAGTGGCGAACGTGGTCAAGCCGAGTGCCTTCGGTGACGTGCCCGTACTGGGCTTTGAGAACCATTTGAACCTGTTCCATGAGAACAAGCGAGGGTTGCCCGAGGCGCTGGCCCATGGGTTGGCCGTGTACCTGAACACGACCGCGGCTGATGAGATATTCAGGCGTTTCAATGGCCATACCCAAGTCAATGCAACCGACCTCAAGGCGATGAAGTATCCGAGCCGTGAGATCCTGATCAAGCTTGGGGAGTGGGCAATGCAGCAAGGGGAGCTGACGCAGAGCATGATTGACGAAAAGTTCTGGGGAATTGCGATATGAGAGCCAGCAAGAAGAGCAAATACATCAAGGCTGCAAATCAGATTCTCGTTTCGCTTGGATTGCCGAAGGGACAGCAAAACGAGCGTTCCGCGCTCTCACTGCTGGCCCTGCTGAACCTCACGCCGGGCAAGTCGTGGGCTGGCGCGGAAAACCCGCTTATGGGTATCACGCCTATCATGAACTGGGCGCGCGAGCACTACGGCAAGGAGTACGCACCGAACACCCGCGAGACGTTCCGTCGGCAGACCATGCATCAGTTCTGCGATGCCGGCATCGCCCTTTACAACCCTGACAGGCCGGACCGGCCAGTGAACAGTCCAAAGGCAGTATATCAGATCGAAGCGGCCGCGCTGGCGTTGCTGCGCACTTTCGGTACACCGGCATGGCATGACAGACTGACTGCCTATCTGGCCGAGCGGGAAACGCTGGTTGCCCGCTACGCCAAGAAGCGCGAGCAGAACCGTATCCCAGTCAAGTTTGCGCCGGGCAAGAAAATCACCCTCAGCCCCGGCGAACATAGCGAGCTGATTCGGGCTGTCATCGAGGACTTCGCCCCACGCTTCGCGCCGGGCAGCGTGCTGGTCTACGCCGGCGACACAGGCGACAAGTGGGGTTACTTCGATGCATCCTTGCTGGCCGGCCTGGGTGTCAATGTGGATTCACATGGCAAGATGCCTGACGTGGTACTGCACTTCATCACGAAAAATTGGCTGCTGCTGGTCGAGTCCGTCACCAGTCACGGTCCGGTTGATGGCAAGCGTCACGCCGAGTTGGCAAAGCTATTCGCCGGATCGACCGCTGGACTGGTCTATGTGACCGCCTTCCCAAACCGGGCCATCATGGGCCGCTACTTGGGCGAGATCGCCTGGGAAACCGAAGTGTGGGTGGCTGATGCGCCCTCGCATCTCATCCACTTTAACGGGGCTCGATTCTTGGGGCCGTACCATGCACCCTAACAACAGCATGCTCAATGAATATATGATAATTCGGCAAGAATTATTTGGGTATCCCTGCAATAATTCCCCGGGGCTATCTATCCCAGTTGCCTCAAATCAAGCATAATCAAAAAATGCCCCTCGGGGCCTTGTACAAACACCCGAGGAGGCAGAAAAGCTCCTTTTAGAACTAACCCATGAAATACCCGAAGTTACTTAGCGACTGAAAGAGAAATTCTATCCAGAAATAAAGTCAATCAACGGGGAGAAGTAGTGTCCCAACAATGCGCTGTTAACGTTAGGTCAAAAGTATGGATCTTGTAGCCATCATACGATCAAAAATCGAGAGGGCTGGGGAAGGCAACCACTTCCTTGGACTCAAGGCGGTCTTGCGTCATATCGTGACGGCTGTAGCACATTTTGACCGTGGCCAAGATGCGGCGGACGAGACGGCCTTTACTGATTGCATTTACCGAACCAATCAAGCTTTTGAAGGCAGTCTGAAAGAGGCTTTTCGTGTTCTAACTGGAAAGGATCCTGATAAGAAAACGCCGCACAATATTGAAGAACATTTTGCGTCGAACGACGTCTTTAGGTCACGGGTTTTAAGACAATTCAAAAATTACCGGACGGAATGGAGAAACCCATCAACCCATGACCACAAGCTCGACTTCGATGCAAGTGAGGCCTTTCTAGCGATCGTCTCAGTGTGTGCATTTACAAATGTTCTTCTCGATCAAATCATTGAGAAGCTTGCACACGACCGTTCTAAGCTGGAGTCAAAGAAGGAGCGCATGAGAATTGCGAAGGCGCTGAAAGCAAAAGGAACTGACTTGGCCAGCTTCGCCGCAAATCTTATTTCTGAATTTATTTCTCAATACAAGCCGGCCCACGAAGAACCACGAATGCGAGAGGCTGAATTTCTGGGCTCCCTATCGGGATTCATCGAGTCCATCGCTCCAAAGTTGAATGTCCAGATTGAGGTTCTACTGGGCACTGATCGTCATTACCGAGGAGACCTTTTACTCAGCCGCGGAAATGAAAAACTTTTAGTCGAACTGAAAGGAACGAGTTTCTCTCGTCAGTTGGTTCGATCCGGGCTTGAGCAACTTGACCGCTACTTCAGTATAAGCGGAATTGATCAGGGTGTTCTCGTGATTGCAAATCCCCCTTATGCAACACCTACAATAATCGACGCAACGACACCAAGAGGGCGACGGGTCTTGGTAGTTGCGCCCAGACAAACTGAGACCTAACAATCAGTTCCCGGGTGCCTTCTATGAGGCAAGTGAATTTTTGAAAAAGTGATTGGGGCAGAGCGGGGGATTGCCGCGGGGTGGCCGCGGCTTCCGGGATCATCCGCAAGGGACAGACGGGAAGCGCAACTTCTTGGGTGGTCGGGATCGTCGTGGCGGTGTCCGGGCCTGCCCATCGCATCCTAATATGAAGCCGTCGGCACACGGGCACCCTGCGCACAAGCCGCCTCCAATGTCAAAAAGACAAAACCCCACATGTGGAAATATTCGACCAAGGCATTCCGGCACCAGCCGCCACAGGTTGTGCGTGAGTGAATACTGATGG